>Ga0105104_10000469_pt1 | contig 31180 bp, 27 predicted proteins | sample PPLLaktember2015_3_FD_87034 | JGI IMG/M metagenome (GOLD analysis project Ga0105104, IMG submission 87034) | Freshwater sediment microbial communities from Prairie Pothole Lake near Jamestown, North Dakota, USA - PPLs Lake P7 Core (6) Depth... | ecosystem: Environmental > Aquatic > Freshwater >...
AGGCCAGAAACCCAGCAATATCTGATTAATGTTGGCAATCGTCAGCGGGCGGTTGAGCCAAAAACCCAGGATAATCAGCCTGACGATCATCGAAATCCAGCGAGCATAACGAGTGGATTTGAACTTCGCCCGGTGACCGTAGAAACCTACCGCAAACAGGAGGATCAGCGTAATTTCCGGCACACCAATTTGAATCTTCGCTGAAGCCTCATATGCAGCGCTACCTCCCAATCCGCCAGCCATTACCCCACGGCAACTCTTACCGACCGCTCCAGCTATAGCCTCCGAGGTGTACGTCGCCCCACTGACAGCATCCACATCCTGACCGATCCGGAATGTATCCTGGCAGGATTTCCCGATCAACGCTTCAAGCAGCCCGCTTTCCTTCACACGGATTAGATAACTATCGGTCTCCCGGTCATCGACGATGACAAAATCGTTTACCATCCCTTGTGGAGTAACAGCTACAGCCACCATCAGCGGACCACCATATCCGGTTGCTTCGCCAATGGCAACATAACCGAGGATCTGTTCGCCATGGTATCCGGCAAAGACGGAGTCGGAAATTTTCTCAAAACGCTGTGCGGAAGGCAGCAGCTGCCGAAAGGCAGGCATCACGTCAGCTTTGGCCTGAGCGAATCCGAAAATGTAAGCGGCCAAGATCGTTGACAGGGCTATGACTGCCATCAGTCGGTCGAAAAATTGACGAGAATGTTTATAGTTGCTAAGTTTCTTTTCTTTCAATTTCGTCATCTCTATTCATCAGGTCGTTAGATCCGTGGCCCCTCAGACATCACTTAAAAACAGCCACTTTGATCGCTTTTGCCGGGCACTTTTCGTAACATTCCAGGCATTTGGTGCAGGAGTTTGGAGCGAGGCCGCGGCTGGTCTTGCTCAAATCAATCCCCTCAGGGCAAGCTCGTTTACACGCCTGACAATTTACGCCCGTCGAGGTCAGGCATTTGTCTTTCACGACGACGGGCAACAGAAAACGATTAAAGCTGCCAATAATGCTCAACAAGGCTCCCAGCGGGCAGATCGAACGGCACCAAGATTTCCTCATTATATATAGTTCGACCCCAAGCATTACCGGGAAGAGCACCAATTCCAGACCTAGCGAGTCTATGGAAAAGAATCTACCCACCGCGAAAAGAAAACCGAAAAAGAGTCCGATCGGGCAAAAGAGACAAAAGACGGGGAACCTGAACCAGTACGATGCCAGGAGCACACCGCCCAGGACAGCGTACGACGAATAGGATGCCCAATTTATCCCCTGTGGTGTGGCTTCTCGCTGATGTTTATATCCTGCCTTACCTCTAAACACCCGCTGTAGAACCACCGTGGGGCAGGCCCAGGCACAGAAGACCCGACCCAAAAGGATAACGACGCCCACTACCAATAGCGCATAAGGCCACTGCGGCAAGATCTGCCTGGCCGCCAGGGATCTCTCCAGGAACCCCAAAGGACAGGTGGCCCAGATTTTCCATGCGGTAATAGAGCAGATACCTTCATATCTAAGCTGACCAACAATACCCGAAACGACCACCACTATCCCGAGCGATACCGCCGCGATACGGATTAACTTTATCTTGGTCAACCCTTAATTCCCTTTTCTGTGGGAGCTATACCTGGCACACCCAATTACCGCAGAGCGCCCGTAGGGCAAGCCTCGATACACAGATTGCAGTACCGGCAGCTTCCATGGAGCGACGGGGTGCCAGCATTGATCAAGCTTTCAGAAATAGGAATGGGGGCGATAATATCCCAGGGGCAGGCCTCCCGGCATAAGTCGCAACGCAAGCAAAGGGAAAGGAATTCCTCCTCCGGGCGTGCTCCCGGTGGTCGGGGGATATATTCATTCCCCTCCCAGAGACGAAGGATTCCGCCCAAGGCGACGACAAAAGCGCCTTTGCCCAGCAATTCAACAAAAGCGCGCCGGGTCAGATGTGAATTAGGCTTGTCTAGATCGCCCATCTTCTCTCCAGGTAAAAGGGGATAGAGATCGGGATCCCTATCCCCTTTGGTTGCATCGAACTGCCCCTCCCGGCTTTCCGCCGCGCATCGATTCAGGATTTGCCAATGATCTTATTGCGAAGCAAGGCCAGAGCTACCAGCAATGGTCCGACGGCGCAGGCCAGCCAATAACCCACTTGCAGGCTGGTGATCACGTAACTTTCAGTATGTGGATTTACACTGATGAATACATTTCCTTGCAGGGGTACTCCGTTAAATTGCGGGGCGCGCATGGCGACCACAATGAGGAATACCACAACATAGATAATATATGACAGACCGGTAAATCCGATCAGCGCCGAGGCCACCGACACATTGAGCCGGCCCACAGCAAACCCCTCTTCGGTGAAGAACAGGCTTAAGAGTAGCGCCAGGAACATTATTCCCATAAATACCCACATCAGGGGGAAGAACCAGGTTGGCATTTCCGCGCCGGCGATCCACTGTGGGTAATCGCGCAATGTGCCGTTGATCACCATGGCGTGCGGGTAGATGACCACGCCATTTTGTTGCAACTCTTCGATATACGCCACCCACCAGGGCCGAAACCATGTCCACAGGAACAGACCGGATACGGCTAATGTCAGGCCACCGAAGATCCAGGACCTGACGCCACTCACCTGCCCGGGGCTAGTAACGCTCTCAGGGTTGCTGATACTTTCAGAACTGTTCATATTCCAGGTATCTCCTTTCTCTATTGCGAAGCGACGTCTCGCAATGCAAACCAAACTGCCTCATTCGTACAAGAGGGTGAGCGTTCACTCAAGACCGAACGCTCACCCCCATTCAGGCACGAAACCTCTTCCAGACTGTACAACCTAAAGTGCTATGTCGCCCAGGTTGACATCTTCTTCTGTGGAGATGGCGTCAAACTTCTTAGTCGTGAGGCCAGCCGCTTCGATCTGGAGTGTATAGGAACCCACCTCCAGGCCTTCGAACCAAAAGTCGCCAAATTCATCGGTGACAGCCGTAGCGCTGGCGTCGCCGCTCAAGGTGCAATTGGCGCCGATCACCACCTCTTCGGTAGCCGGATCGTACACCGTTCCGGCAATGAACCGCTTGGGCAGGTTGAGGTAAAAGACCCGTACCTTGGGCGTTTCGCCGGATTTAGGGGCTAAGACCTCGGCCTTGTCGATCAAGGGCTGGAGATCAGCCGCTTCACCGAAGGTCAGCGCGCCGGTTACACAGGCATCCACGCACCTGGGCTCTGTGATGGGCCAACCGCGGTCCAGCAGATGGGCGCAGCCGGTGCACTTCTGGGCTAACTTAAGCCCCTGGTTGAAGGAGATGACGCCGTAGGGGCAGGCATCGATACAAAGCTGGCAGCCGTTGCATTTCGCCGGGTCGATCAGTACCAACCCGTCTTCCCGCTGGCTGATGGCATCGTGCGGGCAGGCGTTGAGGCAGGGCCCATTATCACAGTGCATGCACAGCATGGGGACGTAGGCTACCTTGACCTTGGGGATCGATCCGCGGACGTACTCATTCTGTTTGTACCAGTACTGCCCGGTTACGGGTTGAGACTTGGCGTAGGGCATCCAGTCATTGCCGCAGTGCTCGTCCTTACAAGCCACCTGACAACTGTGGCATCCATTACATTTCGCTGCATCAAAAACAAAGGCTTTCATTATGCTACTCCTTCCACCCAGCCGCTGAAGAACGGTCCGTAAGCCGGGTCATAGTCCCTCGCAAACGCTTCGGGATAGTTCTCTCGCCACTCTTGCATCTGGGCGCCGGTTACCTTCTCGACCTCGACCAGGAAGTGAGTGCAGGCTAAACCATAGACGTTCCGAGAGAAGCTCCAGCCGGCATTAATGGAGTTCGTGTTGCCGCCGCGGTGAAGCTCGCCCGCAATGATGTGATGCCCGCCGCCTGCCTTTTCCATGCGCACAGCGCCGGGGATGATGCGCTGTTCGATCACCGCGCCGCCGAGCACACTGCCCCGTTCGTTGAACAAACGGACGATGTCGCCATTTTTGATGCCGCGTTTTTCGGCATCCTGCGGGCTGATCCAAACAGGAGAGTAGGCGTATCCATCCCAACCGATGACCTTCTCGATTTCTCGGGTCCAGGGGACATCCGAGAACATGGAGTGGTGCTTCCACGTGGATGTGTCAGAAACAATCACCAGGGGATAGGTTTTGGCGCGTTCGCTGGTGAGGTCTTCATCGTGAGTCCAGCCTTCAGAGGCGGGACCGCCGGTTACGTAGTGCGCCACTGGCGCTCGCTCCTTGTCATCGGGGAAGTTCTCTAACAGCAGGGAGGACTCGAATTCAAGCAGACCGGAGGGTGTCTTCAGGGGATTAGCCTTTGGATCATCATAGAATTTCTTGTAGGCGGGTTCCCGGTCATACCACTTGGGGTCGGGCATCTGTGGGAAGTAGCCCTTCTCCACCAGTTTTTCCCAGCTGACCAGATCGGCGACGCCCGATTTCTCGTAGCCTTCCTTGAGGCGGTCCTGGATCATCTCGTCGTAGCTCTTGCCACCGGTGATCTTATCGGCCCAGCCCAGCACCTTGGCCACCTCTACAACAGCGCCCAGGTCGGTCTTGGCTTCACCAACGGGGGCGATCAGGGGCTCGGTGCGCAGGGATAGGCTGTTATAGGCATCCACCGTAGCATTGATGTCCGGCGCTTCCGGGGCGGTCGTGATCGGTAGGATGATATCTGAAAAGGTCAGGGCATCTTCCATCCACATGGTCTGGTGTACGACGCACTCCAGCTTCGGGCTTTGCAGGGCTTTTTGAATTCCGAAGCCCCACTGAGCGCTGCCCGTATAGGAAGCGCTGGTGCCCCAGATCATATGGATCTCGGATTTCCCTGGCATAGGGTAGGTGATTTTGCGGAACTGGTCGCCAACCGGATAGTATTCTACCGGCGGCTCGTAAATAGCTTTATTGAAATAGCCATCCGGAAACTTCTGGATTTCTTCATCCGGGGGCATCGTTACTCCATCAGCCTCCATAGCGGCTTCCATCATCGAGCCAGCACTGACCATGCCCACATTGGGGGCCTGGGCTGCACCGCCAATGGCGGAGCGCAACTGCTGTAGCTGGTGTTTGCCGGGGCCGCCCAGCCCCTGCATGCACAACAGGTAGTTCTGGATGCGCGAGGGGTTGTCGGCGTAGATCGTCCGGCCGACCGCCCCGCCGCCGGAGCGGCCAAAACCGATCGAGGTGGGGGTCTTCGACCAGGCGCGCGCCAGGGCTTTGATGGTCCACGTCGAAACCCCGCACAGCGGCGAGGCCCAGGCGGGTGTCTTGGGAGTGCCGTCTTCGTCGCCCATGACGTAGGCCTTGAACTTGTCAAAGCCAACGGTGTGCGAATCCAGGTAGGCCTGATCGTAGGTCTTTTCGGTTATCCAGGTGTAGGCGATGGCTAACATCATGGCGGAATCTGTCTTGGGCAGTATCGGGATCCATTTGTCGGAGTACAGGCCGGCGCCCAGGTTCAGGTTGGGGGTGATCGCCACGCGCTTGATGCCCAGCTCGCCGAACCAGCGATACCACATGCCTTGCATCACTCCAAACGTGTAGCGCCACGCCTTGGCTTCGGGGTCAGCCGCCCAGAGCAGAAGCATGCCAGCATTTTCGGCGACATCCTTGAACACGTCGACCGGCTCGTAGTCGGTACCCAGGACATAGCGCCCACCCAACTGCCCACCTGAGCTGCTGGATGCCGGACCTTCCGTGCCTGTGATCGGTGCGCCGTATTCCTTCATCGCCCACCAGTTCATAAAAGTCTCCTGGATGCCATGGGTGCCGACCACATTATGGCCTTCAGCGTGGCCGCCGCCGAAGACAGGGCACAACCCCTCTGGCCCATACTTATCGGCAACCCGCTTCATCTCGCCGGCGATGAGCGTGGCGGCCTCTTCCCAGGAGATCCGCTTGTATTGGCTAACGCCACGGTTTTGGGCGTTGACCTTTTCGGGGGCGCCGCCGGGTTCCCAGTCGACGCGCTTCAGCGGATACAAGACTCTGTTTGGGGAGTCTGAGCGCTTTCTGTGGGCCATATAGTAAGCCGGCCCGGGAGACTTGGTTGGCGCGGTCCAGGTCTTGCCGCGCGCCGAAATCGACCAGGGCTTGATTTCCGGGAAATCTTTATCAAAGTGAACTCGCCGGCCCCTGACGATGCGTCCGTTCTTGACGTCAAAGGCGATTAAATGCTGGATCTGCACTACCTTTGTCGTCTCTGGTTCGAGCGCTGAAGGAAGCACACCGGTTGTCGCTACGGGTACCTCTTTGATGACCTCGACTATCTCTTTGCCTGCATCGACGACTTCCCCCTGAGGAGTCAGGCTAGAAGTTATCCCAGTCCCGGCGGCCGCGCCGGCGGCCACTCCAGCAAGCACTAAACCAGCACTTTTGATAAAATCTCGCCTTGAGATTTTTTTTACCCCCTGGCCTTGTTCATTTTCTTCCATCTTTTCTTCTCCTTTACTAAGGATTGCCGGCTACGCTCTCAAGGCCGGCATTCTCCAGCTTTTTCCAAGCGGAGTAGGCTTTCTAAGTTCTGTTTAGACAGGAATGAATAGAATGTATCGTAATATATTACATAGGCATTCTTTCTTTGCTAGGATAAGACTGATATTAATATACCGGTTTCAACCATTCTCTCCCAGACCAACCTGGGCCATTTTGCGATGAAAAAAGATCTACCTTTCTGTCCGGGTGGGTACCAAGAGGGGTACCCATCCGGACTTGTTTTCTACCCGCTAGAGTTTGATTTTATGTACGCAGTAGGGTTGCACTTGCCATCACAAACTGGTAAATTTATGCTATCTAAACCGGGTGGGATTTTTCATAAAAGGAGTCTGATGTCAATCCTTGTCATTAGTGCCAACCCTCTCTTCAAGGAAGTCATCATCGCTACTATTGCTCAATTTCAAACCGAACTGTTAGAACTCGGCCCTGGGGAAGCCCGGAACAGGATCCGCGAGTTGAGACCGGATGTGATTATCATAGATGAAACGATCGCACCGTCTGATTTCGAAGACCTGCTGGCCGAAGCTCGCTGCTTGCAAAAAACCCGCGTCATCGTGCTCAATCCCGTCCAAAATGAGATCGTCTTGCTGGATTCCCGCCGGGCGACGTTGAGAAAAGCAGATGACCTAATGGAAGCGATTTCCAATTATGAATCCGAAATTCATTCACAGATCGATGACTGCGATATCGCGGATGTTACTGAAGCCGCCAAAAACTTGGCCGGAGTCATTGCTTTTCTGGCTGCCGCGTTTAACAAACCTCCGGACCCCAACCTGGTGACGAGACTGCGGGTTATCGGGATAGAAGCATTCGTTGGACTGGACCGGTTGATGGGGTGGAGCGGTGAAATAAGCTTCGGGGTCAGGATGATTTCTGAATTTATACAGGCCACTGCCGGGCTCGCGGAAGAATATGTGGTGCAAATCTTGGACGCTGATTGGTCTGGCCTATTTGGAACTGCCAGAAACGCCGACCACCCGGCGCCATACGAAGCATCCTATCTCGAGCCGGGAAGTGACCCGCTGGAAATGTTAAGAAGCCTGGCGATTGAATATGCGGAGGCAGGTGTAGAGATCAGGGACGAGCAGGGTGTCCGCCTGGATAGTATCGGGATGGAACTGAGTTACTTAAGCTGCCTGGCCGAGCAAGCCGCGGCTGCTTGGGAAAGGGGCGATCATGGAATGGCTCGCTCCTTAGAAGGAAGGGTCAGGACATTCTATCAGGACCACCTTGGAAGATGGGCCGGGGGATACCTATCGGCAGCCTGGGAACATGCCCAGACAAGTTATTTCAAGGGATTCATCTGTCTGTCCAGGGGGGTGATTTCCCGGTTAGGCGAGATGGGTCTGGCCTCATAGCATTCCTAAAGTTACTGGAAAAGACTGGCTTTACTTGCAAGCAATCACATAGCGCGTGAATGTGAACGTTTTCACTATCAAAATCACCGTAAAAGGGGATAATTGTCACTTGGAATCCACTCTCATGTCCTGTAACATGTACTCATAGGCCCTCACACAGTTTGATTCTTAAAACTTTCCCGCGCATATTGTCCAGCTGGTGAGCTGATTGTCGCATTGGGTCTACGATGATCTAATTAGTTACCCTCCTCCATAGTACGCTCAAGCCTGCCATCGATTAGGAATTAAAACTCCTTGACCTGCATAACCGTCACATTCCTCTTTTATTCAAATGGGCTTATTTATGGATGAAGAATTCACCAGCCTCAGTACGGAAGCTTCTTACCAACGCAAAAGCATTGACGCTCTTTTATCGATTACAAAACCTGAAGCCGATTTCCCTTCAATCGAAAAAATATTTCAGAAAGCGATTGGGCCCATCCAGGAAATAACGGGTTTCAGCACGGTCACTGCTCGAATTTATGACCCAGAGAGAAAATGTTTCAGGTTGATGGCTCAGAGCGGCATGACGCCTGAGATGGTCGAAAATTTGAAATGTATTTCCGACGATACCCCCGTCTTTACGGAGATCATGAAGAAAAAGGAACCGGCTGTAAAAACACCGGTTAAATTTGTCCAAGAATTAGGCTACAAAAGGACAATTTTCATTCCATTGGTTGCAGGGGACACAATCGTTGGCTCAATCGATCTGCCTACAAAGAGAGACTATATCCCGACCGACGATGAATTCCGCTGGTTTGCGCTGGTTGGGAGGATATTGGGTTCGATGATTTACCAGGTGCAACTCACGGAGCGCTTACAGAGCAGCGCCGTGATCCAGGAAAGGACTCGTCTGGCCAATGAATTGCATGATGAGATCGCCCAACTTGTCCGTTCGATGAAATGGGGATTAGAAGAGGCGTGCAATACACTTAAAAATAAACAACTGGAACAGACCGCTGGGATCCTGGAAAACCTGGAGACGTTGGTCCAACATACCTCAGCTTATTTAAGAGAAGAGATGCTTTACCTGCGTGAGAAGGTCGATTCGGACCAAGGGATCATCCCAATCTTAGAAGGTATGCTCTTGAGGTTCGAACGTAACTGGGGCATCAAGACCGCACTCCTGACGGAGAGCAATGTTGCCACAAATCATAGATTTTTCCTTTCATCTACGGCAGAGATTCAATTGATTCGTATCGTTCAAGAGGCCTTGATGAACATCCGCCGGCATGCCAATGCGCACACGGTTACGATCAAGATTTCTGAGGATGTGGCCGGTCTGGTCGTTACGATCATCGATGACGGTATTGGTTTCCGCTTGGAGGAAATCCCACAGGAAAGTCTGGGGTTACGTATCATCCATGAACGCGCTTCTTGTGTTGGCGCAACGGTGCAAATCGATTCGGTTGAAGGAACTGGGACCCTCTTGAAAATTGAATTGCCTAGCTACAACGGTGTGGCACTATGAACAGAATCATAATCGTAGACGATCACGTCTTGTTCCGTGAAGGTATGCGAAATATCATCCATCATTGGGATGACTATGAGGTAGTTGGAGAAGCAGCCAATGGCCTGGAAGCATTAAACCTATCCAGAGAACTATTGCCGGATATCATCCTGATGGATATTGCCATGCCGGTCATGGATGGCATCGCTGCGACCAAGCGGATTGTGAGTGAGTTGCCATCAACCCGCATCGTCATGCTGACCACGTCCGAAGAAGAGGAAGATCTTCACAATGCTATCAAGTACGGCGCTCAGGGCTATGTATTGAAGGATACGCCCTCTAAAAGGCTGCATGACGAGCTGCGCAGGATGACGCAAGGAGAAACGCCGCTGTCCGGCTTAATGGCGACCAAGGTACTGAAGGAGTTCGGACGTTCCAGTAGTCCAACCCAGGCGCCCGGTGAATACCAGGAGCCGCTTACCGAACGGGAGCAGCAGATCCTGGAATTTTTAGTTGAGGGTCTCTCGAACGTCGAAATTGCTGAAAAGGCCTATGTCAGCGAGAACACAGTCAAGAAGCATGTCCGCAATATCCTGGAAAAGTTTCACTCGAACAACCGGGTCGGAGCCGCTGTTTACGCCATCAGAGGGGGATTGGTGGATTAGGGGTGCATACAGATGAGCCGGTTGGATAACCAATCCAGGTACCCATTCGGACCATTTTTTCTACCCGCTAGAGCTTATTTTATGTACCTCAGAGGGTTGCACTTGGATTGACAAACTGCTATAGTTATTAAAATTATCATCGACGAAACGATCGCGCCGCTTCACTTTGAAGCCTTGCAAGCCAAGGCGCTGCGTGATTGCCAGTTTCGAATAGGAAGGAGTAATAATGCCGTTTCACTTTGGTCCCACAGAGTTGGCCATCATCTTGGTAATCGTGATCTTGCTATTCGGCGTGGGCCGTATTGGCCGTCTTGGAGCGGACTTTGGCCGCGCCATCAGCGAGTTCCGCAAAGCCGTCACCTACAAAGAAGATGAAGAGGAGGAAAAGGCGTAAGGTAGAAGGATGCAGGTAGTGGGGGTAAGGGTGTAGGCCAGGTTTCCATACCGCGTATTTTGCTAAATGGGATGTACCGCTGTGACAAAAAAGAGCCACCGTCAAAATACAGTGACTCTCGATGGGCGCGGAGGGACTCGAACCCACGACCTCACGGATGTGAACCGTGCACTCTAACCAGCTGAGCTACGCGCCCGCAAGGCGGGATTATAGTCGAGGTCGTAGGCTTTGGCAAGGATTGCTACCCGTTACTGCGCCAGCGCAGGTTCGGGGACGATGATAGCCATGATCAGGTAGGCGATCAGGATGCCAGGACCGGTCAGGAAGAATCCCAGGATGAACAGTAAGCGGACCACGGTCGGGTCGATGTGCAGGTATTCACCCAATCCAGCGCACACACCGGCGATCATGCGGTTGGTCGTGCTGCGTGTCAGTTGCTTGTAATCAGTGTTCATTGCGTACTCCTTTCGTAATGTGTTCTACAGTACTTACGCAATGAAGCGGGGATGGTTGCAAGTATTTATTCTAACCGCCAAGAAACCTTGGCGTCATAAAAAGAATCTCGGCGTTCTCCGCGACTTGGCGGTTCAAATACGTAAGTTTGGTCTACTTGTATTTCCTGCTTTCGAGGAAATTTGCGATAGCAGCATAGAGCAGGAATACACCGATTGCCGATAAAAATATTCCCTGCCAACCCAGCCAGCGGATTTGCATTAAGCCAAACCCGGTAAACAGAACGCCTACGAGAGAGTAAAAGACGGCATTGCGCCGGTAGACCGACCCGACCCGCCCGGCTTGCAGCAGGTTGCGTTCTGTCAAGGCATCGAGGGCGCGTACCTGTTCTTCGTGCCGGTCTATGCAGGCCAGGCTGCCCTCTGCGTCCGCTGCGCAGGCGATGCACAGGCCGCGCTGGCAATGTTTGCACAGGCCTACGGCTGGTTGGTTTGGGTGGTAGTAGCAGTTCATTTATTAGACCTTTTGTATAACAATGATGTTCTGTGGAGTGGGTTTAGCTTATCCTTACCGAAATTAACGACTTAAATCGTTACTACTGGTAATCCACTCTACCTTTATTCTCCGATGATTTGCAGGACCAATTCCCGATGGCGCGAGCGGATGTCGAAATCCACATAGATGACCTGCTGCCAGGTCCCCAACGTCAGGCGGCCTTCGACGAACGGAATAGTCAGGGAGGGCCCAAGCAGCGCGGCGCGGATGTGGCTGTGACCGTTGCCATCGTGCCACCGGGCGTTATGCGCGTACTCCCGGTTCTGTGGGATGATCTCCTCGAACAGGCGCTGCAGGTCGCTCACGCAGCCGCTTTCATACTCGATGGTCGTCAACGCGCTGGTCGAAGACGGGCAGAAAATGGTCACCGTGCCGTTCCTGGCCTCGCTGTCCCTCACCACCTGGGCAATCTGTGGCGTGATATCGTGCACATCTGCATTGCCGCCTGTGTTCAATTGGATCGCACCTGTCTTTATCATGTCATTTTCCTCGTTTAATGGCGTTATCGCCGTATTTTTCTCTTAATTCGTCCATGGTTTTCTGAAGCACCCGCTCTTTTTCAGAACCAGTTTCCCATAGTTCCAACTGGCGCATGGGCATCCCCAATCCGCTGACACCGACGCCGATCAAGCGTACCGCCTGCCCCGATTTGCGGATTTTTCGCAGCAACCCCAGCGCTGTTTCGGCGATTTCGTTATCCTGGTCCGTTGTGCTGGGCAGGGTGACCTGCCGCGTCAACGTGGTGAAATCAGGCCAGCGGATTTTCAGTTTGACGGTGGTGCCTGCCAGCTCGTTCCTGCGCAAGCGGCGTCCCACTTCCGCGGAGAGATCGATCAAGGTCTTTTCGAGGGATTTGTCGTCGCGGACATCGCGGGAAAAGGTGATTTCCTGGCTGATAGACTTGATCTCGCGCTCGGTCACCACGGGTCGATCGTCCTGACCTTTGGCATGCCTGGCCATGTCCCGGCCGTTCTCGCCAAACAGGCGGATCAATTCCGCTTCCGGCCAGCGGGCGATGTCGCCGATGGTGTGGATGCCCAGCTCGCTCAAGCGGGCAGCCGTCTTCGGGCCGACGCCCCACAGCATCTCGGCGGGTAACGGGGACAGGAACTCTGCTTCTTTCCCGGGCGGGACGATGGTCAGCCCGAAAGGGGGTTTATCTCCCTTGGCAGCTTTCTTCCCGACTTCCGTGGCGATCTTTGCCACGAGTTTATTCGGCGCGATCCCGATCGAGCTGGGTAAATGTAACTCGTCACGGATGCCGGCCTGAAGTCCGCGTGCGATGCGCTCGGGAGGGTCCGGCAGGGCAGAGATATCCAGAAAGGCCTCGTCGATGGAAATCTGTTCGATCAGCGGGGTCAACTTACCCAGGCGTTCCATCACATGTCTGGATGCTTCGCCATACAGGCGATGGCGACCTGGGACGATGATCAGTCCCGGGCAAAGCCGTAGCGCGCGCGACATGGGCATCGCCGAACGGACGCCAAATTTGCGGGCCGCATACGAGCAGGAAGAGACCACGCCGCGTTCGTCCGGTTTACCGCCCACCGCAAAAGGTTTATCGCGAAGTTTGGGATTTTGGTTTTCCTCGACCGCGCAGTAGAAGGCGTCCAGGTCGAGGTGCAAAATCGTGCGTACCATAGGTTTTATTATATAGGAATAGTAAAAAATTCGTATTGAACTTATACGCAACCGAAGATATACTATATATATCGTGTAACTAAATATTTTATTGGAACTTTGGATGGAGTTCGCACGTCATAAGGAAGGATCATTTAAGGAGGCAACTATGAAATCACTTTCCAAACTGGTATCAGCAGTAGTTCTGCTCGCGCTGGTGTTAGCATTGTTCCCGGCCATGGGCGCGAGTACGGCACACGCAGCGGTCTGCGATTGGGCGCAATTCGTCGCCGATGTCACTGTGCCAGACGGTACCACCTACGCTGCAGGCGCTACGTTCCTAAAGACGTGGCGGCTGAGGAATATTGGTACTTGTACCTGGAATACATCCTACGCGCTGGTTTTTGATAATGGCACACAGATGGGCGCACCGGCTTCGGTCAATTTCCCCTCGAACGTGGCCCCCGGCCAGACGGTGGATTTGAGTGTCAATATGACTGCGCCCAGCGCCGCAGGTAACTATTTCGGCTACTGGAAGCTGCGCAACGCCGCTAATGTGATATTTGGGATTGGTTCGACTGCGAATAAAGCATTCTGGGTTGAGATCAATGTTGGTTCGCCGTCGGGCACCGGCTACGACTTTACCGCCAATGCGACTTCCGCCGTCTGGTCGAGCGGCGCCGGGACACTGACTTTCCCCGGCACCGATGGAGACGCCAGAGGCTTCGGCCTGACGCTAAATAATCCCAAGTTCGAGAGTAGTGCGGAATTGGGCATCCCGGGTTTACTAATGTCCCCGCAGAATATCTACAATGGTTATATCCAGGCCAGCTACCCACCCATCCGTGTGCAGAACGGGGACCGCTTCCGGGCTACGATCGGGTGCGAATTCAATGCCACCAGTTGTTATGTGGCCTACCGCCTCGATTACCAGATCGGCAGCGGACCGGTCAGGACGTTTTGGACCTTCCGCGAGAAGTACGAAGGCTTGACATACCCCGTCAATTTGAATTTGAACTCGCTGGCTGGATTTGATGTGAAATTCATCCTGTTTATGTCTGCCTTCGGCTCCGCAACAGGCGACCGTGCCATCTGGGGCAATCCGATCATTGCGCGCACCGGTGCGACGACAGGCACGGCTACACCGACCGTCAGTGGTACGCCGCCCACTCCTACGTTCACCAGCACTGCGCCGACAGTGACACCGACGGTCCCGCCTTCTTCCTGTGACAAAGCGCAGTTCATCACTGATGTCACTGTGCCGGATGGTACTTCCTTCACAGCAGGCACAGTGTTTACCAAGACTTGGCGCTTGAAGAATGTTGGCAGTTGTACCTGGTCAACCTCTTATCAGTTGGTCTTCTATAGCGGTGAGCAGATGGGTGGCCCGGGCGCGTTGAGCTTCCCCCAGTCGGTCGCGCCGGGACAGACCGTAGATTTGACCGTCACCCTGACCGCGCCCAACACCGCCGGTTCCTATCGCGGGTACTGGATGTTCAAGAACGCCAGCGGGGCGCTGTTTGGCATTGGTCTGCAAGCCAATAAACCCTGGTGGGTCGATATCAAGGTAACCGGTTCCAGCGGGCCGACCCCCACCCCAACCGCTACAGGTTCAGCGACGGCCACGCCCACTGTCACGCAGACACCTACATCTACAGCTACGCCTACAGCCACATTCACAGTGACAAATACGCCTGTGCCATAAGAATATTCTGACCAACACTCAACCGGGGATGGAGCTTCCATCCCCGCGCGGTGTCCTGCAGTAAGGAACATAGGCGTTCATTGGACCTTTGCTTGCCTTGAAGGCCTGGTCGCACGGACCAGGCCTTTTTCGAAACCCTGACGATGTCTCGCCCACACCCTTTTATCCTGCTTGCCGACGATGATCCCAACGTCGTGGATAGCCTGGCTCCCTTCCTCGAGCGAGCTGGCTTTCACGTGTTGGCCGTCGGAGACGGCCAATCGGCCTTCGAAAGGGCGCAGTCTCATCATCCGGATCTGATCATTTTGGATGTGCTCATGCCGCGCATGGACGGGCGTGAGACTCTTCGTCGCTTGCGTCAGGCCAACATGTGGACGCCGACCATCCTGCTCACACAGGTCGGCGAAGCCTCCGAGCGCGCCCTGGCGCTCGAAGAAGGCGCGGACGATTACCTCAACAAACCTTTCGACCCGCATGAACTGCTGGCGCGCATCCGGGCGGTGCTGCGGCGCGCCCGTCCCGGGGAGCGTTCACTATCTGCAGCCTGGTTGTTGACCTCTACTGACCTGTCCCTCGACCGGCGCGCCCGGCGGGCGTCCATTGCGGGACAGGCGCTTGACCTGACCCCAAAGGCCCTGGCAGTGCTGGAATATCTGATGACCCACCCAGACGAAGCTGTGACGCGTGAACGCCTGCTAGATGCTGTCTGGGGTTGGGAATATCCGGCCGGAACGCGTACCGTGGACACGCGCATGGCTGAACTGCGCCGCGCCCTGGATGACGACCCGGCCCGGCCGCGTTACATTGAAACCATCCCTGGTGAAGGCTATCGCTTCGTTGCCGACGTGCGCGGAGAGGGGTAATGTTTCAATGTTTTCTCAAGGTAGCATATTGAAAAAATTCCGGCCCATGCTCGTGCTAGTCCTTTTTCCACTTGGCTTAGGACTTTCAGCATTTGCACTGGCGCGTGTGTTTTTGCAACCGATCCCGCCATTTCTCTACACGGCGAACCTGGCAACCATGGGCATTGTTTTCGGAGCTACTATTCATGACCCCAGTGTATTGGTCTTTGTGAGTATCACATTGGTTGCGTTCATTTTTGTGCTCTTTTATCTCAGGGGCCAACAGCAAACGGAATTCATTCATCAAATGATGGTTGACACGCTGCGCGATTCGGAGCAAAGACGCCGTCAATTCCTGCATCGCCTCGACCATGAGATCAAGAACCCGCTTACAGCCCTGCAGGCTGCGCTCGTCAATTTACGCGAGTCTGAGCTGGCGGAAGAACGTCAACGCGCCTCACTCAATGCGGAACGGGCAGTAGCGCGTCTCACTCGTTTGCTGACAGATCTAAGGAAACTGTCCGATCTCGAAGAGCGGCCACTGGAGCAACTCACAGTCAATATTCCAGAAATGTTAGAAGATGTTGTCGGTGCCGTTCGAGCATTGCCTGCTTTTGAAAAGCGCACGGTAAATCTGCTGATTTCGCACGTCCCCTGGCCATTTCCGACTGTAACGGGGGACCGGGATTTGCTCGGCCTGGTGATGTACAACCTGATCGAGAATGCACTCAAGTTTACATCTGGTGATGAGTCAGTGGAAGTCCGCGCTTTGGAAGACGAAAAAGCTATCGTCATTGAAGTCGCTGATTCTGGACCAGGCATCCCATCTGAAGAACTTCCAAAGATTTTCGAGGAACTGTATCGCGGCGCCAATGCGCGCGGTATCGAGGGCAGCGGGCTTGGACTGGCGCTCGTGCAGCGCATCGTAAAATTGCACAGCGGCCAGATCAAAGTCCGCAGCCATCAGGATGATCCACGCGGGACGGTGTTTACGGTTCGATTGCCTGTGAAGAAATAGTTAGAGGTGAAAATTGCAAGTTGATGTTTTGGAATGCCAAACATGCAGAACGATCAAGACTATCTGGATAATAGATAAAAAAGAACATATGCATGTAGGTTCTGAAGCGGGGAAGGCTAAACGTTCTCACGAATGACCAAAAGAACCTGGTTTTACATCCTGCTTTTAAGCCTGCCTTTGCTGCTGGGCGCGTTGGTCTCTGTGTTCGCGCAGGCTTTCTGGCAGCCTGTGCCGTTGCTGGTCTTCAAAATTGACATCGGCATGGTAGCCTTCGTCTCTGGCCTGTTCATTACCTTGCTGCTGGCTGCTTTTGCATCCGGCATGTGGCGTAAGGAAAAACAGATGCAATCCCACCTGGCTAAATCGCTGCGCGAGGCCGAAGAAGGGCGACTGCGCTTCCTGCGCCGTTTGGACCATGAGATCAAGAACCCGCTTACCGCGTTACGGACAGCGCTGGTCAACGTGCGCGAGTCGAAGCTGGAAGACGAGCGCCAGCGCGCCATCGGGAATGCCGGGCTGGCGGTCGGGAGCATGATCCGCTTGTTGGCTGACTTGCGCAAACTGTCCGACCTGGGGGAGCGTCCGCTGGAGCGCCTGCCCGTGGATGTGCCCGGGTTGTTGCAAGAAATGGTTGACGCAGCGAAATCCCTGCTGGCCTACCAGGACCGGGAAGTGAACTTGCTGATCTCGAAAGTCCCTTCGCCGTTCCCGCCTGTGACCGGGGACCGCGACCTGCTGGCGCTGGCCGTGTACAACCTGGTCGAAAACGCGCTCAAGTTCACGTCCGGGGAGGAAGCGGTCGAAGTCCGCGCCCTGGAGGACGGTAAAGCCATCGTCATCGAGATCGCCGATTCGGGACCGGGCATCCCAGCCGATGAACTTTCGAAGATCTTCGAAGAACTGTATCGCGGCGCCAACGCCCGCGGCGTCGAGGGCAGCGGCCTGGGACTGGCGCTTGTGCAGCGTATTGTAGAACTGCATGGCGGCCAGATCGAAGTCCGCAGTCGCCAGGACGACCCGCGCGGAACGGTGTTTACGGTGCGATTACCTGTAAAGAAGTGATAACCTTGGGAATTAACCACTAACCACGGAGACACGGAGTCTCGGAGATTTTTAACGGTTTTCTCAGTGTCTCCGTGACTCTGTGGTTTTCATTGCGGAAGTCAGAACAGAAACGAAGTTTCGACGTGTTACCAAACTGTGACATTTCCGCCACAGGCTTGTAACAGCGGGGGAGTATAAATAAGGTGGGTAACTGCTATGGACGAACAGACCTTGATACAACAAGCCGCGCAGCGCGGCGATCTGGAAGCCTTCAACCAGCTGGTATTGTTTTACCAGGATTTCCTGTACCGCATTGCGATGAACATCTTGCACGATGAAGATGCCGCCGCAGATGCGATACAGCAGGCCTTTCTTTCCGCCTTCCGCAGTCTGCGGACCTTCCGCGGCGGTTCCCTGCGCAGTTGGTTGAGCCGTATCGTGGTCAATGCCTGTTACGACGGGTTGCGGCGTAACGCGCGCAGCCGTACGTTACCGTTGCAGATTTTCAACCAGGATGACGAAGAAATGGACCCCGCGGCATGGCTGGCGGACCCGGACCCTTCTCCCGAAGCGCGCGCCGAAGCGAATGAATTGCAGCATATCATCCAGACCTGTTTGCAGGCCCTGCCCGAGCATTACCGTCTCGCGCTTTTACTCGTGGATATGGAAGGCCTGTCTTACGAAGAAGCGGCGGCCGCACTCGATATCCCAAAGGGGACCATCAAAAGCCGCCTGGCGCGCGCCCGCAACGCTTTGCGCCTGTCATTACAACGTTACCGGGATTTGATCCCCACTGCTTATACCTTTGATAGACCCCTTGCTGTGAATATTTGCTAACATCGCTCCACCGCCGATCTGGGGCGGTATTGGTCACTGGCGAGCAAATCAGGGTTATGTTACTCTTTGTGTACGGAGATGGAATGAAAAAAATTGTATGTGTTTTTATCGGCCTGACAATGCTATTGTCAAGCTGTGGGACGTTGGAAATTTCCTTCGACGTGACTCCCGCCTCGGCGGCTGCCGTTCCAGCTGTGCCTGCCACGCCCGAGCCTGTATCATCCCCGCAGGGGGCTCCCGCCATATTGTCGCTGGATTCGAGCTCAGAGGAGATCCAGGCCGCCATGCTCGAGAGCGCTACCAAATGGGAAACGGTTTGGATGGACGGCGTTGTCACCTGGTATGACCAGACCGGCTCCGGCCAGCCGCCACAGGTCTTTCATGAACAGGTCTGGATCGACCAGACGACCAGCCGCTTCCGCATCTTGCTGGGACCCGTTGACGGCCCTGCCGAGACGTTCAAAGTCTGCGATGGCATGACCATCCTGGAGATGGACTTGAAGAACGGGCAGAGCCAATCCAATCCCCTGCCTGAATTTGCCAAAGCTTCGCAATTCGTGCCTCCGGTGGAGCCGGGTATGGCCTATCCCAACCCGATTTGGGGTCAGATCGGTACGCCTCTCTCCGAGCTGGTCTTTTCCGCGGACCGCGCTCAAAACGAAGGTACGTTCGAGCCGGTTGCCCTCGAAAGCGTCGCCGGGCGACAGGTGTTGGCGGTGGAATGGACATACGTCGATAACCAACAGCCCTCCTTCCGCGCCTGGCTTGACACGCAAACCGCGGTCATTTTGAAGATACAGGAATTTGGCAAGGGCGGCGGGGAGGAAGTGCAGTCGGAACGCGTGGTCAACCAGGTCGCCTTTGATGCGCCCCTGGGCGATGACCTGTTTAGCCTGCAATTCAGTGAAATGCCAGCTTTTAGCGATATATCCGGGAATCCGCTTGCTACGGCGGAGCCGGTGCCCACACTTTCATCAGAGATCGATCCGCTGGGACAGGTCTACTTCTTTATCTTTGATCACGAATACGGTAATGAGACAACGAATCTTGTACGCCTGCCTGGCTCGTGTATGGCGGGCCAGACTGCATGCCCCGAACCGGAGACGATCCCCACACCTTACGATTTGAATTTCAGCCTGACACCGCTGGTCTGGTCGCCGGACGGTAAATTTGCGGCCTTTCCGTATCCTGTCAGTGAAGATGGGAATACCGCCCAGCTGTTCCTGTTCGACCCAGCCAAGCAAACCTGGCAGCCGTTGGCCGAGTTCAACTTCATTGACCCGCCGGTCTGGTCAGCGGACAGCAACTGGCTGGCCTTCCGCGTGCAGGATGGCCTGGGCGGCGAGGATGTTTATGCTGTTCGCCGTGATGGGAGCGACCTTACTAACATGACCGCCAGCGACAAACTGCCCGAAGAAGGCCGCCCATACATCTTAAATGGCTGGATCAACGACAACCTCATCCTGCGCTCCGCTAACCCTAGCGCGGGCGGGTTGGTTTACCTGCGGCGCGTTTCTGACGGCTTCACCAAACCGCTCTTCGACACCTCCTGGGACAAATCTGACATGGTGCCCTCGCCGGACGGCTCTTTACTGGCCTACCCTGATGTAAACGGTCAGAAGACTTTGCTGAAGTTGCTCTCTCCGGATGGCAACACCTTCCGTGACTTGGCGGCATTTCAGAGCGTTTCGATCTACCCAATTGTCTGGTCACCGGATGGCGCGCAGATCGCCTTTACCACCATGGACTCCGAGCCGAGCAATGGACAGGACGTGTATATTATCGGGCGCGACGGTCGAAACTTGCAACAGGTGTATCACGCCGGATACGCCGGTGTTAACACAATCGCTTTCTCTCCGGATGGCCAATACCTGCTTTTTCCTGACATGGATGCCACCGGCCAGCACATCTACGTGGTGAACCTGTCCACGCTGGAGACGCGCCTGCTCCAGGCCTCCAACCTGCCGCTCGACTGGTGGTGGCTGGCTCCTTCCTGGCAGCCTTAATTTTTGAACCGCGAAGGCGCCATGAACGCCAAGGACTTGCCTTGGCGATTTGGAAACAACCTTGGCGATCTTTGCGCGCTTGGCGGTTGTTTATCCCTCATGTTCATGAAACCTATCCTCCGATACATACCTTTGGTTTTCATTTTTACCCTGACTGCTTGCGGTACCTTCGAAGTCAGTCTAGATCGCACGCTCACACCAAATGCAACTGCCGTACCCAAAGAAAGTCAAGCCAAGGCGGATATGCATGGCATGATCTACTTCTGGCTGAGCCATTCTACGTTTGACCCGGTGGACCCATCCGTTCAGGTGGATATGGGCAAAATAGTTCGCCTCCCAGGTTCGTGTGTGCTTGCCCTTGCAGAGTGCCCTGCCCCTGAAGATGTACCTGTCCCGTTCCAGATTTATTTCAATTCCTGGCAACCAATGGCCTGGTCTCCGGACGGGAAAGTGGCCGCCCTGCCGCTTGCGATCACAGATGACCTTGGCCCGATGGCCGTGTATGTTTACCGCCCAGAAGACGAAACTTGGACCGCAGTAGCAAACTTCCCCGTTATTGACGCGATCTCCTGGTCGCCGGATGGCCAATGGTTGAGTATGCGCGTCCAGGATGGATTGGGGGATGTAAATATCTATGCTGTGCGCCCGGACGGCAGTGGGCAACGCAACCTGACCGGTGAGAATTTGCCGGATAAAGGCGAACCATCTTTTCTTGCCATGAGCGGCTGGCTGGATGGAAGAGCTTTGGTCGCTACACGAGGCATTATTGATGAACTGACTACATTTCATCAGGTTGACCCGGCCACAATCGAAACGAAACTGCTTTTCACCTATCCTACATATCCTGGTGGCATTTATCCGGCTCCTGATAACACACTGTTGGCTGTAGAGGCTTCATCAACCCAAAAACAGACTTTGGAAATCGTTAATCTTGATGGTGAAGTAGAAGATATTCTGGCGTCATTCAGTAAAGGCGGAATCTATATTGTTGCGTGGTCGCATGATGGACAGAAGATCGCCTTCACCGTTCAGAGCGAGCCGTACACCTTTAATGACCATCGTGTCTTTGTCATCAATCGCGATGGGACCGGTTTGGCTGAACTCTATCGAGGCATCGTCATCCCGGCTTTGACCTTCTCCCCTGATGACCGTTATCTGTTGTTTACCGATCAGGAACGCGCGCTGGTCTCGATATCGCTGGAAACCCTGGCAGTTCAAAATGTCCCCGTTCCCACGGCTGAGGCTGGTGAACAAGTTTTGTATCCCTCCTGGCAGCCGTAGACGTTTTCTATTCAATCTCGTGCACGATTTTCGCCCCTTTGGTCCAGACCCATAAGAAGTGTTCGTGGACGTATGAAATGCGGTCGAACGTCTGCACCTGGGCCGGGGAGAGAACCTTTTCCCAATCCGCTTTCAGCGAACCGGCATCACAGGCGGCAAAATAAACATAGCGCAGTTGCGAACCCGTATCCCCGGGCATGACGTCCGATGGCAAAAAGCTTTTATAAGGGACATAGGAGGAAGTGAAACTGCCCGGTTCCATGCCCCCGTGCGAAGCGACAAAAACAAAGCGTCCGTTATGGATAGCTTCCCGAAAGAAAGTATCAGACAACGGTTGGATGGCAACGCTGCCGCTGCCCCAATGCTGGTTGGAAGCCAAAACAATTGGATAGAAGAACAGGCTCATAGTCCAGCGCGGGGGCGTGTAGCTCTCATACCACTGGGGAAGGGGAATATACCCGCCTTGTGTGTACAGGATATAGGTCTGCGCCGGGGTGGAGCTTGGTCTGGCCAAAAATGCGCCATGCAAGGCGATGAAGATCAATAAAGTGAAGCAGGCCTGCACGAAAACTGTCCAATAAAGCGAGAATTTCATCCAGCCTTTATGCGCTGCAATCTTAGATAGGATAGGTAAATAAGGTATGCGCCCGGCCCAGGCGCTGAAGATGCCCACTCCCCAGGCAACCAGACATATCAGGAAGATCGCGGTGTTGATGTAATCGATGATCCGGGCCAGCCACACCAGCGGGCTTCTTTCGTCCAGCGAACCTGTCAAATAAATTAAAATACCGGTCAATGCGAACGTTGCCACAAACCAAAATAGCAGCAGGGAAAGCATCAAACTGTATTGGACGTGATAGCTCAGGTAACGATTCTTGTGGTTATTAACGCCCGATGCACATAGGATAGGGGAGAGTCCAAAATAACAGGCCGCGCTGAGGAGGCGCGGCTTTCTTTCCTTGTAGAATTTTTCGTAGGCTGGGACGAAGACCTTTGTGTTCATAGACGCTGCTTTGCCTGATTTTTCCACCTGCAATTATTACATAGCTACAGCGTATTTCACTTTACAATCCCCTAAGGATAGTTAAAAATTTACTATGCTGGCCGGTCATCGCCGCGCGCAAAGGATGTGACCGCTGCTAGCAAGGAAATACCACTGGCGAAGAGCAAGCCCGCATTGAAAGCATGCACGAGCGTAGCCGCATCATCCGGATTACCCCTGGATAGATATGTTGTAAAAATCGCGCCGGTCAACCCGATGCCGAGCACCATGCCTACGTTGCGCGCCAGCGCCAGTACACCCGCTGCGATCCCCTGGCGGTTGCGAGGCGCGTCTCCCATCAAAGCGCTGTTGTTTGGCGCTACGAACAGACCGGTTCCGAAGCCGCTGATGGCCAGGCCAAGCAGGACCATCCACAAGGGCGAATCCAACGTCAGGCGGCTGAGCAGGAATAGCCCAACCGCCATGATGATCATGCCCAATGTGGTCGGGAGACGCGATCCGACTCGGTCTGATAACCTGCCGCTGACCGGGGCGGTCAGTGCCATGATGATGGGCTGGGCGGTCAGGATCAACCCGGCCTGCGAAGCGGACAGTCCGCGGCCCTGGATGAGATAAAAAGGCGTCAGAAAAAGCACGCTATAGACGCAGATATAGTTCAGGACCGGGCTGATGGTAGAAAGGGAGAAAACCCGTCGCTGGAAGAGACTGAGATCCAGCATCGGGGCTGGGACGTGCATCTCGATCCAGGTAAACAGGCCCAGGATCAGGAGAGAAGCGCTGAAGAGTCCCAGGATGAGGGGCGAAGTCCAGCCCAGGTTGTGTCCCCGGTTCAGGGCAAAGAGCAAGGCTATCAGTCCAAGCATAAACGTGAACGCCCCCCCCAGGTCGAAGCGTTCGGTCTGGCCAGAGGGCGTGTCGCGCGGGATAACGGTCAGGCTGAGCCAGATGGCGAGCAGGCCGATGGGGATATTGATGTAGAAGACGCTATGCCAGCCGAAAGTGTCGGACAGCCAGCCCCCCAGGAAAGGACCGGTGGTCAGGCCGAGATAGGTCATTGCGCCTTGCAGTCCAAGCGCCTGGCCGCGCTGAGAAGCCGGGAAATTCTTGGTCAGGATGGCTGGCGAGTTGGCAAACAGCATAGCCGCGCCGATGGCCTGCAGTCCGCGCGCAGCGATCAGGAAGAAGGGGGATGGAGCAGAACCACACAAGGCTGAACCCACCACGAAAACGACAAAACCCCACATGTATGTCGCTTTGTTGCCGCGCAAGTCGCCCAGTCGCCCAACGCTGAGCAGCAGGCCACTGACCACCAGCAGGTAGGTGGTGACAACCCATTCGATGGTGGCTACATCGGTTTGGAAATAATCCGTGACCACCGGCAAAATCGTGTTGACGACGCTCCCGTCCAACGCAGACATGAAGGTGCCAATGCCAATGGCGAGCAGGATGAGCCATTTTGATTCGATGGTGAGAAAGCGAGATAGTTTGTTTTGAATCATGTTTTGTTTGCCGTGTAATGACCTAACCTCCTGGCCCCTTCCCTGATAGGGAAGGAGGTGTCGCCGAATGCGACGGGGGTAGGTTATTTTTTACTTTTCCCGTCTGCCCTTCATCACAATACGGATGGGAGTCCCCAGAAAACTGTATTCCGCTCGCATCTGATTCTCAAGGTAACGGCGGTAGGAAAAGTGCGCCAGTTTCGGGTCGTTAACGTAGATCAAGAATGTGGGCGGATCGGAGCGCACTTGCGTGCCGTAGTACATTTTTAATTGTCGCCCGCCAAGTGACGGGGCCGGGTGGGCATCCTGCGCGTTATGGATCACCTGGTTGATCTTGGAGGTGGTCAGGCGCACCAGGCGCTCCTCCTGCACTTGTAAAGCTAGCGGCAAAACCCTATCCACACGCTGACCTGTTTTGGCCGAGATGAACAACAGTGGCACGTAGGGCATAAAATTGAGATCCTGCCGGACGCGTTTGGAGAATTCATCCATTGTATAGTTGTCTTTTTCCACCGCATCCCATTTATTCACTAATACCACGCAGGACTTCCACGCCTCCAGGATGAAACCGGCGATATGCGCATCTTGTGAAGTGATCCCCGTCGTTGCGTCGATCATCATCAGTGCCACGTCAGCGCGTTCGATGGCTTTGAACGAGCGTAACACGCTATATTTCTCCACGCCGGGCTCGACCTTGCCGCGCCGCCGGATGCCGGCCGTATCGATCAGGGTGACGTCAAGGCCTTCATACTGGATATTCATATCAACCGCGTCACGCGTGGTTCCTGGGATCGGGCTGACGATGGCCCGTTCCGTACCGACCAGTTTGTTCAGCAGGCTCGACTTGCCTGCATTGGGCTTGCCAACGATGGCGATCTTGACTGATTCATCCTCCGCCTCTTCCTGCTGAAGCGGAAATGATTCGACCAGCGCATCCAGCAAATCGCCCGTACCCGTCCCATGCAGGCCAGAGACCGCGTACGGCTCGCCCAGCCCCAGCTCGTAGAACTCGCTCACGCTCTGGCGGCGGGCTTCGCTTTCACCCTTGTTGACTACCAGGAAGATCGGCGGCCAGAATTTTCCGTCTGGGAGTTTCTTCTGGTAACGGCGCAGGATGTCGGCCACTTCACGGTCAGGTGCGGTTACTCCAGCCTCAGCATCCGTCAGGAACAGGATCGCATCTGCGTCCTCGATGGCGACCAGCGCCTGCTCTTTAATCTGCTGGATGAAATCAGCCGAACCGACCGAGAGCGGCGCTCTCCCTCCGTGCGTCGGGTCGATCCCACCCGTGTCGATCACGTGAAACTCGATGCCGTTCCATTCGGACTCGGATATCAAACGGTCGCGTGTGGTGCCGGGGGTATCGTCCACGATCGCGAGGCGTTCTCCCACCAAACGGTTAAACAACGTACTTTTCCCCACGTTGGGGCGTCCAACTAATGCTACAACAGGTTTAGGCATGAAATATTTCCAATTGATATTTAGCAGAATACGCTACAGCTTAAGGACGTTGTAACGCTTGTTATGGCGTTGCGGTGGGTACAGGCGTTTGGAACGGAGCTCTACTCAAGATTACTTCAACCGTTCCCGGCAGGATCGATTCGACGACAACGTCCGATACCAGGAATTCCACGTTGGGAGTCAGTTGATGCGTGCCTTCATCCAGATTGGTTACATTGATAACCACTCGTACTTCCTGGGGCGTGAGTGTGTCCAGCACGGGCAAAGGACCGGAAAGGATTACGTCTACATTTGCCGGGGCAATCTGAGCGAACCAACCTTCTCGTAAGCCTTCTACTTCGATCGTTTTGTTCGAAAGTGTAAGGCTGGTCTGGATCGGGGAAACATTAACCCGTACCAACACTGTCTGGTCGCCAACCAGGGAAACGCCATCCGGCAAAGCGATTGCCAGTCGGGTAATCAGCTCGTCATTGGCGTTTTCCAGGTCAAGTGGCTGTGTTTCCAGAACGCCGGGTAACGAGTTGACCAGCGCCGGATCGCCGGAGAAAACAGTCACGACCGGAGGAAATACGTTGATATTTGTCAACCGGTAACCGCTGGCAACCTGCCCGCTGACAACCACCTTTACCGCCAGGTCCCTGTAGCCGCCTTGTTGACCGACCGGCAGAGTAACAGACACCTCAGCGGGATTAAGCCCCAGGCCTGCAACGATCTGGTTGTCCTCGTCAACGGGTTGTACCGTCACAGTTTGATCAATGCTTTCACGCACACCTGCCAGGTTTATGGGAACACGCACCTCGGCCACGCGGTCTACCAGCGATTGTGGTCCGGATATGATGATCTCATCGGGCTTGAGCAGCGGTTCCCCAACTTGATATCCTACGGCGGGCTCCCCTGCGATAACCAGGTCGATAGGGAAAGTTTGGGTGTCGAGCGCCTCCAGGTTAACGATGGCAGTTCGCGGCGTCGCGGAGACGATGCGCACAGGGCGAGGGGAGATCTGGATCTGGATTTCGAGCTCATGTTCACCGTCGCTGAGCCCAGAAAGATCCAGAATAGCCCGCACAGCGTTCTCTTCATTGGTCAGACTTTCCCACACAGAACTGGGAGCGCGCAGCGTCAGCTCGATCTGTTTGGGAATATCGCCTGTGATAACCAGGCCGGGATCTTGTCCAATCACCTCGACCGGGAGCGGGTTGGGGAAAGTACGAACTTCATCTGGGTCGGCGGTAGAAACGGCAGCCACCCAGACAGCCAACGCCATGATAAACGCCCATAGAAAGGTGCGCAGATTGGTAACCAGCCAGCGAATCATCGATCTATATCCTTTCGCTGGACCAGGTATGGAAACAACTGTCGGAACCATTTGCTCTGTTGTACGTTACCATCCGGTTGGAAGAAGGCTGTCAGGATGTTTTCCAGACGCTCCGGGTCAAGCCGGCGGATCATGCGGCCGGAATGAGCTATTGAAATGGAACCGGTCTCTTCTGAAACGACCACTGCCACCGCATCACTGACTTCGGAGATCCCCAGGGCAGCCCGGTGACGCAATCCCATCTGACGTTCCGGAGAGCGGGTGAGGATGCCACTGGCTGAGAGCGGCATCACACAGGAGGCTGACAGCAGCCGGCCATTGCCGATAATTGCGGCTCCATCGTGCAGCGGAGTATTGGGATAAAAGATTTGTAACAGAAGTTCCGGAGTGACTTTCGCATTCATGCGAACCCCGGTGTCGTTGTACTCTTCAAGACTGTCCAATCTTTGCAGTATGATCAGCGCTCCATGTTGGCGGGCTGAAAGCCGCGCGCAAGCGCTTACGATAGCACGAATGGTTTCCAGGGTCTCTTGATCGGTTACCCTACCGGCAGGTGAAACGATGGTGCTTGCGCGACCGATCCGTTCCAACCCGCGGCGGATTTCGGGCGCAAAAATGACCGGAATCGCCAGCAACAGGGCAGGTAGAGTGTTTTGAATGAGCCAGGAAAAAGCAGGCAAGTCTGCCAGACTCGTGAGCAAGGCGAGCAAAATGACTAAAAACAATACACCGCGGAGTAACACCAGTGCCTGTGTGTCTCGCAATGTATAGAGCAGGATAAAGAATATCAACGTAACCAGCAGAATGTCTACAACACTCAGCCAGTCTGCACGTTGGAATATGAATAAAAGGTCGTTTAGGAAATTAGTCACAAGATATACCGCAGAGAGCACCGCCCGTCCGGGCCGTTGGGCCAGGGAGAGCGCAGAAAGGCATGTTCTGCGCGATCTTCGCGCTCTCGGCAGTGTGGACTACTATATCGGCCGCAATACGCGGTCGGTGCGCAGCTGTTTAAACATTAAAACCGTGCCCGGCGGTTTTGATTCATTTGCTGCGTCTTGCCAGGCCTGTACACCCAGGGTTTCAGGCGTGCGTTTTTGATAACCAAGAGAGTTCCACGCAGTTTCATAACTAGCCAGCTCGGGAAGCAGGAAGATCAAAGATGCTTCACATTGCAAATCCTGAGAAGCACGTTCTACCTCCGAAATCAGGGATTCCAACGCCTTATCGCTCATGTGGACAGGTTCGATGAACAAATCAGTTGTGCGAGCTACCAGGTTTTCCACCTGCCAGCCAGCCAGGCCGACAATTTGAGCATTCAGTTTCAGCAGCAGGTAAGCCTTATCTCCAAACGCTTCCATGACCTCCAGTTTGGACATTTTTTGTTTACCGCTGCTCAAGCGAGTGATGATACTGGCGATCAATTCCGAGTCGCGAGGTCGTCCGCGCTGCACGGCGAACTGACCGCTTTCAGCCTTTTTCATCACCAAAGGCTTCGTATCAGCCGTCGGGGACACTTGCTTCCAGCCGGATGTCACCTGCTTCCACAGTTCATCATACGAGCCAGTGTTACGGACAACTACATTGGCCCGCTCGATTTTTTCGCTCTGAGCCCCTTGCGTGTGAATGCGATTCACCGCCTCATCGTGAGAAAACTTGCGCTTGCGCATCAATCGTTCTATTTGGACTTCTTCCGGTGCATAGGTGACCCAGATGCTATCACACACATTGCGCAGCTCGCTCTCGATCAGCTTAATCGCCTCGATCACAATCACCCTTTGGCTTGCTCGCTGGACCAGAATCTCTATCGCCTGCCCGACGAGGGGGTGGACGATATTTTCAAGTTTGGATAAGGCTTCCGAGTCACGGAATACCAGTCCGGCTAATTTCGAACGATTAATTTGTCCGTCTGCACCTAAAATCCATTTGCCAAAAGTCTCGATCACGGGTTTATAACCCGGCGCATCTTTTGAGATGGCGCGATGTGTTAACGCGTCCGCATCAATAGTATAAGCGCCGAGGTGCTCCAGCATGCGGCGCACAACGCTTTTACCGGTTGCAATATTCCCTGTCAGGCCAATAATGTATTTTCCGGGCCACTTGCTCACGAAGACTCCTCAAAGTCAATCTAATTTCGCATATATATTTTACTGTCTTTTCTTAAAATTTGCACACCATAAGCATTTCAGTTATATTAATAGAACTTACATAGTTCGTGAAAGGAAAGCGAAAATCAACTGTGTAACTTCTGATTCATTAGCAATTGACGCTAACGCGTGATGCGGTTATGATAATAGCTCCTCAGGTCGATCGGGCGATCGCGGCTCTGCGTTGTCGGGGTCGAGGAAAGTCCGCACTCCATAGAGCACGGCGTCGGATAGCACCCGGGGCGGGGAAACCGCCGAGAGGCGTGAACCTGCCGGAAAGGGCCACAGAAACAAACCGCCTTTACTTCATCCTCTCCTCCTGGGAGAGGGTAGAGGTGAGGCAAGGGTGAAAAGGTGGTGTAAAAGACCACCGGCGCGCGCAGTAATGTGCGTGGCCAGGTAACCCCCGCTGGGAGCAAGGCCAAGCAGGGACGAGGTCGTCTGCGGACGACGGGAGGCTGCTCGCCTCCATATGTGCACCCTCCATCGGGAGGGCGCCAGTCCCGGGTAGGCCGCATCGAGCGGCGTGGCGACATGCCGCCCAGAGAGATGATCGCACAGGCACTTGTTGCCGGACTGAATGCGGCTTATAGATCGTCCTGGGGTAAACAGAGAGACCTCTTTCGAAGTAGAAAGAGGTCTCTCTGTTATTTTGGTGGATGCTTAGCTGGCAGGCTCCGCAATAATAAATAACCTCCCCCAACTTGAGTTCTGACCTGCAGAAATACAGGTCTGCAATATTAAATGGCCTGTTTGGTTTTTATATACCCTATTAAAAAGTTGGGACGCAGTTAGATATTCTCCACTGGTTAAATCGTTAAAATCGCTGGAAGGACTATCAGGCACTAGTGCCTGGTAACGTTGAATTTCAGTGACAACAAAACTCTTGGTTTTGTTATCACTATAAACCAGTTCTATTTTCTGCCCGGGGGAAATCTGAAAAAAATATCGACCGGCCAAGTAGTTATGAGCCAGCAAGCCAACCGTGCCATAGTTTGACGCGGTTTGGTATTCAGTGACCGAGTCTGATAGCGGAGTCACAAAATTTCTATTTCTAACAGGTTGTTGAACAATTTGAAGGGTAATGAGATTGTCTATGGACAGTCTAAGTAGAACACCTTGTTCATTTTCACCGGAATCAGTAGAAGACTCTACACTAGATAATTCGGAGAGTGTTAATGAACTGCCTGCAGCCTTAACAGGAGCTGGCAAATAGCTGATGGTGAAAACCAAGAGTATGGTGATGATGCTTATTTTTGTTCTGATTGTCATCTAAGATGCCATTCTTTCTTTTCCCGATAAAGGCACCCGACTCACGCACTAAACAACGAGTTTACAGTGTTTCGCATTATGACATCGTTTTCGGAGGCCAGACAGTCTTAATTCCATAGGAACGAAATTTTAGACTCTTGGCTTTGCGTCCCAGACTTTCGTCGGGTTTGCCTTTATCGAACGATTTAATTGTTAATTTTCTTTTTCAACATGGTTGGCTTGATTGCTCATGCTAACCATGTTCAACGCATTTGTGAGGCGCCGATTCCATTATATTGAGGATATTGAGCTAAGCAGTTATTTTTCTTTTCATTTTTGTTAATAGCGGGTTGGTCGCAAGTCCTATTAACCTTGCATATGGCACTTTTTCCCTACAAGATGACATCCTTACTAAACTAAGAAACCCTAATTTTTTTATAATAATTCCTAAACAAAATGTCCGTCATGTAATTGAGCGATGAAATAAACATTGCACCTTTACAAATCAATGTGCATTTAGAAATGGATGCGTTGACCCTGGAACGAAATCTGGTCGCAAACCCCGGTAACGGGCGTAGTTCCAGGCTAGCGATAGCGAAACCGGCCCTATTTGGTCGGTCTTTGTTTTAAAAGGAGACAAGGGGAAAACTCTTGTTATTCATTTCTGGTTCAGCCTAAATCTGGGAGGGCTGAGGAGGGTAGACACAAATAAACTCTGTCTTACATCTATTTTGCTG
>Ga0105104_10000471_pt1 | contig 31076 bp, 32 predicted proteins | sample PPLLaktember2015_3_FD_87034 | JGI IMG/M metagenome (GOLD analysis project Ga0105104, IMG submission 87034) | Freshwater sediment microbial communities from Prairie Pothole Lake near Jamestown, North Dakota, USA - PPLs Lake P7 Core (6) Depth... | ecosystem: Environmental > Aquatic > Freshwater >...
CCCCTACGTCTTCGACCAGCTGGCCATGGCGCGCCTACCCCGGGCAACCTTTGCGCTGTTCCTGTCTCTGCTGCCGGCATTCGCCGCGCTGATCGGAGTGGTCGTTCTGCGCCAGGTGCCGGGGATTGGGGAGGCAGCCGGGATCTTGCTCGTGATGAGCGGGGTGGCCCTCCATAAAGAGCGCGATGTAGTAGATTCTGTTGTTGATCGATTATAGGGTGGGGTGGTAGCTGCTGTGCTCGCTGGAGCCGCGAGTGCGTTCGTTGAGGATACTGCGCTGTTTGGAATAGTCGTTGAGGGCGTCAAGGGCATCGAACAAGTCTCTGCGGGCCTGGTGGTACTCATCCGATTGGCCGGGTGGGCTCTCAGAAAGGCTGTCCAAACGCTGCCGGGCTGCCAGGTATTTTTGTTCGAGTTCATGATAGCGATCGTCGCTCATACCAACCTTCTCCACTACTATCAATATTAATAGCTCGCTTTATGGGCCCCTTTTTATGTTCGTAAACCCGTTATCGGAACTATCCCATTGTACAGTCATTTGGGGTAGATTTGACCGATTTATGACGATCCAGTCAAAGATTTACGCAGATTTTACCGGGTGTGGGTCACTGCCTGGTAATCGAGCCGCTCATTCGAATTCGGGGAGAGCGGGCGCAGCCGCCGGATACTGACCGGTGACCAGGCCGCCCCCGATCCAGATCAGGCCGGCGCCGGTCAAGGCCGCAGCGATGGGCCATAAAAACATCATCGACATGACCAGCTCAGCGGGCAGATTTACCACAGCCCCTAAAGCAATCAATGCGCCTGCCCAACGAGACAGGATGCCGGAGTACAGCGTAGCGATCCCCAGCAGCAGGAAGCCCATCACCACCGCATAGGCGCCGATCATAAAGATAGGAACATTGACATAAGCAAACATAAAAACGTTATGGGCTTCGCTCGACCCGGCCAATTCTAGCATCGTAAAAAATCCGCTGATCAACGCGCTGAGCAGGCCAAGGATCGCCAATCCGAATCCACCCATCCCAATGACCCCGGTCTGGCGAGCCTGGACGGTATACAGCACGACCGTCGCAAACAAGAACCAGACCAGAGCAATCATATACACCGTGTGGGCCAGGGGAGTAACTATAGGAAAGTGGAGGATCACCCCCAATGGGAGCAGTATCCCCGAGACGATACAGACTAACCCGCCGGCGCGGAAAATCGCCCTGTTTTCCATCTTGACCCCTCCCAAAAATGCGCGTGTTTTTATGCTTTTTGTCCATTATAGCCTATCTGGCAGCCCAACAGAACTGGTTATGTGGGAACACCGATTTTCCCTTCCCCCGCCCTCCTTCCTGATGGAAAGGAGGAGTAGAACAGAATTTTGGGGGTTTTACGAGACACCATCCTGTAAAACCCCCAAGAGTCTTCTTTCACCGCCAGGTCAGACAGCCGGGTGAGGTTGAAGGGTTGGCTTCCGCTCGAATGCCCACAGCGCCAGGCCAAACCAGATCAGGCTGATCCCTCCCGCGATGCTGCCGACCTGGGGCGGGAGACCCAGGTAGGTCGCTAAGAAGTTATACAGCCCGTAGAACATCAGCAGCGCGGCGCTGCCCCAGGGGAAGATCTTCGACCGCAAGGTTGCTACCCCAAACAGCAGGTACCCCACAACGAAGATCACGGTAACTGCCATGTAGACGGTGGTGAATGAGCCCATTGAGACTTCCTCGAGCACCTGTGGAAATTTCGTCGCAAACAGGTCCACGTTAATGAAGGTATAGATAAAGCGCACCCCGGCATTGAGTACCAGGTTTGTTATCAGGGCCATGTATCCGACCAGCCCTAAAACCCCTGCCCGATGGGCTTGAACCGCGTAGATCCCGGTTATCGCAAATACGCTGAGGACAATCGCGAAGAGGGCGCGCGGTTGATCCTGGGTCGGGGTGATCAAACCTGCCAGGGAGAGCAGGTTGAAAACAACCATCAGCACCCCCACCAAAAGACTGGCAATACTCGATAGGCGAACGATCGCTGTGGATGACATTTGAATTTCCTCCGTTACTGATATCAAAACGAATAAGAATAAGCCCGGCGCGCCGGGTTTACAGCCCGAGGGCAGTCAAACGCTTTGGCTTGGCGGCAACAAACGGTGCGCGCAGGCTGTACAAACGGCGCATCACGCTGGGGATCAAACCCAGATGTTCGTAATCGATACAGCCCAACGGCGGGTTTGGATCGTATTGAATGGCGAGTTGGACCTGCCGGGCAATGTCTTCCCCGGCAATCCGCCCGACAAAGTGCAGGGCCATATCGATCCCGGCTGAGACCCCGGCGGAATTGATGATCCGGCCGTTATCCACCCAGCGGGTGCGTACATAGTGAGCGCCCAGCTCCTCGAGGAACTTATAGAACGCCCAATGGGTGGTGGCCTGGCGGCCTTCCAGCAGGCCGACTGAAGCCAGGATCAGCGCGCCGGTGCAGACAGACCCGATAAACTCGGCCGTGCGGGCAGTGGCGCGGATATATTCGCGGATTGCAGGATTGGTCATGGCATTCAGGGTAGCTTGATCGCCCCCGGGGACGATGAGGGCATATGGTTCGAGGAGCTCATCAAAAGTGGCGTTGGGGATCATGTGGACGCCGATATCCGTGGCAACCGGTTTGCGGGTCTCTGCCACGACCACCGGGCGGTACTGCGGGTCGATCTGGTGCAGGGCGGAAAATACTTGTAGCGGACCGACCAGGTCAAATACCGTCAGGTCTGGGTAAATCAAAAAAGCGATTTTGCGTTCCTTCACTTCTGCGGACATAGACTCATCTCCTGATCGAGCACATCCGGCTCAATGCAATATTTCCGTCTGAGCGGTGGGTTCTTTTTGCGCGCCAGGCTGAGCTATCTGGCTCCAATCGATGCCGCCATAGGGAGGCTCCGGGTTGTACTCGGAGAGTAACTGGGTCATGCGGGCAAGCCGTTTCCCCCCCAGCCGGGCGCCAAGATACAGGCTCAGGTCGACCGCTGCGGAAACACCGGCTCCGGTAATGAATTTACCATCTTCAATCCAGTCCCTGGGCGCATAGCATGCGCCGTATTTTTCCAGTTTTTCGGCGCAGGTCCAATGGGTTGCTGCCTGGCGTCCTTTGAGCAGTCCCGCCGCCGCCAGGATCAGGCTCCCCGTGCCGGTAGCTGCGACGCTGACCGCTTTTTCTGCGGCGTCCCGCACGTAAGCCAGGCTGGCCTCATCCTCGATGACTTCTAAGGCGCCCGGCCCGCCGACCACAAACAAAACAGCGGGATCCGGTATTTCGACAAAGCATTTCTGGGGGATGAATGCCAGGGAAGTATCCGATTCCATCACTTCTACGTTTTTTGCAACCACCACCGGACGATAGCCTGACATCATCAGGATAGAACCGAGAACGCTGCGCGCTGCAACCATTTCCAGGAGGGTGATCCTGGGGTAAACGACGAAAGCAACATGTTTGTTCGATTTCGGGTTTCCTGCCATACCTGCTCCTACCTTTCCGGGGCCATTTCGCCCCTACACCTGGTTGAATGGATCCTTACATGAATCGTATATTGTTCCGGCCGGGCTTTCATCGTTAAGATTGCGAAACCTGGGTAAAATAAAAACCGTTCTTTCGAACGGCTTTTGCCTGGTAAAAATACCAGGTGACCCGGTAAAAATACCGAAATTATGCTGCGTCCAGGCGGGCGATCCCTTCTCTCAGGGCATACAATGCGGCCTGGGTGCGGTTTGCCAGATGCAGCTTGCTCAAAATGCTGCTGACATGCGCGCCGATGGTTCGCTCGCTCACGTACAAGCGAACTGCGATTTCGTCGTTGGACAGCCCCTGGGCGACCAGCTTTAGGACTTCCAACTCTCGGAAAGTGAGCGGTTCATCCGTGGGGGGTAGCTCATTAGGTTGGTTGAGCTCGCGGATCACCTTCATTGCGATAGCCGGGTGCAGCGATGAATGGCCGGCGTACACGTCTCTGAGCGCTTTAAGCAAATCTTGTGGGGAAGAATCCTTGAGCAGGTAACCCATCGCGCCGGCTTTGATCGCCGGAAATACTTTTTCATCCTCGAAAAATGAGGTCAGCACCAGGATGCGGGCTTTCGGATGCTGGCGTATTATCTCGCTGATGGCCTGGATGCCGTCCATACGCGGCATAACCAGATCCAGTAAAATGACATCCGGGTTCAGTGCAGCGGCCTGTTGGACCGCCTCCACACCGTTTGCAGCTTCGGCAATCACATCCATGTCCGGCTGGGTTTCAATCAATCCGACCAACCCCTGGCGAACGATCGGGTGGTCGTCGGCGATGAGGATGCGGATTTTCAGCGCGTGATCCATGAACTCCCTCCTATTCTGGCTCACTTTCTATAAGCTGGATTCCACTCTTCGATCGAGCGGTATACGAACGCTGACCTGCGTGCCTTTTCCCGGCTGGCTTTCAATCGAGACTACGCCGCCTGCCTGTCCGGCACGTTCGCGAATATTTGCCAACCCCATCCCGCCGGTTTCCTCGCCAGGGTTGGGGTTGAAACCTGAGCCGTTATCCGTGATGCACAGCTCCACCCAGCCTTCCTCTTCCTGTAAAGTGACCTGAAGCAGGTTGGCGCGAGCGTGTTTGAGCGAGTTATTGAGGGCTTCCTGGGCAATGAGAAAGAGAGCATCCTCGAGGGACTGCGGCAGCTTTGCGCTGAGTTCGATGACCAGGCGAGCTTCGATGCCCGCCCTGCTCTCAACCGAGTCCAGGCGCTGGCGCAAAGCGCCGGCCAGCCCTTCTTTTTCAAGGACAGGCGGGCGCAGCTCATAGATCAGCAGGCGCATTTCTTTCAGGGCCTGCTGAGCGGTCTCCCCAATCCGGGCCAGGTAGCTCGCAGCTTGATCATGCTGATCGCGGGCAGCATGCTGGCGGCCCGTTTCTGCGAATAAACTCTGGCTGTAAAGAAGCTGAGTGACCGAATCGTGCAGATCGCGAGCCAGGCGGTGGCGTTCTTCCAGAGCAGCTTTTCCCTGGGCCTGTTCGTACAATCGGGCGTTCTCGATCGCCACGGCCGCTCGCTGGGCCAGCGAGAGAAACAGGCGCTGGTCAGCTTCGTCAAAGCTGCGCGGCCGGGCATAGTCCATGCCAAAAACCCCAAACACCTCATTCCCAACCGTGATGGGGACGGATAGGAGCGAAGACACGCCTTCTTCGGCCAGAATGAGATTGGCGGGGGGTGGGGCTTCGAGGATATTTTCGACAGCGATCGGCTCACCGGTGATAAACACCTTTCCGGCGATGCCATCCCCCGGGCGGTAATCGGACAGGCGCGCCAGGGACGACGGGCCAAAACCGCGCTGGGCGCGGACCACCAGGCGTTCCTGGAGCGCATCCCAGACCTGGACGCTGGCTTTATCGGCGTGAAGGATATCGACGACCACATCAACCAGGGATTGCAGAACCTGATCGAGCTGCAGCGAGCGGTGGAGTAGATCGTCAGCCCGGTAAAGGGCTTCCAGCTCGCGGCTGCGCTGCTCGGTCTGCTGATAGAGCTCGACCAGCTCGCGGGTGCTCTCCTGGACGCGCCGTTCGAGAAGGGCCTGAGTTTGAACGCGCTCGGTAATATCCTGGGTAAAGGCCATACCAGAAACGATCTCGCTGCCGTCTACGCGGATCGGGAGCGCCCAAACCTGATAAGTTTGGTTCCGGATTGTGATTTCGAAAGTGGATGTTTTACCTTGTAGAGCTGCCTGATATCCATTCGCGAAAATTTCAGCCAGGTCGTGAGGAAAGACTTCCCAAACGGTGCGGCCTTCAATCGCAGCTTTTGACAACCCAATCCCAGGAAACCCTATGCCGTCTGCCAGGGTGTGGCGGAGATCGCGATCGAACAACACAACGATCCCGTTAGGGAAGTTCTCCGCCAGTGTCCGGTACTGTTTCTCACTTTTGAGCAAAGCCGCGCTGCTCTCGGATAATTCCTTGTTCCGCCGGCTCAGCTCACCGGTCATTTTGTTGAATGCTGCGGCCAGCATCCCCAGTTCATCGCGGGAGGGTATTGGAATTTGCACATCCAACCGGCCGGCAGTAACCGCGCGCACACCGCGGACCAGGGTTTCGATCGGCCGGGTCAGCTCGCGGCGGGTAAGGAGCAGGGTGGCGGCTAACGTGGCCAGAAAAAAAGCGCCCATCATCAGCAGGGTGAAGACGATAGTGCTTTCCGCGTCAGCCCACACAGCATCGACAACACCCTGGGAAGGAGCCCCCAGCTGGTCGACCGGCGCCGCCAGTCCAAGACTCCAACCGGTATCCGGAAGCGGAGCATAGGCCAAAGCAAACATCATCCCCCCCAGCTCCATTTTTTGAACCGCACTCTGGTTTGCCAGCATGGCATTCACCAGGTCGCGCACCTGGGCTGGCGCTGAAACGGGAAGATCAACCCCAGCTGAGCCGCTCGTCGAGGGCTGCCCGCCGGCCAGGCCCGCCACGAGCAGCCGGTCAACAGCGCCCGGCGAATCTGGCACCAGCCTTCCGTCAGGGTCCACCAGGAAAGCAAATGAGTCCTGAGCGGGCATGAGCCTGGTAAGGTGTCCGGCGAGGTAATCCAGCGGGATCTCGACCCCGATCACCCCCTGGAAAATGTTTTGAATAAATAGCGGGGATATCGCGGAGATTAGCGCTTCTTTTTCATTACCATCCGGGCCGGGAGGCAGCCAGAGCGGTCCGCGGCCAGGGTTCTCTCGCGGACCGCCAGCTTCAAGCACCCGGGTATACCGGCTGGCGATCTCCTCCTGACTGAGGACTTCGCGCGGCGCTCCGCCCGGGAGATAACGAATCCCTCCATCCGTGTGGATAAAATAAATGGATGCCGCTTCCGGGTATCCAACCAGTAAGACGGGCGCCAGGTCATCGAAACGGGCTTGGATTGGCCTGCCGTCCGGTTCCGGCTGGCGCAGCGCCTCGACCGTTTGCCGGGTGATCCTGTGAGCGAATTGAAGTTGGTCAGCCAGCAAAGCGGCATTTGCGCTGGTAAACTGCAGCAGTGAGGCCTGGCCCTGGGTTGCGAGCGCCTCCTGCGACCGGAAATAGGTGTTGATCTGCGTGGTGCGGAACCCGTTCGTAACGAGCAGGATCGTCGCGCCTGCCAGCGCGAAGACGAAAACGAAGGTTGAAATGGCGAGCTTGACGCTCAACCGGTTGAGAAAGGCGGACAAACTAATCGAGTCTTTCAGTCACTGGTATCTAATTCATTTGCCTCAAAAACTACTGAAGTACCGCGCGGGATAATCACACGGATCCGCGCACCCTTACCTGGCGATGAATCGATCCATACCCGCCCGCCAACTGCCTGGGCGCGCTCGCGGATGCCAACCAACCCCAGGTGACCGCTGCGCGCCAGGTCATTCCAGCGGCTGGGGATCTGGAAACCCTGCCCATTATCCTGAACCGCCAATTCGATTTGGGATTCGTCCAGGGTGAACTGGACATAGACTTCGCTGGCCCCGGCATGCCGGACGATGTTGTTGAGCAGCTCCTGGTAGATCCGGTAAAGCGCCATGCGGACCGGCTCGTTGAGCTCGCGCTCATCATCCATCAAGACCAGGTAAATCCGGATGTCGGGATGTTTTTCACGGAAGCTGTCGGTGTGCGAACGGATGGCTTTGACCAGGCCAAAATACATCAGGGTGGGCGGGCGCAGATCGCTGCAAAAGGCGCGGATCTGGTGGGTCAGGGTTTGGATAGACTGCTGTAGGTCGGCGATGCGTGCCACGCGGATTTCCTTGTCATTGATTGCGCGCGCCTCATTCAGGCTGAACCCAATCCCGATCAGCTCCTGCAGCGGGCCGTCGTGAAGATCGCGGGCGATCCCCATGCGCTCTTCCTCGCGGTGCCGGATGATCTCGCGTTGGATCTCTACCTGCGCGGTGGCTTCGCTCATTTCCTCCTCAAGCCGCCGTTGGGCGGTAATCTCCATGGTCGCGACCATCAAGCCAGTGATCTCCCCGTCGGGGTCGCGGGTGGGTTCGATGGTGATATCAAAGATGACCGGTTTTGTGCGGATCACCAGGCGGTATTCACGTCTCACACCCACCCCGCTGTCCAGCACCGACTGCATGTCCTTCATCACCTCTTCCAGCCCATGGATGAAAGGAATTTCTATATCTTTCTTGCCGATGACATCTTCTTCGGTATATCCATGCCGGGGATTGTAGATCCAGGTGACCCGCCGCTCGCGATCGGTCGTGTAGACTGTGATCTGCGAGTTCTTGAGAGCGATATGCAGGCGGTCCTGGCTTTCTCTCAATTCCTTGAACAGGCGCGAATTTTCGACTGCTAACCAAACCAGATCGTTGGCCTGCTTGAGCAGAACAATTTCATCTTCGCGCCAGGCGCGCGGCTGGCTGGAGATCACGGTTAATGTTCCAACCCATTTCTCTTCACGGATGCGCGGTATGCTGACAAAAGCCTGGATGCTGTGCGGTTCTAAGCTCTCGCGGTAAAAGGCTGCCGTGCTCCCATCGGTGGCCGCGTCAAAAACCTTCCAAACCTGATCGCGGGACAGCCCGCTGGCCCAATCGCGGTGCAAGGCGGTGAATGGATATCTCCACACGGACTGGTGAGCATCGGAATGGTAATCACTCTGGATGTAGATTTGCCCGTTGGTAAAGTCGACTTCATCCAGGGTGCAGTGATCTACCTTCAAATAGGCGCCAATCATATTCACACTGGATTGGAGCATTTCATTCGGGTCGTCCAGGCTGATCAGTTTTTCACCCAACTGGGCCAGGAAGCGGTTATTCTCTTCGCTGTGCCTGCGCTCCGAAATATCCCGCATATAGACTTCCAGTTGTTCCTCGCGCGGATAAACGTGCATTTCGAACCATTTATTCAAGCGGGTGGAATAGCCTTCATAATGTTCCGGCTGATTATGTTCAACCGCGGTCAGCCAATGCTGGTAGAAATCGTTTCCAACCATCATGGGATATTCTTCCCAGATCACTTTTCCCAGCAGGTCCGCGGGCGTTTTACCGGGAAAGAATTCTGTGAGCGCTACCTGGTTGAAATCGACGATCTGCCAAACCGCATCCAGCACCAGGTAACCCTCGACAATGGAACCCAACAGGTCGCGCAGGCGCAGGTTGACCGTTTCGAGCTGGTCGATCAGCCGCTCGCGTTCCGTGTTATCGTGCAGCGCGACGACGGCTCCGGCGATCTGCTGCTCGTAATACAGGGGCGCTGCAGACGCAGAAATCCCCATCTCTTCTCCACGCGTATTCTTGATGCGCAGGATCTGGTTGTTTATCGCCTGACTTGAGAGCGCCCGGCTGGATGGCAGCTCTTCGGCAGATAAAATCTCGCCAGAGGCATTACGGATGTCGAGCCGCCGGGCAACATCGGCGCGGGTAGTATCGATGGGATCGTAACCGAATAACTCGATTGTTTTCTGATTGCGGCGAATGATCTTACCCGAAGGGTCCATGATAAAGACCGCCTCGGCCATCGAATTGAACACGGCAGCCAACTCTGCTTCGCGCTGGCGAGCTTGCGCCGCTGCCTGCAGAGCAATGTCTTTCTGATGGATGTTCTCCGCCTCGAGACGCTGCTGGATTTCCTCGGCCAGTCTCCGGCTGGTGATGTCGCGGTTGACCGTGGTATATCCGGTGACCCGTCCGCCGGCGTCTTTGAATGCCATACCGTTTGATTCGACATAAAATACCTGGCCGGCCCGGTTGCGGTGGATGAATTCTCCGCGATTGTGCCCATCTCGGGTGAGCTGGCCCCAGAATTGCTCGCGCTCGGAGAGAGGGGTGTCGGCCGGGACGCGCTCGAGAAGCAGCGAACCGATGGCTTCGCCGGCTGTCCATCCATACATTTCTTCGGCCGCCCGGTTCCAGGCGGTGATCCTGTAGTCAGCATCACAGGCAATGATGGCGTCGTTGACATTTTCCATCAAGCGCGCCTGGTAGGCCAGACGGTCTTCCGCCTTCTTTCGATCGTCGATATTATGGAGATAGATCTCCACCAAATCTTCGCGTGGGTAAGCGTGTACCTCATACCAGCGCGGGACTACACCTGAGATAGCCTCAAAATGGACCGGCTGCCCGGTCTCAAAAGCCTGGTGGTATTGGCGCCAGTACTCGTTCCCGATCGATTGGGGGAATTCTTCCCAAAACACCCTCCCGATCAGGTCTTTTTTGGGTTTGCGCATGTATTCCCGCTCGGCGACCTGGTTATAATCCACGATCTGCCAATTTCGGTTGAGCACAAAATAGGCCTCGGTAATGCTGCTAAGGACCCCTTCGAGGCGGTCTTTACTCTCGCGCAGCTCTTTTTCAATCTGAACCCGGTTGGAGATATCCGAGCCGTACAGGTTCGCGTAGGGCTTTCCAGGCACGGGTACCACGCTAAAACTGAAAACTCGCTCGTTCCAGGGGATGTCATAATCCTGGCCACGACCGCTTTGAATAGCTTCTTTTATTATTTTTTTGATAAAATCCGGGGCCGGATGTCCCACCTGGCTGCCCCATGCGGCCAGCAGCTCCTTTCCGGGTGGATTGGCATATAGAATGCGCGTATCCGCATGGATGCGCATGACCGGGTTAGGATTCTCTGATGGGAGGAATGCCTCTGGCTGTGGAAGCTCCGGGCTGTCCAGCCCAAAATCGCCATACAGGGCGAGCACCCGGTTCAGCTCCAACTGAGTGGAACGAAGCTCGGCCAGGTAACTTTGGAAATCCTGGCCCGGCTCTAGATCCTGCAGGCTGTCTAACTTCTGCGCGATCCGTCGCAGCTTATCACCAGCTTCACTAAAAAGGAGACGCAAAGATCCAGTTTCCATAGACAGTTGCTCAAAGAATTCTAAAACTTGAAAACCGTTTGATACTCCTCACTGGAGTGGATGGATTGCGCCATCCGCCCAGGTGATGGGTGACAACAAAAAGGCATATTAATATGAACCGTGGGTTGGTCTTTTCCCCACTTTCGACCAGCCCACTAGTTACTGCTTGCACGCATATTGTATGCAATTTTGAAACCTGGCATGTATGGGGGAAATCCCTATACGGTTGGTGGGGATTTCCCTATTCTTGAGCCCATCCGAAAAGTCATTCTGAGGTTGGAATAAACCCCCGAATACATCTTCGGATAGATGATTGCGCCGGTTGGATCGAGTATGCTGTGGATAGTTAGAATATGGAACAAGATTATCCCTTCAAACGTATGAGAAGATAGAAAACTATGAATGCAAACTCAAATAACCCCACTACAATGCCCATGTCTCCGGTGCCGGTTTACCGGATCCGCATCCAGGGGCTGCTAAGTCACCGCTGGGACGCCTGGTTCGAAGGTCTGACCGTGGATCTGGACAAGCAGTGCGGCGAAACCGTGCTGACCGGTCCGGTGGCAGACCAATCTGCCCTGCATGGCATCCTTGAGAAAATTCGCGACCTGAACCTTCCCTTGATATCGGTCGAGCGGATTTTCCCCTCAGCCTGAGCCAAATCATCCCCTTAGCCTGCTCACGAGGCCGTAATTTTCGGAGATAACGATGCTGAACAACCTTTCGATTTGGGTCATCCTTCCAGCGGCGATCCTCCTGCTAATCCTGGTTTATATCTTTGTCATCCGCCCGGCCGTCATCCTGCGCTGGGGCGCCACTTCCGAAGAAGCGACCAGACCTCTTCCGGGCGATGATGTCGTCCCGCATCCGATGACCGGCTACACCTATGCCATCACCATCCATGCCCCGCCTGAAAAAGTATGGCCCTGGCTGGTGCAGATGGGTTACCAACGCGCGGGGTTCTACAGCCATGACTTTGTTTATAAGCTCATCGGCGCCTACGATTTCGTGGACGGCAATTCGGCACGGCGGATCATCCCAGAGCTGCAAGAATTAAAGGTGGGCGACCAGATCAAGATCCACTCCGTCGCGCCTTTTACGGTGGACGAACTGGAACCAAACCGCTCGCTGGTGCTGCGCGTACGCGCGAACTTCGGGATCGGTAAGGATTTTACTGCCGGCGAGGCGCTGCCGGCCCAGTTTATGCGCATTACCTGGGTATACGCGCTGGAACCGGTCGATTCACAGACCACGCGCCTGATCGTGCGCTGGCGCTCGGACTATACCCCCAGCCTGGGAATGTGGATTGGTTTTGGCGGTTTCCTGGAACCCGGCAGCTTTGTCATGCAGACCCAGATGCTGCGCGGGATCAAACATCGGGCTGAAAACGGCAACCAGTAGGAATGCGGATGGACACGCTGAGGAAATTTCCACGCGGGGCGCGGGTTTTGCTGAACAATGCGCGGTTTGCGGATGTGGGCGGTGGATGTTACTACCCGGCCGGGACCGGGATGCTCATCCAGGATGGACATATCCTGGGGCTGCCCGGGCTGCCGGGTGAGACGGCCGAAACCCGGCCAGACATCATCGTCGATCTCGAAGGGAAAGCCGTCATCCCCGGGTTGTTCAACACGCATACTCACATCGGCTCCATCGTGCCTTCGCTCAACCCCGCCCTGCGAGACTTGCGAGTGATGAAGGACTGCGCCCAGGCGCAGATCGAAAAAAGCCTGGTCGACTGCCTGGCGCATGGGATTACTCACGTGCGTGACGGGTGGGCAGACGATCTGCTCCCCAACCGGGCGCTGCGACAGCGCATCGCGCTCGGTGAGCTGCGCGGCCCGCGGATCATCCAGTGTGTAGCGGTCGGGCAGCCGGGCGGGTACCTGATCGGCAGTCTGCCGCTGGCGATTCGCCTGCTGGCGGGTGGGAAGGCGATCGATTACAGCTCGCCCAACACGGGGGTCGTGATCTTCCCCGCGGATGGCTCCGCCCAGCAGGCGCGCGACGCGGTCGACCGGGCGATCGACGAGCGTGGGGCTGAGTCGATCAAGATCGGCGAGGAGTTTACGAACATGATGGACCCGCGCAAGGCCTGCCAGGTGATGACCCCGGCCCAACTGCGGGCAGTGGCGGACCAGGCGCGCAAGCGCGGGATCAAGACGACCATGCATCACAGCGCCGCGGCTTCGCTGTGCCGGGCGGCGGAAGCCGGGGTGGATGCGCTGGTGCATACCCCATGCGATCTCCCTCTGAGTGAAGCGGACATCCAGGCCTGTGCGGCGGCCGGTTGTATGATCGAACCCACCCTTTCGGTCCCCTACAGCGGGGCCTGGCGCTTGCAGGGGGAGCGGGAGCAGATCCATCCGCGCCTGACCAGGCTGGCGAGCTTCCGCGCGGCAGGTGGGTCCGCATATATCGAAGAATACTGGATCCCCGAAATGAAGCGGACGGTGCGAGAGGGCATGCAGCGCCTGGGCCGGGGCCAATACAAGGTGTTTGGCCTGGTGGATTTCGCCGGCCCGCTGCGGGCTGCGTTGAAGCAGCTCACCCTGGGGATGGATAATTTCAAGCGTTTATACCAGGCCGGCCTGCGCGCGACCACCAGCAATGATGCGAATAAGGCGCCGGTTACCACGGCAATGCTGGACCTGGAATTGGAGCTGTTCGATTTTCTGATCAATGGAGAGAGACAGGTGGGAGAAAAACCGTTTACCCCGGCGGATGCCCTGCGGGCTGCCACGCTCCACGGAGCGCAGGCTTTGGGAGTAGACGACCGTTTTGGCACGCTCGAGCCGGGGAAAATCGCCGACCTGGTGGTCCTGGACGGCGACCCGTTGGCCGATTTCCGCCTGATTGGCAGCCGGGCTGCGGCGGTCATGCTGGATGGGCAGTGGATCTAGGAAGCAACCATGCAAAACTTGCATTTGTGTCTCAGTCTTGCGGCCGGCCGCGGCCGTTGCTGTGTGGGCAAGGCGCGGCCTGCTGGTCTATCTATTCAGAAGCTGGAGGGTGTCTATGAATGAAATTCTAAGGATTTTGATTGGCCTGTTTCTGATCGCACACGGCCTGGTGCATACCGGACTGGCGGTGGCGCCGCGACCGGACGTGCCGGGTGCGCCTATCTGGACCTACCTGACCACCCGCTCCTGGCTGTTGGACCGGCTGGGAGTGAGCCCCAAAAATACTCGCGCGGTTGGAACTGCGCTATTTGCGGCTGCCACGCTCGGTTTTGTATTGGCGGGCCTGGCCTTTCTGGGGGCGATCCTACCGCAAAGCGCGTGGCCGTTTCTGACAGGGGTCTCGGCCCTGGTCTCGCTTGTGCTTTTAGCCCTGTTCTGGCACCGCTCGCTGGTGTACGGGGTGGGGATCAACGTTGTGCTGATGGCAGCCGCGTGGGTGCCTGGGTTCTTGAAGAATTAGGCGAAGGAGGAGAGATGGCAAACCCAAAGAAAATCAGCCGGAGACGATTTTTAACCCTCGCGGGAGGGGCAGTTGGCGCCAGCGTGCTGTGCTGCGGCGGGTTGGCAGCCGTGGGTCTGACCCCGACCGGGATCGATTTTGTGGAAAACAATTGTGGAGAGGAACGGGCAATGGACCAAAAGATTTTGGTGGCGTATGCAAGTAAATGCGGCTCGACCGGAGAAGTGGCCCAGGCAGTCGCCGAGGTCCTGTGCGCGGCAGGCGCTTCGGTGGATACCCGGCGCGTAGGCGAGGTCAAAGATTTGAAAGGCTACCAGGCGGTGGTATTGGGAAGCGCACTGCGCATGCAGAAGGTGCTGCCCGAGGCCGGCCAGTTTGCCCGCCGCTTTGGGAAACAGCTCGGCCAGCTGCCGACAGCCTATTTCACGGTGGGGATCGGGATGCGTACGGATACCCCCGAAAACCGGAAGGCCAGCGAAACAGCCCTGCAGCCCCTGCTCAGCGTGCGGCAGCCGGTTTCGATGGGCATGTTCGCCGGGAAAGTGGATTACAGCAAGCTGGAACCCTTGATGAAGATGATGTTATCCTTCGATAAGGACCCGAATAGTGAGATGCGCGAGGGTGACTGGCGCGATTGGGATGCCATCCGCGCCTGGGCTCAGGAACTCGCCCTCAAATTTATGGGGTAATCTGCCCTGGATTGGAAACAAGATATGAAAATTCTGAGAGTACTGCTTGTCATCGGGGTGGTGTTGGTGGCTGCCGGTGTGTTGTATAGCTGGGCTATCCGGCCCTGGCACGTGCGTTGGGGCGCGACGGAGGCCGAAATCCAGGCAGACCTGCCCGGCGACGAGTTGGCCCCTGAGCACACCACGGTTGCAACGCGGGCGATCACCATCCGCACTCCGGCGAACCAGGTGTGGCCCTGGCTGGTGCAAATTGGGCAGGGGCGGGGCGGGATGTTCAGCTACGATGGCCTCGAAAACCTGGTGGGATGTGACATCCATACTCTCAACCGGATTGTCCCGGCGCTGCAGGAGCTGAAAGCAGGCGATGAGATCCGGCTGGCGAAGTACGAGGCGCTCCCCCGCTTCCGGGTGGTTCTGGCCGATGTCAACCGGGCGTTGGTCCTGCGGTCGGTGGATTCTGAGACGGGAGAGGCGGATGGTGGAATCTGGGCATTCGTGCTGGAGCCGGTCGATGCGCAGACCACCCGCTTGATCGTGCGCCACCGCGAAGGGCCGGCCGCCGATGGTATGACCCGTACGATCAACGCGGTCTTCGACCCGATCAGCTTCTTTATGGAGCAGAAGATGATGCGCACGCTGCGGGATTTCTCCGAGTCATTGTACGAAGGAAGAGAGATCAGGACGACGGTATATTAGGAACTGGTAGAAGGTAGTTGCCAGACACCGGGTGTTTTCTGTGGAGACGCAATATTTTGCGTCTTTACAAAACACCCGGTGTCTATTAAAGGGAGCAGGTACCTGCCTACCGTCTACCGTCTCCCGTCCGCATGATTTTCAAGGCCGTTTTATAGGCGGCGGGGATGACGGCGTTCACCCCGCCGCCGCTCTCGCTCTGCGCGCCGACAAACCACAGCCCACTGATAGGGGTGCGGTGGGGGACCCGCCAGGCGCCCTTGATGGGGGCAATCCCGCCAAAGGCGTGTTGTTTCAAATGCGTCCAGGCGCGGAAATCTTCGGGGGTGATGATGTGCATAACCCGCACGTGATCGCGCAAACCCGGGATGCGCCGTTCCGCATAATCGATCAATTTATCGGCAAAGATTTGTTTGGACTCTTCCCAGTTCCCCTCACGCAGCTTATGCGGGGCAATCGTGTAGATGGTCATGGCGTGCATCCCAGGCGGCGCCATGCTGGGTGAGTGCAAACTGGGGACATGCACCACAAACCCCAACCGGCCTTCGTGGTAGACCCCTTTGCGGGCCTCGGCGATACCCTCCTCGACCTTGTAGGTGCCGTAGAAATACGTACACACACCATGCAGCCAGGGGGTTGGGTCAAAGTCGACCCCCAACTGAAGCATAAATACCGAGCCCATTAACGGGATCTCGCGCACGCGGGCGGCGAAAGGCGGCGGCAGGTGCTTTTCGCCGACCAGGTCGAAAAATGTTTCCCGGGCTCCCCCGGAAGCGACGACCACATCCATCGGGATGATCATGTCGCCCGGGTCGATTACCCCTTTGACGCGGCCATTCTCGATCTTAATCCCGATCACCGGAGTGCTGGTCAGGATGTTCCCACCGTGAGATAGGATCTTGACTACCAGGGCATCTACCAGGCTGCCCATCCCACCCAGGATGCTGTAATGGAAAAGCTGCTCGGTGTCCCGGGTAAGGGCTTTGGACATGCGCCGTTCGAAAGAGGTCTCCGGGTTGATCGCATAGACACCCAGACCCTGGAACTGGCTCGGAGGGGTAAAAAAGTCGGCCAGGATGGAGGTAAAAACACTTTTCAGGCGCTCATCCAGGAAGTAGCTGTCCATCAACCGCCTGGCATTCCAGTTCAGCCTGGTGAGGAAAGGCAGCAGCGCCCTGTACAGCTCAACCCTGACCCCTAGCTGGGAAATCCCGCGAGTGCGTTCTATCCGGCGTGCCACGGTCATCAAATGCGTGAAACGCAGCAGGTCCTTCCAATAGTGGTCCAGCCCGTACAATTCATCGGGGAAGTAACGCTCGAGCAGATCGATACGCCAGCGCTGGCCGCTGTACATCTTGGGTTTACGGATTTCGAAATCGGGGAAGACATAGCCGCGGTCATCTGGCTGGATGTGGATCTGGCTGCTCACCCCCAGGGCGTCCAAAACTTCCCCGGTGGGCTCTTCGGGTCCCAGTCCTTCTACCAGGAGCTGGCCCAGGTCCCAGCGGAAACCATCTCGCTCGAAAGGAGCAGTCACCCCACCTGTGCGGGGAGACTGCTCGAAGACGGTGACAGCATGCCCGGCTTCCGCCAGAGCTGCGGCGGCAGTCAGACCGGATAGACCTGAGCCGATGACGGCGATTTGCATGGCTCTCCTTCCCTTGTGCGTTCGCGCCTGAAATCAGTTTAGCATAATCAGTGGGTAGTGGGTAGTGGGCTGTGGAAAGTGGGTAGTGGTGTAGTAAAAACACATCACCGCAGAGACGCAGAGGAGGCAGAAAAGACGCGAGGGGTAAAGACGCGAGTGGTAAAGACGCGAGTGGTAAAGACGCAAAATTTTGCGTCTTTACGGGGAGGCCTGCGCCTCCACAGCTCCCTGGTCGATCCTCACGCTCAGAGCGGGATACCTTCTCGGCTGGCCACCTCGCGGACGTAGGCGGCGCTGAGGCGGTAATCTTCGGGGGAGTGGAGGTGCTCGAGCATCAGCGGGATATCGGGATCCAGGCGGTCCATCTCACGCAGAAATACCGCATAGTCCAATACACCCAGGCCAGGGCGGACTTCTTCCAGGTGGACGGTCAGGCGCTCTTCCATGCGGATGTCTTTGGCATGCACGCTTTTGATAAAGGGTCCGAGGAGGTCGAAGCACTCGCGCAGCAGGCGCCCGTTATGGTAGCAGCGCTCGGGGGTATTGACCAGGTTGACCGGGTCGAGGTGTACGGCGAACATCGGGCGGTCGACAGCGCGCAGGAGGCGCAGGTAGCTGAGTGGTGTGTCGGGCAGGACCCAGGGCATGGGTTCGAGAGTGTAGAACGCGCGCCGGGGCCGCACCCCGTCGATGATCTCGCGCACCGAATCGACGATCAGGGCAAAGGTGTCCGCGTCCAGGTTTTTGGGGTGCGGGCCGTCCCAACGCTCGCCGCGCGAGCCGGCCACGTTGACGCAGCAGAATGCGCCGATCTCGTCGGCCAGGGCCAGGGCGGCCTGGATTTTGTTCAGGGCATCGCCCCGGACACCCTCGTCGGAGCTGATCGGGTTATTCTGCCAGGCGCCCACTTCGGCGATCACGATCCCCGCTTCGCGGGCTGCCTGCGCGTAAGCCTGGACGGTCTGCGGGTCAGCGCCCGGGCCAACCGGGCAGTACGCGGCGCGGTAGCCGTTATCGCGCAGCGCGGCAACCCAGCTCTCGGGGTCGTTTGCATCCACCGGCCCACCCAATCGCATCTTGTCCTCCTTACCAAAAAATATAACCGCAGAGACGCAGAGTACCCAGAGAACAAAAAATCTTAATGAGTTTCTTTGCGACCTTCGCGACTTCGCGGTTAAGCTTTGTTCTTAGATTGGTTGCTGGAGAGCTGGTTTGGGATGGCTTGCGGGCCGGCAGCGAAGGCGTCGGCGATGCCGCGCTGGATCTCGGACCAATATTGGCGGGCAGTGGCGCGTTTGTCGGTCTGGAAGCGCGCCAGCCAATCATCCAGATCGGGAGAGCGCAGCCCGTGGCGCTGCCACTGCTCGAGGAAACCGATCACCAGGTCGATCACCCGCTTGCTCTCCCAGGGCACGGCTTTTCCACCCTCGCGTTGGTAGATCTCGCTGGCCAGCTCGAACTGGTGGGCTTTGTAGTCGACATCCAGCCCGTAATGCGAACACAGAATCTCGTCGGTAATCACCTCCGCCCACTTGCGGTGGAAACGGCAGATCCCGCTGTTGTCGCTGAACAGCTCGTAGGTCATGCGCTCTACATTCTTGCGGCCCAGCTCGTAGGGCGGCAGGTACTCCACCCCGTAGGAAACATAATATTTGCCCATCATAGGCATCGAGCTGAGCATCCCCGGCACCCAGTACTGGTTTGGGACCATGTGCCCGCTCTCGCCGTGGGCGATAAAGACGGCCCGGTCGATCGAGCGGATTCCGAAAAGACGGTCCAGCTCCGCCGAAGCCTCGCGGATACCTTCACGGAACAGGGCTGCGCGCTCGTCGAACAGGATCGCATGCGCGACCGCCATGCCATATTCGGCGTTGCGGCGGCTGTCCTCGACCAGGTCGAAGCGGCCGGTATCCTCGGTAAAGACAAATGCCATCTGTGCGGCGGGCGGGAAGCCAAAATCTTCGGGTGGGATCAGCCCATCCGCGACCAGCTCCATAATCCAGGCCAGGGTGATCCCGGTCTGGATGGCGTCGAAACCCATGGCGTCTACATAATCGTTGAGGACCTCGGCGGCGCGCTGGTCAAAGACACCCACCTGCGGGCCGAGGGCATGGTAAGGCTCATAATCCTTTTTGTACTGGCCGTTCATCTTTTTGCAAACCACCGGGCAGGGCTCGCCGCAGTGCTGGAAGCTCTTGGTCTTGATGGTCTCTTCATTGAACTGGACCAGGTAGTGTTTGAGGATGAAATTTTCGTGCTGGCGCAGGCGCTGTTCGTCGCTGGCGTAGATCGAGCGGTAGTTGAAGCTCAGGATGCGCTCGTTGAGCTCACGCATATTGACACCAAAGGTCCCGCCGGTCTCGAACTGGGGAGAGTAACGGTACTTTTCAGTGACGGCGATGTCGGTCTGGATGGTTTTCTGGCCGAAATGCTCCAGGAAGTAACCATCGATCTCGGCCGAATCGCGCAGGTCGGGGTCTTCCCAATCGCCGCCAAACACGCAGCCGACCAGGTTGTGGTACTGGAGCAGGCGGCTGCCCAGCCCGCCGCGACCGGCCCAATCCACCACCGCGGAGAGGCCCCCTTTGCGCACCGGGCTGGAGCCGATGGCGCCTTCGTGGGTAAACTGGGCTGCCGGGCCTACGGCAAACACGCGTACCTTGTTGGGGGAATATTCTTTCGCGTAGCGGTCGAAGAGCGCCTGCTGGAGGGCAAAGAAACCGATCAGCGGGCTGCCCTGCGGGTCGGCATACCCAGACCAGATGGCCTGGGCGTTAACCGGCTCCAGGCGCACCTGGATCTCGCCGTTCTTGTGGTTCATCAACAGCACGCTGGGCTCGCAGGCCTGCCCGCGCAGCGCCACATACGGGACCCCAACCCCATGAAAGGTATAGGCGGCTCCACCCATGCTGGAAATGTAAAACCCGTCCCACTGCGGGCTCCAGGCGCCAAACACCAGCCGGCGCGAACCGGGGATGCTGCTGCCCGCCAGCAGTCCTTCGCCAAAGGTGAAGCTGTCGGGATAAGAACTGAAGCGCTGCCAGGCGTAGTCGATCGGCCCGAGGATACGCGTGCCTTCGATGGGGCGCAGGTACCAATGTGCGTTGTTGAGATGGACGGTCAGCTCGCGCTGGATGATGGGGTAGGTCATGGGGAGGCTCCGGAGCGGTGGATTTGGAGCCAATTGTACTATAGGAGTAGACGTTAGACGGTAGATGGGGATTTCATACGATTGAATTCGTGGATGGTTACGCTCCCGGACAGGTCAACTCTCCCTGGACTGTTTCGGGGTCCCTTGCTCTTCGAATTTGCGCAGCTGCGGCAGGGGCCGGCCCGTTTCCAGGTAGGTCTTGAGCGAGGACAGGATCGGCGCCCAGCCTTCACGGAAGCCTGCGGCCGTCTCTTCATCCGGCAGCCGGTCGTGAACCAGGGTCAGTTTCACCATGCCTTCCTCGTGCGCCTCGAGGGAAAAGGTCACGCGCGATGCGCCCATCTTTGCAGCCTCAGGGTCGAACTCAACTTTAAAGGTGTAGGCCAGGCGCCTGGGCGGATCGAATTCGAGGACCTCACCGCTGTCGGTGATGACATCGCTGTCGCCGTCGAAGAAACGCAGCGGAGATCCCACTTTCCAGTCGGATTCGATGCGGCGCCCGTACCAGTATATCTTTGTAAATTCGCCGCGGGTGAGCGCATCCCACAGCCGCTCGGGCGTGGTGGCGATATAGATTACATATACACATTCGGGTTTACTCATGGAAACCTCCTGACCTTTATCTTCTAGAGAATGTTTTAACTCGCTCAGCGCCTCCAGCCGGCCCTGGTCGTATTTTGCCAGCCAGCGCTCGAAGATCTCCTGCAAAGGGATCGGGTTGAGGTAATGGAGTTTCTCGCGTCCGTGCCATACCGTAGTGGTAAGATTGGCCGCATCGAGAAGGGCAAGATGCTGGCTAACCGCCTGGCGAGTCATGCCGAGGCCCGCGCACAGCTCGCTCAATGTCTGGCCGTTTTCCGCGCGCAGGCGGTCCAGCAGGGCCCTGCGGGTAGGGTCGGCAAGTGCTTTGAAAACCGCGTCCACATGTTCATTATATGCAAGTAAATACTTGCATGTCAAGAGCTATAGGGTATTTCCCACCCCACCAGTAGGGGGTTCCCGGTATTTCCATTCATCTTACCCGGCTACACTAAAACCATAGTCCATGAAAGCGGTATGCATTTTCCCTGAAACCCCACTAAAGACAAGGTATTGATTAGAGAGGAGAGACTATGGCTCTCTTTTTGGACCGGCGTGATGCCGGACAAATATTGGCTCAGGAACTGGCCGAGTACGCGAACCGCCCGGATGTGATTGTGCTGGCGCTGCCCCGGGGTGGCGTCCCGGTGGCCTATGAGGTTGCCCGCGCGCTGCATGCTCCCCTGGATATCTTCCTGGTTCGCAAGCTGGGACTGCCCGGTCATGAGGAACTGGCCATGGGTGCAATTGCTTCCGGGGGAGTGCGCGTGCTCAACCAGGATCTAATCCAGGCGTTGAATATCCCGGGTTGGGTGATCGATGGGGTCGCGGAGCAGGAACAACAGGAGCTCGAGCGACGCGAACGAGCCTATCGTGGCGACCGGCCGCGGCCAGATGTGCGCGGAAAAACAGTAATCCTGATCGATGATGGGCTGGCAACCGGTGCCAGTATGCGAGCTGCGGTTGCCAGCTTGAGAGAGCAGGGACCTGCCCGCATCATCGTCGCGGTCCCGACTGCTTCACCCGAGACATGCGAGGAATTCAAGGCAGAGGTGGATCAGATCGTGTGTGCAACTACGCCACAACCTTTCCTTGGGGTAGGGGCCTGGTACGAGGACTTTTCCCAGACCACGGATGAAGAGGTGCGCCGGCTGCTCGAACAGGCCAAACAGGAACCGGAAAGAAAAGATCTACCGGTAGAGGAGAAAAGATGAACCGAGCTTTGAGAGAAAACCAACCTGTGAAGATAGAGTCTGACGGCGTTCTTTTAGATGGTAACCTCCAGGTTCAACCAGACGCTGAAGGACTTGTGGTGTTCGTGCATGGCAGTGGAAGCAGCCGGCTCAGCCCGCGCAACCTGTCCGTGGCGCGAGCTCTCCAGGATGCGGGGCTTTGTACACTGCTCTTCGATTTGCTAACCCGTGAAGAGGAACGCATTGATCAAATTACACGCCAGTACCGCTTTGATATACAGCTCCTGGCCCGGCGCACTGTGGATGCCCTGGATTGGCTCCACCAGCTGCCCGAGACCCAAGATCTATACCCTGGCTGTTTTGGCGCCAGCACAGGAGCCGCCGCGGCGCTGATCGCAGCCGCCAGACGGTCTTCGATTGTCAAAGCGGTTGTTTCTCGCGGAGGCCGGCCCGACCTTGCGGGCAGCGCCTTATCCCAGGTACTCGCGCCCTCTCTGTTTATCGTAGGTGGTTTGGATGCAGGGGTAATCGAGTTGAACCAGCAGGCCATTTCACAAATGCCCCCCGAGACGATCAAGCGGCTCGAGGTTATCCCGGGTGCGTCCCATCTCTTTGAAGAACCGGGAATGCTGGAACATGTTATCCGCCTGGCGCGGGCCTGGTTTCTGCGCTACCTGACCTCATCCAATAAAGCCAACCTGGAAGATGGTATTTTGAAGGAAGAGATTTGAATGGCTACCGATCAATCTCAAATCGAACGAACCATATAGCGTATAAGGATCGTGTATTATGACCGTGAAACTTAATAAGACCGCCTTTGACCACGCGAAGAAGCTAATCAGCGAAGGCAAATATGTTTTGGACCAGAAAGATGACTGGAGCGAGCACCAGCCATCCACTCAGAAAGAGAATGAATTTATCCGGAAACATGATTATGCGGACTACGCAAAGTGGCATCTGGGGATCGATGATGCGGAGGATGAGGACAACAAAAGCAGGTACAAGTTCCCCTACGGCGATTTTGAAAAGGTCCATTTATGCGGGGTGCTTGCCGCGGAAAGCCGCGCGGGTCAATACAAGTACGCCGATATCGAGAGCGCGGCCGCTCACCTGCACGGGATGCTGGAGCTGGCCAAAGAGAAAGTGAAGTAAAGATAAATCAGGCTTCGATTGAGATGGAATCGACAATGCCGACGATCACCGAGATGACGCACGCGTTGGGGTTCTTGAGCGCCTGGCGCGCGCCGTTCCCCTCGCGGTTGATCAGGACTGTATCGCCGATGCCGGCCTGGGTGTTATCCAGGGCGATAAAATCGTCGTCCGGGGTCTCATCCTCCAGACCCAAAGGCTGCACAACCAGCAGCCGGCGGTTCTTATAATCCGGGTGGCTGATGGTGGTAACCACGGTCCCAACGACTTTTGCGAGGATCATTGCATCCCTCAGGTGTACTGGTTCCAGCCGCGGCGCAGGCTCAGGTCGAACTCTCCGTCCGGGCGCACTTCGAGCTCGTCGATCACCCCAACCAGAGCCAGGTCGACCGGGACGAACTTAACATCCGGGAGGGCCAGTGAAGCCTCTCGGGAGCGTACCATCACGCACAGGTCGCCCAGGCCGGCCTGGACCACATCCGCGGCAACCTGCAGGACGCCCTGCGGTTCCAGTTTCTTGTTCAAGGGTTGGACCAGCAGCAGCTTCAACCCCTCGGTGCCGGGGTATTTCATCGTGCAGATAGCGGTGCCGACCACGCGACCCAGCAGCATGCGGTTACTTTAGCCCCGTGTTAATCAGGACGCGCTCGATGACCCGGTCCACCAGGGCCGGGTCCACCTGGCTTCCCAGGCGGGCCATGACTGCCTGGCGGATGCGCTGGGCGAGGTCCGCCCCGGGAACCTGGCCGGCCTGGGGAGCCGGGGTTGTGGTCCCGATGGCTTGCATTTGCGGGGCAGATGGCTGAGGAGGAGCGCTGGGGAGCGGCTGCGGGATGCGCGGGGCCAGCTCGGGGACCAGGCTGGCCGGCGGCGCGGCGTTTGGGGGAGCCGGCTGGGGTGGCGCGGCCGTTTTGATGGGTTGGGTGGGAACCTGGGAGAGATACGGGCGCACCGGCGCGGCAGGCGGCTGCCCGGCAGCCTGTGTGAGGGTCAGGCCGAGCTGGCGGGCTTTTTCGTAAGCCAGATCGGTGAGGACCGTGTCTGGAGTGACTTCCAGAGAAGTCACCCCGCTGCGGTACAGGTCATGGATATCACGCTCGGTGAAGAACTGTTTCGGCATGCATTTCTCCAGGCTAGAATCAGGCAAACACCATGTAGGACGGTTTGATCCTTACTTTTTCTCGGCTCGCTGGGCGTTCCCATCTCGCCCACCAAAGGCGCCCTTGGTGTTCTGGGGAAGGATCGTCTCGACGTCGGCATGCGGACGCGGGATGACGTGCACCGACACCAGCTCGCCTACGCGCCTGGCCGCAGCGGCGCCCGCATCCGTGGCAGCCTTGACCGCGCCAACATCGCCGCGCACCATCACGGTGACTAATCCGCCGCCCACGTATTCTGACCCGATCAGGGTCACATTGGCAGCCTTGACCATCGCATCGGCGGCTTCGATGGCGCCGATCAAGCCTTTTGTCTCCACCATCCCCAGGGCAATCATCGAAATATCCACAGCCATCGGGTCCCTTCCTTTCGAAAATTGGTTTTGGGGTGTTTGCCCGGGCTTCGCCCGGGCAAACACCCCAATTCGATTCAGGATTTACGGAAGACGACTTCGCCGTCAACTTCCAGCGAGTCGATCACCGACATGATCACCGCGTCCACCGGGGTGTCTTTGGTGATATTCGTCTGGCGAGCGGAGGAACCGGAGGCGGTCAGCACCAGGTCGCCGACCCCGGCATCCACCGTATCCACCGCCACAAAGGGTTTGCCTACCGGGTTGCCGTGCTCGTCGGTCTGGCGCACAATGAGCAGCTTGCGCCCGACCAGTTTTTCATCTTTGATGGTCGATACCGTGGTGCCAATGACCCTGGCGATCAGCATACAGGCTCCTTGTTCGGACGATTGGCGTAAGGGCGAAGCACTCGGAAGGATGTGAGTCTCTGGAATACCAATTTGTTTTCCGAGTGCTTCGCCCCTACCCTCTTAATAACTCTTCCCACCTGCCGGGGCAGGCTCGGTTTTCCCATCCTTGACGCTGGGCCCCTGCAGGATCTTGACTCCGGCGCTGGCGCCAATCCGCGTGGCGCCGGCCTTGATCATACTCTCGGCATCTTCGTAGGTGCGCACACCGCCCGAGGCTTTTACACCCATTTCTGGGCCGACCGTGCGGCGCATCAGGGTCACGTCGTGAACGGTTGCGCCGCCGGTCGAAAAGCCGGTGGATGTCTTGACGAAATCCGCCCCGGCCTCTTTGGCGATCAGGCAGGCGATCACTTTTTCTTCATCGGTCAGCAGGCTGGTTTCGATGATCACCTTGACCAACCCGCCGCGCGCGTGGACAGCTTCCACCACCCCGACGATATCGCGGGTGACGAACTCCAGGTCGCGGGCTTTGAGCGCGCCAATATTGATGACCATATCGATCTCGGTGGTCGCATGGTCCATGAAGAGCAAAGATTCGTAAAACTTGACTTCAGGAGAGGTCGCGCCCAGCGGGAAGCCGATCACCGTGCAGACTTTGACCGGCGAGCCGTCCAGGAGTTTGGCGGCTAATTCCACCCAGGCCGGGTTGATACACACCGAAGCAAAGTTGTACTTGCGCGCCTCGAAGCACAGCTGAGCGATCTGTTCGGGGGTAGCATCCGGTTTGAGCAGGGTATGGTCGATGGTTTTGGCCAGGTTAAGGTCTTCGGGGATCACGCCCAGGGTCGAGGTCAGCCGGTCGGCCCCGGCGCTGATTACCTTTCCGGTGCGGTCGTAACAGGTGCGCAGGCAGGTGCCATCGGCGCAGGCCAGGTGGCACAACCCGCCGTCCCCATTGGCGCCGCGCGCCTGCTGCTCTGCAATGGCCAGCAGGACTTCGCGGGTGATGATCTCGACCAGGGCTTCCACCGTTTTGATATCAGGTGTCATGGAACTTCTCTCATTTGGTGTATTGTTTTTCAACGGCAATGATCTTGTCGACGCGCTTGGCGTGCCGTCCGCCGCCAAACTCGGTGCTCAACCAGGTCTTAAGGATCTGGCGGGCCAGATTGGCGCCGGTCAGCCCGGCGCCCAGGGTGAGCAGGTTGGCGTCATTGTGCTCGCGGCTGTTGACCGCGCTGGCGTGGTCGTAAGCCATGGCAGCGCGCACGCCGGGGACCTTGTTGGCCACCATGCAGCTCCCGATCCCGGCGCCGTCGATCATCACCCCGCGCCAGGCCTTACCTGAAGCGACCAGCTGGGCCACAGCATGGGCATAGTCGGGGTAATCGACCGCGTCTTTGCTGTTCGTTCCGGCGTCGATCACCGCGTAGCCCAGCTCGGCCAGGTCTTTCTTGAGCAGTTCCTTGAGTTCGAACCCACCGTGGTCCGCACCGATGGCGACCGCGCGCGGCGCAGGCGGATTAGCCTTTGCGACCGGGACGGGCTGCGAGGCCGGGGCAGGGGGCGCGGCCTCAGAAGGGGGAGTGATCCCCAGAGTACGGTGGACGACCCGCTGGACGATCTCGTGGATTTCCGCGTCGGAAAATTCGGTCACGGTCTTATCCTGGATGGTCTTTGGTATTTATCACCACAGATTACACGGAGGACGCCATTTATGGAACTTCTATTAGATTATCTATGATGGGATGACAAACGTCAAGTAGATTGGAGAGGAATCTCGCGCAGAGCTGCAAAGAAAGGCTGATCAGCCAATTTTGGTAAGGGCGAAGCATTCGGCAGCCTGATTGCCCAGGGGGATTTCACATTTCCTCCGAATGCTTCGCCCACCTCGCCGATAATACAGCCCCCAAATGCTTCGCCCCTACAAATCGACAAAACGGCTCCGGGGTCAGGAGCGCAGACCGCCTCGATATCATTTCGCACTACCAGGTCTCGCCTAATCCGTGTTTATCTGTGTTATCCGTGTCCCATTCTGTGTAATCCCCGGCTCAACCCGCTCACAAATTCCTCAGCAGCTGAAGCGGGGTCGCTGCCGGCCTTTGCGATCGTGTCGACCAGGGCCGAGCCGACGATGACGCCGTCGGCCAGAGCGCCCACGGCGGCGGCCTGCTCGGGGGTGGAGATCCCAAAGCCGACTGCCAGGGGCAGGCGGGTGGCGCTGCGCACGCGCTGGATGAAGTCCGGGAGGGCGGGGGGCAGCTCCTTGCGCGCGCCGGTCACGCCGGTCAGCGAGACCAGGTAGACGAAACCGGTAGAGCGAGACGCGACGAAGCGGATGCGCTCCGGGCTGCTGTTGGGCGAAAGCAGGTAGACCAGCGCCAGGCCGTTCGTCCGGCAGGCGCTTTCCAAATCTCCCGCCTCCTCGGGGGGCAGGTCAGGGAGGATCAACCCGTCCGCGCCGGCGGCGGCCGCATCCCGGACAAATTTTTCTGCCCCGTACGCCAGGATGGGATTGACGTAGCCCATCAGGAGCAGCGGCTGGCTGACCCCGCGCTGCCTGAGGCAGGCGACCAGCTCGAGGCACCGGCTTACCGATATGCCCTGTCCGAGGGCCGCCTGGGTGGAGCGCTGGATGGTTGGGCCGTCCGCCAGCGGGTCGGAGAAGGGCACGCCCAGCTCGATCAGGTCGGCGCCGGCGCGGGCAGTGGCCTGGATGACCTCCAGGCTCCCTTCCGGAGTGGGGAAACCCAGGGTCAGGTACGGCATCAGCGCAGCCCGATCTCTGGCTTGGAGCGCCGCGAAGGTCTCGGTGATATGCATTACCCCGTTCATGATTCCCTCCCTTTGGATCGTTTTTCATCCAGACCCAGCGCGCGGGTGACCGTGTCCAGGTCTTTATCCCCGCGCCCGGACAGGTTGACCAGCAGAATCTGGTCCGCTTTGAGACCCGGGGCGCGCCGGATGGCTTCGGCCACGGCATGCGCCGATTCGAGAGCCGGCAGGATCCCCTCGATCAACGCCAGCTGCTGGAAGGCGTCCAGCGCCTCCCGGTCTTCGACGGACGTATATTCGGCGCGGCCGGTCTCGCGCAGATAGGCATGCTCGGGACCCACGGCGGCATAATCCAGCCCGGCGGAGATGGAGTGCGTGTCCAGCACCTGGCCGTCCTCGTTTTGCAGCAGATAGGTGTAGGTGCCATGCAGCACGCCCGGCCGGCCCAGGCGCTCGTCGCTGAACCGGGCGGCGTGGCGGCCTGTAGCAATACCTTCTCCGCCAGCCTCAACCCCGACCAACCGGACGGATGAGTCTGCGCGGAAGGCATCGAACAGCCCGATGGCGTTCGACCCGCCGCCCACGCAGGCGATGCATTGGTCGGGCAACCGGCCGGTCTGCTCCAGGATCTGGCTGCGGGCTTCCACACCGATGACCGCCTGGAAATCGCGCACCATGCTCGGGTAGGGGTGGGGTCCCAACGCCGAGCCGAGCAGGTAGTAGGTGCCTTCGACATGCGTGACCCAATCGCGGATGGCCTCGTTGACCGCGTCCTTGAGGGTGCGGCTGCCGCTGTCCACCGGGCGCACCTCGGCGCCCAGCAGGCGCATGCGCAGTACGTTGGGCTGCTGCCGGGCGATGTCGACGGTGCCCATATAGACCACGCACTCCAGCCCCAGCAGCGCAGCCGCGGTGGCGCTGGCCACGCCGTGCTGGCCTGCACCGGTCTCGGCGATAATCCGGCGCTTGCCCATGCGCCGCGCCAGCAGGGCCTGCCCGACGGCGTTATTGATCTTGTGCGCGCCCGAATGGGCCAGGTCTTCGCGTTTGAGATAGATCTGCGCCCCACCCAGCCGGGTGCTGAGAGGTCTGGCGTGGTAGAGCGGGGTAGGCCGTCCCACGTAGTGTTTCAACAGGTCGTCCAGCTCGGCCTGGAAAGCCGGGTCGGAGCGGGCCAGGCAGTAGGCCGCTTCCAGCTCGCCCAGGGCGGGCATCAGCACCTCGGGAACGAACTGGCCGCCGTACGGGCCAAATTTTGGGGGGAGGAGATGGGTCGTTTGCATAGGTGGTTCCTTCTAGAGTGATTAGAAAATATTACCGCAGAGACACAGAGGAAGCTGAGGGAGGAAAAATAGGAGGGTGGAGCGGCAGCTTTGAGCGCACACTGGCTAAGCATATGACCCTGCTTGCCAGCGCAGACCCCCACCTAGCCTCCCCCGTTTGCGGGGGAGGAAGGCTCCCTACCATGCTCCGCCTCCCTCGCGGACTGAATGAAGGCGCGCATCTTGTCCGGGTCCTTACGCCCGGGGGCGGATTCAACCCCGGAGGCTACATCCACGCCCCAGGGATGCACCTGTTGGACGGCGGCGGCGACGTTTTCGGAGCGCAGGCCGCCGGCCAACAGGATGGGGGCGCGCCGGGCCAGTTCGGCAGCCAGGCGCCAGTCGCCGGTCTGACCGGTCCCGCCGTATTCACCCGGCCGGTAGGCGTCGATCAGGTAGGCGGGGGGTTCGGCGCGCGCCGGGTAATCCGGCTCGGACGGGCCGGCGGGGCGGATTGCTTTGAAGGCGCGCTTCCCCAGCCGCTGGACAAGCTCAGGACCCTCGTCGCCGGAGAGCTGGGCCAGGTCGAGAGCGCAGCCGTCCAGGATGGCCTCGATTTCTCCCGCACTGGCGTTGACGAAGACCCCGACCAGCCGGGCAGAACAGCCGCGTTTGCGCAGCTCGGCTGCCAGCCGGGCGCATTCCGCGGGTGAGATGTAGCGCGGGCTGGGCGGGTAAAAATTGAACCCCAACAGGTCCGCGCCGGCTTCGACAGCCGCCAGCGCGTCTTCCAGGGTCGTCAGGCCGCAGATCTTGACGGTCAGCATACCAGGCTCCGCAGCATCGCCCCCGGGTCGGGTGACGCGACCAGGGCTTCGCCAACCAGGAACGCATCGACTCCCGCGGCTGCCAGGCGCTCCACGTCGGCCCGCGTACGGATCCCCGATTCGGAGACCCGGCAGACGCTGCTGGGCAGGCAGGGCAGCAGATCCAGGGTAGTCTCCAGGCTTACCTGAAAACTGTGCAGATCGCGGTTGTTGATCCCTACCAGGTCAGGCGCGCAGCCCTGGAGAACGCTTTCCAGCTCGGCGCGCGTGTGAACCTCGACCAGCGCGGCCAACCCCAGCTCGCCGGCCAGGGAAAACAGGTCGCAAAGCTGGCGCGGGTCGAGATGGGCGGCGATCAGCAGCACCGCATCCGCGCCCGCGGCGCGCGCCTCGTACACCTGGTAGGGGTCGAACAGGAAATCCTTGCGCAGCAGCGGCAGGCGGGGTTGTAAGGCAGCCACCTGGCGCAGATGCTCGAGCGAACCCTGGAAATAACGCTCATCGGTCAGCACCGAGATGGCGCTGGCGCCGTTCTCCTGGTAAATCCTCGCCAGGCGCTGCGGGTCAAAACTGCCTGCCATCCGCCCGCGCGAAGGCGAGGCGCACTTGATCTCAGCGATCAGGGCCGGGCCGCCAGAGGACGGGCGGCTCCTTCGGCCGGCCGGAGAGCCGCGGCGCAGGGCGGCGGTGAAGTCCAGGGGCGGCGCGGCCTGTTCGGCCTGGGCGCGTACCTGTGCCAGCGGGCGGGATGTTTTCGCCCGGCTGACCTCGACTGCCTTGTGGTTAAAAATCTCGTCCAGAATACTCATTGGACGGCTGCCTGGCCAACCGCCGCCATCTTTTGGCTGGCCGCCGCCAGCTGTTCCAGCCTGGCCAGCGCTGCGCCGCTGTCGAGCGACCGCCGCGCTTCGGCTACGGCGGCGGGGAAGTCGCCGTGTTCTACCGCCAGGGCGGCGGCGCTGTTGAACAGGACCACATCCCGCCGCGGACCGCGGTCCTTGCCGGCCAGC
>Ga0105104_10000472_pt1 | contig 31063 bp, 21 predicted proteins | sample PPLLaktember2015_3_FD_87034 | JGI IMG/M metagenome (GOLD analysis project Ga0105104, IMG submission 87034) | Freshwater sediment microbial communities from Prairie Pothole Lake near Jamestown, North Dakota, USA - PPLs Lake P7 Core (6) Depth... | ecosystem: Environmental > Aquatic > Freshwater >...
ACCCTTTTCTTTGGATCGTATTTATCCATTACTTCACAATTCGTACGGACTATATCCTCCATACGCCATGCTTGCTGCATGGTTTTAAAATACTCTTCATCAGTAAACTGTGACGATGATCCCTTGTTGCCCCAGTCAATTACTGAATAATGATGGATTGACACACCCTCAAACCGCCTCGCCGGGATATTTTTCATTATCTCTTCCGTCCACTTATAATCCGGAGTTCCCGGCCCGACAGCCACTCGAAAAAGTTTTTCGGTATTACTGTAACTCGTCATGGCGGTAGCGTACTGTTTATAAAGATTTATGTAATGCTCTACTGTCATATTACCGCCGCAGTCCCAGGATTCATTCCCTATTCCCCAAAACTTTACATTCCAGGGTTTTTCACGACCGCTTTTTTCCCGAATGTCGGTCAAGTAACTTGTGCCATTGGCATGATTTGCATATTGGACCCATTCAACTGCTTCTTTTACGGTGCCTGAATTCATATTGACAGCCAAATAGGGTTCCGCGCCAAGCAATTCGCACATATTGAGAAATTCGGTCGTACCAAAACTGTTGTCCTCACGCACATCACCCCACATCAAATTTTCAATAGGTTTCCTCTCGTTTTTTGGGCCTATCGCATCTTTCCAATGGTACGTATCTGCAAAACATCCGCCCGGCCAGCGAAGGTTGGGTATCTTTAAATCCTTGAGCGCTTTGATGACATCATTTCGGACGCCTACAGTGTTGGGAATACCGGCATTATTTTCACCAACATATATTCCATCATAAATACATCTTCCCAGATGCTCGGCAAAATGTCCATATATGTGCTTGCTAATTTGTGTCTCTGCCCGGTCGGCATTCAATGCGATTTTGTTTTGAGCGATCAGGACAAGTGGAAGAATTCCAAAGAGCGGTAAAAGAATTAGTTTTTTCATTGTTTCACTCTTTCATTTGACAGGTTTATAATTCAGGATCTCATATGGCACAGAAAATCCCTTATCTCATTCATGACGGCCATAATCTATATCCATATCATGAACTAACCATTTAGAGTTTACTCATTTTACTTTCATCACCATCTTCAGGGATATTACAGGATGTTTGATTTTTAAAATTGGTGATTATTTAATCCATCTCATTTACGGTGTTTTAAAGTTCCAGCGTCCCTTGTCGCTCCGGGGGTCGAACTTTGCCAACGTGGGTGTGCAACCACCCACCGCGATGAGAGCGAGAGGTTCCTTGGAATATGGTACAGCCTTAGGCATGATACGGTAAGTGCCATCAATTAACTGGTCGATACGCCACAGTTGTTCTGGATTGCCGGTAAAGGCTGGAACCGCGACAACTTCAGAGTCTGCAGTAGCGGCCAATGCGCGATTTGTCCCGGCAATCGTGATCTTAAAAAAGGGCGAACCGGGATAACCGCCGGAGTTGGCGACGGGAGTGATTGTCCACTTCTGATGGGGCCGTACCATAAAGTCGGCAATGCGAATGTCGATGTTGCCGGCCGGCCAGTTCTTTGACACATCAGCAAGTTCCTGGGGGGCTATCGGGGTCACAGGTTCAGTATGAGCATTGGGTCCAAAGCCGCGTCTGACGTTGGGCATCCGCACGAAATCCACTGCCAGCTCCAGCGCAAAACCGCTGCGTTCGGACTGGATCTCATACGTGCCCTCCTTGAAGTGGTCGCCTGCAATGGGCCATCCATCTTTCCATAGCAGCGGGCGAATGCCCAGCACGCTTCGGCCGCCACGGTCCAGATCGGCCTCGTAATGACAGGAGAATTTCTGAACGCCGTCGCCCAGGTTCAGCAAGCCGAAGTGGCCCGGCCCGATTAAGCGACCGCTTGCGGACACGAAGTGCTTTCCGCCGCCTTTCAGCATGTTTATTCCCATATTGTCAAGATAAGGGCCTGTCACCATTTTGGATCGCCCTACAACGATGTTATATGTAGAGTTAGCGCCATCGCAGCAAGTGCCATGAGTACCAAGCAAGTAGTACCAACCGTCGCGATACATCAGAGCAGTAGCTTCGCAGTCAATGGCGATGTTAAGAGGCTGGTTGTCGGGCATGCGCAAACCAGTTTTGGGATCGAGTTCGACAATCCGGATAAAGCCGAAATAAGTTCCATACGTGAGCCACAGCCGTCCATTGGGTGGATCGAGAAGGAACGCCGGATCTATGGCATCGCAGTCCTCTATGCCGTCAGTCGTAGCAATGATGTTATTGTCATTAAATCCGAAGTCGGGAGATTTCGGGTCGAGGGTTTTGGTCCACATGATATTGATGGCGCCCGCGTGTCCTCCGGACATACCTCCTCCTTTTGAAGCATAGGCAACATAGTAGCGATCACCAATCTTGATAACATCCGGAGCCAATCCGCCCCCGGGACGAATCGCACCGCTGTGCCAGGTCCAACCATCGTCGGAGATCAGGCCTCCGCCACCGGTACCGAAAGTGTAATATTTGCCATCGCAGAACATAATGGTCGATGGATCGTGGATATAAGGCTCGCCGTCCTGAGCCAAGGCTAAAGAAGACAGCCAGAGAGAGAGGAGAGTATGAACCACTGCTGTCATAATACGGGCTTTCATAAAACCTCCGAGAATAAAACGATAGAAATGGGACGACTCATTATTTTTCTGCGGATTCCAGGTTAATCATAATATCCTTGATTGGGTCACCGTTCTCATCAATAAAGCGTACGCAGAAATCGCTTAAGCCGGGACCGTTAATAACAGCACCGCGAACGATGTTCCGGCCTTCGTTGAGTGTAAGGCGTTTGGATACGCAATCATCCGTAACCATGCGTCGATCGCCGGAGAGAATAACGGCTTCCTTGCCGTTGAGCCACCACATGGACGCCGAGTTGGAGCCGACAGCCATGCGAACGCTCTTCAATTCCCGCGGACTGTTGACGACGGTAACGGCCCAAAACACGACACCGTAGGTCGGCTTGTATAGCCCATAGGCGAAGCGAAAGAGTTTGACGTTGAAATTGGGAGAATCCAGAGCATGCCAAACAAGTTGTTCACCGGTCACCGTTACCTTGTCGCCATCGCGCGGGACCGCAATGAACTGGTTGGGAAAATATTCGGTATTGAACGTATTCCGGACGTAGCTGTCCGTAAACACCGTGTTGGTGCGATTCGGTTTATTTATCGGCTCGAGAATCAACCAGCGCTGAAGAAAGCCATCGGCATCTGGCGCCTTGGGAGACGATGTGGCCGGTGTGAAGTAAGGCGCTATACTCCGTGCAGTATCGCTGGTCGCGTCGCCGGTTCGAGCATTGACGGACGCAGGCAAGAAGACTTGAAACGATAATACAGCCAGAACGCCGAGTATCATTGTTGTAACGTTGCGGGACATGTTCATAGTTCACCCTTCGCAGAATTTTCGACTCTTGCCGGCAAAACGATAACGAACCTCTCTTAATGGGACCATAGTATTCAATACGTGCCGTCTCAATGAAAAAATATTCTCTTCATAGAATTACGGCGTTCCTATTTCAATAAATTCAGGTTCAAATGGTTCAATGGTGAAACTGTCTACGTAGTCTTTATCAAACAATATACTTCTCGATTTACCTTTGCATTCAATATTTTTCGGTTCGCTGTTTGTATTCAGATAGAGCAAATGGGTTCTATCGATCTGGCGCGCCATTACTCCCTTAGGTACTACAGGTCCTTTTTTCATGGAAAGGTCAGCGATTAACTCATCAAGCAAAGGATTCAGTATATCGACTTTCGCAGGAAGACCGACGTAAATTGCTCTGCCTTTCCCATATCGATTGGAAGTCATAATCGGGTAGTCTTTATCTATACTGGTTATACTGCCAAGAATTTCGGCACCAGTCGATTCGATAACATCAAACCGCGCTGATTCTGTAATGATGGATTTTCCTTTAGAGGTGAGCTCAATCTTTTTACCGTTGAATGATTTTTTGGATAATTCATTCAGCGCTTCAGGTTCCTCGAAACTTCCAACACGTATGCCAAACACATCGCTTAAACGGCCGGGGCGGGTGGAAGCAAATACTTGCCCGGTTTCATCAACAAAAGCTGAGTTGCTTGTCATGATAACCGTTCCGCCATTATTCACAAAGTCGCGGATTTTTGCGGCAGTCGTTTCGTCCATTACGGTAACACCGGGTACAAACAGTAATTTGTATTGCAGCGGGCTTTTGGTGATCTCTACAATCCGGGCGTCCATATTGCGCCAGTAGAATAAATCAAAACACGCTTGGAGTTGATTCTCATGTTGTTCGGGGAAATACGTGCTTGCAATCTGGCTGGGAAACGAAAAAGCCAGGCCCACTTCTGCATGAGGTGTATACGGGAAGAATTTTTCAATCTTTTTAAATTCCGCAGCAATCTTCCTGTATTCATTATATTTGCGGTTTGGTATTCCGTCCCAGTCAATCATTCCTTCCAGATATTGTTCCTCACCGGCATGCATACTTTGCCATGTCCACCCGCAAACCATCTGGTTGCCATACATTAATGAAGCATAAGCCGATTTTCTGATGGAATTGGGGACGGCGGTCATCGTCGTGAACTCGCTGCACCAGAAAGGGTTTGTGCTTTCAAATTGAATGCGTGAAATTCCGAATAAGGCATTCATAACGCCCCCATTGGCTGCTAACGATGGACCGGGATAAAAACCACAGCCTTCGCGTGTCATTTTTCCCGAATACGCTATGGGAGTATAATCAAAATATTTCATCTGGCTGTAATACCATGCATTTGTATTCACCAAGGCATTTGGTGCATTGGTATTTACCTTGTCGATGACTTTAAAAAGAAGCTGATTAATTTCATCTGAAACAAAACGCCTGAAATCGAGCATTCGTTCAGGCACATCGGTCGTGTGGGTCGCCACAGGGAAGCCAATTTCTTCAAACCGGTTAATCCTTCTTGACCATCGCTGGGTTGCCCATGCTTTATTTAAATTGTCCAGGGTGGAATATTTATTCTTTAGCCATATAATAAATCTTTGTTTCGCTGTTTCTGAATAGGAAATTCTGCCGTCACCTGATTCGTTGTCTACGCCAAAAGCCAACAATGCCGGATGTTTTCCATACCGCTTTGTGAGTACGTCGGTGTACCGCATGGCATATGTCTGATACATGGAATCCCCTATGTCTTCCATGTAACGATGGTTCGGGTAGAGCACATTCCCGTTTGCATCTGTAATATCGATGGAAGGATACTTATGGTGCAGCCAGATTGGAGCAGGCCGGATAGCAATATCTAAAATTACTTTAATGCCGGCCTCGCCCATCAAATCCATCACCTTATCAAACCAGTCAAAATCGAATTTTCCATCAGACGGTTCGTAACTATCCCATGCCAAATGGCCCATGCGGACAACGTTGAATCCAGCATCCTTCATGAGCTTGATATCGCATTTTATTTTTTCGGTATTTTTATCGTCATGAGGATGATAGTTTGCTCCAACAAATAACTCCTGAGCTTTTGATAAAGGACCAAGAAAGAGGAGTGCGGAAACGAACAATAGAATATTGTATCTTGCTGTTTTCATTTTGGCATCTGACCAGCGGGCTGAAATAATATCTCCGGTTGTTCTGTCCTCACCACGAAGCCGCCTGCGCTGCAGCGTTTCGGGACAATCATTTTATTTCTTCAAAAACCATGTTGTCTATGTTCCATAAATCGCCGTCAACAACGAGTTTCAGCACATGCGGACCGGCATCAAGTGTTATGCTCTTTGTTATAACGTTCCAGTTTTGAAATCCCAAGGTGTTGGGGACGGAAATAATTCCCGTTTTATCTTTGTCATCACATTCGAGATGGAATTTTCCGCTATCGAAGGATGAGGCAATATTGAATGAAACCCGGTACGTTGCAGTGTTCGTCACATTCACGGTATACGCCATCCATTCTCCGGCATGGGTCCAACCGACGTTGTAACCGCCTGCAGAACACTTTTCAATATCCACCCCTTCATTGAGCCGGTAGTGACCGCCTTCATTTACACGGTCTCTATCGAAGTACGCTTCACCCGGACAACCGGTATCGAAATCTTCGGCTTCGATGGTTCCCGGAATAGCATGTGGTTTAAACGCTTCCTGCTTCATCTCGCAAACCTCGAGAAGTGTCCAGCCGAACGAAGCACCGCTTTCTGAATTGAGGAATCCGGCTTTTGCACCATCAACGATGGGAGTATTGATGGATATTATGATATGGGGAAACTGCTTATTTAAAATTTTAAATAATCCTTGGTGTGCATTCTCAATTCTCCAGACTTGATTGTCCTTTCCGGTTACCTGTGAAACGATCGGCTCTTGACCCGCAGCACTGCACTCGAATGCCATATCATTATGAGCGCGGTTCAGGATTTTATAAAAGCCTTTCCCTGCAGATTCCAGTTTCCACTGGTTCCCACTATTTTTCCTTTTCCCGGTGAGCGTTAAATCTGAACCAAGAACTAAACTCCCCGTATGGTCGCCCGGGACGAGGTAATAATGCGGGGCGCAGTTAAGGTCGGCGTACTTGTCGACCATTGGAATTATGCCATCGAAATTCAATTTTAAAACATAGGCCATTTCTTCGAACGAGCGATCGGGCAGACTGACGACCAGGCCTTGTGCATCTTGTTTGAACGTTACGGGCATGTATTTTTCAGCTTCGCCATTGATGAGTTCAACAGATTTAAGATTTTTTAATTCGATTCTATCTGACGACAGTGATTTTAGTATTACCTCTTTCTGACCTTTTTCCCAGCCAAGCAAAATTGCGTAAAGTGTAGAGTTATCTTTCGACCGGGTATAGCGAACATCCCTGGCTCTTCCTTCGGTCGGAGCCATCATAACCCCGTACGCAGCTCCCATTTTTGTAGGGCCTTCTCCATACTGTTCCCATGCCCGCGTTGCGTAGACCGCTTCGCCATATTTTTTAAGCCATGCGCCCATTGCATGCAGCACCTCTTGCTGTTCCTGAGGGATGGTGCCATCAGCTCTTGGAGAAATATTGAGAATCATATTCCCGTTCTTGCTGATTCTGTCTATAAACGCATGGAGAATTTGCTGTACTGAATAATACCCGATTCCTTCAGTGTAGCTCCAGCTTGAGGAACTGATGGCATCGTCGGTGAGCCAATAATTGTCGGTAATATCAGGCGGGCCTCCTCGTTCGTAGTCCAGAACAGCGCATTTGGTATTCAAACCGTCCTTAAAGGTGGCCGCCACCTCTTTGTTCCATTCCGCTGCTTTGTTGTAGTAATAAGACAAAAACTCAAGAAGAACAGATTGTGAAATAACATGCAGATTGAAATCCTGGTAAATGATATCGGGTTTATAGTTATCGATAATTTCCTTATGCTTCGCCAGCCAAAAGGCTTCGTTTTTTTCCTTCCCCTGCTGCGCGAAAAGCATTTGAAGTTTTGGATCGTTCGTTTTAGGCACGTGATCATAATATCCGGTGATATTGTATGCATGATGCATGGAAAGAAATATTCTCATATTCTTTTTGCGGATGGCATCCGTAAGCACACCGACCAGATCAAGTTTCGGCCCCAAATCTTTTACGTTCCAGGGATTCACCTTGCTTGCCCACATCGAAATGCCATCGTGATGTTCAGCCACCGGGCCGGCAAATTTTGCTCCCGCATCAGCAAAGAGCTGCGCCCATTCTTCCGGGTCGAACTTCCCGCCTTCCGATTTGAGTCGAGGCGCAAACTGTATAAAATTCCCCTGCTTGTCCCTTGCACCTGTGATGAAGTTGTTGTACGGCCATTGAGACACATCGCCGTAAATCTCAGTATGGTGCTTATTTTCCGGAGATCCTTTGATATACATAGTGCGAGGATACCATTCGTTAGCGAATGCCGGAACAGTATAAACTCCCCAGTGGAAATAAATGCCAAATTTAGCATCTTTGAACCACTCGGGAACAGGGTTCACTTTCTCTACCGATTGCCAGGTCGCATCATATTTTGCCGGCGCATTTTTATTTTGACATACTGCCGCTATCGCAAAAACGGACAGGAGAACAGCGATCCTTAAACTGGTTTTCATGGTTGTTCACTATTTTATTAAGACAAATTTCTTCGTCGCCGAATGGTTATGAGTCGTGAGCCTGTAAAAATAAACACCGCTTGCGAGATGTTTTGCATCAAACGAAATGGTGTAAGTCCCCGCACTTCTTACCGTATTTTCAATAGTGCCGACTTCTCTCCCGGCAGCAGTATAAATTTTAATGACCACTCTGGAGTTCGTCGGAATTGAATAACTGATATTTGTCGTCGGATTGAATGGGTTGGGATAATTTTGATTGAGAGTAAAATATTCCGGGGTACCGATTTCCTGACCTGCGACACTTGTGGGTCTCCCCTGCTCGACGCTCTTTAATTCAATTCCGTTTCCGGTTCCAAGATTTCTCGAATATTTTTTATCAATCGCATTGTTCCAGTGTTCATGGACCCCAAGGCTATAAATATGGACACCCGTGCTATCGGGATCATATTTAATACCCGCCGGCCAGTTCGTTGAATCTGCTGCCTGATGCAGATAATCATCAACACCCCGTACCTGCACAAATGCATATTTTCCTGTTATGTTGGCGACGGTGAATTCCGACCGCAGAAAATCGTACCCAACGGATTCAATAGCAACGTTGTCGAATGAAGCGAAGACCGATGACGAATAGGTATTATTGAAAGGTGCCATCTTCCATTTGAGCGGTTTGTCCTGCTCATAATCGGTACCCCATAATGCGTCCATTAAGAAAATGAGATTCTTCTTTCGAAGAAGCGATTGGGTCATTAAATCCACCTGGACTCTATATAACCCGTATCCGGCACGCGACGTATCACCATAATCCAATTGCGTCGGACATGGCAATCCACTATGAAGATGCCCGGCAGATGCACGCGATTGAGATCCAAAATGGTTTTTGGCAAACATCGTTATCCCGGCACGCATATGTCCCTTTAATTGGGGAATATTGAGCATATATTCGGCATCTTCGTAAATGGTATACAGGGAATCATACCAGATGGGATCTGTGCCAACGACCGACGTCGGATACATAACATTCGAACGTAAAATAGTCCCCCGGTCTGAATAATGAATTTTTGCGGCCGCGTTTGCACTTGGCTTCACCTGCTCTCTGCCAAGACTGGTATAATTATCAAACCCTAAATAATGAACATCAGGATATTGAGGATGCCATTGTTCATACCATTCCTTATAGATATTTCTTATCGGATCACCAATGTAAATATCGCTTTGTGCAACGTGGACAACATTGATAAGCTGACGCAGCACGGCAAGCACCATTGCCGGAGTTGTTTCGGACATGCCGTACCAATTTCCGTTCACTTTTGACAAATCGGTCTTTTTAAAATTTCCGTCCCAGCCGCTGCATTCATTTATCTTGATAAATATTTTTTCTCCTGCAACATAATTCGCCGCTCCCTTTCCTCTTTTTTCGTTGTGATATTGGAATATCGCCTTCCAAGCCGCGCTGTCGCTTTTTTGACCGGTCAGGCTGTCTATGGCTGCCGAGACCATGCTGTCGATGACCGGTTGATTATTGTTTTCAGCCATCCACCATGCATGATTCAGTAAACTGGGACTGCAGTTCTGATTAACGGCGTTCGGATTATGGACCCACACCACTCTTCCTTCTTTCCCTTTTATTCCCTGCGCTATTCCCATGGGTTCATTCGCATTGACCGAAGCATCAGCAGTCAATACAATTTCCTTGTAGAGAAAACCATTCTCGAATAATACAAATCCGCTTATGCTGCAGACAAGAAATGAACCGAGGAAAAACACCGGATAGTATCTGATTGATTTTTTTGACCTGAAGAATGCGATAGTCGATAATCCCAGCATTGCGATGTACCCAATAAATCCCGATGCGATTGGCATTGCCGTTCTTACACAAGGGTAGCTGAGCCGGCTGGGTTTAGGAAGGACTCGAATAAGGATCCACACCATTGCAGCCAGGCCGAGAATAGGCAACAATACACGTGATAACCCTGTGGGGTATTTGAATCCTATAATTCTTCCTGTCTTGGGGCATTCTTTTATAAATTTTTTAAAAAACGTATTCATGAGTACTCCATCAAGTTAATTGAATGTTACTGTATTAATTCCATTTGTCAGTTCTCGATCGTGATGCCGGTCATCCATTTTTATTGAACACCGCTGCACCAACATGCAAATCGTACGTCAAATGGTTCGTCTATTTGTTCCTTCCAAACTATAGCTTCGTTAATTATAATTTCAGCATGAGTTAAACAGAAGTGTGCGATATGTTATTCGTTGTATCTCCACGATTGCATGGTTTGTCCTGCTGCGGTTTCTAGATCGTCGAGGTATATGGTTTTCATTGGTTATTATCTTCGCCTTCGATAAATTCAGAGGCCTCTTTGCCTCCGACACCTCATAAAATGCATTACGATTCTTCCTCTTTGCACCAACAGGCGCGGCACGGTCTTCAACCTTCAATGGGAAGCAGGGCCGGACACAACAATTTCATCCGAAGTCGGATTGGACCGCCGGCTGGAGATTGTTCCATTATTCCATTCCACATTTTCAACTTTAATTCCACCGCGGACATGAAGGCCTTCGTCACCTGTCCGCCAAGAAAACCGCATGCAACAGATTTTCTTATTTATTTTATATTTACGACCTCAAGACAATATCTTTATTATCGATTATTTTATTATGCTATTTTTTATTGCATCCGATGGGAAATAAAAATCTACCTCTTGGGGAGCAAAGAATGGTTTTCCCTTAATACGGTCTCTATTATAATTTGACGTTCCATCTGTGGAATTGAACTTGTCATTTCATCAACAAGGTTTTCCATTGCTCGTTGACCCAGGAATTCCGGAGAGCTATCGATAATGGTAAGTGTCGGGGAGAGTAGTTCAGCAAACTCTCTATGTCCCAGCGCTATCACACCAATATCATCAGGGATTTTCAATCCGGCTTCTTTAATTGCACCATAGGCACCCTGGGCTATTCTATCATTCGACGCAAAGATAACATCAGGAAGGCGATCTCGTCTTAACAATTTTTGACATCCAAGGTATCCCGAGATTTTATCAAATCCTCCACAAACGATCCAATCTTCTACAATTGGAATTTTGTGTTTTTTCAGTGCCTCTAAATATCCGGCATGTCGTTCACGTCCGATATCGGTCGAGAGGCTTCCTGCCAGGTGCGCAATGTTTTTATAACCACACCGGACGGCATAAGCGACAAGTTTAAATGCGGCTGATTTATCATCAATACCGACGCTGCTGAATCCCATTCCCTTAATTGCGCGATCGAAGAAAACAAGTGGAACATTTCTTGTTTTCACTTTTTCATAGATCGTTACATCTGTTGTATCTTGAGAGACTGCTATCAACAGGCCATCAACCCGGTGCGCAAGCAATGTGATAATATTTTCCTTTTCGATATCGGCGCTCTCACGGGAAACAGTGAGCATGACATGATATCCATGCTTCGCAGCAGCGTCCATGATCCCGTCAATTGCAAAGGAGAAAAAAGAGTTGGATACATCGGGAACAACGACGCCAATAGTGTTCGTCCTGTTCCGATGTAGATTTCGCGCGGTATAATCAGGTATATATCCCATTTCTTGAGCAATTCGTTTGACATTCTGGCGCATTTCAATAGAAATATCCGAACTGTCACTTAACGCCTTTGAAATGGTAATTCTCGTTACCCCCAATTTATCGGCAATATCTTTTTGAGTTATATGGTGCAATTTGTTCTAAGTATTACTTACACGAGTAAAATAGCGGCTTACTCGTGTAAGTAAGCATATTTATTTTAAAATATCAAGCAAAAATTTCCAATTCTGTTTTATGAAACACGAGTTCGATTGCCCGCCGCATTGGGATAAGAATGAAGATTAGATGTAAGATTATGAGGAAGATGTAAGATCTTGAAATGATAAAATGTGAGATTATGAGAATGAAGAATAAAAAAAATGAAGGATTAAAAGCTCAATACCGATTTCAACCGCTGCACGTTTCTTCTGGATACCTCCACGGTTGCTCCGTTTTGCAATATCAAGATCATCGAACTGTCTGGACTCATCCTGGTCGATTTTATGAAGTCCAGATTTATAATCTGCCTTCTGTTCACCCGGACAAATTTCGAGGGATCGATCCGTCCTTCCACCGCAATCAGAGATTTGTAGACCAGGGGCTTATTGTTCTGAAAATAGACACGGGAATAATTCCGTTCGCTCTCTAAGAGGAATATTTCATCGGGATTGACAATCCAGCATCGTTCGCCGTCTTTGATAAATACCTTACCGGGAATTTTGCCGCTGGTACAATATTGCGAATGCAAATGAGAATATTCCGCCTATCTGCAGATAGACATTTTTATTCTTTTGAGAATCGGTCATTTCTATCCTCCAAATGAATTATGAACGTTATCAAACGATTTGATATATCCTCCAGCAGCTGTGAACTGGAGTCTGCGACGTATTACGCAAGGATTATGCGTTTGACACAGAATTTATGATGAGCGGTCGTAATCCATGATGAACGGGTTGAGCGACCTTGGCTGAGCGACCTTGGCTGAGCGACCTTGTCAAGGTTCCTTAGCTATAACTCTGCAACCTTGACAAGGTTACTTAGGATTGAAGATTGAAGATTTATGAAACACGAAATCGGGTAGCGGGCTGCATCCCTACCGGTAATAACATATGTACGACACGTCGGCATCGGCTTCCACGTCGAAAGATGCTTTCGCCGAAACGATAAACTCATTATTTATTTTCATAACGGCCCAATCTTTTCCGGGAAGTTTTACCTTCAACGTTCCCGAGGTAATCACCATGCGTTCTTCCGTCGATGTCGAAAACGTAAATTTCCCTGGAGAAATAACTCCGACCGTTGCAGGGCCTTGTGCGGTCGCGAGTCCTAAACTCTGTACTTTCCCTTCAAAATAGACATTGTGTTTCATGAATGGTTCCTTTTGAATACTCTGCATGGCTTTTGCCCCCCTTCAGAATGAAGCGCGTATAAATGATACACGCGCCAGCGTGTAACCAAAACAAACGCAGGCTATCCTCTGACATATGGGGGGTATATTTAATTTGTGAAGATTATTTCAAGACGATAAAAATCAACTGCGTATTGATCGAGCTACTCTTCAAAATCTTTATCTCTTCATATTATAAACAATCTGATTCGAAACCCCCTTCAAAATGAAGCGCGTATAAATTACACGCGCGCCAGTGTGTCACCAGAACAAACGGAGTTACGGTTCGGAATTTTATTAAAAAGAATAACCGAGCAGAATGCCTATGCGATATCCGCTCCAATCAATTGTTACCTGACTCCCCTTGTTATTTCTAAGATCCGCTTTGGAATTTTCGTCAAATTGCAGATTCTTTGGAATAAAAAGAAGATAGGACAACGAGAGGCCCAACTGAAAATCATAACATTTAAACGTCGGAACAATCCCCGGCTCTAAACCAAAAGAGAGTGAATGGAATTGCATCTCTTGAGTTTTGCTGCTGTTCCCAACCTGTGTCACCAGCGTATATTTTAACATGGAAAAAAATATTCGGGATGTTGCCTGGAAAGAAACACAAAATATATTGTCCGGGTTGGTTCGGTATTCCATGATACCTCCAAACGACCATACTGCAGCGATCTCGTCGGCGCGCAGTTCGCCGGAATAATCCTGGTAATGGACCCGCCCTCCGGCGGAAGTATACTCCGCGATCCCTCCCATGGAAAATAAAGAGGTCTCATTCTGCTGCACCGGAATCAGGAAGCCCCCCTTAAAGCCGTAAAAGGATGGATACGATTCAACAATCCTTGCCGGAACACCGGTTGTTCGCATATCATTAAGCAGTTCCTGCTGCAATTGCTTGAGATCGGTCATGGAAAAAGAATTGTAACTGCCGATGGTAAAGATGGTAACCTTTGACTGTCCTGGTAAGGGAGTAGTAAAAATAATGAAGGGCAATATTAAAAACGCGAACTTTTTATTCATACAGGTTATGGGCTTTGCTCGTTTTATAGAATTCGGATATACCGGCCATTATAATACAATACCCCGTTTTGATAAACAGGCCGTTGCAATGCTGCGCCTATCGTGACGCGCTTTTGCAGTGTATTGATATCATACACATCATATTGAAGTGTGGATGAATGACTCAAGCCCACAGCACTCGTAGCAAAATCGACGGTCATGAATGCGGCGTCAACGGCGACGGGAATTGATTTGACAGCTTGAAGAGTACTGCAACGAACGATTTCTAAAAGGCGGTTACGAATCCTGATAACGTACTGTGGATCCGGAGTAAATTCTGCTTCATATCCAACATCACCCATCAATGCCAAAGAATTACCTGTCACCTGATAGAGCTTCGTGCCATTCAGTATGAATTTGGAATCTGCCGAGAGGCGGATCTTATCATATTCGAATGGTATGGTTAACGACGCAATGAGTTTATTCGCCTTCATATCAAAGAGAGATAACTCTGCAGATCCATTGCTCATCATGAAAGCGGCCAGACAGTCATTATCATTGACACTGAAGGCATAAAGATTCCATTTATTCTTTGACATCAACGTCCACAGGTCTGTCGTCTTTTCAATCGCAAGCGAGGAAGCGTTTATTTTATTAACCACGCCATTCGGAGTGCCATTACTATTGAACATACTGTACAAACAAGATCCGCTGTCGCTTATCGTGTTGAAATAATAATTCGTCCCCGACGGCATGGTGAATTGATTCTTATAGAGCAGCTGAAGAGAATCCTCCGTAAAATATCCGATATTTACCATCGTCGGGCCGTTCGCGTACACTGTCCAATTCTGAAAATAGACGCGCTTTGCGGGAATATATTTTAAGTATGTGCTGTAATATGCGCAAGTCTGGCCAATGAGGCCCGCATTAATGTTCCCCTCCTGGACGGAATTGAAGCCGGACTTTGATACAACCCCGATTGTATAATGTGACTGTACGCCAAAATAGGGAGAAGGGTCTATCCAGGACGTATCATTGAAATCGGCGATGGTTGCAATGATCTTATAATTATAAAAATCTTCAGTCCGTTTTATCCGATAGGCCTGGAACCCTTTGGTATAGACCGCTTTATTCCATACCAATCGCACCTTATTGTCTGTCGTTGTGGTCGCCGAGACAAATCTTGGTGCGGGATAAATCGTGGAACTGGGAGACATCGAATAACCGATGAAGGATAAGGAACCGACGTACGTAATAAGGCCATAGGAAGCAGACTCTCCGGCATAATTCGTATCTGAATATTGCAACTGATTAACATCGGTTATGGTTGCAAGAGGAGAACCGTTTTTTGTCAACACATATTTTTTGAAGCCGAGCTGTGTATACTTCCCCCATGTGATTTGAAGTTCACCATTGATGAATGCAAAACCTGAAACCGTTGGCGTCGTAATCGAGGCATTAAAGACTGTCACCCGGTAATATCTTGTCATATAAAATGCCTCTCCTCCAATCCGGTCTGCCAGGCTTCCGGAATTGGTCGAGGTGTAGAGTGTGAGCCGCATCGTATAATTCCCGTCCTGATAGGCTTCGGAATGAAACGTGATATATCCCGGCTGCGTTGTATCCAGCGCAATCGGGCTATCGTCCATGTAACCTTCAATGCTTTTTATTGTATGGCCGCCGAGCGTAACCTGGACCGCAATTTTCACCTCGCCCCTCAACAAACTAAACGAAGTGGTATCCAGAACGACCAGGTTAATATTATTCACCGGAGTATCTACCGGTTGTACATTCGCCCCGGTTGGTTCATACTTGCATCCACCGAGAGCGGCAGCAATGAGGATGGAAATAATATATATTTGAGCCTTCATAGCGAATTATCGTAGCGAGCGGTTTTGTAGGGACGTTCAATTGAACGTCCCTACGATGATCACCACTCCTTATTTTACCTTCACCAGCAGTGTTTTAATATGTTTCGGGAAGCGTCCGCTTTCTTTTTCTTTCTTGACCAGCTCGACCATGGATTTGTCTGTAAATGCAAACACAATTTCCTGCGGTTTTTCACTGAGCGATGCCGCCCAAAAAGCATCATTACGGATCTTTGCAAGCTCATCTGCTCCGGGTTTTTCGCTTGTTGTCTTAATGGAACTTGTCGAGATGAAACAAACTATTAACCCGTCTTCAGAGACGGCGTCGCATTCAAATTCTCCACTGGATTGTACCCCTAGCTTGCGTTTTGCAAAAGCTTGATGATACTTCTTGGGAAGAAATTCGTTCCGTATCCAATTTTCAACATCTTTTATTGCGATAGTTGAGTCTGCCATGGCATTGCCCTACTTTTTCTTCAACAACTCCGCCAATGCTTGTGGTGAGCTTGTCGAACCACTACCCATTTACCTTTGGAGTTTTATTTTTATTCTAATCTCGATCCCAAGCTCCGCTTGGGACTGTTCTTTGAAGCTCTGATTCCAACACTTTCTTTCATATTATCCGATAAATCAATTTCTCCCATTATTCGAAGCAGCGCTTCACTACCATCCGTTCCCAAACGGAGTTTGGGAACGAGGGAAATTAACATCTTGTCTTATGCAATTCTAAGGCTGAGACCCCGACACTTATCCAAGGAAGAAAAATCATGATTTTATCTGACTTCTCAAGATTGTGCTTTACACATAGAAGTCTAATATTTTTTGATGTTAAACTACTTCCCCCTTTGGAAAACGGAATTATATGGTCGTAGTGAAGATTCGTAGTTGAATCACATATTTGACATTTCCCTTTATCGCGTTTCCATACTTCGACTTTTACGTATGTTGGAATGATCCTGTTTTGGGACAATTCGACTGTTCCACCTAGAAATCCCTTCACAATTGGTTTTAGGTAAAACTTAAATACCGTTCTTTTGCCGTCCGATGCTTGTTTCGCATTAACCAATTCAAAAAAGCCCTTATAACACCATACTCCAGCTACAATTTTTTCATAAACCTTTATCAACTCGGGCTTATTTACCAATCCACTTTTATAATCCATTGCTGCTTTAAAGAACTTCCCATTTTCTGTCCATGAACCAGCAGGTGTGGTCATAGGTTGATCAATACTTTTAGGATCAGTCACATATCTTGTCTTTGGATGATCATGTCCTTCGTAAATTAGAGTCCCCGTCTTTTTATCTATTTGATCTGCATATGGTGCATTTATTCTCACCGACATTAAAAAGACCGAATATGTCTTTCCAACACGGAAATTCATCCCTTTTTGTAAATGGGCTTTCTCTTCATTAACAAGATCCAAATAACTTATTATCTCATCGTTATACATATTTTTCCAAAATTATGTTTAATAACAAAATTGATACCTAACGGTTAGAGTTCTAGCCTCATCATTTTCATATCATTTATGAAATCAACTACCTATCGCCCGCCATAATTGTTCTTCTACTTCTTAGTAAGGAGACATAGAACAATACACCTGTATTTTCTTATTGTTCAGTGGTAATACTTGGCTGGATATCGCTGATTTGCTCTAATTTTAGCCGCGATATTCGAAAGCAATGTAGCCAAAAGGTGTTTTAATCACAAGGCGGGAAGCTCGCCGAACCATGGAAAGAGTGATTAGTGATTTGTGAAGAGTAAAGAGTGAAGAGTGAAAAATGAAGATTGACAGGCGTTGAGCGACCTTGGAAAGAATGAAGATTTAAGAATTAAGATTGAAGAATGAAAGATGAAGATTGATGGGGGCTGAGCGACCTTGTCAAGGTTCCTTAGCTATAACTGAGTAACCTTGACAAGGTTACATAAGATTGACGGACGTTGAACGTAACTTCATATGTTGGGTACTGTAGCCAACGTCGGTGACGTCGGCTGATTTTTTATGCCGCAATCAACAATCGCGGCTACAATTTACCCTATGGGTTTCGCATCTCCTCGGCGTCCATTTTAATGGATGCTGATGAAAGAATAATCTTTCATCGCCATCCCGACTTTCACCAAAAATAATGGCGGACAAGTCGTCGGGACGGGAATGAGACTGTTGTCTTATGGCATTCTCGCAGACGGGATCTGCGATTAACAGAAATTTTCGAAAAGAGAAAAAAGCCCATAAAACAATATATTTATATTATGCTGTATAAATACATCAGAATATGTCTAATATAGATATTATGCTTTATAAATACATCGTAATACTTGACAAATAGACGTTATTTAAATACATTATATACAAATATTGACAGGAACCGCAATGAATGACATTAACGAAATGAATGATTCTGCAATACTCGATTTGCTGGGCAAGAGAGTAAAGAAAGAACGGCTGAATCAAAATATGACGCAAACCGAACTTGTGCAGAGAGCCGGAATAAATCGGACTGTTTTGACAAGACTGGAAAACGGCAAAGGATGCACGCTCAGCAGTCTTGTGCGGTTGCTGCGGTCGCTTGGAAAGATCAACCAGCTTGATTTATTTCTCCCTGAACCGGGAGTGAGTCCCATCCAGCTTTCCAGACTCACCGGACAACAAAGGCAGGAGGCGTCGGGTATGCGCGGACGGCGTCCGGAGAAAGTGAAATAACCATGGCAAAGGAAATAAAAAAAGTCACGGCCGCAACGGTTCTCCTTTGGGGAAAAGAAATCGGAGCGGTCGCCTGGGATGCAGAGAGAGAACTGGCGGCATTCGAATACACGCCGGCTTTTCTGAAAGAAGCTCTGGAACCCTCTCCTCTGACAATGAGGAAGGGACCGCAGATATTTTCATTTCCGGAATTAAACAGGAAGACATATTACGGCTTGCCGGGAATGCTGGCGGATTCATTACCCGATAAATTCGGCACCGCCCTTATCAATGCATGGCTTGCACGGCATAACCGGCCGGAGAATGATTTTTCTCCCGTCGAACGGCTTTGCTATATGGGCTCGCGAGGGATGGGCGCGCTGGAATATAAGCCCGCACTGGGAGGGCGGGAGAAGAATTCCGTACCTATTGAAATTGAAGATATGATCCGGCTTGCTCAATATGTCATCGACAACCGGATGGACATGCTTGTCAATTTAGGCGATAAAGATAAAGCCCTTGAGACAATTATTCGAATAGGGACCTCCGCCGGCGGCGCGCGCGCGAAAGCGCTTATCGCATGGAACCGGAAAACCCGCGAGATACGTTCCGGCCAGGTCTCTCCGCCCAAGGGCTTCGAATCGTGGATTATGAAATTTGACGGCGTCCAAGACCGGACACTGGGCGTCTCGGAAGGTTATGGACGGATTGAATATGCCTATCACAAAATGGCAGTACGCGCAGGAATTCAGATGACGGAATGTTACTTGTATGAAGAAAACGGCCGCGCACATTTTCTGACAAAACGGTTCGATAGAACACCGGAGGGTAAAAAGATTCACATGCAATCACTCTGTGACATCGCTCATTATGATTTTAATATGGCCGGAGCATACGGATATGAGCAGGTATTCAATATTATTCTGCGTTTGAAATTAGGATATGCGACGCTGGATCAAATGTATAGAAGAATGGTCTTTAATATTGTGGCCCGCAATCAGGACGACCATACGAAGAATATTGCCTTTTTAATGGATAAGGACGGAAATTGGTCTCTCTCCCCTGCATTTGATTTACTCTGGTCATACAATTCATCCGGCCAATGGACGAATCAACATCAGATGAGCATTAACGGAAAAAGAGACGGATTCGAAATAAATGATCTTCTTGTGCCGGCAAAGCAATTTGGCATCAGGAATGCAAACAAAATCATTCGGGAAGTAATCGAAGCGGTCCGAATGTGGCCAAAGATTGCAGAGGAGCATGGAGTCCCTGCAGCCACGATATCAAAGATAGCGGCAACACACAGGTTGGACATCTGAAAATGGGCGGACGTTGAACGAAACTTCATAAGTTAAGCACTGTAGCCGACGTTGGGGGACGTCGGCTGATTTTTTATGCCGCGATCAACGATCGCGGCTACAATTTACCTTTCGTGTTTCGTGTTTTAAATGCGTCCCGATTCCGTCGGGATGCCGATGCAATTATCAGCTATCGGTTCTCACAACCGGGGATAATACTTCTTTATTTCCAATGCCAATGCAACTTACATCATTGGAAATTGCAAACTCGTAAGAAGGAAATAATTATCGTCAATTCAAGCTGAAGAACTAGTGTCGTCATTACTATTGTATTTCACAGTTACTTGTCATCTCAGCAATATGAGTTTTCTCGTTTCGACAAAATTACCTGCTTGCAATCGATAGAAATACACTCCGGTTGGTAAACCATAAGCAATCCATTGCTGTTCATAATTTCCGGCATTCAACTCCCCTGAAAGAAGGCTGGATACTTCTTTTCCCAAAGCATCAAATACCTTCAGAGATACAAACGATTTCGATGGAAGGGAGAAGGAAATTGTGGTAGTTGGATTAAATGGATTTGGATAATTCTGGCCAAGTTTAAAACGGGCCGGTACGTCAGACGGCAGCCGATCCACTGAGGTCATCTCCGACAACGGCCGTTTCCATAGACCATCATCAGTTTCGGCAAAGAGATATGTGTTCGTCACCGCAAGAGAATAAACCTTTAGGGCGGTCAATCCATTGTTGGCCGCAATCCAGCTTGTGCCATTATTGGAGGAACTAAAGACACCCCCACCATAAGTACCTGCAAAGAGAGTCGTCCCGGCAATTGCAAGAGTATAGACATATTTGTTGGTTAGTCCAGCATTAAACGCTCCCCAGGTTGTACTATTGTCGGTGGATAAATAGATTCCATCCGTAGTACCGGCAAAGAGATAAGAGCCCGAAATGGCGAGGGCATTAACATTCTTTTGGGTTAAGCTGGTCGCAGTCCAGTTTGTACCATTATTGGTGGAGCTAAAGACGCCCATGCCATATGTACCTGCAAAGAGTTTTGTACCGGAAATAGCAAAAGCCATGACATCAGTATTTGTCAATCCTGTGTTGATTGCATTCCAACTTGTGCCGTTGTTGTTGGAGCGAAAGACGCCATCAGAGTAAGTACTAACGAAGAGGTTAGTGCCGGATACGCCAAAAGCATAAACCCAAGTGCTTGTCAAGCCAGTATTGACCGACGCCCAATTTGCACCGTCATTAGAGGAGCGAAAGACACCGTCATAATTATTACCAGCAAAAAGATACGTCCCTAGGGAAGAAAAAGAAGTGATAGAAGTATTTGTTAAACCAACTGCAACCCAGGTAGAGCTATTGTCCGTTGAACGAAAGACGCCCTGGCTCGTTCCAGCGAAAAGATTCGCATCGGAAACAGCTATGGCACTGACAGAAACGTTCATTAAATCGGAATTGTCTTCAGACCAGCGTATGCCATTGTTCAAGGAAACAAAGACGCCGCCTCCCATAGTGCCGGCATAAAGATTCGTACCGGCAAAGGACAACGCACGCACGGAAGTATTCGTCAAACCGATATTGACGGCGGCCCAGCTTTCTCCGGTGCTGGTGAAACGAAGGACACGCCCGCCGTCGCTTCCGGCAAATACATATGAGTCGGAAACAGCAAGTGCGTAAATAGCGGTATTGGTAACGCCGATATTTACCGCAGCCCAGCTTATGCCAAAGTCGGTGGAGAGGAAAACGCCATTATCTGTTCCAGCAAAGACATTCGCCCCAGAAGCAGCAAGAGCATGAATATGCGTGTTTGTCAGCCCTGAATTTGCCGCTGTCCAGTTTGTTCCATTGTTGGTGGAAAGAAACACGCCGATATCAGTCCCGGCAAAGAGTGTTGTACCAGAAACGGTAAACGCATTTACCGAATTGGTCGTCAGGCCGGTATTCATCGGATTCCAGAGGCCCTGGCTGGTACGAAGGAATATCCCTCCGCCGTCTGTACCTGCAAAGAGAGTCGGGCCGGAAAAGACAAGGGCCTTGATAGATCTGTTCGTTAAGGTCAAATTTAACGAAGTCCACCTTGCCCCCATATCGTCCGAAAGAAATACTCCGTCATCAGTTCCGGCATAAGCTGTCGTACCGTAAACCGCAAGAGCGCGTACGTGAGTGTTTGTCAATCCTGAATTTACCGCTGTCCAGTTTGTTGCATTGGTGGCTGAAATAAACACACCCGGGCCATCTGTTCCGGCAAAGATATTCGTTCCCATCGCAGCTAGTGTATTAACGTAGCCTCCAAACGGGCATTTTGCCCGCGTCCATTGAGCATGCAATGAATTTGTACTCATGAATAAGAAAAAAACAAAAAATAGGAATCGGAAAATATTTTTCATCTATTTATCCTTTCGTGAAGTATAACAATTACAACTTAACCGATGGTCTTCCTAAGTTGGGAGGGAGTTATATTCCCGACCTATATTCAGTTCGGGAGAACACTTGTCAGCCATGATTTATCTTTTGGCTGATCTCCCTCACAGCTGGGGAACCTTGTCAAGGTTCCTAAGCTTTAACTGTGTGACCTTGACAAGGTTACAAGGGCGTAATCCTTTCCTCTTCCGGGAGTTCAATCTTTACCGGTTTGATATCCCAGGCAAATTTGGCGTATTCCTGTATAGCGCGGTCGCTCGAGAATTTTCCCATACGCGCTGTGTTCAATATTGATTTCCTGATCCATTCCGGTTTGTTCCGGTATGTTTCCTCTACATCGGATTGCGCTTTTATATACGGCGCATAATCCGCCAGCAGGCAGTATTGATCGCCGCCATGGACCAGTGCATTGAATATCGGTGCAAACAATCCGGGCTCGTTCGGATTGAAATAATTGTCCCTGATCATATTAAGCGCAAGGTGCAATTCCGGATTTTCTTCATAATACTTTTCGGGCTGGTATCCGCCGTGTCTCAGCGACCTGACTTCCTCGGCGCTGAGGCCGAAGATGAACATATTCTCGCGTCCGATCTCTTCCGCCATCTCGATCGTGGCGCCGTCCATCGTGCCGATGGTCAATGCTCCATTAAGTGCGAATTTCATGTTGCCGGTGCCCGATGCCTCATACCCGGCAGTGGATATTTGCTCCGATAGATCGGATGCGGGAATGATCCGTTCCGCAAGCGAAACCGAATAGTTTTTGAAAAAATAGAGTGAGAGTCTATTCTTCACCTCGGGATCATTATTTATCGTCTGTGCTACACTGTTGATGAGTTTAATAATGAGCTTCGCCATGTCATATCCCGGCGCGGCCTTTCCGCCAAAGATCACCGTTCTAGGCACATGCGGCTGATCCGGGTGCATCTTCATTCTCGTATAGAGCGTGATGACATGCAGAACATTCAGCAGCTGCCGCTTATACTCATGGAATCTCTTCACATGCGTATCGAAGAGCGAATCCACATTCATCCTGATACCCTCAAGCGACTGGGCATACTTTGCCAGCGATTGTTTGTTGATCCAGCGGGCTTCCTGCCAGAGAGTCTGGAATTCGGGATTGCTGGAATATTTTTCAAGGCCCCGGAGGACCTCAAGGTCCAGGTTGAAATCGGCGCCGAGCCGGTCCATGATCGCTTTCGCCAGGAACGGATTGGCCTTGGTGAGCCACCGCCGCTGTGTGATTCCGTTCGTGCAGTTAAAAAATTTCCCGGGTTCGCATTGGTAGAAATCATGAAAGAGTTCGTTTTTCAGAATTTCGGTGTGCAGGCGCGCGACACCGTTGACCGAATGGCTGCCGACAATTGCCAGGTTTGCCATACGGATTTCCTGCTGGCCGTTTTCCTTGAAGATCGAAAGCCGTTCAATTGCAGAATCGTCACACGTCTTTGCCGCGCGCACGCTCTCCAGGAACCGCTGATTGATTTCGCAGATGATCTGATAATGCCGCGGAAGAAGCGGCTGCAGCAATCCGACGGGCCAGGTCTCCAATGCCTCCGGGAGGACCGTGTGGTTGGTATACCCGAACGTCGCTGTCGTGATTTCCCATGCCCTGTCCCATCCGAACCCTTCCTCATCGATCAGCAGACGCATCAACTCCGGAATCGCGAGAGTGGGATGCGTGTCGTTCAGCTGGATGGCGTTTTTTTCTGCAAAGTGTTCAAGGCTGGGTTCCTGCTGTTTGTAGATTGTGAGAATATCCTGAATGGTCGCGGAGACGAAAAAATACTGTTGTTTCAAGCGAAGAAGTTTTCCCTGGGAGGTCTGGTCGTTCGGATAAAGAACTTTTGAAATGGTTTCGGAATTGAATTTTTGTTCCACCGCTGCGAGGTAATTGCCCCGGTTAAAGTACTGCAGGTTAAAATCGCGCGTTGCCCTTGCCTGCCACAGCCGCAGTATATTCACCGTATGGTTCCGGTACCCCGGAATGGGAATATCATATGCGGTTGCGGTGATATCTTCTGTATTCTCCCATTTGAATTTCAGGGCTCCCTGGTCGTCGGTTTCCATTGCCACGCTGCCGCCGAATTTCACGCGATGCGAATGGTCGGGACGGATCAATTCCCATGGATTGCCGAGCGCCAGCCAAGAATCGGGGTTCTCCACCTGATACCCGTTTTGAATGTCCTGTTCAAAGATTCCGAATTCGTACCGCAGGCCGTAGCCGTATGCAGGATATTCCAGTGTTGCGAGTGAATCGAGGAAACATGCGGCCAACCGGCCGAGTCCCCCGTTGCCCAGCCCCATATCATGTTCCTGTTCGCGGATATCTTCGAGCGTATAACCGAGCTGTTTGAGCAGAGACCACGATTCGTCGTAACGATTAATATTGATGAGCGCGTTGCCCAGGAGGCGGCCCATGAGAAATTCGAGAGAGAGATAATTGACCTTCTTCGGTTCGATTTTTCGATAGGTATCCCTTGTTCTCAGCCAGTTCCGCACCAGCCGGTCGCGCACCGATTTGGCAAGCGCCTGAAAGACGTCATACGCGGTCGCATTTGTTTTATCCTTGACGAGGGAAAATTCGAGATGCTCTGCAAACTGGTTGGCCAGTGAATAGGACTCAAGTTTTTCCCCGGCGGTGAAAAAGATGGAATTATTGCGCGGAGTTTTCCTGGGAGGGTTCGGTGAGGCTTCTTTAATTTTTTTGGTTCTTTTGGTCGCTTTATTTGTAGAGTTCATAATTCCCCCGCTTAGATGGAGCGATAATCCTCTTGCCGCTTTGTGATGATGATAGTACACAGCATTGAATCTGGACAAAACAGAAAGAATTGCACCTGATAATTACATAAATCGGCAGGAAGAGTCAAGGGAAGAGCTCTGAAGATTATGAGATTATGAGATAATGAGATGGATTGATTGAAGATTGAAAATGATGATTCAGGAATTGATTCTTTCTTCATCCGCATACCATTTTATCGGGTTATTTATAATGTAATCACGAATATTAGTTAAATCTTTTTCGCTCCGGATGATATGTTCGTAAAACCGTGATTGCCAAACCGGTGTACGAGGCATCCTACGTTCCTCATTGATTCGTTTTGTTGCCGCAGATTTGAATCCAGCAATAATTGACCCTAATGATCGTGGTTGTCTTCGCAGGGGTGCGGGGTCGTCAGATGTTTCTGGTAGGGACGCACGGCCGTCAGATGTGTCGTGTACAAATGTTTCTGGTAGGGACGCACGGCCGTGCGTCCCTACCATGATTTGTGATTCATCCTTGATAACGATAATTCCGTGCAAATGATTTGGCATTACAATAAATTCATCCAATTCGATTTCGGGGCGAATGATTTTTGATTTCAACCATTCCTCCTGTACGATCAATCCGAATGAATTTAAAACCATTTCACCATTAATAATTTCTCCGAACAGGCATTCTCGCTCATGTGTACAAATCGTTACAAAATATTCTCCCGGCGAAGAATAATCATAATCTTTCAATCTTATCGATTTACGATGATGCAGACTTATTGGCGACATTGGCATTTGGAATATCCTCCCCTTTCTCCTGCGGCCTATTACTCCAGTAAGATAGAATAATTTTTATATGGTGAATTTGTCAGATTTATTATCTCACGATTCACCCCGTGAGATAAAAGAATATGTATTTGTAGAATTTGTCGGGATTGTTATCTCACGGGATCAATTCTTGTAATTCAAAATAGACATTTGATCTGATATGATGTCAATTCGAAACAAACGTTGCAATGCATGATGCATCCAATATCGCGGTAAACTTTCCACCAGAGAAGATGAGAGGATTTTCCAATGCACAATTTTTTGTCGTTGATGTCACATACGGCGTCACCCCCGTCACGGTTCCGTTGCGTATCGAAAATGTCTGTTCAATGGTCGGACCTTCATTCACCACGACGATCACCATTTTTGTGCCGTTGGTATAGGCCGTGACGTACACGTCTGTCTGAGGATTTGATATCGCGCCTACCCTGGTATATTCCGGACGGATAAATCTCGAAAACTGCGACATCACATAGCCCCGTTTCATAATAAATCCATCCTCACGAATCGGACCGTAGAAACGTACGATGTACCACCAGATATATGCATTCATGCCTGCATTCATGCAATCATGAATCTGTGTGCCGGTCGCAAGGGCATGTGCCCAGCTCGTATCGAGATCGAGATATTCCGTCATCCAGACCTCTTTGCCCCTGCTTGCCGCCAGTGGATAACTCGCAACCCTGCCCCCGTACAAATGACCGCCGACGATTGCGAGGTTCGCAGCGGCGGCAGGGTCATTCAAAATCGCATCCGTTCTGGTATGGCTGAAATTGGATGCCTCATCTGCGATGATTCTCACTCCGACCGACGGTGCATTGAACTTCACGAAGTTAAGCATTTGTGCGGCATTCCAATCGCACGACTCATATGTCACCCTGACATCGGGTTCGTTTTGCACTGATACGGCATATAACGGAACACCTCTGTCTGCCATGTAGTCAACGAATGATTTCAGATGCGCAGCATAGGAGGCATAAGAATCTATCCTGAGTTCGCCTCCGACGATTGTATCCACGGTCTTCATCGAAACGGGGGGAGTCCATGGAGACGCTATTATCTTTACTCCGAGAGAATGTGCCAGCCGTGCGGTAGCAACCTGCATGGCGAATTCAGATGTATCGGGTGGTATGCGAAGACGAAGTATCGTGAATCCCAGCTGCCCCGCTTCAGTGCCAAAAGCATTTTGGATCTGATCCGCGGTCATATCAGGACGCCAGGGAAGTATGTTCGCAGCGCCAAAACCCCTGACGACCTGCTGGATATTCGCCAGGTCGATGGAGACGACACCCGGTTCGGTAGTCTCCGAGGGTTCGTTGACTGCATCTTCCTTTTTTGAACATCCCGCGGCAAGTAAGAGACAGACGAAAATGAATATCAAATATTTGAACTTTCTTCTATTTGACCTCATGATCTGTTCTCTTCTTTTATTCTCTTCACCGGCATGTGATTTCTGATATCTGTATCCGCTCAGGAAACAACTTCGCCGGTATGCTGGTTTCACTCTCTCTTCTCTTGAACAATTATTTACTTTTAACAACCAATTGAGTTCCCTTTAATCCCGGTGATTTTGCTGTGACCGTTATCCATCCCGGGTCTCCCGGCTTTGATCGAATGATAACCAGGACCAACCCATTGAATGCTTCACGTTCGTGAGAGGGGAATGCCGTAAGGCTGGTCGGATCTCCGTTATCCGTTGCGAGAATCTCACCTGGTCCTTCGATCTCGAATGTCATGGGATTATTTGCGATCGGTACCGTGAGGCCGCTGTGATCGGTTACCCGTACGGTGATGAACGCCAGATCTTTTCCATCCGCCCGTATTTCGCTTCGGTCCGCCGATGCCGCCAACGATGCCGGCCCGTCCGTCGTCTTCACCACGTCTTCGGCCCATTTCTTGCCGTTTTTGTACGCCACGGCCTTGAGTTCGCCCGGTTCGTATTTTACATCGTCCCATCGCAGGCGATATTCATACTGCGCCTTTTTCTTTCGGCCGAGCGACTTACCATTGAGGAACAATTCCGCCTCGTCGCCGCTCGTGAAGACATGCACCGGTGTTACTTCGCCGGTACGGTCGGGCCAGTTCCAATGGGGCAGAATGTGCGCCAAGGGCAGTTCCGGGCGCCATTTCGATTGGTACAGATAAAAACGGTCTTTCTTGAATCCGGCAAGGTCAATAATGCCCGTATAGGAACTCCGGGCTCCATAGTATGGAGTCGGTTCGCCAAGATAATCAAATCCGTTCCAGACAAATTCGCCTGCAACGAACGGATGCCGGTCAAGGGAAGCAAAAACTTTATCCGCAGAAGAACCAAAATCCACAGCGTAGAGTTCATAAGAACTCACCTGTTGAATTTTGGAGTCGCCTCCCCTGCCGTCGCGTATCGGCGAACTTATATCCTGAATTACCGGGAAAAGATAAACACCGCGGCTGCTGGCGGCGGAGGCAGTTTCGCTGCTCAGAATTACTTTCGCCGGAAATTTTTCGTGATAGGCATCGTATTGCGGCGCAGTGCGGATACGATCCGTTCCTTCAAACATTGGATCCTGACGGATTCCCTCACCCTGATAATTCAGACTGATGACATCCATGACCGCGGGAAACGGCATGTCCGGTTTAGCCCAATTCATTGCACTGGTTGTCGGACGGGTTGAATCCTCCTCTTTGATTATATCACATAATTGTTTTGCGAGTGCCGCGCCTTCTTTGTCCGTATACTGTTCGCCCACTTCATTGCCGAAATTCCACATAATCACCGACGGGCAATTCCGGTCCCGGCGGACCAAAGCGCGCAAGTCCTGTTCGAACCAATCCGGAAAGATCAGATGGAAATCGAGCGGATTCTTTTTTCTCGCCCACATATCAAATGCCTCGTCCATCACCAGGAAGCCCATCCTGTCTGTTAATTCGAGCAATTCAGGAGCGGGAGGGTTGTGGGATATACGGATCGCGTTGCAGCCCATCTCTCTGAGTATCTCCAGTTGACGTTCGGCAGCACGGGTATTAAATGCTGCACCGAGTGCACCAAGATCATGGTGTTGATCGACGCCTTTCAGCTTGATGAGTTCATCATTGACATAAATACCGTTATTGGGATCGAATCTCAAAGATCGAATTCCAAAGTTCGTTTCGTACCGATCGATGAGTTTGTCATTTTGCAATACGGTGGTCACTGCGACGTACCGGTTGGGGGACTGAGTGGGCGGCGGTCCCCAGAGTTTTGGATTGTTGAGCGTTACAGATTCCCCGACGCTCGCCTTCGCTCCAGCTGCAATCGACGCGTTAAGAGGTTCAAATGCCGCAACGGCATCGCCGGTTATCATGCCGTCTGCATTCATTGCGAAAATCTGCGTCATAATTTTTACTTCAGCGTCATACTTTGAGTCGTTATCGATATTGATTTCCAGGTCGATCGCGGCGGATGTCCCGGAAACATCGTGCGTCGTTAATACGGTACCCCACTGACTGATATGGACGGGATTGGTTTTCACCAGCCAGACATTGCGGTACAGACCGCCGCCGGGATACCAGCGGGACGAAGCGGGTGGATTATCCAGTCGGATCGCAAGTTGATTTTCACCGCCCGGTACGATAAAGGGAGAGAGGTCCACGCGCCATGAAGCATACCCATAGGGCCAGCCGCCGACAAGATTTCCATTGAGCCATACCATGGCATACGACATCGCTCCATCCACGTCGAGAAAGACGGATCTGCCCGCGTCCGATTTCGGAATGTCGAGCTTCTTCCGGTACCACGCCACACCGGGGCTCGGCAGTCGTCCCATGCCGCCTCCAACGAGTTCGTCATGATCTCTTAAAAAAGGTCCCTTGATGGCCCAATCGTGAGGCAGGGTTACCTGTTCCCACGAACGGTCGTTGAAATTACTCTGCACAAACGGGAAATTGCCGCCGGGATTACCGTCGGGACGGACAGAGCGTTTTGCCGGATCTTTGATGAATGGATTTCCGATCGGCAGGATCCATGGCTTAAGTACCATCTGGTTCGTTTTGACGTTTACTGCCGCGGTCGGTTTCGCATCGGCAGGCCCATTGTTCTGTCGGTCCTTGATCTCCGGGCGGACATCGTAAATCAGGCTGTCTGTTGTTGCCGTCCATTCATACAAATAAAATCTCCAGTCTTCATTGATGGAAATGCGCTCACGAATTGTGCTGTTGATTCCCGTGTTCATCGTTTGTGCACGCACTGACGTATAGGGAACCAGTGTGAGACATCCCGCAAACACAATTGTAATAAATGCGGCAAATGTTCTCAGTGCATTGAGATTGAATGGCCGGTAATAATTAATTGTTTTCATAAGGATATTGTTCTTGTTTTTATATTTGTATCTATAAGTCATGCAGCGAATGATGTGCCCATGATTAGTAAACGATAAGTTAAGAATTTATTAGAGCATTACCTTGTATTTCCTGTGTTCATTTTCAAGAGTGAACTACTTTCGCGTGATAGGTTTTGTGGAATATTAAGGAAGGCAGATTGTAGATTGAAGAATGCGGAATCCCGCCCGCCAAAAGATGGAGCCAGTCCGGAATAGTCCTCTCCGATCACCAATAACGGTCGGAGAGGTAGATGTTAAATAGAAAACCTGATGCCAACCGATTCCCCGGCATCAACTTCTTTTGCTTTTATAAATGCCGCTTCGGAATTATATGCCCGGGTATACCCGACGAAAATATCCAGGTACGGAGAAAGGGCAAAAGCGATCCGGAGCGTGACGGTGGTGGAGTAGCGTTTTGTCTCGTGTAAATTTCTGAGATGAATAACTTCCTCCTCGATACTCTGTCCGCGTGCAAATGTGAATTTATAGTATTGTGAACCATGCACTCCGTAGAAGGGGCCTTCATCCAATCCAAAATACCTGATGGGGATGGTATAGGTGGGAAATGCTCTTCCGGCGGCGACAAAGAAATTCAATTGATGCTGCGGAGTAATAGTCCACCGCGTTCCAATACCCGCATACGGCAGATAGCGGTTAAGCATCATACGCTGTTCATCCTTTTCCCACAACACTCCGACATTCCCTATCAGAAAGGGCAAAATATCCCAGCTGATAGCGGCCGCCGCAAGCAAATATTCCCTGTGGGTTGCCTGATTGTTATCGCTGGTTCGCTGATTGCTGTACTGATAATTCAGAGAGCCGGTCACTGCGCCTTTCCGGACATCAAACTCGCCGCTGCTCGCGATCATACGCGACTCAAA
>Ga0105104_10000473_pt1 | contig 31056 bp, 29 predicted proteins | sample PPLLaktember2015_3_FD_87034 | JGI IMG/M metagenome (GOLD analysis project Ga0105104, IMG submission 87034) | Freshwater sediment microbial communities from Prairie Pothole Lake near Jamestown, North Dakota, USA - PPLs Lake P7 Core (6) Depth... | ecosystem: Environmental > Aquatic > Freshwater >...
CCCAGGGAAAGAACTGCGGCACCATCAGCGACGGCTGCGGCGCGATGCTCTCGTGTGGCACCTGCGGCTCCGGTCAGACCTGCGGTGGAGGCGGGACGCCCAACGTCTGCGGAGGCAGCACGTGCACGCCGACCACCTGCGCCGCTCAGGGGAAGAACTGTGGGGCGATCAGCGACGGGTGCGGGGGCACGGTCCAGTGCGGGAGCTGTAGCGGCTCCGAGACCTGCGGCGGTGGAGGGACTCCCAACGTCTGCGGGACCGGGAGCGCCATCGACCAGTCGATCCTCCCTGCTGCCTTCCGGACCCTCTGGGATCCGGGGATCCCCGGCGGAATCCCCGCGGACAACGATCCGGTGCACCCGGCGTCGGTCTGGCTGCCCACCGGCAATCCCTTCGGCGGCTACTCCGTGGACCCGAGCCTCACCGGCCAGGCGAAGGCGGCGCAGTTCACCTCTGCGTTCCAGGCGGCGATCACCTCCGCCGCGGCGGTGGCGACTCCGTCGATGCGGAGGATCGTGAAGCTGAAGGCCGGCACCTACTTCGTGAATCCGCAGCAGCTGCCGAACGCCGGCGGGCAGGTCGGAATCTACGTCCGCTCGGACAACGTCACCATCCGTGGGGAGGGAGCGGGCACGACCTTCATCGTGGCCAACGGCACCATCCCCAACTACGGGACGGTGATCCTCTTCGGGCACCGGAGCGGGACCGGCGACGGGAGCTTCGGGGTGCAGGCGCTCACCGCGAACGCCGCACGCGGAGCAACGTCGATCCAGGTGGGCAACGGCGGAGCCTTCGCGGTCGGCGACGTGGTGACCATCGACATGCTGGACGGCGCGGCGGTGAGCACCGGCAACGTCTACCTCAATGGCGGATACCTCTGGTTCTACGACGGCGTGTACTTCAAGCGGCAGCCAACCTACGGGTGGAGCGGCCCCTCCACCGGCGCGCCGTCGGTGAACGTCAGCGATCTGAATTCGGCCAACGCAGCAGCGCAGAACGCGGTCCCGTCCTGGCGCTCGCGGATGCAGACCAACGAGATCGTCGCGATCAACGGGAACACGCTGACCCTGAAGGACCCGCTGCACCTCGACTTCCCGCTGTCCGTCTCGCCGCAGGTGTGGAAGACCATCCCGGCGAACACCGGAGCGGGGCAGCTGGGGAACCGCTGGTCAGGCATCGAGAACGTCACCGTCCGCGGCGGAAACAACCAGTGGGGCTTTCCCGGCGGGACGATCGCCTTCAGCTACATGGCCTACTGCTGGGCGAAGAACGTCGAGGCGGACGGCGAGCGATGGAGCTCCGATCCGGTCAATCATCCCGGGAAGTACGGGTACAACATCGGGATCGGCCGGAGCTACCGCTGCGTGGTCCGCGACTCCTACGTCCACGGCTCGACGGACGAGAACCCCGGTGGCCAGGCGTACGGAATCGTGGTCGGCGCCGGGTCGTCGGCGTGCCTCGTGGAGAACAACATCTCGGTCGAGAACAACAAGCCCATCGCCCTGAACTCCACCGGCGGCGGGAACGTCATCGCCTACAACTACGTGGACCAGGCGGTGCTCTGGAACAGCCCGGGGTGGCAGGAGAACGCGATCGACGACTGCCACGCCAACTTCACCCACCACGATCTGATCGAGGGGAACTGGACTCCCAACCTCGGCGGCGACACCACCCATGGCAACTCCGGCTGGCACACCCACCTCCGGAACTACGCCAACGGGAAGAACTCCTCCGGAACCTTCACCGCCAACCTGCGCGCGGTGGGCATGGACGGGTGGACCCATGACCACGCCTACGTGGGGAACATCCTCAAGGGCGGAACCAAGTACGAGTCCACCCCGAGCTCCCCGGGCGGCGGGACGCCCATCTACCAGCTGGGGAACAACGCGCAGGGCATCGGCGGGAACTGGGACAACGGATACGCCCTGGCCCACATCTTCCGGGACGGGAACTGGGACAACGTCAACAACGCAGTGGTGTGGGCGAACGGCACGAAGACCATTCCCAGCTCGTTCTACCTGAAGGCCAAGCCGGCCTTCTTCGGGCCCAACGGCTGGCCGTGGGTGAACCCGCTCACCGGGCAGACCACGACGCTGCCAGCGAAGGCGCGGTACGACGCGCAGACGCCGAACGTCGTCCCCTGAGCGCTACCCGATGGCCAGCGGATACCCGCCGGCCTCCTCCGCAGCGCGGACCACGGTCTCGCGGAGCGCAGCCGGATCGAACGCGCGGAAGGCGAACAGCGGAGCGATGGCCGCGAGCTGCCTCTCGAGCCCTTCCCCCTCGCTGGAGGCGCACAGCGCCCGGCGGGCGCGCTCGCTGCTCCGCGCGATGGCGTCCGCGGCGAAGGCCTGCGTCATCGCCACCTTCACCGGGTCCAGGCCGGAGGCCGATTGCCGCGTCCGGGTGACCATCGAGTCCACCGCGTACGCGTCCATCACCACGTCGGCGACCGCGGCCATGACCTCCTGGTGCTTCTCGATCTCGGTGCCAAACCGCTCGGCGGCCACCTTCAGCGTGTAGAGGGCGGCCATCTTCAGCGCCTCGGCGTCACCGGCCGCCCCGGCCACGGCGTCGCCGCCCGAGGCGCCGGGCAGCTGCTTCTCGGCCAGCGCCCGCGCCACCGTCTCGGCCTGGGCGAAGAGCGGCAGCGTCCCCTTCACCGCGCGCTTGAGCACCATCCCGGTGACCAGCATCCGGTTGATCTCGTTCGTGCCCTCGAAGATGCGGTTGATGCGCGCGTCGCGGTACGCCCGCTCCACGGGGTACTCCTGGATGTAGCCCGCTCCGCCGTGGATCTGCACCGCGTCGTCCACCAGGACCCCGAGCGCCTCGCTGCCCATCACCTTCATGATCGAGGCCTCGATGGCGAACTCCTCGAAGGCGGCGATGGTCCGCGCCTCGTCGTCGGCGCCGGCCTTCTGGCGGGCCAGGAGCGCGTCGATGAGCCCGGTGGTCCGGTAGGTCATCGTCTCGATGGCGTAGATGGCGCCCGCCATCCGGGCGAGCTTCTCGCGGATGAGCGGGAAGTTCGCCACCGGTGTCTGGAACTGCTTCCGGTCCGCGGCGAACTTCAGCACGCTGGCGAACTGGAGCTTCATCCCTCCGAGCACCGCTGCCCCGAGCTTCAGCCGGCCCAGGTTCAGGATGTTGAAGGCGATCTTGTGGCCCTTGCCGATCTCCCCGAGGAGATTTTCCACCGGGATCCGCGCGTCCTCGAGGTACAGCGGGCAGGTGGAGGAGCCACGGATGCCCATCTTGTGCTCCTCGGGCCCCACGGTGAACCCCGGCGTGCCCCTCTCCACCACGAAGCCGGTGAAGTGCTCGCCATCCACCTTGGCGAAGACCACGAAGACGTCGGCGAACGCCGCGTTGGTGATGTAGAGCTTGCTGCCGTTGAGGATCCACGACTTGCCGTCGGAGCTCTTCACCGCCTTGGTCTTCGCCCCGAGCGCGTCGCTGCCGCTGCCCTGCTCGGTCAAGGCGTAGGCCGCCACCAGCTCGCCGGTGGCCAGCTTCGGCAGCCACTTCGCCTTCTGCGCCTCGGTGCCGAACCAGGCGATGGGAAGCGTGCCGATTCCGACGTGTGCGGCGAAGGTCACGCTCCAGCTCCCCATCAGCCCGTTCGCCTCGGCGAGCAGGAGCGAGGTCGTCTTGTCTCCCCCGAGCCCGCCGAAGCGCTCAGGGACGTCCACCATCAGGAGCCCCAGCTCGCCTGCCCTGGCCAGCAGCGAACGGAGCAGGCCCGGCGTCTTGGCCTCGATGGCGTCCGCCTGGGGGAGCACCTGCTCGCGGCAGAACTGGAGCCCGGTCCGGAACAGCATCCGCTGCTCCTCGGTGAACGTCTCCGGCGTGGTGATGCGCGTCCCCCCGGCCTCCTGAAAGAGGAAACCCCCTCCCTGGGGAACGGCGGCGGGGTGGGTGGGCTGGAGCACGGCGGCCATGAGAGGCACCTCGGGAGGGACTGATTCCGGAGTCAACGGATAACCGAACCGCCCCGCTCTTTCCAGCCCCGGCCTCGGTTCAACGTCGCGCGCCACCAGGCCGCGGATAGACCAGGCACACCCGCTCGAACAGGGGCTCCTTCGGCCCGGACCAGAACGCCGAGAGCACGGTGCCCACCGCGCGCAGCTCGGTCCCGAACGAGGGCACGAGGCAAGCGTCGGACGCGTGGAACCGTTGCTGGAGCCGCTGGAGCCCCTCGCGGGTGGTGGCCACGTCCAGCCGGCCGCCGCGGACCGGCACCGTGGGGCCGTTCGGATCGGGGCCGGGCAGCTTTCCGATGCCGCTCACCAGCTCGAGCCCGTCCTGCCGCTGGATCACCCGGAGCTTTCCGGCCCTGGGCTCGTCCAGCCACGCGTCGAACGTGGCCTCGTCACGCAGCTCCACCGGGAAGGAGACGGCGCCACCGGGATGCAAGATCGAGGTGGGCACCTTCGCGTCGTCGAGGGCGGCGAGGAGCGGCGCGATCTCCGCCATGTAGGTCGCCGCATCGGGGGCGAGCAGCGCGCCGCCCTTGCCGATCGCTGCGAGGAGCGCCACCACTCCTCCCTCGGCGCGCAACGACGCGGCGGCCCCGCCGGCACGGGCCTCTCCCGCTGCGAACGTCACGCGGACCGCACCGGCAGGGAGGGGTGCGCCCCACACCGGTGCGGGCGGCAGCCGGTGGGGATCCGTCCCCCCATCCGCTCTGGCTGAACCGAGGGGCCGCAGCGGCGCCGGTGCCAGCGTTGACAGCGGCGGCGCACTCCGCTCCTCGCACCCCGAGCACAGCACGCACACCCACGAAAAGACGAGAGAGATCGCGCGACGCACGGAACGGCTGCGCAGCATGCCCGATCTCCGCGCGACGCTCACGCCCCCCGCGTGCGGGCACGGGTGCTAGCCTTCTCCTTCCAGGCGTGCCCTCTCCCATCCCGGTCGAGTTCGGCAAGTACCAGCTCCTCGAGCGACTCGCCGTCGGCGGGATGGCCGAGCTCTACCGTGCGCGCTTCGACGCGCTGGCCGGAGTGAGCAAGTCGGTGGTGATCAAGAGGATCCTCCCCGCGTTCGCCGGCAGCGAGGCCTTCGTCCGGATGTTCGTCAACGAGGCCCGCATCGCGGTGTCGCTCAGCCACGGGAACATCGCCCAGGTCTTCGACTTCGGGGAGATCGACGGCGACTACTTCCTCGCCATGGAGTACGTGCACGGGCAGCCGCTCAGCCGCGTGCTCCGCCGTGCGCACGCGCTGCAGTTCCCCTTTCTCCCCGAGCCCATCGCTCTGCAGATCGGCATCGGAATGTGCCGCGGGCTCCAGTACGCCCACTCCCGCGTCGACGACCATGGGCGCTCGCTGCAGATCGTCCACCGAGACGTCTCGCCCCAGAACGTCCTGCTGGGCTACGCGGGCGAGGTGAAGATCGTGGACTTCGGAATCGCCCGGGCGCGCAACGCGACCGACGCGGCGATGCAGGCCACGGGAGTGAAGGGAAAGTTCCCCTACTTCTCGCCGGAGCAGGCGCGCGGCGAGCCGGTGGACTTCCGCACCGACCTCTACGCGACGGGCGTGGTGCTCTACCAGATGCTCTGCGGACGGCTGCCGCACCTGGGGAAGATGGTGCAGGCGATGCAGAGCATCATCCGCGGCCAGTTCCCGGCGCCCCGGAGCCTCAATCCGCGCCTGTCACCCGAGCTGGAGGCCACGCTGCTCCGGGCGATGGCCCCCGCCCCGGGGGACCGCTTCGCTTCGGCGCAGGAGATGGAGCACGACCTGGCGGACGCTCTCCACGCGCTCGGCCGGCGGCCCCCGCCACTGAGCGACTTCATGTCCTTCCTCTTCGAGCCCGAGCTGCTCGCCGAGGGTCTGGAGGTCAGGCTTCCCCGGGCGTTGCTGGAGCAGGTGCCCGAGTGGCGAAAGGGGACGCGGCCGGAGGAGCCCGTCGAGGCAGTGCCCTCGGTGACCACCGCGGCGGTGCAGGCACCGGCACCGGCACCCACCCGGCCGTGGAAGCTGGTCGCGCTGCTGGGGGTGGCGCTCCTTCTGGGAACCATCCTCGCCGCGGTGCTCGGGCAGATGCCGACCTTCGAGGTCGAGCTGCTCTCCGACCCCACGGGGGCGAGCGTGGAGGTGGACGGGATGCCGGTCCCGGGGACCACCCCGCTCCGCATCACCCACCTCGGCGCCGACCAGCCTCACCGACTCCGGCTCACGCTTCCCGGGCGTCCGGACTGGACCGGAGAGATCACCGGCCGGTCGGGCACCACGGTGCACCTCCGCGCCGAGCTTCCACCGCCGTCACAGGTCGGCGGGGACTCACCCGCCCCACGCTGACCGGGGGCCTGGGGCACGGAAACACCCGTCCGCGGCCAGGCTTGCCTCTGGCCCCGGCTTCGCAATGCCATGGCCCATGCGCCGGACACGGGTCCTGGTGGTCGACGACGAGCCCCTGGTGGCGAGCGCCGCCCGCCGGCTGCTCGCCCGGGCGCACGAGGTGCTCGTGGCACACAACGGGCGCGCTGCGCTGGCGATGCTCGAGGACGCCGCGTTCGACGCCGTGCTCTGCGACATCACCATGCCGCACATGACCGGCCCGGAGCTGCACGCGCGCCTCTCGTCAACCCGACCCGAGGTGGCGGGGCGGATGGTGTTCCTCACCGGTGGAGTCCTCGATGGACGCGCCGAGCAGTTCCTCCGGGAGCACGCTCGGTGGTGCATGGGGAAGCCCTTCGACCCCGGGGCCCTGCTCGTGCTGGTCGCCGAGCGCATCGCCAGCGCCGATGCCCTCGCGCCGTGCCGCGGGATGGTGTAGGCCCTCGGCCTCGACATGGCCGAGACAGCTCAGGCCCTGACGCTCGCCGTCGGGGACCGCGTCGTCTACCCGAATCAGGGCGTCTGCCGAGTGACCAGCGTGGAGTCGAAGGAGGTCGCCGGGCAGACGCTCACCTTCGTCACCATGAAGCGCGAGGAGGACGGCGCGGTGGTGATGGTGCCCGAAGCGAAGGTCCGCTCCATCGGTCTGCGCAAGGTGGCGGGCCGCGCCGACGTGGAGCGGGTGTTCTCCTTCCTCCGCTCGGACAGCGACAAGGCGAACCTCGACTGGAAGCAGCGCGCCCGCACCAACGTGGAGCGGATGAGCCAGGGCGGGCTGATGGGCCTGGCCGAGGTGGTGAAGGGGCTACAAGTGCTTTCCGAGCTCCGGCCGCTGCCCACCAAGGAGCGTGAGCTCTACGACAACGCGCGGCACCTCCTGGTGGCCGAGCTGGCGGCGAGCCTGCACGTCGCCGAGGTGGACGCCGAGGACTCGGTGGACCTGGTGCTCTTCCCGCCGGGCCGCGAGCGCCCGAAGCGGACCGCCGAGGAGTTCCGGAGCGCAGCGGGCGACGAGGACGGGATGGAGCTCGGCGAGGACCTCCTCGAGCTCGGTGGAGAGATGGACCTCGCGCCGGAGGCAGAGCCCGAGGAGGCGCAAGCGGAGGCCGAGGAGGCGGTGCCCGCTCCGAAGGCCAAGGGCGCAGCGAAGGGCAAGGCCGAGAAGAAGGCTCCGGCGGAGAAGAAGGCGGCGGCGAAGAAGGCCGCGCCGAGGGGCGAGAAGAAACCGGCCGCGAAGCCCGAGAAGAAGGCGGCGGCGAAGCCGGCGAAGAAACCGGCCGCGAAGCCCGCCGCGAAGAAGGTCCCCGCGAAGCCGGCGAAGAGGAAGTAGCCCGAGGAGCGACGACCGTGATCCGCCTGGTGACGCTGGACGCGTACGACCCGAAGGTCATCGACCGGCTCTGCAAGGTGCTCTACACCGCGTTCGGCGTCGGGTGCGAGCACGCCGGAGACATGTCCCTGCCCGCGGGCCAGCACGAGCCGTTCGACGCGCAGGAGCTGCTCAAGGCGCTGCCCTCCCCGCGCGCCTACGCGGACGACAAGATCCTCTACCTGACGTCGCGGAAGCTGAAGCCGCGGTCGGTCATCTCCGGCGAAGTGCCGTGCTCCGGGTTCGCGAACCAGAACGGTCCCCGGGCGCTGGTGTCGAGCGCCGGGGTGAAGGACCCCGAGGCCGGGCTGAAGCAGATCGCCCGGCACGCGATGCACCAGCTGGGGCACACCTGGGAGCTGCACCACTGCCTGGACCCGCGGTGCGCGATGTACCCGCCCTGGACGCTCCCCTACGACGGCGGCGACACCTTCTTCGACACCTTCTGCCGCGACAAGAGCGAGCAGAGAATCCGGCTCGCCAAGTCCTGAAGCTCACGCCGCCGAGGACATCCGGGCCTCGGACGGGAAGGCGGCGAGGCGCTCGGCGATCCGCTCCGCGACGTACTGCGCATCGCGACCCACACCGTGGATCATCGTGGAAGACATCGCGTACAGGAAGTCCAGTCCCACGAAGTAGAGCCCCGGCTCGTCGCACACCACCCCGCGGTACTGGCGCGGCTCGCCACGCTCGTCGAAGACCGGGAGGTTCACCCAGGAGAAACCGGGGTGGTACCCGGTGCACCAGATCACGTTCGTCGCGTCGAGCACCGTGCCGTCCCCCAGCACCGGCCGGCCGCCCTGCACGCCGGCCACCCGGCCCACGCGCTCGACACCGGCCGCCGCCAGGTGCCTGGGCAACGTGCGGATGAGGGGGGTGGCCTGCCCGTTGTGCCCGCGCTTCGCCTTCCGGCCCAGCGGCGTCGACTCGCTGAGGAGGCGGTGGAAGATGCCTCGGAACAGCAGCGGCATGAACAGCCGCTGGGAGACCGGGTGGTGGAACCAGGGCGGAATGTTGCCCACGTCGCGGCCGGACATCACCACCGGATGCCCCGCCTTGCGTAGCTCGATCGCGATCTCCGCGCCCGAGTTCCCCGCGCCGACGAGCAGCACCTTCCCGGGCCGGAGCTGCGCGGGGCTCCGGTACGCGCTCGAGTGAAGCTGCACGATGCTCGGGTCCAGCTCGGTGGCGAACGCCGGGACCTTCGGCTTCTGGTAGGTCGCCATCGCCACCACCACCTCGCGGGCCAGGAAGCGCTGGTGGCCGGCAGCGACCACGTATCGGTCGCCGGAGCGCGAGAGACCGTCCACCCGGACGCCGTTGCGCACCGGCAGGTTGAAGTGCCGGGCATACTCCTCGAGGTAGTCCGCCATCTCGTCCTTGGTGGGGTAGCTAAACGGCGGCGCGGGGAAGGGCATCCCGTCGAGCGAGTCGTACTTCGCCGGAGTGAAGACTCGGAGCGAGTCCCACCGCTGGCGCCACGGATCCCCCACCCGGGCGTTGGCATCGAGGAGGAGAAAGTTCCGCACCCCCTGCCGCAGGAGGTGGTACCCCACCGAGAGCCCCGCCTGGCCGGCGCCGATGACCAGCACGTCCACCTCCATCTCGAGGCGGAAGCGGCTCCGGGGGCGCGGCTCCAGCGTCTCGAGCGCCTGCCCCTCCTCCACCATCACCGACGAGCTTCCACCGACCGACTCTTCGCTGCGCATGACCATCCTCCGGCTCGAATTCACGACGGGATGTACGCGCTCGCCCCGGGCGTCCGCGTCGGGAGAACCCTGCATTTTGGTGGAGGCGCCGGATGGGGGATTTCCCCCATGCCGCGGCTAGACGAGCTTGTGGGTGAAGGCGTAGGCGGTGGCCGCCGCCCGCGAGGAGACCCCGAGCTTGAGAAAGATGTTGCTCAGGTGACGGTCGACCGTCTTCTCGCTCAGGAACAGCTCCCGGGCGATCACCTTGTTCGTCTTGCCGGCGGCGACGAGGCCGAGGACCTCCAGCTCGCGCGTGGTCAGCCCATCGGGACGCTGGCTCCGGTGGTCGACCGCCGGCGGCGGAAGCCGCGCGAGGTCCGGCTTGGCCCCGAGCTCCTCGAACACCTTGCGGGCGGCGGTGAGCTCCAGGGCCGCCCATTCCTCGTCGCCGAGGGCGCGGCAGGCGAGACCGACCGACACCCGGACCCGCGCGGCCAGGTACGGCGCGGCGAGCCGCTGCCACACGTCGAGTGCAGGGCGGAGTGCATCGAGCGCCCGCTGTGGTTCTCCCCTGGCGAGGAGCACCGTTCCGCGGGCGTGGGCGGCGATCGCGGACAGGACCTCGGATTCGAACCGCTCCGAGAGCTGCTCGAGCTCCGCGCTCGCCGCCGAGGCTCCCTCGACGTCGCCGGCTGCAAGGGCGATCTCCACCATCGCCGGCAGGAGCCGCGCCCGCTGGAGCGGTTCCCCCGGGGCGGCGAGCGCGCGACGGATCGACGCCAGGGCGGCCTCTCCCCGCCCCTGTGCCAGCCGGAGGAGCGACATGCCCGGCTGCGGCTCCCGTCCCAGGCGGTGCGCTTCGAGGTAGGCCGCCTCCGCCTCCTCGAGCTCTCCCCGGAGGCGGTGCATCTCCGCCTTCTGGTAGTGGGCCGCGGGAGTCGCGAATGGGTCGGGCGTCTGCGCGAGTCGCTGGCAGGCGCGCCGGGCCTCCTCGAGGGCCGCCTCCCACTGGCCGTTCATCTCCATCACCTCGACCCGGTGCACCATGCAGACGCCGTTGAAGGCCACCAGCTGCGGTTGTGACTCGCACCAGCTCGACAGCACGGCGGTCCACTCCCGGCAGCGGTCGAGGGCGTACACCTGACGGCATCCCTCGATGAGGATGCAGTACACGATCGCCGGGACGATGGGCGCCCCGCCGTCGGTCCTGACCGTCACCATCGCCTCGTCGAGCAGCGCGAGCCCCTCGCGGATGCTGCCCTGCCGCAGGCGCGCGCGTCCCTGGAGGCTCCTGGCCAGCGCCACCAGGTCCGGCTCGGCGAACTCCTCGCCGATCCGCGCAGCCTCCGCCGCGGAGGCGAACGCTTCGTCGCACTCGTTCTGGGCCAGGTGCTGCATCGTCTCCGGGATCCGGAGGTACCCCCGGACGGCGCACGGCTTCCCCTCACGCTCCAGCAGCCGCTCCACCCGGGCGAACCAGCCGCTCGCCTGACCGAACTCGCCCATCCCACTCAACCGGAACCCCAGCCAAAAGCCGACCCGGGCCGCCATCTGCGGGTCGTCGTCGAGGAGCAGCTGGTACAGCCGCTCGAGGGTGGCGAGGAGCTCGCGGTCTCGCCCGCTCAGCCCGGCCGCCCACGAGTACATCGCGAGATCTTCCCCGCCGAGCGGGGACGCGCGGTCCACCGCAGCGAAGAGCTGGTACGCGTCCTCCCACGCACGCCCCGCGTAGGCCTCCCGCGCCCGCACCAGCTCGGGAGAGGTCTCTCTTGCGACTCGGGTCATCGGCTCGCTCGAGCTCAACTGTCAGAACGGAAGGTCCCAGGTCAAGCCCGCGCGGACCTCCACCACCCCATTGCCCAACACCGTTGCCACACGCACCGCCGCGTCGGCGGAGACTCGCGGTGAGAGCCGCCAGATGACGCCTCCCAGCCCCGAGACGGTCGCCGAGGGAGCGCCCCGCTCGGCCTCCACGTACGTCTCGGCCACCGGACGGACCACCCAGCCCGCGGGCCCCTCGACGATCACGCCGGCGAGCACGGCGAACCGGTGCGCCCGGGACCAGGAGGGCACGACGTTCAGGTGAAGGGTCAGCGCCGGCCAGCGCTGCGAGACGATGAGCCCCGCGGCAACGCCGAAGCCGGAAGGGCCAGCCGTGGCAGGGAGGAGCAGCTCGGGCTCGACGGCCACGCTCGGGCCCTCCCCGTCCTGCAGGCTCCCCCGCCGCAGGACGCCCTTGAGCGATACTCCGGCCTCGAGTTGCGCGACCTCGCCGGGCTCGCGCGGCCCGGCCACCGTGGCGCTGACGTCTCCCTCCACCACCAGCTCCCAGCCGGGGAGCACGCCGACATTGAAGATGAAGGTGGGCACGAGCTCGGTCCGTCCGTTCGACCACTGCACCTGGGCGGGGCCGATCTCCAGCTCCACCACGCGCGGCTCGGCGACGTCGGCGTCGGTCTGGTCGAACGGGCGGTAGGCCCGCGCCCGCGGGGAGACCGCGAACAGCACCAGGAGAACGCACCGCGGCCAGCGGCGACTCACCGAGCCCGACCCGAGGGGTCCTCGAACATCAGGAGTCGTGCCAGGTGTTGGTGAAGGCGCGAGCATGCGCTGCATCGATGATCAGCGACTCGGGGCCATCGGCCACGGCGATGCTCCCGCTGCGGACCAGCGTCGGCTTCTCCTTCGCCTCGAAACGGAAGATCTCGATGGCAGCGGCGTCGGGCTCGGTGACCCACACCTCGCCGGTGGGCTCCACCCAGCGCACGTAATCGGGCCCGGACGCGAGCGGCGCCTCGGCCGCCGTTCCCTTTCCGCCCAGCGGGATCGCGAACAGCCGCCGCGCCGTCCGGTCCGCCACGAAGAGCGTGTCCGCCCGCGCGTCGGCCGACGTCGCGCCCTGCCCGTGTCCCCCTTTCCAGCTCGGAAGCTTGGTCAGCGCCCCGATCGCCTCGAGCCGGCGCGTCGCCGGATCGACCAGGAACACTCTCCCCGTCCTCCCGCCGGGGACGATGAAGCGCTGGAGCGGCGCCGAGAACACCACGTCGTCGAAACCGATCCCGCCTTCCCCGCCCGGGATGGGAAGTGGCACCGGCGCGGCAAGCAGGACACTTGTCAGAACGAGGGACAGCACCGGACCTCCACGGGGTGCCCGTGCCCCCGGGCCGGGCAGCGTGCCGCAGTTCGGGTGCTCGCGGCGAGCGGTCGGGGTGGTAAAGCGTCGGACGCTGGCGTGAACGAGACGGTCCACAGATTGCGCACCGCCGCGCCCGCGCTGGCCATGGTGCTCGTCGCGCTGCTCGGCCTCGGGTTCCAGCTGCAACTGCCTCGCGCGTTTCCCTCCGACGCGGACTACCGCGCCGTGGCCGCCGCCGTGAGAGGCGCGCGGGCGCCGGGAGACGTGGTGCTCCTCCATCCGTGGTGGACCGAGCGTGCACGCCTCTTCCTTCCGCCGGATCTGCCGGTGGTGGCGTACCTCGGCCACACGGCCGACGACCTCCTCGAGCACCCGCGGATCTGGGTGCTGGCCAACGAACGGCTCCCGCGCACGCCCGAGGCCGACTTCCGGCGCAATTTCCTGCCCGACCGGACTCCGGTGGGCACCCCGCAGCGGTTCGGCCCGCTCACCCTCACCCCGTACCGGAACGGCCGGGCGCGGCGGGTGGGCCTCTCGGTGGTCGAGGCCTTCGACCGGCTGCGAATCTCGGTGGAGAGCCCGGCCGGCGCGGCCGCCCAGCCCTGCCACCGCTCGGGCACCCGCGTGCAGTGCCCCTTCGATGCGTCGGTGGAGGTCGCCTGGCACGAGGTGCTCTACCAGCCGGTCCGCTGCCTGTACGTGCTTCCTCCCTCCGGAGGACGGACACTCTCGCTCACGCTGCCCGACGGCCCCGCGGCGGACGCGCTCCTGCTCGAGGCCGGCATCACCTGGGAGCACGCCTGGTTTCCGGACCGTGCCCCCGTGGAGCTCCGGCTGGAGAGCCCCGCCGGTGTGCTCCACCTCCGCGTTCCCGCCGGGCACGAGGGGTTCGTGAGCGGCGAGACTCCGGCCGCGGCGGCCGGACCGTGGACCCTGCGGCTGACCACCGCCAACCCCCACGACCGTCAGCTGTGCCTGCGGCTCCGGGCTCTGGGAGGCCCGCCATGAGCCGCGCGCCCGCGCCCCTGGACCGTCGCATCGCCCTCGGTCTGGGCCTGGTCGCCTTCGTGGTGCTCTGGGCCACCGAGCGCCCGGTGGGGTTCGTGCGCGACGAGAGCGTCTACTTCGCTGCGGCCGAGCAGTTCTCGCGCTGGTGGGGGCTGCTCTTCCAGCGCCCGGCGGCGGCACTGAGCGACGCGGTCATCACCCAGGCCTTCGACTTCAACCACGAGCACCCGATGCTCATGAAGTCGCTCTTCGGCTGGTCGCACACCCTCTTCCACCAGGTGCTGGGCTGGGTCCGTCCCGCGGCGGGGTTCCGCCTCCCCGCCTTCGCGATGGCGGCGCTCATTCCCGCGCTGCTCCATCTCTGGGGCTCGGTGCTGTGGGGCCGGCGGGCGGGGTTGTTCGCCGCGCTTTCCTTCTTCGTCGTCCCCCGGCACTTCTTCCACGCCCACCTCGGCTGCTTCGACATGCCGGTGGCGACGATGTGGCTCCTGGTGGTGTACCTGTTCTGGCGCGCGGAGGAGGACCTCCGCCTCGCGCCCTGGACCGGCGTCGCCTTCGGCCTGGCGCTGGCCACCAAGCACAACGCCTTCTTCCTGCCGCTGGTCCTCACTCCCTTCGGAGTGCTGGCGGCCTGGCGCAGCGCGAGCACCGAGGGCCGCCGGCTGCTGGTCCGGATGGGGCAGGTCGGCCTGGCGTTCGTCGCCTATCTCGGTCTGGTCCTGATCGTGAAGGGCCGCGCGGGCCTCGTGCAGTCGTGGCAGCTGCTCTCACCGCAGACGTTCGGAGTCGTGGCGCTGGTGGTGTCGCTCAGCGCGCTCGCACTCCGGCTGCGGCGGCGAGACCCCGCGGCGTTCGTCCGCGTCGCGCCGCTGGTGGCGATGGGGCTCCTCGGCCCGGTCGTCTTCTACGTGCACTGGCCGTACCTCTGGTACCACCCGGTGGAGCGCCTCGCCTGGTACTTCGACTTCCACGCCACGCACGTCCACTACGCCTGGACCTACTTCGGACAGGTGCTGCGCTCACCGCCGTTCCCCGTGGCGTACGTCTTTGTCGTCACGGCGATGACCCTCCCGGTCTCGCTGCTGCTCCCGATGGGCGTGGGGCTCCTCCGCACCGGCGTGCGCAACCTCGGGGACCTCGTTCCCGCGCTCGGTCGGCGCTTTGGCCGGGGCGGAGAGACCGAGTGGCTCCTAGGGGTGAACGCGCTCTTCTCCATCCTCCTCATCAGCCACCCCGAGGTGCCGCACTTCGGAGGGGTGAAGCACTGGCTTCCCTCGATGCCGTTCCTCGCTTTGCTGGCCGGGCGGGAGTTCGACCGCGCGGCGGCCGGTCTGTCCTCGGCGCTGGACCTCACGGCGCGGCGCGGCAGGGCGGCCAGCGTCGTGCTGGCCGCGATTGTCCTCCTGCCGGCATTCACGCTCACCGTCCACGTCCACCCGTACGGCACGTCCGCTTACGGAGAGCTGGCGGGAGGCATCCCGGGCGCGGCCAGCCTCGGCTTCCAGCGCCAGTACTGGAGCAACAACGTCACCGGGGTCCTGCCGTGGATCGATACGAACAGTCGACAAGGTGCGCGTGTGTGGCTGCACGAAGTGAATGGACTTTCCTTCCGCGACTACCAGCGCAATGACATGCTGAGGAAGGACGTCATCCCGACGAACGGCCCCGAGGACGCGGACCTCGCCGCCGTTCAGTACCACCAGGAGTTCCGCGAGCAGGAGGTCTTGGTTTGGCAGGCTTTCGGGACGTGGGTTCCCGCGACGGGCCTGTACCTCGACGAGACACCACAGGTGGTCGTCTATCGACGCCCTGAGCGCTGAGCAGCGCGACCTGCCGGAAAGGGGAGAGCTGTGAACATTCGTCATGTTGTGGCCGGAGTCGCGCTGGTCGTGCTCGCCGCGTGCGCCCGCTCCAGTGCGCCGACACATCGGGCGGAGCTCCGGCGAATCTCCGGGGACGCCGTGCAGATCGTCCCCAGCGAAGGTCAGCTGCCCTACTGCCTGGTGTTCACCCACTCGGAGAAGGGAGTGGTCCGGCAGCTCACGATGAGCAAGAACAACACCTCGGTGAAGTGTGATGCCGACCAGCCGGTCCTGGGGCAGACGTACAAGATCCCCGCGGACGAGGGGCCGGTGAAGATTCAGGTCTTCTTCTCCGACCAGAGGCTCGAGGCCGGCAGCGTGGCCAACCAGCTCAACGAGATGTCGAGCCCGAGCTTCAGCCCGATCGACTTTCGGTTGCCCGGCAAGGTGGTGGTGGAGAGCATCGACTTCATCCCGGCCGAGGGCGGCGCGCCCACGCCCGGGCAGCTGGTCCCGAAGCCGTCGCAGCCTGCAGCGACCAACCGTCCTGGCGGCTGAGGAACTGCGAAAGGTCGCGCGGCGCTCAGAACGCGGCGCGGGCGATCTCCAGGAGGTCGGCCTCGGTGGTCGGCCTTGGGTTTCCCTGGTGCGAGGCGTCCCGGAAGGCGAGCTCGGCGATCCGGGGCAGGTCCGGTTCCTTCACTCCCGCGTGCGACAGCCGCGTGGGGAGCCCGGCGTCGGCCACCAGCCTGCGCACCCGATCGATGGCCAGCCCCGCGAGCACGTCCTCCACCGCGCCCGAGGGCTCTCCCATCGCCACCGCCACCCGCGCCAAGCGGGACCTGGACACGCCGCGGTTGAACGCCATCACCGAGGGAAGCACGACGGCGTTCGCCAGCCCGTGGTGGAGCCCGGCGACGGGCGTGAGCGCGTGCGCCAGCGCGTGGGCATTCCCCAGCCCCTTCTGGAAGGCCATCGCCCCCTCCATGGCGGCGATCATCATGTCCAGGCGCGCCTGGGTATGTGTCGGTTCCTGGATCACCACCGGAAGCGAGCGTGACACCCGGCGGATGCCGTCGATGGCCACCGCGTCGGCGAGCGGATGGAAGCCGCTGCTCAGGTATGCCTCGAGGCAGTGGGTGAAGGCGTCGAGCCCCGTGGCCGCCGTCGCTCGCGGCGGCAGCCCGTAGGTCAGCTCGGGGTCGACGATCGCCGCCCTCGGCAGCAGCGCGGGAGCAAAGATGACCGTCTTCCGCCCGGTGTCCTGGAGGAACGCCACCCCGCTCCGGCTCACCTCGCTCCCGGTGCCGGCGGTGGTGGGGATGGCGATGAGGGGCGGCAGGGGATGGGTGACGAAGCGGTCTCCGCCGGTCGCGTCGTCGTACTGGCTGAGCGGCGGTGAGTGGCTGGTGAGCAGCTGCACCAGCTTGGCCGCGTCCAGGGGACTCCCGCCACCGAGGGCGATGATGCCGTCGCACCCGCCGGTCCGGTACGCCTCCAGCCCGGCGAACACGTCGGGCTCGGTCGGATCCGGCGTCACCCGGTCGAACAGCACGTGGACGATGCCCGCCTCGCCGAGCACCGAAAGCACCCGATCCACCAGCCCGGCCTTCACCACGCCGGTGTCGGTCACCAGGAGAGGGCGGTGGAGCCCGAGGCGGCGCACCTCCTCGGGAAGCCGCTTCAGCGCTCCCGGGCCCAGCACGATGCGAGTGGGCCAGGAGAGCACGGCGATGCGGGACGAGGCCGGGAGATCGAAGAAGGACGTGTCCGTCATGTCAGGCGAGCTCGAAGTAGCGCTCCAGCTCCCAGGTGGTCACGGCTCGCTCGTACTGCCGGACCTCCCAGGTGCGGGTGCGGAGATAGTGGTCCACGAATTCCTCGCCGAGCAGCTCGCGGGCGACGGTGCTCCGGTCGAGGAGGGTGATGGCGTCGCGGAGGTTGCGCGGGAGTGGCGCGGCCTCGGCCCGGTAGGCGTTGCCGGTGACCGGGTCGCCAGGCTCGACCCGGTGCTCGATGCCCCAGAGCCCCGCGGCGAGCGAGGCGGCCATTCCCACGTAGGGGTTCATGTCCGCGCCCAGGAGCCGGAACTCCACCCGCATCGCCTTGGCGTCCGTGCCGATGACCCGGAGGGCGCAGGTGCGGTTCTCACGTCCCCAGGTGGCGCAGGTGGGCGCCCAGGTGTTCTCCACGCTTCGCTTGTAGCTGTTGATGGTGGGCCAGTAGAGCGCGGTGAGCTCCGGCATCAGCTTCAGCTGCCCACCGAGGTAGTGCCGCAGCGTCGTGGACATCCCGTCGGGTGCCCGCGGATCGTGGAAGGCGTTCCTCGCGCCGTCGGGCGTCCAGAGCGACTGATGCACGTGTCCCGAGCACCCGGGGAGCCGCGCGCTGGGCTTCGACATGAAGCACGCGGTGAGCCCGTGACGGGCGCAGATCTCCTTCACCGCCGACTTGAAGAGCACCGACTTGTCGCCCGCCGGCTCGAGCACGTCGTAGCGGATGGCAGTCTCGTACACCCCGGGCCCGGTCTCGGTGTGGAAGCCCTCCACCTCCAGCCCGAAGGCGTTGCAGCCGTCGAGCAGCGCGTGCACCAGGTCCGAGCTCTGGGAGGTGCGTAGCCAGGAGTAGCCGAACATGCCCGGGTCCAGCGGCTCGAGGTTCTGGAAGCCCTTGGCCCGGACCGAAACCGGCGTCTCCCTGAAGATGAAGAACTCGTACTCGCTCCCGAACTGGGGGAGGAACCCCATCGCGCGGGCACGCTGCCCCACCCTGCGGAGAAGCGCGCGCGGGCTGGGGCCGTAGTCGCTGCCGTCGGGCATGACGAAGTCGAGGAGGAAGGCCGCGGTGGCGGGCTCCCAGGGAATCATCCGCGCGGTGGACAGGTCGACGCGGGCCTGGAGGTCGGGGTAGCCGGTGTGCCAGCCGGTGACCTGGGCGTTGTCGTACAGCTCGTCGGCCAGGTCCCAGCCGAAGACGACGTCGCAGAAGCCCAGGCCGCCACGGGCCGCCGACGCGAACTTGTCCAGGCTGACGTACTTGCCCCGGAGGACCCCGTCGAGGTCGACCCCGGCGATCTTCACCTGGGTGGCGCCCTTCTCCTCGAGCCAGCGCAGCGCCTCCCCCACCGGGTCCACCTTCCCCCGGACCTGCTTCGGGGAACGGGCGGACCGTCGGCTGACACGGGCTGCGGTGCGGGGCATCGATCAGACCTCCGGAAGGTGCGTCCAGACCGTCTTCAGCTGCGTGTAGTTCTCGAGCGCGTGCGCGGACAGGTCCCGCCCCCAGCCGGACTCCTTGTAGCCGCCGAAGGGTGCGGCGTCGTCGAACTCGTTGAAGCAGTTGATCCACACCACCCCGGCCTGGACCTTCCTCGCCAGCGCGTGGGCGCGGGCCACGTCGCGCGTCCAGATGCTCGCCGCCAGGCCGTAGCTCGTGCCATTGGCCATCCGCAGCGCCGCGGCCTCGTCATCGAAGCGCATCACCGAGAGCACCGGGCCGAAGATCTCCTCCTGGGCGATGCGCATGTGCGGCTGCACGTCCGTGAAGACCGTGGGCTTGAAAAAGTTGCCCTTCGCCTTGGCGCCCTCCCGGTCGCGCTCGCCGCCGCAGGCCAGGGTCGCGCCCTCGCTCTTCCCCGACTCGACGTAGCGGAGGATGGTCTCCAGCTGGTGCTGGCTGACCTGCGCCCCCATCTCGGTGCGGGCGTCGAGCGGATCGCCCACCACCATCTGCCTGGCCCGGGCGACCAGCTTCTCCACGAAGGCGTCGTGGCTCTTCCCGTGGACCAGGACCCGGCTGCCCGCGTTGCAGACCTCGCCCTTGTTGCCGAAGATTCCCCAGAAGCAGGCCTCGACGGCGCGAGCCAGGTCCGCGTCGGGGAAGATGACCTGCGGGCTCTTGCCCCCGAGCTCGAGGGTCAGCTTCTTGAGGTTGGTGTCCGCGGAGGCGTGCAGCAGCCGCCGGGCGGTGCGCACCGAGCCGGTGAAGGCGATCTTGTCCACGCCTGCGTGCCGGGCCAGGGCCTCTCCGGTCGGGGCGCCGTAGCCGGGCAGGACGTTCAGGACGCCCGGAGGAAAGCCCACCTCGCGCGCCAGCTCGCCGAGCTTCATCGCGGTCAGCGGGGTCAGCTCGCTGGGCTTGAGGATGACGGCGCACCCGGTGGCCAGCGCCGGGCCGAGCTTCCAGCAGGCGAGGCAGGTGGCGTAGTTCCAGGGCACGATGGCCGCCACGACGCCGACCGGCTCGCGAAGCACGTAGGTGTGGAAGTTGCCGTCCACCGGGAGGACCTCGCCGGTGACCTTGTTCGGCCACTCGGAGGCGTAGGCGAGGGTGGCGCTCCCCGGCGCGACGTCGCCGCGGATCGCCTCCCGGAAGGTCTTTCCGTTCTCCAGCGAGGCGACCAGCGCGAACTCCTCCCGGCGCTCCCAGAGGGCGTCGGCGAGCTTGCGGATCAACTTCGCGCGGGCGCTGGGGTTCATCCGCGACCAGGGACCGGACTCGAACGCCCGCCGGGCGGCGTGGACCGCCTTGTCCACGTCGGCCGGGCCGGCAGCAGGCGCCTGGAAGAAGATCTCGCCGGTCGCGGGGTTGGTGACCGGGACGGTGCCGCCATCGGCGGGGGCGACCGACTCGCCGTCGATGAGGAGCTTCGGCTCGGGGAGCCGGGGGGCCATGCTGCGTGCGTCGGACATGGTGGAATGTGTCCCTCGCCGCGGGCAAGCTGCGCAAGCGCTGCTCGCGTGACGTGCTGGAAACACGGCGTGCTGGACGCCGGCCACGGCGCTGGTCAGGCTCGGCCGCCCTGCGCCCTCCCTTCGAGGCCGTGCCTGACGGCCTGTCCGACCGCACTTCGCGCTCGCGCGGGGTGAGCCGTCCGCGATAGAGGGAGCGCATGGGCCGTCTCGCGCTGGCCGGGGTCGTGCTGCTGGTGACCAGCTGCGCCTCCACCAAGGTGGAGTCGACCTGGACGAACCCCAGCTTCCCGTCGCGGAAGATCAGGAGCTTCGCGGTCTTCGCGTCGACCAATTATCCGTCGGGACGGATCGAGTTCGAGCAGGCACTGACCGACGGCCTCCGCAAGCGCGGTCTCGAGGCGATCCCCGGGTACCAGTTCGTCTCCTACGACGAGTACCCTGGCAAGGCGGAGATCCTCCGCCGCGTCCAGGCGAAGGGCGTCCAGGGCGCGCTGATCAGCAAGACGGTCCAGCGCTTCACCTCCGAGCAGGTCAACCCGGTCGTGGTCGGAGGCGCCGTCTCGTCCGGCTGGGACGCCGCCGGATTCTACGAGTACTGGTCGGCGCCACTGACCTTCGCCGAGTACACGACCGAGGAGAACAAGTTCATCGGCGAGACGGTCCTCTGGGCCCTGCCGGACGACAAGGCGATGTGGGCGATGCGCACCAGCACCCGCCGGACGGACCCCGGCGCCTTCGCCGACGACATCGCAGCAACGGTCGCGGCCGACCTCCGGAAGGCCGGAATCGTTCCCGAGTGAGACGCCTGGACGCGCCGTGAGCAATCGCTGGGAACGCCTCCTCGACCAGAAGCCCGTCCCGCTGCAGCAGCACCTGCTCGACGAGGCGGCGCGCCTGTTGCTGGGCGAGCTCGGCCGATGGCCACTGCCGGTCGACGAGATCGACCCCCGGACCGGAGGACGGATGGTGGAGCTTCTCGGTCCGGACTCACCCCGCCCCTCGGCCGCGGTCTTCCCCGCGGCGCTGCGCCTCGTGCGCTGGGAGCTCGGCCGCGACCACGAGGCGTACGACGAGTACATGCGCAACCGCCGCTATCAGGAGACGGGCATTCCCGAGGGCGAACGCCTGGCGCTGCTCCTCGTCTCGCGCTGGGTGCTCGAGCAGCTGCTCTCGCTGTCCGACGCCACCGGGGGCCGGGTGGACCGGCGCGCCCTGGTCGGCGTGGTCGACCGGCTGGAGCGCGGCCTCGGCGGAGGGACCGTCTCAGGATGAAGCACGCCGTCGTGACCGGCGGGGCGTCCGGCCTGGGCCTTGCGCTCGCGACCCGCCTGCACCACGAGGGCTGGGCGGTGGACCTCTGGGACCGGAACGCCGCCGGGCTGGAGGCGGCGCTCGCCGGAAGGGAGAGGGTGGGCCGCCGGGAGGTGGACGTGCGCTCCGCCGAGGAGGTACGGCGCGCGTTCGAGGAGCTCGGGGCCGAGCCGCAGCTCGTCTTCCACGCCGCGGGGCTCTGCCATGTCGGCGATCTGGAGACGCTCCGGCTCGATGAGTGCCGGCTGGACATGGAGGTCAACTACTTCGGCACGGTGCACGTCCTTCACGCCGCGGCTCCGCGGCTCCGTCCCGGGAGTCACCTCATCTGCGTGGCCAGCGTGGCCGGCCTCAAGGGGCTCCCGGAATTCGCGGGCTACGGCGCGACCAAGTTCGCGGTCCTCGGGTTCTGCGAGGCGGTGGAAGGCGAGCTCCGGCGGCGCGGAGTCGCCCTGTCAGTCCTCTGTCCCCCCGCCGTGGCCACGCCGATGGTGCGGAGCCTCTCGTACCACCCCGCGCTCTACTCGCTCTTTCCCTTCTCCGACGAGCGGGCGGTGGTGGAGACGGTGCTCCGCGGCATGCGCTCGCGTCGCTTCCTCCTCCTGGTCGACCGTGGCTCGCGCGCGCTCCGGCTCGTGGACCGCGTGGCGCCACGTCTGCTGGCGCGCTACCTCGAGTGGAGGATCCAGCGGTACCGGGGCGCCCACCCCGAGTGGAGGACCGAGCGGCCGCCGCCGCTGCGCTGAATGGCGACGCTCGGACACGTGGCGGTGGGCGTCGTCGCCGCGCGCTGGCGTGCCTCGCGTCCGGGTTCCCTGCCCCTGGGCGTCGCGATGCTCGGGCTCGCGGCGCTCTCGCTCCTGCCCGACGCTGACTTCGTCGCCTTCCACCTGGGGATCCCCTACTCGCACCCGCTCGGGCATCGCGGCATGACGCACTCGCCGGCCTTCGCCGTCCTGGTGGGGATCGTCATCTACGGCGCGCTCCGGATGAGCGGGCGGCCGGCGCTCCTCGATGCGCTCCTCGCCACGCTGGTCGTCGCCAGCCATGGGGTGCTGGACGCGATGACCACCGGAGGGCTGGGGGTGGAGTTCCTCTGGCCGATGGACCCCCAGCGCTTCTTCCTTCCCTGGCGCTTCATTCCGGTGGCCCCGCTCGGTGCGCGCATGCTGAGCCCGCGCGGCCTCTCGGTGCTGCTGGCGGAGGCGGTCCTCTTCCTCCCAGCCTGGGCCTACGCCTTCTGGCCCCGGAGCCGCGCCCCGGCCACCGGGTGAGTCGAGCGCCCTACGGGATGCCGGCGGGCGATGGGGGGGCGACCCTCCTGGCGCGCATTGCACTTCCGGTCCTGTCACACTCGCCACCAGGCGGCTCTAACAAGAGGGCACGTGGCGAGTGACGGCCGCCAGCCGGGGACGGCTGACAGCCGCCCTCTCGATGCCATGAATCGAAGGAGGAGACGCGATGGGCAATTCGTTTTTCGATCGTGCGAACGCCATGGGCGGGCTCGCGCTGATCCTGAGTCTTGGGGTGGTCGCCTTCGTTCCTCAGGCCCGCGCTGACGACGCCAGCAGCGGGACGATCCTGGTGGTCCCCGCCGATCTGAAATGGGCGGAGAACCCGACCCGGCCCGGAGCGTGGCAGGCGGTCGTCGAGGGCGACCCCAAGACCGGTCCCAGCCACTTCTTCCTCAAGTACGCGAAGAACTTCGACGGGGGCCCGCACACCCACTCCTCCGATCACGGAGGTTCCGTGCTCTCGGGCACGGTGCTCCTCACCGTCGACGGAAAGGAGACTCGCCTTCCTGCCGGCTCGTTCTTCTGGATCAAGGGCGGGAAGGTGCACTCGGTCCGCTGCGAGGCCGAGTGCATCCAGGCCATCGACGTGCGCGGGAAGTGGGACACCACTCCAGTGAGCAAGCCGGCTCCGGCAAAGTGAGGCTCGATCGGCCAGGGGCGATGGCCGCGGTGCTGATTATGCCTTCTGGCCCAGAGCCACCCCTTCTCCAGCCTCTCCGAGCTGAGCCGCGGTCGGGGACCTGGCGCCGGGAGTGCGCGGCAGCACGAGGGCGACCGCGATCAGGACGAGGCCGACGACCACGCCCGGCACTGCCGGGGACAGGTGGAGCACCTGTCCGAGCGTCACCGGGCCGAGGTTCCAGCGATCCACCAGCAGCGGCTTGAGGGCCGGGAAGGCGAGCGTGTACACCAGCGCGCCGAGGAACCCACCGGCGACGGTGAACCACGCATCGCGCCGGCCCTCAGCCGAGGCAACGAGACAGGTCCCGGGGCAGTAACCGGAGAGGGCGAATCCCACCCCGAAGACCAGGCCACCGAGGAGCACGCCGGCCACGTACGCCGGCTTGATGGCGAAGTGGGCCTGACCGAACGCCGCGAGCACGCCCGTGCCGACCGCGGCGACGCCGATGGCCAGGAGCAGGAACTTGAGGATGGTGAGGTCGCGCAGCCGAAGCGTGCCGAGGATGAGCTCGTGCCGCGAGGCGCCGACCCGCTGGAGCAGCGCTCCGAAGCAGACGCCGACCCCGAAGGCGAGCGCCAGATTCACGACAACCTCCCGTAGAGCGAGCGGGCGACGACGATGCCCGAGGCGAAGACGCCCGCGGCGAACACCATCCCCGAGAGCGCCAGCTGGGAGATGCCGCTGAGCACGTGGCCGCTGGTGCAGCCACCGGCGAGCCGGGCGCCGAAGAGCAGGAGGAAGCCTCCGGCGAAGGCCACCGCGAAACGGAGCGCCGGCGAGGGGCCGAAGCGCGCTCCCCAGAGCGGTGGGACCGCGGAACGGCTCCGGCTCCGGCTGAGCATGGCAGCGACCAGGCCCCCCACGATCAGCCCCAGCACCAGCATCACCTCGCCGCTCACCGCGGTGCCCACCACCTTGAAGTAGGGCTGGGCGGCCGTCCAGCGGGGGGCGACGCGGTCCAGCGCCATCCCCCAGGTGGTGCAGTAGCTCGTGGACACGCCGATGGGGCGGAGCAGCCCGATGGCCGCGGTCATCAGCAGCCCCAGGAGGATCCCGCCCAGGCGCCAGTCGAGCAGCCTCGCCGGCGGCTCAGGGGTGTTCTTCACGCGTGTTCTCCTTCCGTCGAGCCCTGAGAGCCAGGCACGCCCAGGAAGGATTCGCGGGAGTGCGCCCGGGCTAGAGCTGGGCCACCGCGTCCCTGTAGAGCTCGTCGAGCAGCGCGCGGTACTTCTGCTCCACGAGCTGCCGCTTGAGCTTCATGCTCGGCGTGAGGTCTCCGCTCTCGACCGTCAGGTCCTGGGGAAGGATGACGAACCGTTTGATGCTCGCGAAGCTCGGGAGCTGGGCATTGAGCACCGTCACGCACTCCTGGACCAGTCCGAAAACCTCGGGCGAGCGCACCAGGTCCTCGTAGCTCGTTTCCTTCATCTCCCGGCTCACGGCCCAGGCGCGGATGGACTCGGGGTCCATCGAGATAAGGGCGGAGACGAAGTGTCGGTTGTTCCCGTGCACCAGGACCTGGCTCACCAGCGGGCAGGTCACCTTGAGCCTCAGCTCCAGGTCGGAGGGCACCACGTACTTCCCCTGCGAAGTCTTGAGGAGGTCCTTCTTCCGGCCGGTGATGGCGAGGAATCCATCCTCCAGGTGACCGAGGTCTCCGGTATGCAGCCAGCCCTCGGAGTCCAGCGCCTCGGTCGTGAGCTCGGGCAGCCCGTGGTAGCCGCGCATCACCCCCCGTCCCCGGATGAGGACCTCGCCGTCCTCGGCGATCTTCAGCTCGGTCCCGGGGAGAGGCGGACCCACCGTTCCGAACCGGTAGCGGCGGGGAAGGTTCACGCAGGTGGCAGCGCTGCTCTCGGTCAAGCCGTAGCCCTCGAGGATCAGCACGTCGGCGGCATGGAAGAACTCGGCGATGGTGCGTGACAGGGGCGCGCTCCCAGAGACGAAGAAACGCAGCCGCCCGCCGAAGCGGGCTTGCAGCTTGGAGAAGACCAGCCGGGAGGCGACGGCATGCTTCAGCGCCAGTAGCCCCCCGGGCGCTCTTCCGGCCAGGCGCAGCCGGGAGACCTCCGCCCCGACTCCGAATGCCCACTTGAAGATGGCGTAGGTGATGCCACCAGCCTCCTTCGCCGCGAGGATCACCCGGTTGTAGATCTTCTCGAAGATGCGCGGCACGGCGGCGATGAAGGTGGGCTGGACCCGCGGCAGGTTGTCCACCAGCCTCTCCACCCGGCCGTCGATCGCGGTCACGAAGCCGATCCGCAGCTGCGCCACCTCGAGCACCTTCCCGAAGATGTGCGCCAGGGGAAGCCAGAGGTACTGCACGTCCTCGGGGGTCAGGAGCCCCAGCGTGTCGATGGCCTCGGCCTCGTAGATCCACCCGTCGTGGATGAGCTCCACTCCCTTCATCCGCCCGGTGGTCCCGGAGGTGTAGATGAGGGTGGCCAGATCGCTGGGGCGGACCGAGCGCGCGGTGCGCTCGTGGGCAGCGGGGTCGCGCGCGTCGTGCTCCCGTCCCAGCTGCATCAGCTGGTCGAGGGTGATCACCCATCCATCGGCGCTCGGCGCCCCGTCGAAGACGATGACCCGCTTCACGGTGCCCAAGGCGTCCCGCCGGCTGGCGAGCTTCCGGACCTGCTCCCCGTTCTCGGCGAATACCAGGACCGCCGCGGAGTCGTCGATGATGAACGCGCTGTCCTCGGCAGTGCTCGATGGATAGATGGTGGTGGTGGCCCCGCCGGAACAGAGGGTGGCCAGATCCGCGACGATCCACTCGAGGCGCGTGCCGGAGAGCAGCGCGCACCGGTCGCCCGGACGCAGGCCGAGGGCCCGGACCCCGGACGCCGCCGCACGCACCCGGTCTCCGAGCTGTTGCCAGCTCACCGGGCTCCACCCCTCTCCCTGCGGCTCGAGGAACGCAGTGGCGGCGGGCGTCGCGGCCACCCGTTCCAGGAGAAGTTCCGGAATGGTGCGCGCCGCGCGGGTGCCGGCGCGCCCGGAAGATGTCCTCGACTCCATCACCTCGGTCTCCACGTCTCGATGCCTCCCTGACTTCCACAACGCTTACGCCCGGGACGGAGAAGGTTTCCAGCCCGGAGGGCCTGGACCGTTGGTCCAACCGGGGGAGTGGGTATGCGCGCCGGCTCCGGGAGGCTGGTACGGCTCAGCCGTGCACCGCGTCGCGCAGCGCGGTCCGCACCCGGGCCCGAACCTCCACCGGCACCCCTCCCTCCGGGAGCGCCCGGCACAGCGAGACCGACCGCTTCAGCTCCTCGCAGGCCGGACCGCAGCGCGGACACGAGCTCAGATGCGCCTCCAGACGCGCGCACGCCGCCTGGTCCAGCTCGTCCTCCTGGCGGGTGAGCAGCTCGCGGGCGAGCTCCGGACAGGACGCGGGGCGGCCGCCCTCCACCCCGAGCAGCGCGGCGATCCGCTCCTGCATCACCAGCCGGGCGCGGTGAAGTCGGCTCTTCAGCGCGGGGACCTCGATTCCCACCACCGCGGCCGCCTCCTCCGCGCTCAGTCCCTCGACGTCGCGGAGGAGCACTACCTCCCGCTGCGACTCCGGGAGCGCGAGCAGCGCCTCCTGGAGCACCCGCGCCATCTCGCGGGCATGCGCCCGGTCGTCGGGCCCGGAGACCGGAGCGCTCACCGCTCGCGCCGCGGCGCCCTCGAGAGGCTCGGTCTGAGCCGGCTCGCCGACACCGCGCCGGCGCGCCTTGGTGCAGAAGCTGCGGGCGACCTGGTACAGCCACGTCGAAAGCTGGGCCTCGCCCCGGAACTGCCGCAGGCCCTTGAAGACCGCGAGCAGCGTCTCCTGGAGCACGTCACGGGCGTCCTCCTCGTTCCCACACATGCGAAGGCCGAAGCGGAAGACCTTGTGCTCGTGCCGTGCGAGCAGCGCCTCCAGCGCCTCGTCGTCCCCGGCCCGCGCCGCCTCCAGCAGCTCCTCGTCGCTCCGTGCCATCCCGCCCCAGAATGTAACCGGCTCCGAGCCCGGCTTCCGATGGGTCCTCGAACCCTTCGGGCGAGAACCTGGCTCCCACCCCCGAAACAGGGTCTCGGGGAGGTTTCGACATGGCCTTTGCCGAATGGATGGCGACCCCGCTCGGCCGCGGCCTGCGGGTGGCGGTCGGCGCGTTGCTGATCTACGTGGGACTCACGGTGGTGCAGGGCGTGGCTGGGACGCTGCTCGCGGCGCTGGGCGTGGTGCCGATCGCCGCCGGTCTCCTCAACGTCTGCCCCATCGGTCCGCTGATCGGGGCGCCGCTGAGAGGAGCGTCGAAGCCGGCCCCGCCCAGCACCTGAAGCGTCTGAGCGCACGGCGGGGACCGGCGGTGTTGTTCGCGAGCATCGCGCCGCAATCGCGGCGAGGCCTCACGCCGAGGCGGCCGAGCCCCCGGCCCGGAGCCACGCCTCGAGCGCCGGCGCCGGCTGCACGCCCATCCGGCGCTCTCGCTCCCGAGCCTCCTGGAAGAGGATCGCCGTGGGAATGGCGCGGATCTGGTACTTCGCGGCGGCCGCGGGGTTCGCCTCGGTGTCCACCTTGAGGACGATGGCCTCGCCCTTGAGCCGGCGGGCCACCTGATCGAACAGGGGCGCAGCGACCCGGCACGGCGCGCACCACGGCGCCCAGAAATCGACCAGCACCGGCACCGGCGAGGACGCGATGGCGCGCTCGAGCCCCTCGGCGTCGACGTCCTGTGGCGCACCGTCGGTGGGGAGCGGCTTCTTGCACCGGCCGCAGACGGGGGTCCCGGTTCCGCTACCCACCCGGTTGAAGGTGCCACACGACGGACAGCGGTAGGTGGCCACGGCAGCCTCCTCAGTGCAGCCGGGTGACCAGCACCCGCTCGTCGGTGAGCTCATCCATGGCGTAGCGCACGCCCTCGCGCCCCAGCCCGCTCCGCTTCACGCCGCCGTAGGGCATGTTGTCGCTCCGGAGGTTCGGCGCGTCGTTGACGATGACCCCGCCCACCTCCAGCCGGTGGAATGCCTGGCGCACCCGGCGCAGGTCCCGGGTGAAGACACCGACCTGGAGCCCGTACTGCCCGGAGTTCACCCCGCGAAGTCCGGCGTCCCAGTCGGCCACCGGCCAGACCGCGACCACCGGACCGAAGATCTCCTCGCGCGCCGCCTTCGACTCCTCCGGCACGTCGGCGAGCACCGTGGGGTGGAGCAGCCGCCCCTCCCGCCGGTGGCCGGTGAGCACCCGCGCGCCTCCGGCCACCGCCTCGTCGACCCACTCGGTGATGCGGGAGGCCGAGCGGTCGTCGATGACCGGGCCGCACACGGTGCGCTCGTCCGCCGGATCTCCGGTGGGAACCTGCTTCGTCCGGGCCAGCAGCTTGTCCAGGAAGGCGGCGTGCGCCGGCGCCTCCACGAAGACCCGCTGGACCTTGATGCACACCTGCCCGGCGTAGCCGAAGCCGGCCGCCACGCACCGCTCCGCGGCCCAGTCCAGGTCGGCGTCGGCGGCGACGAGCGCCGCGGCGTTCCCTCCCAGCTCCAGCAGCACCCGCCCGGGGGCCTTCTGCTTCAGCGCCCACCCCACCGCCGCGCTCCCGGTGAAGGAGAGCACGCGGACCCGGGGGTCGGTCGCCAGCCGCTCGGCGACGGTGTTGTCGCAGGTGACCACCTGGAAGGCGGCGGGGTCGGCCCCGGCCTGCTGCGCGATCTCCGCGAGCAACAGCTGAGCACCGGGAGCCTGCGGGGGAGGCTTGACGATGATCGGTGCGCCCACCGCCATCGCGGGCGCCACCTTGTGCGCCCCGAGGTTGAGCGGGAAGTTGAAGGGGACGATCCCCACCACCACCCCGGCGGGGAAGCGCCGCACCTCCGCCTCCAGCCCTTCGGTCCCGGCGTCCATGTCCACCGGGACGATCGAGCCGCCGAAGCGGGTCAGCTCGGCGGCAGCGAGCCGGAAGACCTCGATCGCGCGCCGCACCTCCACCCGGGAGAGGGTGATCGGCTTGCCAGCCTCGTGGCAGATGGTCTGGGCCATCTCCTCGGCCCGGGCCCGGAGCCCGGCCACGATACCCTCCAGCACCTCGCGCCGTTTCCCGGTGCTCTGCTGCTGGAGCCGCTCCCGGGCCCCGGAGGCCACCGCCAGCGCCTGCTCCGCCTGCGCTGCCGAGGCCTGGGCCACCCGCCGGATCAGCCGCCCATCCCAGGGAGAACGCACCTCTGCCTGGTGCTCGCCCGGCACCCAGGCGCCGTCGATCCACAGCCGTCCGTCCGCCATGCCCGGGACGTACTCCCGGGCGCGTCCGGTCGCCAGGGGAAGCCCGCCTCGGGGGCGGCGCTCGCTCCGCCATTGAACGGCCGGCAACCCTGTGGCAAGCGTGCCCGCGCCGGATGCCGGACTCCCAACCACTCCCGTTCCGCCGCCGCGCCACCGTCCTCGTGGTCCTCTGGGCGACGCTGGCGGTGCTGCCCATCCTCTTCCCGGCGGCCATCCTCCCGTTCGCAGGCTCGGCGCTCATCGCCTACCTGGTGGCGCCCATCCTCCACTGGCTCACCGGCCAGCGGGTGTTCGGGCGAGCCATCGCGCGCTGGGTGGCGATCCTCTTCCTCTACGCCGTCTTCTTCCTGCTCATCTATCTGTTCATCATCGCCATCGTTCCCCAGCTCTACCGGGAGCTGGTGCGCATCTCCTCCAACGCCTTCTCCTTCGCGCGCTCGCTCACCCCCGAGCGGGTGCAGGAGATCGCCCAGCAGATGGAGGGGTGGCTCAACTCGCACGGGGTCCCGGTCGCCCTCTCCTCCCGCTCGCTGGAGGGGGCGGACGCGGCCGAGGCCTACACCGGCCGCCCGAGCTGGAGCCTGTCGATGGACCTCGAGCGGGTGATCCACGACGCCGCCGGCCGGTTCTCGAGCGTCGCCACCGCCAACGTCACCCGGCTGATGGCCTTCACCCGCGAGCTGGTGACCGGGGTGTTCAAGGGCGTCTTCACCCTCTTCCTGATGCTGATGGTGGCGGCGTTCATGTCCATCGACGCCGAGCGCATCCGCGCCTACTTCCGTTCGCTGGTCCCGCCGGAGTGGGCCTCCGACGCCTCCGCGCTGGTCCGCCGCATCGACCGCGGCCTGGCGGGCGTGGTGCGGGGGCAGGTGACCATCTGCATCATCAACGGGGTGCTGACCTTCGCGGGGCTGGTGCTCTTCGGGGTGAAGTTCGCCTTCCTCCTGGCGACGGTGGCCACCTTCTTCAGCCTCATCCCCATCTTCGGACCCATCATCAGCTCGGTGCCCATCGTCATCATGGCCCTCGCCCAGAGCTGGCGCGCCGGTTTCGGGATGCTGTTCTGGATCATCGGCATCCACGCTCTCGAGGCGTATTTCCTCAATCCGAAGATCATGGGCAACGCCGCGCGGATGCACCCGGTGGTGGTGGTGTTCGCGCTGATCGCCGGCGAGCGCACCTACGGGCTGCTGGGCGCGCTGTTCGCCGTGCCGGTCGCCGCCGTGGTGGTGGCCTGCTTCGAGTTCCTCCGCCGGAAAGCCCAGCCCGTGCCGATGGACCTGCAGGGAATCTGAGCTCGAGGAGCGCCGCGCGTCCGTGCTCAAGCGCTCAGCAGCGCGTCGCCGATGACGCTCAGCCCCCCGCACCAGGGGGACGCCTGCGGAAGCGCGCAACAGCGCGCCGCCGGTCGGGCTCAGCCCCCCGCACCAGGGGGACGCCTGCGGAAGCGCGCAACAGCGCGCCGCCGGTCGGG
>Ga0105104_10000474_pt1 | contig 31050 bp, 13 predicted proteins | sample PPLLaktember2015_3_FD_87034 | JGI IMG/M metagenome (GOLD analysis project Ga0105104, IMG submission 87034) | Freshwater sediment microbial communities from Prairie Pothole Lake near Jamestown, North Dakota, USA - PPLs Lake P7 Core (6) Depth... | ecosystem: Environmental > Aquatic > Freshwater >...
GGTTTCCGGGAGGCAGTCATAGAAATATTTCAACATCGAGATATTGAGGGTTTTACCGAAACGCCGCGGGCGGGGAAGAAGTATTATTTTATCCCCGCGATCGATAATCTCTTTGATAAGAAGTGTCTTATCGACGTAATAGTAAGGGCCCGTGATTATTTCTCGAAAGTCCGATACACCGACCGCTAACTTTTTCATACCCACGCTCATGATTGTTCACCTTCACAGCAAGTATATCACATCGCGCATCGATTTGCAATTTCCGTACTCATCGTTTTTATATCGTCCGTGGAGGAAGAATTTAAAAAAACCTCTTCTTCTCTTTAACCCGTGTTAATCTGCGTAATCTGCGAACCCCCTTTTTCCGATTTTTTTCTTGACAAGCAAAAAAATCCTGGTATAATATTAACCTTGTGCTGGGAAGTCGTCTAACGGCAGGACATGTGACTCTGGATCATAGAATCGGGGTTCAAATCCCTGCTTCCCAGCCATTGTTTTTCTAAGTGGCGCTATCGTCTAGGGGTTAGGACGGGTGATTCTCAGTCATCAAGCCGGGGTTCGATTCCCCGTAGCGCTACCACCCAGAACAACGCATCAAACTCCTCCCTAAGCTTTATCATTAACCATTATTCATTAATAATCGACCTTCATGCAACCCGGTACGAATACCGTTTTTTGAAACCACGATAACCATTTCTTCCATTCCAGCACATCCTGCTCATTAAAAAAGCAATACGCATCCAATGGTCAATTTTTAAATTTCGCCGGGCTCGTGTTTTTTTTCGATCCATAGAGTAACAATTTTTCCTGCTTTACCTTGACCACTATTGGAGATTGACAAAACCGAAAGAAAAAAGGTCACATAATTGTACATTTACAGTTTTTTTTAAGTATGGTATAACTGGCATCGTACAATGTGACTACTTCGCGCCTTACCTTACTCCTTTTTTACTACACAGAAACTTTACTTTTTAATGGCGGTAGCCCGTTTATCGAGGTAAATGCCATATCTATTATATTGGCCTTGTTTTTTACTGTTGAACATCGTTTATTAACATCTAAATGACCGGTATTAACGAAACGAGGATTTTTTATGACAACAATGGAGCAAAAAAACACTGCGGATATTCTTGCACTTACCCCTATGCAAGAAGGAATGCTCTTTCATTACCTGAAAGAGCCCGGGAAACCTTTCTACTTCGAACAACTCACCCTCGAAATTTCAGGCGACTTCAATACCCGACTGGCAGAAAAAGCCTGGAACCATACCATCTCCACCAACGAAATGCTGCGTACAGTATTTCACTGGGATAAAATCGAAAAACCACTCCAAATCATACTCAAAGAACATTCCCTCCACTTCGATCTCATCGACTACTCCAACGAATCCCTCTCCAACATCGAAAAAGAAAGATACCTCGTAGAATTAAAACAAAAAGACCTGGAAAAAGGCTTCAAACTAAACGAAGTCCCTCTCCGCATCACAATCTGCAAATTCGAAAAAAACAACTACCGCATGATCATCAGCAACCACCATATTCTCTACGACGGATGGAGCAACGGGATCATCTTAAACGAATTCTTCACCACCTACGAAACTTTATCCCAGGGAAAAGAACCGAAAAAAACCTCCAAAACCCCTTTCAAAGAATTCGTTAAATGGTGCAAAAACCGCGATATCGACAAAGAAAGAGAATACTGGAAAGCCTATTTAACCGACTGTAAACCCCAGGCCGGCATGTCTGCAAAACGAAGAGTCAGAAACGAATCCCCAGGCACAAAAACAGTTGAAAAAAAACTCGAAGAAACAATCAACAAAAAATTCGACAGCTTTACAAAACAAAAAGGAATTACCGGCGCATCTATCATTTACACTGCCTGGGGCCTCCTACTCCAACAATATCTAAACGAACCGGACGTGATTTTCGGGACCGTGGTATCCGGGAGAAACGCTAAAATCGACGGCATTAACCATATGGTGGGCTTATTCATCAATACCCTACCCCTTCGCTTCACCTGGAACTCCCACCAACCGAAACGCATCATCAACCTACTGGAAGAAATAAACCTCTCCATTCAAGGAAGAGAAAACTTCGAACAATCCCCCCTGGTCAATATTAAAGAATCCAGCGGACTCCCTGCCCAAAATGAACTCTTCGACTCCATCGTGGTCATCGAAAATTACCCGCTGGACATCCAATCAATCAAAGGAAACAAAAATTTAAAACTCCAATCCTTCGACATGATGGAATCCACACATTACGAACTAAGCCTGGGAGTAACCTTGTTTAACGGGATTACCCTCCGACTGGGCTGCGACAACGGACTATTCGACGACGAGACTACCCGGCAAATATGCCGCCATTTTACCAATATACTGAAAAACATAGTGGAAAACCCGGACGCCGGGGTTGAATCCATCGATATGCTGTCGGAAGAAGAAAAAGAAACAATCCTGGATGAATTCAACCGAACCGGCAGAGATTTCCCGGCCAATAAACCCCTTCACCTTCTATTTGAAGAAAAAACAAGACGGAACCGGGACCGAATTGCTTTAACCGGCGCCGGGATTACAGGTGACCTCGAATACTCCATCACTTATGCGCAATGCGACGAGCTATCCGACCGCCTCGCCGATTTGCTGAAAGATAGGGGCGTGAAACCGGATGGAATCGTAGGCCTCATGGTCAGACGCTCAGTCGAAATGATAATCGCGGTGCTGGGCATATTAAAAGCAGGCGCAGGCTATTTACCCATAGACCCGAATTACCCCCGCGACCGCATCGATTTCATGCTAAACGACAGCAACTCAACCGAACTGGTCACCGAAAGTATGCTGGAACTACTTCTAAAAGAACCGGACGGACCCACCAACGGCAAACCCAAAGAAACCAATCTCGCTCATTCATCCCACCTGGCTTATGTCATCTACACATCCGGCTCTACAGGCAAACCCAAAGGGGTCATGATCGAACACCGCAGCGTCGTCAACATCCTTATCACTCTACAACGCCAATACCCCCTAACAGAACGAGATGTCTATTTATTAAAAACATCTTATATTTTCGATGTATCCGCCGCAGAACTGTACGGATGGTTCATGGGAAACGCCCGGTTAGCCGTTATAGACCCGGAAGGCCATAAAGACGCAGGCAAAATCGCAGGAACCATCATTCGCCACCACGTTTCCCACCTGAATTTCGTGCCCTCCATGTTCGCCGTTTTTACCGAATACCTCGGCCACCAACCCAAAGAATTCATCCCACTTCTCAGGACTGTCAAATATATCTTCCTGGCCGGCGAAGCCCTACCCGGGGAACTGGTTCGAAAATTCCACCGGCTGGGAACAGGGATTTTATTGGAAAACCTCTACGGCCCAACCGAAGGAACTATCTACGCCAGCAGCTTCTCGTTGTTAGATTGGGACGAAACCGGGCCTGTCCCCATCGGGAAACCACTCCAAAACGTTAAACTACTCATCCTCGATAAAAACTTCCGGCTCCAACCCATCGGCAGCGCCGGAGAACTGGTCATCAGCGGCGCAGGACTCGCCCGCGGTTACTTAAACAACCCCGAATTGACCAGGGGCTCTTTTTGTAAAAACCGCCCCTGGACCCCGCAAAAACTTTTGTTTAATTATTCTATAGAAAAAATACCCCCCACCAAAAGTTTTTGGCCCCACCTTTTTACAAAAAGGTGGGCCGCCGGAGGCTCTTTATACAGGACAGGCGATCTCGCTCGGTGGAGGGCGGATGGAAGCATCGAATTCCTGGGCCGTATTGACCAGCAAGTAAAAATCAGGGGGTCCAGGATTGAATTGGGGGAAATTGAAAATCAATTATTGAAGCAGGTGGGTGTCAAGCAATCGGTAGTGGTGGACCGGGAGGCGGGGGACGGTGAAAAATATTTATGCGCGTATGTGGTTTTGGAGGAAGGCGTTACAGGGGTGGATGCTTCGGGTATAACCGGTGATTTGGCACGATTTTTACCGGATTATATGATCCCGTCGCAGGTGGTTTTTTTGGATAATATGCCGTTGACGTCCAGCGGGAAAGTGGACCGCGCGTTATTGCCGGTGGGTGGTTTCAGGGTCAGTAAATCTTATGTCGAGCCGCAGTCGGAAACAGAAAAGAGATTAGTGGAGATTTTCGTCCAGGTACTGAATATAAAAGGCAAGATCGGGATCGACGACAGCTTTTTCGAGTGGGGGGGTCATTCGTTGAGAGCGACGGTGTTGATGCTGAAAACCCGGAAGGAGTTCGGCGTTAAGCTTTCGTTAAATGAGATTTACACGTTATCGACGGTTCGGGGTTTGGCCGAGTTTATCGATCGGAAGGAGGAGAAGGGGTATACGCCGATAGAATTGGCGGAGGATAAAGAATATTACCCATTATCCCCGTCCCAGGAGAGTATGTACATCCTGTACCGGGTGGAACCCGGTATGACGGTGTACAATGTGGGAGAAATATTTTGGGTGAATGGGGATGTGGATATTATAAAATTGGAGCGAGTTTTTAAGGTTTTGATCGACCGGCATGAGAGTTTGAGAACGTCGTTTATCGAAGTGGAAGAAGTGGTATATCAGCGGGTTCATGGGCATACCGGGTTTACCCTTGAGTATCATGAGAGCCGGGATTATGACCCTGTCAATTTTATGCGGGCGTTCGATTTGTCGAAGGCGCCGCTTTTGCGGGTGGGTTTAGTCAAATTGGAGGAGGAGAAGTTTTTATTGATGGTGGATACCCATCATATCGTTTCGGATGGAGTATCCGTGGAAATTTTGATCCATAAGTTTTTATCGTTGTACAGCGGTGGGGAGTTGGACCCGGTATGGCTTCGTTACAGGGATTATTCGGAATGGCGGAACCGGCAGAGCGAAGGAGAGTCGTTAAAAGAGCAGGGGAATTATTGGTTAAGTAAGTACCGGGATGGTGTCCCGGTTTTGGAATTGCCTACGGATTTTACCCGGCCCAGGGTACAGGGTTTCGAGGGGAATAATATTCGATTCGAGATGTCGCTGGAAGAATCGAAGCGGGTCGAGTCTGCGGCTTTGAATGAAGGCAAAACGCTTTTCATGGTTTTATTCGGTGTTTATTCATTATTTATATCCCGGATTTGTGGGCAGCAGGATATTATTATCGGTACGCCGGCAGTGGGGCGGTCTCACCCGGATTTGGAATCCATAATCGGTATGTTTGTGAACATGATGGGTTTAAGAATCCCGGTCACCGGTGAAATAACGTTTTCTGCCTTCCTGGAGCAAGTGAAATCCGAAGTGATGGAGGCTTTTGAGAACCAGGATTACCCGTTGGAGGAATTGACCCAGCGGCTTTCCATTAATTGGGATTTGGGTCGGAATACTTTATTTAATACTGTTTTTTTCTTCCAGGATGAAGATTTTTCCATGCTGGAGATACCGGGTTTAAAATTGAGATCCTATGAGCATGCGAAAAGCACGTCGAAGTTCGATTTGATGCTTCAAGCGGCGAAGAGGAGAGACAAGGGGAATTTTGTATTTCATTTCGAGTACAGTACGCGGTTGTTCACGGAAGAGACGGCACGCCGGTTCAGCCGGTGTTTTTTGCGGCTGCTTACCGGGGTGGTGGAGGATTTTACCGGGAAGTTATGGGATTTTGAGTTATTATCCGATGGAGAGAGGATAGAGGTTTTATATGCGTTTAACGATACCACGGTCGAATATCCATGGGATGAGGGAATCCAGCATTTATTCGAAAACGAAGCGGAACGGTACCCGGATCGCATCGCGTCGGTATATGAAGATAAAGCATTGACCTACCGGGAATTGGATGTACGTGCCGGCGAATTGGCGGTTTATTTGCGTTCGAAGGGGAAAAGCGGCGAGATGATCGTGGGGATCATGTTGGATGCATCCCTGGAAGCGATCGTCGGTATCCTGGGAATTTTGAAAGCAGGCGGCGCGTATTTGCCCATAGACCCCGGCTATCCCCCGGACCGTATCCTGTATATGCTTAAAGACAGCGGCGCGGCTGTATTAATCACGAGCCGGGGACTCAAAAAAGAGGAGAAAGTCAAAAAGTGGGAAGGGGAAGCTTTTTTTATCGAGAAAATGGTTCGTCCATCGAAGTGCTCTCACGTGTCCACATCGACCCCGGCGGACTCCACCTCCCTGGCTTACATCATGTATACATCCGGTTCTACCGGCAAACCCAAAGGCGTCATGGTGCAGCACCGGAACGTCGTCCGGTTGGTCAGGAATACTAATTACGTGGTTTTTAGCGAAGGGGACCGGATCCTCCAGACCGGGGCTTTGGGTTTCGATGCCTCCACGTTTGAGATTTGGGGGGCGCTGCTGAACGGGTTGACGATCTTTTTGGTGAAAAAAGAGAACATCCTGGCGGCTGGAAAGTTGAAAACCACCGTCTCTAATTATGGGATCACGATCCTGTGGATGACGTCGCCTCTTTTTAACCAAATTGTCAGGACAGATGAAGAAATTTTTAACGGCGTCCGTTATTTATTGGTGGGAGGGGATGTGTTGTCTCCGCACCATATTAATAAGGTATCGAAGCGGTATCCCGGTTTGAAGATTATCAACGGATACGGGCCCACGGAGAATACCACTTTTTCTACCACCTTTCATATCGACCGTGAATACAATGATCGAATCCCGATAGGAAAACCCATTTCCAATTCCGTGGTTTATATTATCGATGCGTATGGGAATTTGCAGCCCGCAGGGATAACCGGTCAATTGTTGCTAGGTGGAGACGGCGTGGCGCGGGGATACCTGAATAAACCGGAATTAACCGCGGAGAAATTCGTTCCCTTTTATGACCTCCGTTTTCCATGTTCCGATTATATAACCAAGAGTTTCTGGCGAACCCGGAAAACCGCAGACCCGAAGCTCAGGGCCAAACTCAAATACCAGGGCTCAAAACTGTATAAAACCGGCGATTTAGGCCGTTGGATGCGGGATGGAAATATCGAATTCCTGGGGCGAATGGACCAGCAGGTTAAAATCAGGGGCTTTCGCATCGAACTGCGGGAGATCGAGAACCGCTTATCCGCATATAAACAGGTCAAAGAGTCGGTGGTTTGGGTCAGGCAGGACGAACACGAAGAGAAGTACCTGTGTGCATACATTTTAACCCGGGAAAACGAAGGGGAGAAAAATGAACTCAATATCCAGGAATTGCGAAAATTCATCGCCCACTCCCTGCCGGATTATATGATTCCTTCTTATTTTGTCGTTTTGGAAAAAATCCCGCTGACCTCCAACGGCAAAGTCGATTGGAAAGCGCTCCCGGAACCGAAGGGACCGGCAATCCACGCAGAGACGGTAGAACCCCGGGATGAAATCGAAAAAAAATTGATCGCCATTTTTGCCTCGGTTCTCCGGGCCGGCGATGCCGGTATCGACGACAGCTTCTTCGAATTGGGGGGACATTCGTTAAAAGCCACCTCATTAGTATCTCATATCAATAAAGAGTTTGAAGTCAGTATTCCACTGACCGAGGTATTTTTAAACCCTACGGTTCGCGAATTGGCGGAAATAATCAAATCCGCTGCCGGCAGTAAATACTTTTCGATCCTGCCCGCGGAAACCAAAGAATATTTTGTGCTGTCGTCCGCCCAGGAGCGGTTGTATTTTATCGAGCAGATGTTGGAGGGTTCCACTGCCTATAATATGACCGATATTTTCGAAATGAAGGGGAAACTGGATAAAGCGCGGTTTGAAGAGACATTTCGTCAATTGATCCACCGGCATGACAGTTTAAGAACCTCATTTCACATTGTGGATGGCCGTCCCATGCAAAAAATCCACGAAGTGGTCCCATTTGCTATCGAGTACTATTCGGATTTTGACGGGAGCGGCAGCGATAGAAATATCGATAAAGATAAAGAACCACGCATTGACCGTTACATCGAGAAAAAATTAGTCGATTTTGTGCGGGTCTTCGATCTGAAGCGTGCCCCGTTAATACGGGTCGGGATCATCGAAATTAATGAAGAGATGCATATCCTGATGGTGGATATCCATCATATTATCGCCGACGGTCACTCCATCGACCTTTTCGTGCGGGAATTTTTAAACGTATACGGCGGAACCCCGTTACCGGCTTTGAGGATTCAATACAAAGATTACGCCGAGTGGCAGCGGGCCCAAATCAAAAGCCGCCGGATGGTCAAACAGCGCGAGTCCTGGAAAAAAGAATTGGAAGGCGATATCCCCGTATTGGGCCTTCCCACCGATTACCCCAGGCCCGCCATTCGCAGCTTCGAAGGTTCTTCGAAAAAATTCATCATCCCCCATGAAGATGCCCATATTTTAAGACAAATCGCAAAAGAAGAAGGGGCCACGTTATTCATGGTGCTCCTGGCTGCCGCCAATATTTTCTTCTCCAAATTGAGCGGCCAGGATGATATCATAATCGGGACCCCCGTAGCAGGCCGGCGCCATGCAGACCTGGACCCCATTATGGGAATGTTTGTCAACACCCTCGCCTTAAGGAATTTCCCCCTGTCACGAAAATATTTTAAAGAATTCTTAGAGGAATTAAAAGACCGGACCCTGCATGCATTCGATAACCAGGAGTACCAATATGAAGACCTGGTGGACGACGTCGGGATTCACCGGGATGTCAGCAGGAACCCGCTGTTCGATGTGGCCTTTACCCTCCGGAGTACAGCGATTCAACAATTGGAACTCCCCGGGTTAACCATCGATGCCCGCGAATTCGAATCCCATATCGCGAAATTCGACCTGACCCTTTTTGCCTATGAAAGCGAAGACACCCTGTCATTTCGTGTCGAGTACTGGACGAAATTGTTTAATGAATCCACCATCGACCGGTTAATCAACTATTTTAAAACCCTTCTTCATTCCACAGCGGAGTCGCCGGACCGGATGATCGGCGATATCGATTTGTTGTCCGAAGAGGAGAAGCGGCGGATTATATATGAATTTAACGACACGGCGGCCGAATACTCCCGTCATAAATTGATGCACCGGTTATTCGAGGAACAAGTCGAAAGAACCCCGGATAATGCCGCGGTCATTTTCGACGGCGTCGAAGTAACCTACAGCGTGTTGAACTGCATGGCCAACCGGTTGGCCCGTCGCCTGCGGGAAAAAGGAATTCATACCCGCATCAACCGTTTCACCGCCGTTTTAATGGACCGTTCTATCGAGATGATCGCCGGCGTCATCGGCATTTTAAAAGCAGGCGGCGCGTATATCCCCATAGAACCTTACCTGCCGGAAGCCCGCGTCTCTTATATTATGTCTTCCTTGAATGTCAAATATATCCTGACCCAGGCGCACCAGTTGGAGCGCTTCCCCAAATTATTCGAAGAATTAACCGGTACTGCCTCCATCCTCTTTGCCGAAGAAATCACTCGAACCGTGGATTCCATCGACCTTGAAAATCCAGCACCCGGTTCCACTTCGGAAGATATCGCCTACGTTATATTTACATCCGGTTCCACCGGTATACCCAAAGGCGTCGTGGTCAAGCACAGGCCCGCCATCAATATCATCGAATGGGTCAACAAGACTTTCCGCATCGCCGCACCCGATAAATTGTTGTTCGTCACCTCTTTGGGTTTCGACCTGTCCGTGTACGACATTTTCGGGATGCTCGCCGCCGGTGCATGGCTTCGGCTCGTCTCTGCCGAAGATATCAAAAACCCCAACCGGTTATTGGAGATCATTTACAAAGAAGGAATTACTTTTTGGGACTCTGCCCCCGCTGCATTGCAGCAAGTCGTTCCTTTCTTGGACAACCCGGGAACCTCCCATTTGACCCACTGCATGAAACGCGTGTTTTTAAGCGGCGATTGGATCCCCATCACCATGCCGGATATATTGAAACAAACCTTTAAAGGCGTAAAAGTCGTATCGTTGGGAGGAGCCACCGAAGCCACCGTATGGTCGAATTATTTCATCATAGGAACCGTTTTACCCCATTGGATGAGTATCCCGTATGGAAAACCCATTCAAAACGCCGCCTATTACGTCCTGGACAAGGATCGAAACGTCTGCCCCATCGGCGTAGCGGGCGATTTATACATCGGCGGCGAGTGCCTGGCCGAAGAGTATATCAATGACCCCGAATTAACCGCCGCCAAATTTGTCCGGGATCCTTTTATCCCATCCGGACGCATGTACAAAACAGGGGACCTCGCCCGGTGGTTCGACGACGGCAACATGGAATTCCTGGGCCGCAGCGACAGCCAGGTTAAAATCCGCGGTTTCCGCATCGAATTGGGAGAAATCGAAAGCCTGCTGCTCAACCACCCCGCTGTGAAAGACGCCGTGGCCGCAGCAGTCGGGAAAACCCTCACCGATAAACGGTTGGTGGGTTACGTTGTACCCGACCGCGAACAAGCTTACCCCGTTTTTCAATGGATTCGATTTGAAAAAGACGGCACCCTCGCCCGCCACCTCCACGGCAATCTACCCAACCGCATGCCCCTATTTTTCTTGAACCGCAATGAGACCGATTTCATGTACCGTGAAATTTTCGAAGAACACGCTTACATGAAACACGGCATCACCCTCGATGACGGCGCATGTGTCCTGGACGTCGGCGCCAATATCGGCATGTTTTCTCTATTCGTTCACCGGTACTGCAAAGATGCCCGCGTTTACTCTTTCGAACCCATCCCACCCGTCGCCGATTTACTCCGCATCAATACCGCCCTTTATGGTTTCGATACCCTTATTTTCCAATGCGGCCTCGGCAGCAGCGACGGAGAAGCCCAATTCACCTATTACCCCCACGTTTCCATCCTGTCCGGCCGCTTCGCCGGCCTCGATGAAGAAAAAGAAGCAGTCAGGGCTTTTATCTCCCATGACCGTTTCGACCCCCACGCCGGGAATGAAATGCCCGCCGAACAACTCGAAGAACTCCTGGAAAACCGCTTAACTCACATCTCCGTGACCTGCCCCATTAAAACCGTCTCCAGCGTCATCCGCGAAAACCGCATCGACCGCATCGACCTGTTGAAGATCAACGTCGAAAAGAGCGAATCCGATGTCCTCTCCGGCATCGATGAAGCCCATTGGCCCCGCATTCGCCAATTGGTCGTCGAAGTCCACGACACCGCCGGCCGCCTCGATCAATTGGTCCGAATGCTAAAAAACCATCGCTACGAAGTCATTGTCGAACAAGAAGACGCACTCGGCCATACCCGCTTCTTCCAGGTCTTCGCCTCTCTCAAAGAAAAAAAACCGGAGAGTATGGATAAAGGTATAGAAATACCGACCCAAATTCAAAAAGAAAATGATGACCATCACTCTTCCCATTTCTACCGGTTCATCGATGCCGACCTCTTAAAAAGCACGATAAAAGCCTACTTAAAAGAAAAATGCCCCGAATACATGGTCCCCCAAACCATCATGCTGATGGAAGCCCTGCCCATGACCCCCAACGGCAAAGTGGACCGGAAGTCCCTACCTGAACCCGTCATCGAAGACGGCTCCCATTACGCCGCTCCCACCAATGAAATCGAAACCAAATTGATCGACATATGGAACGAGATATTGGGCACTGCCGAACCCATCGGCATCGATACCGGCTTTTTCGAAGCCGGCGGCCACTCCCTCAAAGCCACCGTTTTGGTCTCCAAAATCCACCGGCTCTTCCATGTCAAAATCCCTGTGGCCGACATCTTCCGCATCCCCACCATCCGCGAACAAGCCAACTTCATCCGGGAAGCCGAAGTCGAACACTTTATTTCCATACCCCCAGTGGAAGAGAAAGAATATTACCCGATGTCTTCCGCTCAAAAAAGACTCTTCTTACTCTATCGAATGGACCCCGCTAATATCGGTTATAATATGCCGGCAGCCGTTCGATTCGAAGGCAATATCGATATATCGAAAACCCAAAATATTTTCCAACGCTTGATCTCACGCCACGAAACCCTCCGAACCTCTTTCTTTATGATTAACCAAAACCTGGCCCAGCGAATCCACCCGAAAGCGGATTTCACCCTGGAAACCATCGATTTTACAGGTAACGACGCGAACCCGGACGACATTATCCAACGGTTTGTCCGGCCCTTTGATCTCTCCTGTGCGCCCCTATTACGGGCAGGTCTTATTAAAATCCATCACCGGGATTACTTGTTAATCATCGACATGCACCACATCATCTCGGACGGCGTCTCCATTTCATTGTTTATCCAGGAGTTCAAAACCCTGTACGCCGGGGGAAACCTCCCAACCCTCACCCTTTACTACAAAGATTTTTCCCAGTGGCAGAGCCGCAGGCAAGACCACGGCGACCTAAAAAAACAGGAATCATTCTGGTTAAATGAATTCAGCGCCGATATCCCCGCGTTAAACATTCCCACCGATTTCCCCCGACCCATCGTTCAAGATTATACCGGCGGCGCACTGGATTTTGAAATCCCCCGCCCAGAGACCAAAGAATTGAAAAAAATACGAACCGAAGACGATGCCACTTTATTTATGGTTCTTATGGCCGTGGTTTCCATTCTTTTGGCCCGCCTTGCCGGCCAGGAAGAAATTATCGTCGGTACTCCCATCGTCGGCCGCACCAACGCCGAACTCGAAAAAGTCATGGGCATGTTCGTCAATACCCTCGCCATCCGAACTCTCCCTGATCCACGGAAAAATTTTCGCGTTTTCTTAAACGAAGTCAAAGAAAAAGCCTTAGCTGCTTTTGAAAACCAGGATTACTCCTTCGAACGATTGGTGGACCGCTTGACCCTGCGCCGCGATACCGGCAGGAACCCGCTTTTCGATGCGGCCTTAGACATTCAAAATATCGATATCCCCACCCTCGAAATCGACGGTTTAAAATTGACACCCTATCCCTTTAAAACCCGCGTATCAAAATTCGACCTGGTTTTCCACTGCCGCGAAATCGATGAAAAACTCGTTTTCACTGTAGACTACGCCGTTAAACTCTTTAAACGCAGTACCATCGAAAAATTCAGCCGTTATTTAAGACATATTATTACCCATATTATCGCCGATCCCCGTATCGAGCTATCCGCCATCGACATCCTGCCGGAAGATGAAAAAGAAACGATCCTCCGGGAACTCAACCGATCGTGGGACAGTTCCCATACACAAATTTTAGCGGATCGACCCCTTCACCGTTTATTTGAAGAACAAACCGAAAAGACACCGGATCGCATTGCATTAATAGATATAATAGAACCGGGGAAAAACGATAGAACCATGATATCCTACCGGGAATTGAACCGGCGTTCCAACAAGATCGCTCATTTACTCCGAAAGAAGGGCGTTACCCCCGATTCACCCGTGGGTATTTACATGGAATCCTCCATCGAACGTATAATCGCCATCCTCGCCATATTGAAAGCCGGCGGCGCCTATTTGCCCATCGACCCTTATTACCCCGAAGAGCGCGTTAAATTCATGATGAACGATGCCCGGGTATCCTTTTTATTAACCACCCAGGAAGATCACCATTCCATCACCGCACTCCAGGGCGGCGAACTCGGAGAAAAATCCCAATGCCGTTTAACTTCCCCACGTTCCCAGGTCATCGATATCGATTCCTTATTCCCCATCGACCGCACCACCGTCGATTACGACAAGTACAGCCGATATATCGGCATCGCTATGGTGAAACAAGCCATCACCTTGCAGGCCACCCGCGGATGCCCTTACCAATGCGCCTATTGCCACAAAATATGGCCCAAAAGACATGTGTACCGCTCCGCTGAGAAGATTTTCCATGAAGTCCTGCATTACTACAACCTCGGCGTCCGTAAATTCGTCTTCATCGACGATATTTTTAATTTAAATATCGAAAACAGCCGCAAATTCTTTGAAATGATCGTAGAAAACCGCTTACAAACCCAATTCTTCTTCCCCAACGGCGTCCGCGGCGATATTTTAACCCCGGACTATATCGACCTCATGGTTAAAGCCGGGACCGTCAGCATCGCTTTAGCCCTCGAAACCGCTTCGCCCCGCATCCAACGCTTGATCGGCAAAAACCTCCAACTCGACAAACTCAAAGAAAACCTCGACTATATCTGCCGAAAACACCCCCACGTCATCGTCGAACTCTTCACCATGCACGGTTTCCCCACCGAAACCGAAGAAGAAGCCCTAAAAACCCTGGATTTCATTAAAAGCATCCGCTGGCTCCACTTCCCCTACCTCCACATCTTGAAAATATACCCCTCCACCGATATGGCCGCCATCGCACTGGAAAGCGGCATATCAGCACGGGATATCGCCCTATCCGCCAACCTCGCTTTCCACCAACTCCCCGACACTCTCCCCTTCGATAAAGCCTTTACCCACAAATACCAGGCCGATTTCTTCAATAACTACTTCCTCTCCAAAGAACGCCTCCTCCACGTCCTCCCTTACCAACAGCGACTCTTAACCCACGATGAAATCGTACAGAAATACAACAGCTATCTCCCCGTCGAGATTAAAACCTTCGCCGGTTTATTGGAATTTCTCCATATCGACCAGGAAGAACTCGGCCATACTCATTTAGATAATGCTGTACCGGACTTTATCCCCAATCTCGACCGCCGCATCAAAGAAGCCGCCGACTCTTCATCGCTGACTGTACCTGCCGCCGATGCCCTCAACGTTTTACTCCTCGATTTATCCCAGTTCTTCAGCAAAGACAAAGGCGCCATGCTCTACGACGTCGTCGAACCCCCCCTCGGCCTGATGCTCCTGGTGACAAACCTTAAAAAACGATTCGGGAACAAAATCAACGCCAGGATCGCCAAATCCCGCATCGATTTCGACAGCTTCGAAGAATTAAGAAAAATCCTGGAAGAATTCAAACCCCATATCATCGGACTCCGAACCTTGACATACTACCGTGATTTCTTCCACCTCACCGCCTCCATGATCCGCCACTGGGGATACAACATACCCATTATCGCCGGCGGTCCCTATGCCACCGGCGATTACCACTCCCTCTTGCGCGATAAAAATATCGATCTCGTCGTACTCGGCGAAGGCGAAGTGACTTTCAGCGAAATTATATCGAAAGTACTTGAAAATAATTATAAATTACCCGGCGAAACCGCCCTGGAATCTATCGACGGCATCGCTTATATCCCCCAATTTCAACAAAACTCCGCACTGCACGCACACTGCCGCGAAATCGTCATGATAGACGTTCTTTTAAATGAACCGATCCCCTTGAACAAATTAGAAATGGGAATGGAAATAGACACCGACACCGGGGAAAACCTCCCCGATACCGCATCCGCCATGGATACCGCTTACATCATCTACACCTCCGGCACCACCGGCAAACCCAAAGGCGTCATGATCGAACACCGCAGTATCGTTTCATTGATGAAAACCGGGAAACCTTTATTTGATTATAATGAGCACGATACATGGACCATGTTCCATTCCTACTGCTTCGATTTCTCCGTGTGGGAAATGTACGGCGCCCTGCTGTTCGGCGGGAAATTGATCCTAATCCCCCGCATGGAAGCCAGGTCCCCCCAACGATACCTCGATATTCTCAAGAAAGAATCCGTCACCATCCTGAACCAAACCCCCACGGTTTTCTACCAACTCATCCGCGAAGAAATCGAATCACCCACCCGCGAACTCCACATCCGATTCGTCATCTTCGGCGGAGAAGCCCTCAAACCCGCCCGCCTGAAACCCTGGAACCAAAAATACCCCGATACCCGGTTAATCAATATGTACGGCATCACAGAAACCACCGTGCATGTCACTTTCAAAGAGATCGGCCAAACCGAAATCGATTCCAATATCAGCAATATCGGCAAACCCATCGCCTCCCTCTCCTGTTACGTAATGAATGAGGGGTTTCAAATGCAGCCCGTCGGCGTCGCCGGGGAACTCATCGTCTCCGGATCCGGCACAGCACGCGGATATTTAAACCGCCCCGAACTAACCAGGGGCTCTTTTGTAAAACCGCCCCTGGACCCCGCAAAACTTTTGTTTAATTATTCTATAGAAAAAATACCCCCTAACAAAAGCTTTGGGAAGGTCCAGGAAACCTTTTCTCGAAAAGGTTTCCTGGTCTCCCCACAACCTTTCTATCGATCCGGCGACTTGGTGCGCATTACGGGATCGTATGAAATGGAGTACCTGGGCCGGATCGATCACCAGGTAAAAATCCGGGGAAACCGCATCGAGCTGGGGGAGATCGAACGCCATCTCATGGGTATCGACGGTGTTGCTGAAGCCCTGGTTATGGCCCGCGAAGATGAAAAAGGCGAAAACTTTTTATGTGCTTATTTAAGACTTTTAAAAGGAAAAAAGTTGAATGTTACGGAACTTAGAGATAAACTATCGAAGAAAATGCCCGAATACATGGTTCCTTCGTATTTTATACCGATGGAAGAATTCCCCGTCACCTCCACCGGCAAAGTAGACCGCAAGAAACTTCCCCTTCCTACCGGCCTCCGTCCCACTTTAGGGAAAGCCTTTACCCCGCCTGAAACCAAAATAGCGCGCGCCATTGCTGCAATATGGAAAGATATTCTCAAATTGGACCGCGTCGGAATCCATGACAATTTCTTCGATCTCGGCGGAACCTCCCTGGATGTCGTGCGTTTGACCAATCGATTAAAGGATACCGTGGGAAAAGAGATCCCCGTAGTCACCATTTTCGAATATCCCACGATTCACGCTTTCTCGCAGCAAATGAATCAAATATCTACACCTTCTCCTTTCCCCACGGTTGAAGAGAAAAAAACCGACAACATCGAAAAACTCCAAACCGGCCGGCAAAAAATGGACGCCAGGAGAAAGATGCTCGAAATAAACAAGGATGGAACCAATGTCCACACCAATCGACGATAACCCCCCATTTACAGGGTATGAAATCGCTGTAATCGGTATGTCCGGTAGATTCCCAGGCGCCGGGACTTTAGAAGAATCCTGGGAAAACATCAAAAACGGGAAAGAATCCATCCGGTTCTTCTCCCCTGGAGAATTGGAAAACTCCGGGATATCCCCGGATGTTTGGTCGAAACCCAATTATATCAAAGCCAAAGGCATGTTGGACGGCGTGGAGTTCTTCGACTCCTCGTTTTTTAATTACACCCTCAGGGAAGCCGATATCATGGACCCCCAACTCCGCATTTTATTGGAATGCAGTTGGTCGGCATTAGAAGACGCCGGTTATGACCCCGACCGCTTCAACGGTTCTATCGGTTTTTACTGCGGCGCTGCCACCCATTTTTATTGGATCGCCAAAATGTTAGGCTCCGCCGGTTCTCAATCCGAGAATTTCGGCGCTTTATCCCTCGTGGATAGTCATTCGTTCAGTACCCAGGTCGCTTACCGGTTGAATTTAAAAGGCCCCGCCATTACCATGCATACTGCTTGTTCCACTTCTTTGGTGGCCATTCATGCTGCCGGCCAGGCATTATTGAGCGGCGAATGCCATATCGCTTTAGCCGGCGGAGTATCTATCCAACTTCCCTCCAAAAGCGGGTATATTTACCAGGAGGGCCTGGTGCTTTCAAAAGACGGTCACTGCCGCGCGTTCGATGCTAATGCTTCCGGTACTGTACCCGGCGAAGGTGTCGGCATCGTGGTTCTAAAACCCCTGGACCGGGCACTTGAATCACACGACCACATCTACGCTGTTATTAAAGGTACTGCCGTTAATAATGACGGGAACCGCAAAGTCGGGTACGCCGCCCCCAGCGTCAAAGGCCAGGCCGATGTCATTCGCGTCGCTCTTCAAGCAGCCCAGGTCGAACCCGGATCCATTTCTTACGTAGAAACTCACGGAACCGCCACAGCTTTGGGTGACCCCGTCGAAATGCGCGCATTGATCCAGGCTTTCAACACCGATAAAAAACACTTTTGCCGCATCGGCGCCTTGAAAAGCAACATCGGCCACCTCGACGCTTCTGCCGGAGTCGCCGGTTTCATTAAAACCGTACTCGCTCTATACCACCGCATCATCCCCCCTACCCTGCATTTTGAAACCCCAAACCCCGGCATCGATTTTCAAAATAGTCCCTTTATCGTCAACACCAAAGCCATCGAGTGGAAATCCGACGGCGCTCCCCTTCGTGCAGGTGTCAGCTCCTTCGGTATCGGCGGAACCAATGCCCATATCGTCCTCGAACAAGCCCCCGCTTATACCCCGGATCATGTGAACGACGCACAGCAAGTTTCCATCGATTCCTACCGCCTCCTCGTATTATCCGCCAGGACTCTTCCCGCTCTCGACCGTCAAACCTCAAACCTGTGCGAATTTTTTAAGAAAAACCCTCAAATAAATTTCGATGATGTCGTATATACCCTCCAGGTCGGGCGCAAACCTTTCGAATACCGTCGAACTGCCGTTTGTAGAAATATAAACGAAGCTGTGGACATACTCGATTCCATTTCCGACAGCTCCCCCAAAATCAAAACAAACCTTGTCACCCATGATGACCCACCCATTATATTTATGTTTCCCGGTCTCGGTGCGCAATATGTGAACATGGGCCGCCGACTGTATGAAAACATCCCCGTTTTCCGGGAAGAAATGGACCGCTGTTTCCATATTATCCGGGACCTCACCGGCGAAAACCTCGATGAAATTCTCTATCCCTCTGAGTCCTCTGTGCCCTCTGTGGCTAAAACCCCACTACGTGGGGATTTATTATGGCACGATGTGCCATCCGGCGGCTTCCTTAATGGTCAGCCGCTGCATTCGGAAAAAGGGGACAGTCAAGAAATTCCTCAATCTCCCAAATTATCAATTAACAATGATCAATTAGCAATTAACAATGAAAACAAAAAAGGGGACAGTCAAGAAATTCAAATATTAATGGAGCCTGACCATTCCGAGTACACCGCACAATACAACGGCACTGCAAACGCACCCACACGCAGTGTGGAAAATTTTGAAATCGCCCAGCTCGTGATTTTTGCTTTCCAATACTCCCTCGCCACCGTACTGAAAAAATGGGGGATCGTTCCCCATGCCGTGATCGGTTACAGTTTCGGCGAGTATTCCGCCGCCTGCGTCGCCGGCGTGATGCCCCTGGAAGATGCCTTAAAACTCGTGGCAGAACGTGGAAAATTGATCGGCAAAACTCCCCACGGGGCCATGTTGAGCGTCCCGCTCACCCGCCATGAACTTTCCCCCCTCCTCAGCGGGAATTCAAAGGTCTCGCTGGCTATCGATAACGGCCCTTCGTGTATTGTTGCCGGTCTTAAAATCGATATCGATGCCTTTGAAGAGGAAATGAAACAAAAGAAAACCCTCTGCATGCGTGTCAATACGTCCCACGCCATCCATTCCCCCTTGATGAATTCCATCTGCGACGAATTCCGGCTCGTCTTACAGCGAATGACATTAACCAACCCCTCCATTCCCATTATTTCCAATGTCACCGGCCAATGGGTTCATGAAGGCCAAGCCGTTGACCCCGCATACTGGATACACCATCTCTCTAACCCTGTACTTTTCGCCGACGGCATCCGCGAACTGGTTAAAGAACCTAATGCCATTTTCTTAGAATTAGGACCCGGACGGGATTTGTGCGCCTTGATCCAACGTTACCTTTCCCAGGATCAAATACCCGTAAACCTGGTCAGACCTTCCTTAAAAGATATCGACGATACCGCTTTTCTCCTGGACCGCATCGCCCGGTTGTGGTTGAATGGTAAAAACCTCGATTGGGAGATGATTTATGAAGGAACTCCCGGCCAGAGAGGCCGCATCTCCCTTCCCACCTACCCCTTTGAAAAACAAGAATTCAACCTCATGAAAGGAGCGCCTTCCAATCTCTTGTATTCCACCAAAGAACCCCCATCCCCATCCGTACCACCTTCCCTGTCTATATCCCAGGAAGCCCCATCAGCCCTTTCATTTAAGCGAACCCACTTTCCTGCAAATTACGAACCCCCCTCCAACCCCATCGAGTTGAAAATTTCCCAGGCCTTCCGGTTCATATTCGGGTTGGATTCCATCTCGATTCACGATGATTTCTTCGAACTCGGCGGCGATTCGTTGAAAGTCATTATGCTGGTAACCCGTCTCCACCAGGAATTGGATGTCGAAATTCCAATGGAAGTCGTTTTCCGCCGCACCACCGTCAAAGAGCTGGCCCAATATGTGGAGCAAAAAACCGGCAAACATGCCTTTTTATCGATTCCCCCGGTGGAAGAAAAAGAATATTACCCCTTATCCTCTGCCCAGCGCCGCGTATTTATCCTCGATCAACTCCAGGGCAAAAATAAAGCCTATAACCAACCCTCCGTGCTGTGGATGGAAGGAACCCTAGACGTTGCCCGCCTCGAAGAAGCATGCAGGGGCCTTATGGAACGCCATGAATCCCTCAGAACCGGTTTCGTTGTCATCGCCGATTCACCCGTTCAACGAGTTTATCCCACATCCGGGATCTCTTTTTCCCTTCAATACAACGATTTAACCCCCAGTTCCCGGCCCGAGTCCGAAGGCGATCAGAAAGAAACCCAAGTTCAGCCCATTATCGATGAATTTATCCAACCCTTCGATCTATCCTGCCCACCCCTGTGGAAAGTCGGTTTGGTGAAGGTGGCGCAAGAGAAATACCTCCTCATGCAAAACATCCATCATATTATTACCGACGATATTTCCACCGGCGTCATTATCAATGAACTCGCCGTTTTATTCCGCAGGGAATCCCACACTTTACCCCCCCTGCCCGTGCAATATAAAGAGTTTGCCGTTTGGGAAGAAAAAGAAACCGTGACCGGCACTATCCTGGAAGAACAAAAAACCTTTTGGCGGCAGCGGTTTTCAGGCGATTTACCCATTCTCGTGCTCCCTTATGATTTCCCCCGTCCCCCTGTCCAGGAGTTCGAAGGCGCGCACATCGATTTTACCATTGATGCCCCTTTGGCCCATCGAATCGCCGATTTGTCCCGCCAGCAGAGAACCACGCTGTTTGTTCTCATGCTCTCTTTATATAATACCCTCCTCTATGCTTACTCCGGCCAGGAAGATATCGTCATCGGGACACCCATCACCGGCCGTTCGCACCGCGATGTTCAACAAGTAGTCGGTATGTTTGTCAATACCCTCGCTTTGCGGAACCGCCCCCGCCCAGGAAAAACTTTCGACGCGTTCTTACAAGAAGTCAAAGAAGAAACCCTCCAGGCTTTCGCCAATCAAATGATCCAATTCGAAGACCTCGTGGAACACATCGAATACAAACGCGACATGAGCCGGAACCCCCTGTTCGATACCATGTTTGTCCTCCATACCGTGGATATCGAAAAAATCCATATCCCCGGCGTCGAGCTGCGCGCTTACGAATTCGACAGCCCAGTCTCTAAATTCGATATCACCTGGAATGTCGCCCAAACCAAAAAAGGTTTGAATTTCATCATCGAATACAGCACCGCTCTCTTTAGAGAAGAAACCTTGCTCCGGTTCCGCGATCACTTCCTGGCGATCATCTCCGAAGTAGTCGACAACCCCCGCGTAACCCTTGAAGAACTCAGAAAACGTGTAAACGAGGTGACCGACGAAGAAAAAAACCGCATCCTCTATGAATTCAACAATACAGACGCCGATTACCCCACAGATAAAACCATTCATCAACTGCTCATCGAACAAACGGAAAAAACGCCGAATAAAACCGCTCTAATCTCCCTGGAAACCCATGACCCGGACGATCCCGGTTCTACCGCTCCCGAAGGCAAAGATACAGGGCTCAAAACTCTCACTTACAAGGAACTCGATTCCGCCTCCAACCGTTTGGCCGATTTTTTAAGAAATAAAGGCGTTAAACCCCGTACAATCGCCGCCATCATGATCGACCGATCCTTTGAAATGATGATCGCGCTCTTTGGGATTTTAAAAGCCGGCGCCGCTTATCTACCCATCGAAGCAGGATACCCGCCCGAACGAATCCACCTCCTGTTGAAAGACAGTTGCTCCCCATGGATTCTCACCCACCGATACCCCCTGGAAATCGATACAGCGCACCTTAACTGCGAAGTCATCGATATCGGCGTTATTTTCGATAATAATACGGCCTTAAATACAGGGAATGAAATCGAAAAAGAAACCCTTCAACCGGGGGATTCAAGCACTCCGCACGACCCGGCATACGTCATTTATACCTCCGGCTCTACGGGGAAACCCAAGGGCGTCATGGTGGAACATCACTCCGTTCTTAACCGCTTGAACTGGGGACAGAAAACATACCCCATCGGCGAAAATGATGTGGTCCTCCAAAAAACCTCCATTATCTTCGATGTTTCCGTCTGGGAATTATTCTGGTGGCCCTTTAACTGCGCTTCTTTATGCCTTTTAAAACCCGGTGAAGAGAAGAACCCGGAAGCCATTATCGAAACCGTGGAAGCAGCCAAAGTCACGGTGATCCACTTCGTACCGTCGATGTTGAACATGTTCCTGGAATACCTTGAAAATTCGAAACCCGGGGATATCGAACGGTTAAAGACCCTCCGATGGTCTTTCTCCAGTGGAGAAGCATTAACCATGCAGCATGTGGACCGTTTCAACAAGATACTGCATGAAACCAACAATACAGACCTGCTTAATTTATACGGTCCCACGGAAACTACCGTTGAAGTCTCTTATTTCACCGATTATAAAGCCGGTAAATGGGTGAATATCCCGATAGGGAAGCCCATAGACAATATCCGGATGTATATTGTCGGCCCCGAGATGCAATTGCTCCCCATCGGTATGCCCGGGGAATTATGCATTTCAGGAGTCGGTTTAGCCCGCGGGTACTTAAACAACCCCGAATTGTCGGCAGAAAAATTTACTCAAAAGACCAGAACCCTTTTTGAAAAAAGGGTTCTGGACTCCCAAAAACTTTCGATAAATATAAACAAAAGTTTTTACCGGGTCCAGGGGCGGTTTTTACAAAAAGAGCCCCTGGGTTCTTTTTACAGGACTGGTGATTTAGCCCGGTGGCTGCCGGATGGAAACATCGAATTCCTCGGCCGTATGGATTCTCAAGTCAAAATCCGCGGGTTCCGGATCGAACCCGGCGAGATCGAAGCGTGTTTGAAAAAGCATGCAGATATCAAAGAAACAGCCGTGCTGCCTATCCAGGAAACCTCCGGCGACAGCTACTTAAGTGCCTATATCGTTACGGATAACAGCCTGGATATTCCCCAGCTTAGGGAGTATCTCGGCGCGCATTTACCCGAATACATGATCCCTTCCGATTACATCAGGGTCGAAGCTATGCCGCTAACACCCAGTGGAAAAATCGACCGGAAAGCGCTTTTAACCGTCAAAGGTGTCCGCCTTCAACTCGGAGCGGCTTATGCGTATCAAGCCCCCCAATCCGATCTTGAAAAAACCATTGCGGCGGTCTGGCAAGAGGTACTCAAATCGGATCAAGTCGGGTTGGAAGATAACTTCTTCGACCTCGGCGGTACATCTCTCAAATCCATCATGACCATCAGCAAACTAAAAACCGTTTTAAAACGGGATATGCCTGTGGTTACTATGTTCCGGTATCCCACCATCCGCGCGTTGGCCAATTTTCTCAACCGCACCGAAACCGCCGCGGGGTCGGCTCCTCAAACCAAAGACAGGACCGAGATCAAGCAAAAAGGAAGAGAGCTGCTCATGCAAAAGCGAAACCTTCGGAAGTAGGAATCCATGGAGAACCCCATAATGAACCAAGATAAAGAAAAAATTCTTTTCATGTTTCCCGGTGTCGGGTCCCAGTATGCCGGCATGGGAAAAACATTATTCGATCGATTTGCTGTTTTTCGTCAAACCCTGGAAGAAGCCGGCGATATCCTCCATATGGATTTTGAGAAGTTATGTTTCAAGGAGACCGATAAAAAGGAGCAGGCCAAATTGGAGAATGCCCAGTTGACTATTATGGTTTTCAGTGTTGCTCTTTTCAAAGTATACATGCAGGAAATCGGCGTGAACCCCGATTTTTGTGCCGGTCACAGTTTAGGGGAGTATTCCGCGTTGTGTTGTGCCCGTGCCCTTCGATTTCCCGATGCCCTCCTGCTCGTTCAACAGCGCGGGAATATTATTAGCGAAGTCTCTTCTAAGCTCGACGGCACCATGATGTGGGTCATCAACCTCGATCATAATGTCGTAGAAAACGTATGCCGCCAGGTTTCCGTTCAAAACCGAAACGTTTACATTTCCGCTTATGACTCCCCCACTCAAACCTCCATATCCGGTCATAAAGATGTCGTCATGACTGCCGCAAAGCGGTTGGAGAAGGAGGGAGCCATTGTTTATCCCCTCCAAATGAGCGGTCCGTTCCACTGTCCCTTGATGCAGGAAGCCGCAGACCGGATGAAAGGCGTGCTTACCCGGTTTTCATACGCCCCCCCCATATATACCGTTGTGGCGAACCGCGATGCCCGGCCCTATACCCGTAAAGAGAGTATCGTTGAGAATTTATCCAGCCAGTTGATTTCCCCTATTCGCTGGATGGATTCCATCCAATACCTCGTTTCGCAGGGAGTGGGCGTGGCTGTAGAGATCGGCCCCAAAGATGTGTTGAAGTTTTTAATGAAGAAAAATGCCGCCGGCATTCAACCTTATACCATGGACAATGAGTCCGATGTCCATAAATTGAAGGACCGGTTTTTAGTCCCGGAAACCGACTATTTAAATGTAATCGGGCGGTGTCTCGGCGCTGCCGTCGGTACGAAGAATCGAAACCAGGACCCGGCCCGGTATGAAGTCGAAGTGGTAAAGCCCTACAAAGAGGTTGCCGCCATGTACGAGGAATTCAAGTTGCAGGGGAAAACCCCTTCTGCAACTCACGTGGAGAATTCCTTGAATATGCTTCGACGCGTTTTGACTGCGAAGCAGGTTCCTCCCTCCGAGCAGGATCGGGCGTTTCGAAAAGTGCTGCAAGGCCGTGTATCGATGCCCCGCCAAGCCGGATAATTTTATATGAAAAGGAATATAATTAGAGGATGTGTAAATATTTCTGTGTAAGTTCTCTTCTTTCGCAGAAAGACACTGTTTCCCGCAGACAGGATACTGCATTTTTCTTAGTAAAAAGCAGGGAAATCGATACACCGGTGAATTGTAAGCATGAAAATGGAAAACCTATGATAAAATCTTTCTTACTAAGGATAAAATCTTTCCTACTAAGGATAAATTATTCCTTATTAAGGATATAAACTTCCTTACAGCGGATAGAATATTCCTTACAGCGGATAAAATCTTTCTTATTAAGGATAAAATCTTTCCTACTAAGGATAAAAACTTCCTTACTAAGAAATAAAATTCCCGTAATAAGAATGAAAATGGGTATATCCGGGATGATATCTTTCCTACAAAAGATTGAAAATAAGTATTTTTCGATGGCACAACCTGCTTATCCGTTTTTAGCTCCGGTTTAGTTCTAGCACTACGAATTCGGTCTCTGTCCATAGGCAAAAAATACCACGATTCACTTACAATACCACCAATTCGGTCTTTGTCCATAGGCAAAAAATACCACGATTCACTTACAATACCACCAATTCGGTCTTTGTCCATAATGTCCACAATGTCCATAAAGTCCAGGTTCTTGCCTATGCTAGCCTATGCTTGCCCATGGCCATTATGCAACGGAGTATGGACAGTATGGACCTTATGGACTGTATGGACAAAGTATTTGTTCCGGGAAATCGGAATCGAACCGGGACTCTTGAAAAGAATTTTGGCTGAAAAGCCGCGATAGAATTAACAATTATCAATTAAAAAGCGTCCACTACGTCCACATGGTCCACATGGTCCACATGGTCCACCGGGTCCACCGTCCACAATTAACCGATTGCCAATGGCCATTATGTGCGGCTTTTTCAAACCTCAATTTTATGGATATTTTTCTATTGGGGAGTTGACAAAACGGTTGAATAGAGGTATATATTGAATGGAGGCAATGAATGAATCATGTATCTGTAAACCTGCAAGTCCCGGATTTTATTATTAATACAATCGATATAGACAGAGATAAATTAGAAGAATATTTTCGCCAAACTCTTGCAGTGGAACTATATAGGGAGGGTAAGATATCGCTGGGAAAGGCAAAAGAATTCGCCGCCCTGCCCAACAAATGGGAAATGATTCAACTCCTTAATTTCAGGGGCGTTCCTATAAATTATTCGGCTGAAGATGCAGAAGCCGACCTGGAAACTTTGGATAAATTGCTGCCGTGAATTTTAAAGTTGTTTCAAACTCAACTCCACTGATTGCCCTGTCAAAAATCAATCGACTCAATATTATTAAAGAACTTTTCGGTTCAATTATTATTCCTGATGCTGTTTTTTCTGAAATCACCACAGATAAAAAAGGAAGGGCCGGAAAAACCGATGTTTTAAATGCGAAATGGATTAAGAAGAAAACAGTAACAAACAAAATGGTAATAGATGTATTATCGGTTAGCCTGGATATGGGTGAATCTGAGGCGATTGCGCTTGCGAAGGAAATTGATGCAGATTTGATTCTTATCGATGAAAAGCATGCCCGTAAACTTGCAAACTCGCTGGATATACCAGTAACTGGAACGGTTGGGCTGCTTCTCCGTTATTATAAGGGTAAAAAAGAGGATTTCAAACACGCATTAAACGAATTAGTCGCAAAAGGATTCAGGTTAAGTGATAGAGAATATAAAAAGATGTTGGATAAAGCCAGGTAGTGCAATCCGCATTTTTTCACTTCGTCCACTGGGTCCACCGTCCACAAAAAAGGATCAATTAACAATTATCAAGTAGTTTCCCAGAAGAGAAGCGGAAGTTGAGCGCGAAGCGCTTATTAAAAACGGCACGGAGTGCCTCAAAATCCCCTGATCTTCTTATCCTCTTCTCCTCTCATCTTCTATTTTCTAGCCTGTCCCCTTTTTTCCCTTTTTTTTAAATTGCTTAACAGTAACAGTAACATTCGGGGCAGCAGCGAAAAAGAAAAATCGTGCGAAATTGTACCGTTTGCAAACTTGATTATTATACTATTTGGTATTATACTAATTGGTATAATACGAAAAAATATAAAATGGAGGTACAGGATGAACCCATTTAAATATGGCCGCGTTGTTTTCGACAAGGACTTCTGTCCAAGGCCCAAACTACTGGCAGAATTGAGGGCGTGTATTTCATCCGATCAAAATGTATTGTTGGAAGGGGAGCGGCGATCAGGCAAAACCTCATTAATATTCGAAACAATGCGAGAAATAAGTAAATTCCGGCTGCTTTATATCGATATTTTAGAGATAAAGACGATCGATGACCTTTGCCGAAGGATCATCAAGTCCATAATATCGATGGAGCATAAATCGGGTGTGGTGGAAAAGGTATTCAAATCGTTGACTCATTTGAAACCGGTAATGACAATCGACCCGATGACCGGGACCCCGGGAATATCTCTCGACGCATCGGTAGAATTAAAACCCGATTCTATAGAAGGTTTGATGGATTTGATTTATTCTGAGAGTAAACGAAAGAAACTGGTGGTTGTTTTCGATGAGTTTCAAGATATTTTAAATATCGATTAAGCCCCGGCGGCGCTTGCTATGTTGAGAAGCAAGATTCAATTTCATACGGGAATCCCCTATATTTTCGCAGGAAGTGTTCGAAATAGGATGAACGATATTTTCAATAATCCCGACAGCCCATTTTTTAAATCGGCGATTACTGTGGATGTGGGGCCACTGGATCGAGCGATTTTCAGCGAATTTTTACGGGAGAAATTTCTACAGGGGAAACGCATCGTCTCACAGGGTTTGATTGACCGGGTATTTAAAATAGCGCAAGATATTACGGGGGATGTTCAACAAATGTGTGGAGCAATATGGGAGGTGACTTCTTACGGAGATAATATAGATGAAGGTATTATTCCCGATGCGTTGGAGTTAATTTACAGCCGGGAGCTTCGGGGATATGAGTTGACGTTGTCCCAGGTTACTTCCCAGCAGCTTCGCTGCCTGGTAGGGTTAGCTAAGATCGGAGGGGAATCGCCTCTTTCATCGGAATTTATTAAGGTGACAGGAATAAAACTGCCGGCTTCTATTAAAAAAGCACTAAATCGGTTGATTGATTTGAAGATCATTTATCGGTATCAAAAGGAATATAAGTTTATCGATCCTTTTTTCAAATCCTGGCTGATATACAAAAATTTTTAACAGGTGGTGATTTTTTTTAATTTTCTTGACCTTCACACGGTGGGTTTTTAGTGCAGAGCCGATGGATGCAACCGAGTATGGACTGTATGGACAAAGATTTTTTTTGACTGTCCCCTTTTTTATTCTTCGACACTCTTGATCTTGTTTTTATATTGTATTATATTATAATCTGAATCTTATAGAAAATAAATGGAGGTCAATATGATCGAGAAACTTTTCAAGGGGCTGCTAATTGCCATGATAATCGTCGGGCTTGTCGTTTGCGTTTTCAACTTCACAACCGCCAAAACGAAGGCATGGGGAATGATCACTTATTACGGGACTTATTCGGCAGAGAATTGGTATTGCCCCGGCCCAAAGTATGATTGCTATGTTTGCATTATCCTTGAATGATCGGTTTTAGAATCGAAGGATACAATTAATGAAAACAGGAATATCACTTCTAATTTTTCTTACTTGTGCAGCAATCCGGCTAATGCCGGTTGAAATAAAAAATATGGGAATTATTCCCATCGATCAAAGTCAAGTGTATCTGCAAAAAGTATCGAAATTTACCGTCACAGAGGACGAATTCTTTCTTTTCCCCGATATGAAAGCAGGTGATGTGAAAATTTTCGATAATACCGGGAAACTCGTTAAGGTCCTGGGTCGTAAAGGATTAGGCCCACAAGAGTACGTTGCACCTTATTTCTGCGATTACAAAAAACCATATTTTATTGTTCTTGATTGGGGGAAACATAAACTATTGAGTTTTCAGAGAGAAAATAAACTTGACTTTAAACCGCTGAGTGAGTCGTTAATACTGGCATTAGGATATGATGTCAAATTTATTGCCGGGAATCGTATCCTGATCTCCGGCTATGCAATGGATTCGGAGAGCAATGAGTATGACCTATATTTTCTTGACCCTGAAACCCAAAAAAAGGATTTCCTCCTCCCGGATTACTTGAAATATGGCTGCTCATCCAAAAGAGAGAAAGATAACATCTACCCCACGAAAATCGCTCCGCTTTCGATTTATGGATTTTGCGATTATATTAACGGATCGATTTATTTTGTATGGAAGGGTGATCTCAGAATATTGAAAATCAATTCCTCTTCGAAAAAAGTAGACTATTTTGGGAAAAAAACAGGGAAATATATTAAACCCGAAGTAACTCCTCAACTACTAAAAATGCATAATAACAGGGAAAAGGGAACAGAAGTGATCAGGCAAAAAATGTCCTGGGTAACGGGTATTTTTGCCGACCCGGATTTCGTTGCCCTGGTTTATTCCAATTATAAAGCAGGAATGGAAGGTTGGCAAACCATCATTCAATTCTATACTCTAAAGGGAGATTTTATAGAAGAAAAGGAGCTCCCGGGTGCTATTAATATCAGTTCGTTCCCGGAACCTTTCTTTTGCTATACCAGGGAGACCAAGATGTTATACTACCTGGCCTGGAAAATCGACCCCCAGTACGAAGATGTCTATCAAATCCTCAAATTCAAAATTTCCATCAAGGGCAAATGAAAAACTTAATCATTGCTTTTTTAATGGTCTGTTTATTGGTTTCTCTCAGTTTTCATTATAAAATGTTTAAAACGAGCCGGGAACCTGTATTTTATGATTTTCCCGTATCATTGTTGAAAGGTGATCCATCCATTGAATCGCCGGTTTATCTACTACTTTTTTTCTCGAAGACCAACTGTAAAGATTGCCTGGAAACTTTCGACTTCCTGGATCATCTGGGGCCTCCTTTTATTATAGCCGGAATTGTACCCGATACCGAGTTGTCGAAGGAAATGGAATTCAGGAACCAAACCGGGGTGACGTTCAATTTGATTGGAATGAAGGATTTTAAAAAGTATGCGCCTTTGTATGGCCCATCGTTGATGGGAGTAACCGGTAAAGGCAGAATCTTGTTTTTAATACCCGGTATTCCCGGCCAAATGAAGTGTCTGAAAGATTTCCTTGAAACTTTTTATAATAAAGCATTTGTCTTATTGTCGTTGTAGTGGCTGCAAACAAAGGTAATGCCTGGTTTTTCTAGCCTGTCATGAAATTGGTTTAGCCACAGAGGTCACAGAGGCCCCACTGCGTGGGGGGGTTCGTTTGCAGTGCCGTTTCATGGTGCGACGTTTTGTGGGATGGTCTGGCTCCGTTTTTATTGAGTTTTTTTATCTGTTTCCTTTGTTCTCACGGGGTGCGCGGAGGTCGCGGAGGTAACCTGGGATGATGAATGATGAATTTTACACGGCGGCGTGTTGAGAGATATATTCCATTGCTGCATTTAAGAACAGGCCGGACCTCTTTTCTCCTTTATCCTTAGCGAAATGATCCACCTGGGCTAATAAGCGTTCAGGGATAGTAATATTAATACGTTTCGCTTTACCGGAAATTTTGGTGAGATCGACCGGAACCAGGGCCCAGATGCCGTCTTTATATGATTTATTATTCCTGTGATTTTCGATGGAAGTTGCATTGGGTACAGGTTCGCCATCCATCATGAGGCCTTCTACATGGCACATAATAGCCTCTTTTGCGTTTTCCAGGACGTCTTCCAAGGTTTCCCCGGCAGAGAAACACCCGGGAAGGTCAGGAACCGTTACTCCATAATCGCTGTCTTTATCTTTATGTATTACTACGGGGTAATTCAAATTGTCCTCCTTTATTCATTTTCCCAACCTGCTTGGTGATTCATATAAGTATTATACACACTCGCAATGAAAACGTCAATGTCAATCGATTTTTGATTTTTTTTGACTGTCCCCTTTTTCCAGGTTTGCTTTTTCATTAAGTAAAAAAATCGAACTTATATAATACAACGAAGGGCCGAAGGCCGACGATCGACGATTCACGATTCACGATTCACGATTCACGATCAACGGATAATGGAAGGAATTCGGAAACCGACTACAGCCCCCGCGATCCCAAAATGACAATTACTGCGCGTGTGGCTAAAAACTTTTCATTATGCTATA
>Ga0105104_10000475_pt1 | contig 31033 bp, 36 predicted proteins | sample PPLLaktember2015_3_FD_87034 | JGI IMG/M metagenome (GOLD analysis project Ga0105104, IMG submission 87034) | Freshwater sediment microbial communities from Prairie Pothole Lake near Jamestown, North Dakota, USA - PPLs Lake P7 Core (6) Depth... | ecosystem: Environmental > Aquatic > Freshwater >...
CGAGACCGTGTCATCTTCCCCTGCATCGCGGTCTCGATACGGCGCTTCGCGCCTACCCCCGGATCAAAAGGTGGTCGAGTAGCCCTGCGCGGGTTCTTCCGCGCAGGGCGTATCGAGACCGTGACATCTTCCCCTGCATCGCGGTCTCGATACGGCGCTTCGCGCCTACTCGACCGGCTTTTCGCTTCATTGATACAATGGAATGACCATGGAAAAAGGCGCCCTGCTGAACGAACGGTACGTGCTCGTCAAGCCGCTGGGGAGCGGCGGGATGGCGCACGTCTGGCTGGGGCGCGACGAACTGCTCAACCGCACCGTCGCGATCAAAATCCTGCGCGAGGAATACACCCGCAAGCCGGATTTCCAGGAACGGTTCCGCCACGAAGCCCAGGCGATCGCCCGGCTTTCGCACCCCAACCTCGTCACCGTCTACGATTTCGGGGTGGATGACGGCCGGTACTTCATGGTCATGGAATACATCGAGGGCGAGGACCTGAAGACGTTTCTGCGCCGGGCCCGGCCGCAGCCGCTGGAGACCTGGCTGGATATCGCGATCCAGGTTTGCGAAGGGCTCGGGCTGGCACACCGGGCCGGCCTGGTCCATTGCGACATCAAACCGCAGAATATCCTCCTCGCGCCCGATCTGCTCGCCAAGATCGCGGATTTCGGGATCGCGCGGGCGATGGTCGCCAAGGGGCTTGTCCTCGACCGCACGCAAACCCAGCCGCTGGAGGAGGACACCGTCTGGGGCAGCCCGCAATACGTCTCGCCCGAACAGGCGGCCGGCGACGCCCTGACGCCCGCCTCCGACATCTACTCCACCGGCGTGATGCTGTTCGAGATGCTTACCGGCCGCCCGCCCTTCCCCGGCAAAGATCCGCGTACGCTGATCCTCCAACATCAGCATGAACCCGCTCCCTCGCCGCGCCTGATCAATCCGGATATTCCGGAGGAACTCGAGGCGGTCGTCCTCCGCGCGATGGCGAAATCCCCGGCCGAGCGTTATCGCAACGGCGACCAGATGGCCCGGGTTTTGAAGGCGCTGCTTGCGGATTCCGCCGCGCCGCTCCCGGATGCTTCCCCGACGGCGGATTTTCCCGTGGTGGCCGAGGAACCGGGAATTGATTGGAAGGCGGTCGGGCTGGGATTTGCGAGCCTGATCTCCGCCGGGGGCCTGATCCCGCTCTGGGTTTATGTGTACTTCCTTTATAATCCCCCGGGACGCTGACCTTCCCGCGCCCCCTTTTTAGCGGCTTTCCCGCGATCCTTACGGCCGGGTTAACGTTAACGATTTACAAACCAAGCATTGGTATAATCATATTTCAAGCCCGATTCACGACTGGAAAGTCTTTCCGCGGGCGTAATTCAAATCGGAGGTTTGTGTGAATTCCAACCGTACGCGCAACATTGTTGCGATCCTTATTGTCATGTTTTTCATGGGGTACCTCCTCGTCAGCTGGTACAACAACCAGCAGGCGAGTATTCCGACCATTTCCCTCAGCCAGGTGGCGCAGGAAATCCAGGCCGAAAAGATCAAGCAGATCATCGTGATCGAAGACGACCTGGAAATCCATTATGCGGACGAGAAGCAGGCCAAGGCGCGCAAGGAATCCACCGCGCCCCTGGCGGAGCAGCTGGCGACCTTCGGCATCACCCCCGAAGACCTGGACAAGGTCAAGATCGAGATCAAGCCGCCCAACGACTGGGGCATGGTGTTCAACCTGCTGAGCTATCTGCTGCCGGTCCTGGTCCTGGGCGTATTCATCTACTTCATGGTCCGCCAGATGCAGGGCACCAACAACCAGGCGATCATGTTCGGCAAGAGCAAGGCGCGCATGCTGTCCGGCGACCAGCCGACGGTGACCTTCGAGGACGTGGCCGGGGTCGAGGAAGCCAAGGATGAGCTGCGCGAGGTGGTGGAATTTCTCAAGGAACCGGAGAAGTTCATCTCCCTCGGCGCGCGCATCCCCAAGGGGGTCCTGCTGGTGGGGTCCCCCGGAACCGGCAAAACGCTGATGGCCAAGGCTGTCTCGGGCGAGGCGGGGGTTCCGTTCTTCTCGATCTCGGGTTCCGAGTTCGTGGAGATGTTCGTCGGCGTCGGCGCCAGCCGGGTGCGCGACCTGTTTGAACAAGCCAAGCGCCATTCCCCGTGCATCGTCTTCGTCGACGAGATCGACGCCGTCGGGCGCCAGCGCGGCACGGGCCTCGGCGGCAGCCATGACGAACGCGAGCAGACCCTAAACCAGATCCTGGTCGAAATGGACGGGTTCGACACCGATACGAATGTGATCGTCATGGCGGCGACCAACCGGCCCGACATCCTCGACCCGGCGCTCCTGCGGCCGGGGCGGTTCGACCGGCGGGTCGTCCTGGACCGGCCGGATATGCGCGGCCGCGAGGCAATCCTGAAAGTGCACGTGCGCGGCAAGCCGCTGGCGCCCGGGGTGGACCTGACCACGGTCGCCAAGGGCACCCCCGGTTTTGTCGGTGCGGACCTCGAAAACCTGGTCAACGAGGCGGCGATCCTGGCCGCCCGGCGCAATAAAAAATCGATCGGGCAGGATGAGTTTCAGGAATCCGTCGAGCGCGTAATCGCCGGCCCGGAACGCAAGAGCCGCCTGATCACCGTCGCCGAAAAGAAGATCATCGCCAACCACGAAGCCGGGCATGCGGTCGTGATGCAGGCCATCCCGGAATGCGATCCGGTCCACAAGGTCTCGATCATCTCGCGCGGCATGATGGGCGGCTACACCATGGCACTCCCGGAAGAGGACCGCACGGTCCGCGGGCGGCGGGAATACATGGCCGAGCTGGCCGGCTTGCTTGGCGGGCGCGCCGCGGAGGAGATCGTCTTCAACGACATCACCACCGGCGCCGCCTCCGATATGGAACGCGCCACCAAGACCGCCCGCAACATGGTCACCCGCTGGGGCATGAGCGACCGGCTCGGCCCGATGGTCTACGGCCAGAAGGAGGAACTGATCTTCCTCGGCCGCGAAATCTCCGAACAGCGCGATTACTCGGACCAGGTGGCGAACGAGATCGACGAGGAAGTCCGCAAGATCGTCAACGGGGCCTACGAGGAAGCCAAGGCGATCCTGACCAAGCACCGCGAGACGCTGGAAAGGGTTGCTTCGCGGTTGGTCGAGATCGAGACGATTGACGGGGAAGAATTCAACCGGTTGTTCCCGGCGCCGCAGCCCAAACGCAGCGGCACTCCGATCCCAAGAGTGAAGTAAAACCCTAACCATGGAAAGTAAACCGCCGGCGGATTTTTCACCGGCGGTTTTTTTGCTGATACTTCCCGCCAGGGGTACCGCTGTAGAGTACTCGCCGTTCTGCCCGGCCGTCCCGACGATCCTCCATCCTGCGCTATGAGGCGCTTCCCTGGCTGACGCTCCTCATCTGCCCCTTTTATGAAAATGCCCTCCGGCGCAAACCGCCGGCGGGCTGCCCATCCGGGCCGTGCAGGGGCAAGTGCGATAACCTTCGCGTTCGCCGAAATCCCGCGCCTTTTCATAAATCCCTCATTTTCAGGACGCCGCCCGTCGATGGGTTATAATGCTCCAGCCCTGAAACGGGCTATTTTCAAAACAGGAAAGGCAATTCATGTTTTTAGGAATCGACCTTATCGAATTGATCCGGACCGTCGGATATATCGGCATCATCGCGATCATCTTCGCGGAATCCGGGTTGTTCTTCGGATTCTTCCTCCCCGGAGACAGCCTGCTGCTCACCGCCGGTCTGCTCGCCGCGCGCGGGGAATTGAACATTTGGATCCTGCTTCTAACGCTGGCCCCGGCGGCAATTCTGGGGGATAACGTCGGGTATTGGTTTGGGAAGAAGGCCGGCCCGGCGATCTTCAACCGGGAGAATTCGCTGCTGTTCCGGCGCAAGAACCTGCTGGCGGCCAAGGCCTTCTACGAAAAGCACGGCGGAAAAACGATCACCATCGCCCGCTTCATGCCGTTCATCCGCACCTTCGCGCCGATCGTCGCCGGCGCGGTGGAGATGGAGTACAAACGGTTCATGCTGTTCAATCTGCTGGGAGGGCTGTTGTGGGCGGTCGGGGTTACGCTCGCGGGATATTTTCTCGGGCAATGGATCCCGCCCGAGGTGCTGGATAAATATTTCCTCATCATCCTGATCGTGGTGGTTTTCCTTTCGGCCCTGCCCGCCATGATCCACGCCTGGAAGGAATACCGCCACGAGGTGTGGCAAAAGGTCGTCAGCATCTGGAACCGGATACGGGGAAAACAACCCGAGCCGACGGAGTAGCGACGGCCGGATGGATATGGATTAAGGGAACGCAATGCCGATATATACCTACCGCTGCACGAAGTGCGGCGTGGAATTCGAACAGCACCAGACCTTCTCGGATCCTCCGCTGACCAAATGCCCGGAGTGCGGGAAGAAATCTCTGCGCAAGGTTTTTACCCCGGCCGGGATCATCTTCAAGGGAACCGGCTGGTACGCCACGGATCATCGCTCTCCGTCCGGCGGCGTGAATATCAAGAAGGATAAATCCGAGACCCCCGCGGAAAAACCGGCTTCGGATTCCTCGGCCGAAGCGGCTCCGGAAAAGAAGAAGCCGGAACCCAAATCCGGCGAAGCTTCCGGCGAATCGAAGAAGTAATTTGACAGGATTTACAGGATAAATTGGGGTTTTATTTTTAGTTACTACTCAACCCGGGAAAAGCGTACACGGATTACACCGAAAAGATCCGATGACACGGATTATATAGAAAGAAACCTCTGAAAAAGGGTGTCTTACTGAGCGAAGCGAAGCATTTGTTCCTGCGTTTCTAGACTCTTCGCTACGCTCAGGGTGAGTTTTTCAGAGGTTTCAAATAGAAATTTCGGCGTCCTCGGCTCCTTTCGGTGTTTCACGAATTGAAATCGGGCTGAGTTGTTACTATTTTTATTTTTAAAAAAGAATTGCTAAAGATATTCTTTGCGTCCTTAGCGTCTTTGCGGTGAGATTTGTTTTTTTTTACATTTGGAACCCGTTGCGGGCGCGGATCACCTTATAAGAAAAGTTTTCCACATAATTCATGAGCTTTTCGGATATTTCCTGCCATTCCTTCGAAGCGAGAAATTCGTCCATGGCTTCCATCCCCGGCGCAACGCCCCCCACCATGATCTGCGGGCTGTCCCCGTAGGCGGTGTACCAGGCGTCGGTCGGTTCCACACCCAACTTCTGCATTCCCGGCAGAAATTCCCGCACGATGAATTCGAAATATTCCTGCGCCTGCCCCGGGAGGATATCCCAGGTCATCAGCAGTTTGACTGCGGTCATGCGCCCCGCTTGTGATCCAGGACCAGCACGTGGGTCTCTTCCGGAAGGTCCGCCCGCGTGATCTTCAGCGATTCCTGGGTCTTGGGCGCGGAAAGGCCCATTTCCTTTACGAATTTTTGGAGGGTGTCCAGCTTAAGGTTGATTTCGGGGGTGCGGTAGTGCATCGGCACCACGATCGAGGGCTCGAGCAGACTGATCACTTCCGCCGCCTGCGACGCGTTCAATCCGCTGCCGCCGCCGACCGGCACCAGCGCGACGTCCACCGCTCCGAGGTTCTCGATCTGCTGCTGGGTCGGGACGTAATCCAGGTCGCCCAGGTGCGCCACCGTCAACCCGTTGAAATCCACCAGGTACAGCGTATTGGAATCTTTGCTCTCGGTTTTTTTCTTCTTCCCGGAGGCGTCCGGCGCATGGCGGGTGGAGATGCCGGTGATGAATACGCCGCCAATTTCGAATTCGCCCGGCCCGCGGATGATCCGTTTTTCGCCCTTGACGGCTTCCACACAGTTATGGCCCGGAGAATCATGCGAGACGCAGACGATATCCGCCTTCAGGCGCAACGCATCATAGCCGATGCTGTCGTCGTACGGGTCGATCACCACCGACGCCATGCCGCGCTCCATCAAACGGAAACAGGAAAGGCCGTACCAGACGATCTCCATGGGGCATCCTCCGAGAGTCTGGATTATACTCGATAGAATAGAACGATCAACGATGGACGATAGACCATCGACCGCGGCCTAAATCAGCGACGGGAATGGGTTTCGCGGCCGGTGATGGTGATCGGCGGATCGCATTTTCCATGAATCACTCAGACTCTTCCAATCCCATGCCGGCGCGGTCTCCGCTGCTTTGCTTGGAAATCGGCGGCGGGCGCGTGCTGCGCCCGGAAGGCGCCCCGCCGCTCCCCGCAGACTCCTCCGGAACGACGCCGCTGATCGATCGCGCCACCCTGCGCATTCCGCCGGGGCGGAGTTATGCGGACGCCCAGCTGGACGATACCCAGACGCTTGCGCGCGAACGGTTCCGCTGGAAACCGCCGCTGCGCTTTTCGGTCCGCGCGCGGGTTTCGATCCCCGATCCGCGCGGGACCTTCGGCTTCGGATTCTGGAACGATCCGTTTTCGCTGTCGCTCGGGATGGGCGGCGCCGCGCGCAAGCTGCCCGCCGCGCCGCAGTGCGCCTGGTGCTTCTATGGTTCGCCTCCGCACGATCTCCCGCTGGTGGAGGGCGTGCCCGGATCGGGCTGGAAAGCGCAGGTGCTCTCCTTCCGTCCGCTCCCCCCTCTCCTGCTGGCGCCGATCGCGGCCGGCGGCGCACTGCTGGCCGCGCTGCCCCTGACCCGGCGCTGGGCATTCCGGCAGGCGCGCCGGTTTTATACCGCCGAAGAAACACCGCTTGAGCTCGATCCCGCCTCATGGCATGCGTATGCGATCGAGTGGACCGCATCCGCGGTGCGCTTCTCCGTCGACGGCTCGGAAGTCCTGCGCGCCGCACATCCGCCGCATCCGCCGCTGGGGCTGGTGCTCTGGATCGATAACCAATTCGCCGTCGCCTCCCCCGAGAAGGGGTTCGGCTTCGGCGTGCTGCCCATCGAACGGGAGCAAACGCTCGAACTCGAGGATGCGCGGATTGAATCACCCCTCCCGGCGTGATAGAATGCGCGGACTTGCCCGGAGACGGCGGATGGGTTGCGGCCCACGCCCGGATAAAAAAAGCACATGATGGAATCCCATGATTTGGAAACCCTCTCCCGGATCGTCAGCCGCGTGATGGCGGTCGAAGAAACGATGCTGGGAGGCCCGAAACAGAATTTCATATTCCGCGCGCGCGGTCAGCTGACGCTCGAAAGCGAACTGGCCTACGCGCAGCTGGCCGGCGCCGTGAAGCCCCTCGGCCTGACGGCCCTGTTGCGCGCGGACGGCGGCCGCCAGGAGATCCTCCTGGTGAAGGAACTCTCCCGTCCGGGAAGCGGCAACCCGCGCATCAACCTGCTGCTCTTTCTGCTGACCCTCGCAAGCGTCGTCTTCACCGCCGCGATCAACGCCGTCCCCGCTTCGGCCATTCCCTGCGAAACCCCCGCCGACCTGGCCGGGAGCCTCGCCTATCAATGGAAGCTGATCGTCCTCCTCGCCGGGCAGGCGTTTGCCAATCTCGGCGCCGGTCTGCCTTTTGCCCTGAGCTTTCTCGCCGTCCTCGGGACGCACGAATTCGGGCATTACCTGGCCGGCCGGAAAAACAATACCCGGGTAACGCTTCCATTTTTCATCCCCCTCCCGCTCATCAGCCCGTTCGGCACGCTCGGGGCGGTGATCTCCATGCAGGAGCCGCCCCGCAACCGGAACGTCCTGGCCGAGATCGGGATCGCCGGACCGCTGGCCGGCTTCCTGGTCGCCTTGCCGCTGCTCGTGATCGGCCTGGCGATGTCCACGGTCGAGGCGCTGCCTACCACCCTCGGCCCGTGCGAGGGTTTCTCGCTGGAAGGCAATTCGATCATCTACATGCTGGCCAAGCTGGCGGTGTTCGGGCGGATGCTTCCGGCACCGGCGGTCTTCGATACCGCGCCCATCCTCTTTTACCTGCGCTCGTTCTTCACCGGTTTCCCGTTCCCGATGGAAGGCGCGGATGTCATCATCCACCCGCTGGCTTTCGGCGCCTGGGCGGGGTTGCTGATCACCGGGCTGAACCTCATCCCGGCCGGCCAGCTGGACGGGGGCCATCTGCTCTACGTCCTCCTGGGGGAACGCGCCGGCCGGATCCTGCCCTGGATTATGATGGGAATGGTCATCCTCGGCTTGTTCTGGCCGGGCTGGTTTCTCTGGGTGGTCATTATCTTTTTCCTGGGACGGGCGCATGCCGAGCCGCTGGACACCGTCACACCGCTCGACACCCGCCACCGTCTGTTGGCTTGGACCGGCCTGATCCTTTTCGTATTGATATTCACCCCCATCCCGCTGCAGGTGTTCGGTGGCTGAAGAACTCTTCCGCGACCTCACGCCCGAGCAGTTGCGCGAGCTGATCGCGCAGGACCGGGTGCCGCGCCTGATCGACGTCCGCAATCCCGAGGAATTCGCGTTGTGCCGCCTGCCCGGCGCCGAACTGCATCCCGGCGGCCAGATCGCCGAATGGAGCAGAACGCTCGACCCGAACGAGGAGATCCTGATCTATTGCCATCACGGGATCCGCAGCCTGCACGCGGTGATGTACCTGACCGCGAAGGGGTTCAAACGGGTGATGCACCTGCGCGGCGGGCTGGACGCCTACAGCCTGCGCGCGGACCCGAGCGTGCCGCGGTATTAAACCCCTATTAACCGCAGAGGCGCAAAGGAGACAGAGAATTCGCCAAGATTATAAATTTTTTCTTGAACATTCTTTACTTTTATTACCCTGTAATATCCTGTAAATCCTGTCTACTTTCTTCCGATTCATACCCGCCAGAAGTTCACGACCGGTTTGGCGCCATCGGCGCGGAGGATTGTGAATAATACTATTGCTTTCCGGTAAAACAGGTCCGGTTATTTCCTCCCCGGCTGCGATTAAAGAAGTTTTTATATGAAAAATGAGTAGAGGCGGATCGGATATTGGAAATCGGCCGAAGTTCAGAGGGCGACCGGAATGGTGAACCAGAAGCGGCTGCCTTGACCGATACGGCTCTCCACACCGATCCGGCCGCCCATCGCTTCGACCCAGGCTTTGGCCACCGCCAAACCAAGCCCGGTGCCGGTACTTCCATCGTCGGCGGAAGAATCCGCCCGGTAAAATCGATCGAACACGCGCGTCAGGTCGCCTTGGGAGATACCTTGTCCGGTATCGGTGATGCTTATGGTGGCGGTTTTGGAGTCAGACGCCGTGCGCAGAATGATCCGTCCACCCTCCGGTGTGTGCTGGAGCGCGTTGACGACCAGATTGACAAGCACCTGGCGGAGTCGGTCCGGGTCCGCCGAGACCGGGATTTCCTCGCCGGGTAAATCCCGCTCGAGGACGACGGCGTGCGCATCCGCTGCGGCGGCGAAGCTCTCCACCACCGATGCCACGACGCCGGCCAGGTCGAGCCGTTCATTATGCAATCGCGGCTTCCTCGATTCGGCGAGCGAGAGTTCGCGCAGATCGTCCACCAGCCGGCTGAGGAGGCGGGTCTCGTCGAACAAGCCGGCAATCTCGGTCTGGGTCAGCGGGTACACCCCGTCCAGCATCGCCCGCAGGTTTCCCTGCAGGACGGCCAGCGGAGTTCGCAATTCATGCGCGATGTCCGCCGTCAGGTTGCGGCGCAGCGTTTCGGCCTGCTCGAGCGAGGCGGCCATTTCGTTAAGCGCGCGCGAAACCTCGGCCGTTTCCATGCTCCCGCGTTCGGGAATGCGATGGGTCCAATCGCGGCGGGAGAAGGAACGCGCGCCCGCGGCCATCCGGCCCAGGGGGGCGGCGATAAAACGCCCCAACGTCGCCCCAGCGATCAAACTCAACCCGGCGGCCACGAGCGCGGCGATGATTAAAACCGTCCGGAGCCTGTCGAGCAATTCCCCCGCGGCCGGATCCTCCTCACCGGATCCTGCCGTGCCAACGATCAGATACCCGATCGCCGCCTGATCCCCAAGGATGGGTAGCGCGGAAGCCTGTTCATCAGCGGAAAGCGATTCTCCCGTTCGAAGCCCGCGCTCGTCGATCAGGATCCGCCCATCGGCATCGGCCAGCATAAGGGGGGGGCGGCCACGGCCGTTCCCCGCTCCGGAGCCGCGGCCCTGTTCGTAGGAGGCAACGAACGTTTCAACGCCCTGCCAGCTCCCGTTGATGGCATGGAACGCCGCCAGGTCCGAAAGCCATCCGCTTTGGGAGAGCATCTCCTGCCGCGCCAGATATTGACGCACTTGGGTCCCGGCCTGCCAATCGATGAGAACGGCGATCGTCCCGATGCCCACCAGCGATACCAGGCCGAACGCCAGCGTCAGGCGCACCCATAAGCGATTCACGATCCATCCTCCCGGAGGCGGTAGCCCACTCCGAAAACGGTTTCGATCAGGCGCGGCTGGGCGGGATCGGTTTCCACCTTCTTCCGCAGGTTCTTGACGTGGCTGTCGAGCGTTCGTTCCAAGCCGTCGTACGCGAAACCGAACGCCTTTTCGATGAGCTCCGCGCGCGTGAAGGCGCGATTCGGGTACTCCATGAGCGCCTGTAAAATGGAATATTCCGCGGGGGTTAATTCCACCGGCGAGCCGCCGACGGCAAGTACATGGCGGTCCATGTCCATTCGCAGCGGCCCGGATTCCATAATGTGCGCAGGTTCGGGTTCCCGTCCGACGCGGCGTAAAATCGCGCGTACCCGGGCGACGACTTCACGCGGATTGAACGGTTTGGTCAGATAATCGTCCGCGCCGAGCTCCAAACCGAGGATCCGGTCGGCATCGTCCACCCGCGCCGTCAGCAGCAGGATGGGGATGGCGGACAGATGTTTATCCCCGCGGAGCGTTCGCGTAAGCTCAAGGCCGTCCATACCGGGCAGCATAATATCCAATACGACGAGGTCCGGACGGTCCTGCCGGATGGCATGCAGCGCCGTATCGCCGTCGTCCGCGGTTAAAACCGAAAATCCCGCTTCTTCGAGATACGAGCGGATCAGGCGGATGATCTGTGCGTCGTCGTCGACGATTAAGATTCGCTGGGTCATGATTTTATATTATAGACCCGCACCGTACTGCCGCTTCGGCATCGCAACCCGGACCGGGCGTTTCGATTGCGCCGCCCGGTCCGGGTCTGCCGTGACGGTTTATACCCGCCGTCGGTCGGGTGTTTCGAGCAGGGGATTGTGTCAGGACCCGGTGCCGTCGCAGACACCGTCACCATCACCGTCGCCCCCGCCGTATCCATTCCCGCCCGGCTGGAAGGGTGTGTTGATCTGTTCGGTGACATGGATCCGCATGCTTTCCAGCATCGTATCCGCCTGGTCCTGCGTCAACCGGCCCTCTGCCACGGATTCCTGCAGTTCGGCGGCGCGGACCGCAAGGAAGGCGTCCACGATTTTCATGGGATCCACCCCCTTCGACTCCGCTACGGCGGCGATGGTTTTGCCGGCATTCAGCTCAACCACCAACTCCGTCCGCGTCATACCCAGGGTCGTGGCGGCGACAGCCACCAGCGAGGATTCCGGCCCGCCGATTCCCCCGCCCCCGGTTCCGCTGCCGCTGTTACCCGGCCTGCGTCCGGCGCCCATCGACTGCGCATGGGCGGTCGTGCCAAAAGCCAGCGCCCCGGCCAGCGCCGCCATCAAAGCCAACGATCCGATCTTCATCCATCTGTTCATAGTGACCTCCTAGGTCTTCGATTTCGGCGGATGGAATTCATCCGCAAGCACAAAGGAAAGCATATCGAATGCCCATGGAGTTCGTATGGAGACAGGATGAAGAAAAACAGAACTTTCCATCCGTGATTTTTCGGACACGGATGTCGGTTTTGAGAAAAAACGCAAATCACGGCGGCTTTCTTCCTCCGGCATGGAAACAGCGGCGTTTTTACCGCACCGCGGCCCGCCTAAGGCACACGCCAGACGTGCACGACCGGTTTGGCCCCGTCGGCATACAGCTCCAACACATACAGCAGACCGTTCGCGCGATCATACGAAACGTCGCCGATCCGGTAGCGGCGCTGATCGCCTTCGCCCAGCATCTCCACATCGGTGCCGGCCGGATTGAAAAAGAGATGCTCGTCGATGTCGAGAACCGCATAGGGCTGCGGTTCCCATGAGTTCAACTCCCCGGCGGCCACCCGGGCCAGGTCGGCCGGATCGTAAAAAATAATCTCCGCGTCATAATGCGTGCCCCACCACCCGCGCTGGCTGATGCAGCCTCCGGCGTCCGCGTCACAACAGCCGGAAAAATCTTCCGGCGGGCAAGTTGTGCCGTCGGCCATTCGACAGGTCGGGAAGTCGGTCACATCCGCATCCACACAAACCTGTTCAGGACCGGCCGGATTCCGGTAGCCGTACCAGAACTTCGCGCCGTTGCTTTTGGTGCCCGCAAACAGGACGGCCGCTTTACCCGATGGGGTCGTCAGCCACGCCCCACCCTCCCATTCATCCGGATGTTGATACCCGCTCTGGCAGCGGATAATCTCTTCCGTAGAATCCGAGGTCGCATATAAAAGGAGTACGGTTTCACTCAGGCGGGTCCCGGGGGCGGGCGCGGCGCCATCCTCCCCCCATGGACGATAGGCAAACAACGCCGGCCCCATCCCGCCCTGCCCGCCGTCCCGCATCCGCCCGGCGGCCAGCAGGCGCCCGGACGCATGCGCATCCGCCCAGGCGGCGGGGATCTCGAAAAGATATCCGTTCACGCTGTATGGATTCTGGCGGCCGATAAACCAAACTCCCTTGAAATCCGGGGCTGCCAGGTCCGGGCTGAACCAGGCGTGCGATGGAACGTCTGGCGGTTGAAGGTGCTGCCCCCAGGCCAGGTGGATCCGCGGACCGGTATCGGGATGATTGAGGTATTGCATCCCGGCTTTCGGAATTTCCTCGAGGCCGGTGAAATACCCCGCGGTGACATCCGCGAAGTTCTGAAGAAATCCGGCGATGGGGAGACTGCCCGGGTTGTCGGCCATCGCGGGCACCGGAATGCTGACTTCCGCAACCTGATTCCCATCCGGCAACGATCCCCAGGCCTGCCGGTCGTGGCCCATAATGAACAGCGAGCCGGGATGGGCGTCGTTCCCGGCCGGATCGCCGTCGGGGTTGAAGGTCATGGCATTCCCGCCATAGGCGAATGTCCTCGGCGGCGTCTCTTCGCCGGGGAGGCGGAACGCGCCCAGGTAGACCAGGTCGGCGGGATTAACCAATCCTGCGGCAGGAGCTCCATCCGGCGGGCGGGTATTGGAGCCGCCGGAGCCGGCGGCGGCGGTCCGCGCAACCGCAGGAGCGGTCGAGGAGTTGCGATTCATGATTATGGATTGACCCGCGCAAGCGATGGATAGAGAACCGAATACCCAAAGGAGATGTTTTGTGTTCTTCATCGAGTGGAATCCTCCAATGCGCCCATGGGCCGGATAATAAAGGTGTATGGCCGTGCGGCAATCGCGGCAAGATTAGGTAATATGAATTGTATCCCCGTTGGATTAACAGGGTATTGAAAAAGGCTGAGGGTGTCATTGCGAGGAGCGAAGCGACGAAGCAATCCCCCTTTTTTTATAGAGGGGGGAGATTGCTTCGCTCCCTCCCGGTCGCTCGCAATGACACCTGTTTATTCCTTTTTCAACAACTTGTTAATAAAAAAAACGCCCCGGCGGTTGCCCGCCGGGGCGTTTTTGGTTGACAGGATGTGATTACTTAACTACAGTAACGTTGGAAGCCTGCAAACCCTTGGGGCCTTTTTCAACGGAGAATTCGACCTTCTGGCCTTCTTCAAGGTTCCGGTATCCTTCGCCTTGAATAGCGGAGAAGTGAACGAACACATCCTCGCCGCCTTCCCGGGAAATGAAGCCGTAGCCTTTCCCGCCGTTGAACCACTTGACCGTGCCGGTGATACGCTCAGACATTGTATTTGCCTCCTTTTGGCAAAAAGAACTGTGTTAGGACGACAATCTGTTCCATCGGAAAGACTAGAACAAAAAGTGGCTCACGGATGTACCGTGAGCCACTGTCGTTACTGCTTCCAACGTGAACCAACTGGTATCCTACGAAGTCAAAGGATAGCACAGTTATATGGGTCTGTCAAGGGGCTGTTTTGACTCCACGAAGGGCACGAAGAAGACCTTAAGTTCACGAAGGATCCAATTATTAAACTTCTTCGTGTCCTTCAGGTTTTCCTTCGTGTACTTCGTGGATTCATTGATGCTCTGCCAGCCAGCGCTCGGCGGAGATCGCCGCCGCGACGCCCATCCCGGCGGATGTGGCCACCTGCCGGAAGGTCGGGTCGGCTGCTTCGCCCGCCGCGAATACGCCCGGCACGCTCGTGCGCATCCGGTCATCGACCCGCAGGTATCCTTTTTCATCCATATCCAAAAGACCGCGGAACAGAGCGGTGTTCGGATCGTGGCCGATGAAGACAAAAACCCCGTCGGCCGGGAGCACGTCGGTTTTGCCGCTCGAGACGTTGCGCAGGGCCACGCTTTTCACGCTGTCCGGCCCGCGGATTTCTTCCACAACCGTCTCCAGCAGGAACCGGATCTTCGGATTTTGCGCCGCCCGGTCCCGCAGGATCTTTCCGGCACGCAGTTCGTTGCGGCGGTGGACGATCGTAACCTGTGAGGCGAAGCGCGTCAGAAAGAGGCCTTCTTCGAGCGCGCTGTCGCCGCCGCCGACCACCATCACGCTTCTGTTGCGGAAGAAGGCCCCGTCGCAGGTGGCGCAGTAGGATACGCCCTTGCCGCGCAACAGGTCTTCTCCCGGAATTCCCAGTTTGCGCGGACTCGCCCCGGTCGCCACGATGAGCGCCCTGGTCCGGAACTCGCCTGTATCGGCATTTACGCGGAAGGGGGTTGATTTCAGGTCGAGTGCCGTCGCGGAGGAATAATCCACGACCGCGCCGAACCGTTGCGCCTGTTTCTGAAACAATTCGTACAGATCCGGGCCCTGCACCCCTTCTGGAAAACCCGGATAATTTTCGATCGTATAGGTCAGGGAAACCTGCCCGCCCGGTTCCGGGCCAGCCAGCACCAGCGGATGGCGCTCGGCGCGCGCCGCGTAAACCGCCGCCGCCAGCCCCGCCGGCCCGGTCCCCAGGATGATGACTTCCTGATCCGGGGCGGGTTTGCCGCCCGCCATGCCGTTCGATGTGGATTGCATGCTCCTCCTGCCGCGTTTCCCGGCGCCGGGATCCAAGAACGCCGTTCGGGGAATGCGTTTCCGCCGGGACGCGCAGGTCATTATACCGAATGATCCGCGCGTTCGGCCCGCCCTTGGACCTTATCCTGCGGCTTGACCCTTCGCCCAAGCGGTAGCAGAATCTCTCCATGCACATCACCGTCTGCGTGCTGGAGTTGGAGATACCCGGCTGCCTCTCGCTCAAGGAGAAGCGCGGCCGCATCCAGCCGCTGCTGGCAAAACTTAGAAGCCGTTTCGGGCTAGCGGCTGCCGAGATCGCCCGCCTAGATGCCCGCGACGGCGCGGCCGTTGCCTGCGTCGCCGTCAGCAACGATCCGGCCCATAATGAACGGGTGCTGCAATCCGCGCTGCATTGGATCGAAGTCAACCGCCCGGATCTGGAGTTGCGCGATGCTCACATCGAACCGCGTTGATTTTTCTTCCCGACCTTCTATGCGCCTTTGCGCTTTGCGTTTATGATTTTATTACTGCATCCTCCGTTGTATGAATGAAACGGAAGACCGGGCTTTAAATCACACGGCGATCCTCCCGCCCAATCCAGGAATTTCGATATGACAAACCAAGATCCCCTCGCATCTCCAAAAAAGTCCGGCAACCGGCTGGCAATTTCCATGCTGCTTGGAATCCTGCTCTCGGGCTGGCTGGCGCTTGCGCCGTTGCTCGCGCTGGCGGCGGGTATGCTGACCTTCGATTTCATCCCCCAGAGTTTTTCGTTCTTCAGCCTTGTTCCCCGGACCGGCAACCTGCCGCAACCGGTCATCGGATTGTGCATTTCCCTGTTCTCCTTTTTCCTGCAGGGTTTGGTTCTTTTCCCGGTATGGAGGGCGACCAGCAAAGGGGAAGGCCGGGAAATACTCCATGCCGCAAGCGGCGGCCTCCTGCTCACCGCAGGCTTCATGCTCGCATGGGCTCTGGCCGGGCTGGCGTTCCCGGAACAATCCGTCTTCCCTTCATTGATCCGCCTTCTGCTAACCGTGATCGCGCTCGGGATTGTGTTTCGCCCGCTTCACCGCAGCGCTTCCGCCCGGCTCGGTAAAACGGCCGCCTCCCCGCTGCTCCTGGCCGGCGGCGCCGCCGTTCTGCTGCTTCTGCCATGGATGGTTTTCGGGGCTTTGGGGTCGATCGGGGCCACCCTCGCGGCGCTGGCCGAAGCGCTTTCCTACGGAGTCGGCGAGGAACTGCTCCTGCGCGGCGCTGTGGCGGCATTGGTGGCGCGCGCCACCGGCCGGCCCCGGCTGGGATTTTTGATGGGGATCCTGGTTGGGCTGGCGATGCAAACGGGATACATGCTCCCGCTTGGGGATTGGGTCTCCGGCCTCCGCTTGTTTAATGCCATCGCGATCGGTCTGCTGGCCACCGAACTTGCCGCGCGGGGATCGTTATGGGGCGCGATCCTTGTCCACACGGCCTTCGAGTTCGGATTCCCGGCCTGGGTGGATTGGCGGATGGAATTCTCACTCCCGCATCCGGCCGCGATGGAAAGCCTTGGATTGGCGCTCCTGCTCAGCCTGGTTTTTGCCGCCGTCCGCATAGCCGTCAACGCCGTCGCGAAGAACCAGCCCGCCGCGTTGCGGCTGTCGGTTTCGGCCGCGTTCGCCCTCATCGCCCTGGCCGGATCATCGGCCGGATACGCCGCGTGGGGCAATCCCGGGTTCAGCGAGGACGGATTCCTGATCGTATTCCGCGAGCAAGCCGACCTGTCGGGCGCGCAATCGATACCCGATCGGACCCGGCGGATAGACTTCATGTATCAGGCGCTCACCGCCACCGCGGAGCGCGCACAGGCTCCGGTCCGGGCCGAGCTCGACCGCTTGGGTGTGGAATACCGCCCGCATTACCTGATCAACATGATCGAGGTTTTTGGACGGACCGGCCTGATGCCACGCTTCGCCGGCCGCGCCGACGTCCAGGCGGTGGCGCTAAATCCGGACGTGCGGATCATGAACTACAACGAATCCATGGATCTGCTGGCCCTCCCCATCCCGGGTCTGGGTGTGGAATGGAACATCACCGCTGTCGGCGCGCCTTCGGTTTGGGAACGGGGGGTGGATGGGAGCGGGATCGTGGTGGCGGGGGCGGACACCGGCGTGGATTGGACCCACCCGGCGCTCCGATCCAAATACCGCGGCGCCTCGGAGGGCGCGGCCTCCCATGATTACAATTGGTATGACCCGTGGAACGGCACGCCGGCGCCGTGGGACGATGTCGGTCATGGAACCTACACGCTGGGGACGGCCGTGGGGGCGGACGGAACCGAAAACCGGATCGGGATGGCGCCCGGCGCCAAATGGATCGCCTGCCGCAACATGCGCTACGGGATCGGCAATCCGGGGGCGTACCTTTCGTGCATGGAGTTCTTCCTGGCGCCGTTTCCGCTCGGCGGCGATCCGTTCCGCGACGGACGCCCCGAGCTCGCCCCGCACGTGATCAACAACTCCTGGGGCTGCCCCGAACGGGAAGGCTGCGGCGCGGACACGCTCGCCCCGGCCTTCCGCATCCTGCGCGCGGCGGGGATCATGATGATCGCCGCCGCCGGGAACGAAGGGCCGGCCTGCGGAACGGCCGTCGATCCGCCCGCCAGCTCCGGCGATGTCTTCACCGTCGGTGCGAGCGACGAGCTCGACTGGCTGGCTTCCTTTTCCAGCCGCGGCCCGGCGGGCGGAATCCTCAAACCGGATATCACCGCGCCCGGCTGGCTGGTCCGCTCCAGCATTCCCGGCGGCAAATATACAATCTCGGCCGGAACCTCGATCGCCGCCCCGCATGTGACCGGCGCGGTGGCCCTGTTGTGGTCGGCGTTTCCCGAACTCATCGGCGATATTGGGCGCACCGAAGACGTTCTGCGCCGTTCGGCGCGTCCGATGATGGCCATCCAGTCCTGCGGGATCATGGAAAAGCGGGGAACTCCCTGTCTATGCGGATCGGATTCACCGTCGGCAATCCCCAACAACAGTTACGGATACGGGGGCTTAAATGTGGATGCGGCGTTTGCGGAGATGCTGGCAATAAAACCGTAATCAGAACCATCCCATCCTCCTCCCCCTTCCCCTCCTCCCTTCCCGCCATACAGGAAGGGAGGAGGGGAAGGGGGAGGAGGATGGGATGGTATGCGGAGTTTATATTACTTAGTTTTTATTTTGTATTCACGGGATGATTAAACCGATGATGAATAACTTTTTTACCTTTGCGCCCTTTGCGTCCCTGGCCCATCCCGACCAGGGCGGGCTTTGCGGTGAGATTTATTCTTCAGCCTTCGCCTCTTCCCATAACGCGTCCAATTCCTCGAGCGTCATATCCTTGAGCGATTTGCCGCTTAGCGCGGAAGCTGCCTCCACATGCCCGAAGCGCTTGCGAAAACGGGCGTTGGATTTTCGCAGCGCCGATTCCGCGTCCACCTTCAGCCAGCGCGCCAAATTGACGACTGCGAAGAACACGTCGCCCAGTTCATGCTCGCGTTCCTGCTCGTCCGCGGCGGCTTCCAGCTCCGCGAGCTCTTCGGCCACCTTGGCCTTCACCCCCTCGATCGCCGGCCAGTCGAACCCGACCCGCGCCGCGCGCTTCTGATAGCTTACAGCCTGCTCGAGCGCCGGCAGCGCCAGAGGCACGCCGTCGAACAAACCCTTCCCGCCTTTTGCCTTGCCGTTGCGTTCCCCGGCTTTGATCTGCTCCCAATTCGAGAGCACCTGCCCGACTCCGTCCACTTTCGCGCCGCCGAATACGTGCGGGTGGCGGCGGTGGATCTTTTCGTCGATCCCGGCGATCACATCCGCCATCCGGAAATCCCCCGCCTCGGTCGCGATCTGCGCATGCAGCAGGATCTGGAGCAGCAAATCGCCGAGTTCCTCCGCCAGCTCGCGCGGATCCTCGCGGTCAAGCGCTTCGAGGACCTCGTAGGCTTCCTCCATCAGATTGCCGCGGATCGTCAGGTGGGTCTGTTCCCGGTCCCACGGGCAGCCTTCCGGCGCGCGCAGGTGGGCGATCGTCTCCTGGAATTCCTCGAGCGCCCCCGCCAGCGGCGGCACGTAGAGCGTCGTCAGGTGGGCGATCCGTTCGCTGCGGTCGATTTCATGCAGCGCCAAATCCTCAACCGTTTGCCCGGAGGTCCCCGCCGCGTGGATCAACCGCACGGGATGCTCATCCGGATACTGGTTCATCAGCGTGAGTTTGACCTCGCCGGCCAGCGTGCGCGAATACAGTTGGGCGACAAGCGCATGCGCCGAGGGCGGGAAGGGCGGATGGTGCCGCGCGGCAAGTTCGACCGCGTCGGAAACGGACAAGCCGTCCAGTGCGTCCACGCCCAGCGCCGCGAGGGCCGGTTCGATGAACGAAAGCCCCTCCACGATGCGTACAGTCACCCCGCGCTTCTCCGACTCGAGCAGGATCAGCGGCACGGTGGATTCCCCCACCCGCGGGCTGCCGGGGACGGCGTAGCACACGCCCCCGGGCCGCTCCGCCAAACGCAGCACCTCGGCCGCGATCGCTTTATAGACGGCGGAAAAATCATCCTCCTGCTCGTAGAAGGTATCCATCGGCTTCCAGTCCAGGCCGGGAAGCTCATCCACCGCCGGATGGCGCGCGGTGCGCACCCATACCTCGTGCGCCGCCGAAAGCGCTTCGTGCGCCTCCCGGGTCAGCATTCCCGCCCCGCCCGGGCCCAGCCCGACAATGGTGATCTGTTTTGCCATTGAGCACCTCCAAGGCCAATTCACCGCAGAGGCGCAGAGGGCGCGGAGAAACCGCTAAGGCTTTTTAATTATTTTTCTCTGCGCTCTTTGCGTCCCTGGCCCAGCCCGACCAGGGCGGGCTCTGCGGTGAGAACTTGTTAAAAAACCAAGCCGGGGCAAGTGTACCCCGGCTCATGAAAAATCGATAGGAAAACGCCCCGCGGTGAACGATTACCGCTTGGTGTAAGTGGGCGCCTTGCGGGCCCGCTTGAGACCCGGCTTCTTGCGTTCCTTCATCCGGTCGTCGCGGGTGAGCAAGCCTTCTTTGCGCATCAGCGAACGGAGCGTTTCATCCATCTTCACGAGCGCCCGCGCCACGCCCTGGCGGACCGCATCGGTCTGCCCGGACACGCCGCCGCCGGCCACCCTGGCACTGACCGTCGTCATGCCCTCTTCCCTGCCCGCCACGCGCAGGGCCGCGAAAGCCCGTTCCAGATCGCCCACGCGGGTGAAGAAATCCCTGGCCGCCTTTCCGTTCACGGTCAGCCCGCCGGCCTCCGGGATGATCCGGACCCGCGCGGTGCTTTCCTTGCGCCTTCCGACGCCTTCGAAATATTTAGTCGCCATCGATCGATCCTTTCCTTACGCCAGAACCTTGGGTTGCTGGCTTTCCTGCTTGTGCTCGGGTCCCGCGTACACCTTGAGCCATTTGATGATGGATTTACCGCGCTTGTTGTGGGGCAGCATTCCCCACACCGCCGCGCGGATCACCCGGTCCGGATGCTTGGCCAGCTGATCGCGCAAGGAGACGCTTTTCATGCCGCCCGGGTACCCGGAATGGTGGTAATACATTTTTTCCACGAGCTTCTTGCCGGTGACGCGGATCTTGACGGCATTGATCACGATCACGCCGTCGCCGCCTTCCACGCCCGGCGTAAAGGTCGGCTTGTGCTTGCCGATCAGCACCGCGGCCACCTTGCTCGCCAGGCGGCCCAAAATCTCGCCGTCGGCGTCGATCACGAACCACTCCCGCTTGATATCGGATGCTTTCGGGATGTAAGTCTTTTCCACGTCGTTTTCTCCACGTACTTGCTTTTTGGGCGGCGGCTTCAGGCTTGCCCGCCGCCGGGATACTCGATTCGCATCAGGCACAACCCGTGAGCCGGCGCGGGCGGCGCCGACCTCCCCTGGGGCGGTATTTCCAACAGGCCGCGGAGGCTATCGCGCGTCCTGCGCCCGCTGCCCAGTTGCAGCAGGGTTCCCGCAATCGTCCGCACCATGCGGAACAGGAATGCGTCCGCTTCGATCCAAAACTCCAGCGCTTCGGCCTGCCGCAGCCAATCCGCCCGCAGGACCGTTCGGACCGTGTGCGATCCTTCGCGCGGGGCGCTGCCAAAGGCGCCGAAATCCTTTTTTCCAAGCAGATCGCGCGCCGCGGCGGCCATCGCGTCCGCATCCGGCGCCGGCCACACCCGCAGCGCATACCGTTCCCGCAGCGGGTCCGGCCAGGGCGCCGCGATCACGCGGTAGCGGTAGCAGCGCTTTAGGGCATGATAGCGCGGATGAAAATCCTCCGCCGCGCTCCCGAGAGCCGGGCAGGCGATATCGTCCGGCAGGAGCGCATTCAGCGCGCGCTGCAATTCCTCCACCGGGTGGTTCCACGCCAGATCGAAGGCGATTACCTGCCCCGCGGCATGGACTCCGGCATCGGTGCGTCCGCCCGCCAGCAGCGGTTCATCCGGCCGGCCGAGCGTGCCGAGCGCCGAGCGCAGTTCGCCTTCCACGGTCCGGAAGCCCGGTTGCGCCTGGAACCCCCAAAAGGCGGTCCCGTCGTATGCGATCGTTGCCTGGTAACGTGCCATCTTCCCCCTCCCGAACCCGGGGGTCTAGCTTGCCGCTATTCGACGAACTCGAGCAGCACCATTTCCGCCGCGTCGCCCTTGCGCATGCCCAGCCGCAGGATGCGGGTATAGCCGCCGGGGGTCTTTTCGTAGCGCGGGGCGATCTCGTCGAACAGGCGCTTGACGGCGGCGGCGCTGCCGAGGCGGGATGCCGCCACTCTCCGGGCATGGACCATCTTTTGGTCGCCCGCCTTGATCCCGTGCTTGGCGAGAGTCACCAGCTTTTCCACCGCGCCGCGTATCGCAATCGCCTTGGCGCGCGTGGTGTGGATCCGTTCGTGCTCGAGGAACTGGTTGATCAGGGTCTTCCGCAAGCCTTTGCGTTGCCCGGTGGAGCGCCCTAATTTTTTTCCGGCTATCTGGTGTCGCATGGCGGTCTACTCCGTCTCCGTCTCACGAGCGACTTCGGCGGTTTCCGATTCCGGACCGCGCAGGAAGCCCTTCTCGCGCAATTTTTCCCGCAGTTCATCGAGGCTCTTTTCGCCGAAGTTGCGGATGGATAGCACGGCGTCCTCGCCCTTGTTCAGGAGTTCCAACACTTCGCCGACGGTGGTGATGCCGGTCCGCTTGAGCGAGTTGAACACCCGCACCGAAAGGTCGAGCTGTTCGATCGGCGTCTCCAAGACTTCGCTCGAGATTTTCGGCGCGACCGTCTCGCTCGTGCCGATCGTCAGGCTTTCCTCGCTCACGCCCGCCAGGTCGCGCAGGTGGGCGATCAGGATCCGCGCGCTCTGGCTGAGCGCTTCTTCCGGCCGGATCGTTCCGTCGGTCCAGACTTCGAAGACCAGGCGGTCGTAGTTGGTGTCCTGCCCGACCCGCGCGCGCTCGACGTCGAAGTTCACCCGGCGTACGGGCGAGAAGATCGCGTCCACCGGCAGTTCGCCGATCGGCATCCGCCCGCGCTCGTCGGACGGCGAATACCCGCGCCCCTTCTGGACCGTGAATTCCATGTCCAGCTTGGTTTTCGGGTCGTCGACCGTGAACAGGTACAGGTCCGGGTTGACGATTTCCACTTCCGGCGGCGGCACCACGTCGGCCGCCGTCACGGTGCCCTCGCCGCTTACCTCGAGGCGCATCCGCGCGGTTTCTCCGGAGACCATCCGCAGGCGCATTTGTTTGACCTGCAGGAGGACTTGGGTGACGTCCTCCTTGATCCCCGGGATGCTGGAAAACTCGTGCGAGACGTCGGAGACCCGCACCGAAGTGACGGTCGCGCCCTCCAGCGAGGAGAGCAGCACCCGGCGCAGCGCGTTGCCGAGCGTGATCCCGTATCCGCTTTCCAGCGGGCTTAGCACGAAGCGGGCGTAGTTCTGCGCCACGGCGTCGCGCTCGATCTTTGGCATGACCATGTTGGTGGATATGCTCACGTCGATTCTCTCCTCCGGCGCACCCTGTGGAACCGCGCGCCGTCGTGTCGAACCACGGCCGCCGACCCCGAGCGGAAATCTTCCGCCGGGGAAGACGGACCAGGACGTTATCGCGAGTAAAACTCGACGATCAGTTGTTCGTTCAGACGGATGTCCGAGAGTTCATGGCGCTCCGGCAGCTTGGCCATCCCGCCGGAAAGCGTTTCCAGATCCCGGTTGATCCAGGTTGGAACCGCCCGGCTCTCGGCCGCTTCCGCCAGCTCCTTGAAGTACGTGCGCGTGCGTGAAACCGCGCGGACTTCGATCTTATCGCCCGGCCGGAGCACGTACGAAGGCACGTCGGTCCGGCGGCCGTTAATGTTGAAGTGGCCGTGGGTCACCAGCAGGCGGGCCTTGGCCCGGCTCTCGGCGAAGCCCATCCGGTAGACCATGTTGTCCAGCCTGCTTTCGAGGAGCTGCAGGAGGTTCAACCCGGTCATGCCGCGTTTCTTCAGCGCTTCCGCATAATAGCGGCGGAACTGGGCTTCCAGAATGCCGTACACCCGGCGCGCCTTCTGCTTCTCGCGCAGCTGGCGGGCGTAGTCGGAAAGCCGCTGCCGTTTGAACTGCGCGTCCTTGCCGTGCGCGCCCGGCGCAAAAGCACGCCGGTCGAACGCGCATTTTTCGCTCAGGCAGCGCGCGCCCTTCAGGAAAAGTTTATCGCCTTCACGCCGGCATAATTTGCAGGCCGGACCAATTCTCTTCGACATACCTGATTCCTTCCTCGGCCGGCGGCTCCCGTTGCGCGGAAGCTCCGGCCCGTGATCGATGGATTACACCCGGCGCCGTTTCGGCGGGCGGCAGCCGTTATGCGGAACGGGAGTGACATCCCGGATCGAGCGGACTCTCAGCCCGGCTCCCTGGATGGCGCGGATGGCGGCTTCCCGCCCCGGCCCCGGCCCGTTGATGTAAATGTCGAGCTCCTGCATCCCCATCTCCTGCGCCACTTTGGCCGCCTGCTGGGCGGCCATCCGGGCCGCGAAGGGCGTGCTCTTGCGGGAGCCTTTGAACCCCGAAGTCCCCGCGCTGGCCCAGGCGACGGTGTTGCCCTGGCTGTCCGTCACCGTGACGATGGTGTTGTTGAAGGACGCGAACACGTGCGCCTGTCCGTAGGCGACCGTCCGCTTCCCTTTCTTGGTGCTGGCACGTGGTGCGCCGCGAGTTGTTCCTGCCATATTCCCTCACTGCAAAAATCGAACCGATGCTGCCGGATAAAAACCGTGCGATGGAAATCCGCCCAGCCGCGGGAGGGGAAGGATCCCCGTTGGATTTCCGGCACGCTTGCCTGTACGGGCGCTGCGACGCTGCGTCGTACGGGCGCAGCGACGGCTGCGCCGTACGGGCGCAGCGACGCTGCGCCCCTATTTCTTCTTGGCTCCGCGACGGCGGCCGCGTCCCGCGACGGTTTTCTTCGGTCCCTTGCGGGTCCGCGAATTCGTCTTGGTCCGCTGTCCGCGCACCGGGAGATTGCGGCGATGGCGCAGGCCGCGGTAGCAGCCGATCTCCACCAGCCGTTTGATGTTCATCTGGACTTCCCGGCGCAGGTCTCCCTCCACCGTGAAGTGTTTGCCGATGAATTCCCGCAGCGCGGTCACTTCGGCTTCCGTCAGGTCCTTGATCCGGGTGTCCGGACTGACCTTGGTCGCCTGGAGAATGCGCTTCGAGAGGACGGGGCCGATGCCGTAAATATAGGTCAGGCCCACTTCGACCCGTTTCTCACGGGGCAGATCGACGCCTTCGATACGAGCCATGGTTATCCCTGCCTCTGCTTGTGCTTCGGATTATCGCAAATGATGTACACCTTGCCCGCCCGGCGGACCACTTTGCATTTCGGGCAGCGTTTGCGTACGGAAGATGTCACTTTCATGGTTCCTGCACTCCTTTTTCCTGCCTGAGCCGAACATTTGATTATACCGGCGGCTCCGCCTTCCGAAAAGCCTGCCCCGGTGTGATCCAAGCCGGGGACCGGCCGCCCCGGGTTACGGCAGCGTCAGGATCAGCGGCTCCCCGTCCGTCACCGCGACGCTGTGTTCGAAATGCGCCGTGCGCGAGCCGTCGGCGGAAACGACCGTCCACTCATCGGCCAGCACCCGGGTGTCGGGCGTCCCGGCGATCACCATCGGTTCCAGCGCGATCGTCATCCCGGGCCGAAGTACGGAGCCCGTGCCGGGCTTCATATAATTCGGCACCTGCGGTTCCTCGTGCATCGCCCGGCCCACGCCGTGGCTGGTGTAATTGCGCACCAGGTGGAACCCCGCCGCTTCCACAACCCGCTGCATGGCCGCCGCCAGGTCCCCGGTCTTTTTTCCGGGAACCATCTCGGCGATCACCGCATCGAGCGCGGCCTCGGTCGCTTCGAGCAGCCGCCGGGTGAGATCATCCGGTTCGCCGACGGCCATGGAAAAAGCCGAATCGCCTACGTATCCGTCGACGATCGACCCGCAATCCACGCTGACCAGGTCCCCCTCCCGGATTCGCCGCTTCCCGGGGATGCCGTGCACCAGTTCCTCATTCACCGAGATGCAAATCACCGCCGGATAGGGCGGCCTGCCGTATCCCAGGAAGGCGGGCTTGGCGCCGTGTTTTTTAATGACTTCCGCGGCCGCCGCATCCACATCGGCGGTTGCCGCCCCGGGTTGAATGGCGGCTTTCGCGGCGGCGAGCGCCAGGGCGTTCACCCGGCCGGCCTCGCGCATGATCGCCAGTTCCCGGTTTGATTTGAGCGTGATGCCGCGCGAGATCGCCATGCCGACCGTCTACCGGACCGAGGCCAGGAGATCCCGGGTCACGTCATCGATCGGTTTGGCCCCGTCGATCTCCGCCAGCACACCCTTGCGGCGGTAGTATTCGATCAGCGGGGTGGTTTGTTCGAAATATACGCGGATCCGGTTTTGCACCGTCTCCGCCTTGTCGTCCTCACGCTGGTACAGCTCCGATCCGTCCTCGTCGCACTTGCCCGCGGTCTTGGGCGGATTGAACTTCTCATGAAACACGTGCCCGCCGGCGCGGCAGGACCAGCGCCCGCCGAGGCGTTCCACCAGCACCTGCGCCTCGACCTTGATGTACGGCGCCTTGCGGACCGCCCCCAGTTTCGAATCGGCCAGGAACAGGTCCAGGGCTTCGGCCTGGGGCACCGTCCGCGGGAACCCGTCAAGGATCGCGCCCTTGGCGCAGTCCGGGTTGCCCATCCGTTCGCGGATCATCGAGATGGTGACGTTGTCGGGCACCAATTCCCCGCGCTTCATGTAACCCTGCGCCAGCACCCCCAGCTCGGTCTTGCGCGAAAGATGATCCCGGAAAAGATCGCCGGAGGAGATGTGTGCCAGGTTCAACTCCCGGCTGAGCACTTTCGCCTGGGTGCCTTTTCCCGCACCGGGCGGTCCGAGCAGAACAATCAGGTCGGCCATGTCATTTCACCAAAAGGGATTCGTCGTACCCGCGCAGCTTCAATTCCGCCTCGAGGGTGAAATAGAGCTCGCGGACGACGCCCACCACGATCAGCAGTCCGGAAGAGGTGATCATGAGAGAGCTTTTATTCGCGCCAAGGTCGACGACCAATCCGACCAGGAAGGGCAGGATCGCCACAAATCCGAGGAAGAATGCGCCCGGGAAGGTGATCCGCCGCATCACCCGGGTAAGGTATTTCTGCGTCGCCTCGCCCGAGGTGACTCCCGGGATCTGCGCCCCGCTCCGCCGCAGGTTCTCGGCGAAGTTGGCCTGGGTGAACTGCACGTCGGTGTAAAAGAACGTGAACACAACGACCAGCAGGAAGAAGAGGATGTAATATCCCGCGCCCTGCCCGCTCATGAACCGCATCACGCCCGACGCCAAGATGTTGAGCCAGTGGCTTGTATCCGGCACGGCTTGAACGATCCACCCGACCGCCACGCTCGGCATGGAGATGAAGGTTCCGGCGAAGATCAGCGGGATCATGCCGGCCATATTGACCATCAAAGGCAGGTTGGCCCGCACCGGCATCGCCTGCCGGAAGCCGATCCGCCGCCCGGGATACATCACCGGGATGTTGCGCCGTCCCTGCTGGACGATGATGATCAGGAAGATCACCGCCACGATCACCAGGACATACACGCCCAGGCTGACCAGGCCGGTGGTGCCGCCGGTGACCATGCGGATCAGATTGCCGGGAATGCTCGAAACGATTCCGGCGAAGATGATCAGCGAGAGCCCCTGGTTGCGCAGCCCGTATTCCGAGATCAGTTCGCCCAGCCAGATCGAGAACATCGTCCCGGCGGTCATTGTGACGATCACCGCCACCGAAGGCAGGTTCCAGCCGAACCCCTCCAGGATGGGTGTGCCGCCGACGTTCATGGCGTTCAGGATGCCGATCTGCGAAAGCGACTGCAGCGCGGCCATCGGGACCGCGATGTAATAGGTCCAGCGTTCCATCCAGCGGCGCGCGCCCTGCGGATCTTCGCGCTGCCGTTGTTCCATGCCCGGGATGATCGGCGCCAGGAGTTGCAGGATGATCTGGGCCGTGATGTACGGGTAGGGCCCCATGGCCATCACGGAGAAGTTGCCGATCGTCCCGCCGGAAAGCATGTCGAGCATTTCGATGAATGTGGCGCCGCCCGAAGCGAACATGGCGCGAAGCGCTTCCAGATTCACACCCGGCACGGGGATATGCGCGGCCACCCGGTAGATGCACAGCAACCCCACGCTGATCAGAACCCGGTTGCGCAGATCTTCCGCCGCCCAGAGGTGCCGCAGGAAACTAATCGCCTTTCTCAGCATCGACATCATTCCTCCAAAAAACACCCGGCCGCGAGGTTACTCGCCCGCTTCCTGCTTTACATCTTCCTTGGTTCCAACTGCCTTGGTTCCAGCTGCCTTCGTTCCAGCTGCCTTCGTTCCAGCTGCCTTGGTTCCGGCTGCCTTGGTTCCGGCCGCCTTTTTCACGGCTTTCTTTTTCTCCGGTTTCGGCGCATCGGTTTCCGGCTTGGCGGTTTCGGGCTTGGGTGCCTCCCAGGCTTCGACTTTTCCGCCCGCGGCTTCTATCTTCGTCTTGGCGCCGCCCGATACTTTTTGCACCCGGACCGTAATCGCCGACTTGATCTCGCCGCGTCCGAGCACCGCCACCGGCTGCCCGGCGTTGCGCACCAATCCCGCCTCGACCAGGAGTTCAGGTGTGATCACGGTGTCCTTCGGAAGATCCGTCAGCTGATCCAGGTTAATTTCCTGGTATTTCACCCGGTTCAACGGGTCAAAACCGCGCTTGAAAGGGAGTTTCCGGAAGAATGGGAGGTTGCCGCCCTGGAAATATTGGGAAGGCCCGCCGCCCTGGCGCGCGCCCTGGCCCTTGGTGCCGCGTCCGGCGGTCTTGCCCTGGCCGGCCGAGATACCGCGGGCGACGCGCTTGCGCCGGTGGGTGGAACCCGCATTCGGTGTAAGCTCGTGCAACTTCATGACGATTTCTCCTTGCCCTCTCCGGCTTCCACCTTCACCATGTGGTTCACCTTCGCGAGCATTCCCCGGAGCTGCGGCGTATCCGCCTGTTCGACCGTCTGGCGGATCTGCCTCAGGCCGAGCGCCCGGATCGTGGCCTTATGGCGGTAGGTTTCGGTAATCGGGCTGCGCAGGAGCGTGATCCGTAGAATGCCGGCCTGCGCCGCCGGTGCGGCCTTCGCCTTCGCGGCTTTCGGCCGCTTCTCGGTCTCCGGCGCCGCCGCCTTTTTCGGAGTCGTTTTCTCAGTCATTCGCTTTTCGCTCCCAGAACGGCATCACGTGACGCGCTTCCTTGCCGCGCACAGCCGCCAGCACCTTTGGATCCTTGAGCTGATCGAGCGCGTCCATCGTGGCCGAGACGACGTTCAGAACGTTGGCGGAGCCCATCGACTTGGTCAGGATGTCGTGCACCCCGGTCGCTTCCAGGACGGCGCGCACGCCGCCCGCCGCGATCACGCCCGTGCCGGGCGAGGCCGGCTTGAGCAGGACCACCGCGCCGCCGCATTTGCCGATCACCTCATGCGGGATGGTGGCCTTGGAAAGCGGCACGTTGTGCATCAGCCGCCGGGCTTTTTCGGTGCCCTTGCGGATCGCATCCGGCACCACTCGGCTCTTGCCGATACCGATCCCGACTCGCCCCTTGTTGTCGCCCACCACCACCACGGTTCGGAAGGTGAAATGGCGCCCGCCCTTGACCACTTTGGCCACCCGGGCGATATCGATCACGCGTTCGTCGAATTCGGGTTTGATGTCCTCTTCCCGTCTGTCGTATCGTGCCATCGTCTACTCCATCGCGCTGTCGCGCTATTCCCGACTAGAACTGCAAACCGGCTGCGCGGGCCGCTTCCGCCAGCGCCTTTACGCGCCCGTGATAGCGGTAACCACCGCGGTCGAAAACCACCTGTTTGATGCCCTTGGACTGCGCCCGCTCGGCCAACGCCTTGCCGACTTCCTTGGCCTGCTCGGATTTCTTCAGCTTGCCGATCTTTTCGCGCAGGTCCTTATCCACGGTGGACACCGCCACCAGCGTTCGGCCGGTGCTGTCGTCGATGACCTGGGCGTAAATCTGCGAGAGGCTGCGGAACACCGAGACTCTCGGCCGATCGGATGTGCCCGCCACATGCTTGCGGACCCGGATGTGGCGCCTGATTCTTTTTTGCTCGCGTGATTTCGGACTCATATTCCTACCTCATCCTTGGATAACCCCGAACAACCCGCCCCAACCGATTGCGCGGGGGCCGCCCGCAAGCCGCGGGCTGTCAAGCCCAAACCGGGGCGCGGGATCCGGAAAAAGCTCCGGATTATTTCGCCGCCGCGGTCTTGCCGGCCTTACCGGCCTTGCGGCGGACCTTCTCGCCGACATAACGCAGCCCTTTTCCCTTGTACGGTTCCGGAGGCCGGAGTTTGCGCAGATCGGCCGTCATCTGGCCCACCTGTTCGCGGTCATACCCCTTGACCTGAATCGTGCGCGCTTTTTCATCGACCCCGAAGGAGATGCCCGCCGGCGGTTTGATCGTCACCGGGTGGGAAAAACCCAGGGAGAGGACCAGGTCGGCGCCCTTCAGTTCCGCGCGGTACCCGACGCCCTCGACCTGGAGATCCCTCTGGAATCCCTGGCTGACGCCGGTGACCATGTTCTGGATCAGGGCCCGCGCCATTCCGTGCGAAGCGCGCTCGGTCCGGGCATCGGAGCCGCGCTGGACATGGAGCGCCTCGGCTTCCTTGTTGAATTTAAGGAACGCCGGGAAGGTGCGGGCCATTTCCCCTTTCGGTCCCTTCACCTTAACGGTGTTTCCTTCAATTTGAATTTGGACTCCCGCCGGGATTTTCACCGGCAATCGACCGATCCGTGACACGCGAACCTCCTTCTGCCTCAATGGTCCGGTCCGTTGACCGGGCCGGCCATTACCAAACCTTGCAGATCACTTCGCCGCCCACGCCCAACTTGCGCGCCCGGGCGCCGGTCATGATCCCCTTGGGGGTGGAAACGATCGTCACGCCCAATCCGGAAAGCACCCGCGGAATCTCGCGTTTGCTGGCGTACACGCGGCGTCCTGGACGGCTGACCCGTTCGAGGCCGGTGATCACCGGCCGCCGTTCCCGGCGTTCGCCCATGTACTTCAAATACACCCGCAGGACTCCCTGGGGAGCTTCCTCGGTGACCACTTCGTACTTCTCGATATACCCTTCATCCTTGAGAATCCCGGCCACGGCCGTCTTCATCTTCGAAGTCGGCATCGCCACCAGCGGATGCCCGGCCAACAGGCCGTTGCGGATTCGGGTGAGCATATCGGCGATAGGATCAACAACAGTCATCAGACCACTCTCCTTCTCGGGGCCACGATCGCCCGTCGATTACCAAGACGATTTGACCACGCCGGGGATCTTTCCGCTGAGCGCGCGCTCGCGGAAGCAAATCCGGCACATCTGGAATTTGCGCATGTATCCCCGCGGCCGGCCGCAAACCCGGCAGCGATTGCGGACCCGTTCTGCATA
>Ga0105104_10000476_pt1 | contig 31022 bp, 23 predicted proteins | sample PPLLaktember2015_3_FD_87034 | JGI IMG/M metagenome (GOLD analysis project Ga0105104, IMG submission 87034) | Freshwater sediment microbial communities from Prairie Pothole Lake near Jamestown, North Dakota, USA - PPLs Lake P7 Core (6) Depth... | ecosystem: Environmental > Aquatic > Freshwater >...
TCATTACCTGGTACGCGGTGACCATTACTGGAAAAACGGCGTGGAACTGGAGTTTTATGGCTCCTTTGCGCTGGTGCAGAGCGATCCGGTACAAAAGCGCATCCGTATTTCCGTATCCGGCGCATCCCCGGTCCAGTTAATGGCCATTATTCGCAGTCACTTCGACCACATCCACGACACCTTGAACATGAAAAAAGACGAGCATGTGCTCGAAGAGGTCCCCTGCAATTGCTCCGAATGCACCCGATCCGATAAGCCGGTTTTCCACGAATTCAAGACCCTTCAAAAATATTTAGACAAAGGAAAAACCACCATAACCTGTAAAAGAAGTGTGGAAGATGTTTCCGTTCACCAATTACTCCAGGGCCTGATGCCGCCGGAGAAAACCGAAAAGCTTTTCGATACGTTTATTACCGTCGTTTCCCAGGTCCATGGCATATCAAAAACCCTGAAATCCGATGAAAACAGCCGCAATACGGTGGTGGCCCTCCTGCTGGGAACCCGCGGGTTCCGCGTCAAAGACCAAACGCTGTGGGCCCGCTCGGCTTCAGGGAAACGGATGGCGGAACTGGATATCAAAATCGAAGACGAAACGGGACGCACGGTCTCCATTATCGAAGCGCTGATCCTCGAGGGTTTCAACAGTACCGTGATCGAAAGCCATGTGGGGAAAGTGTTGGAGAAATACAATTGCACGGGTTTAAAAGAGATGTATATATTGGTGTATGCGGGGGAAAAGGATTTCACGGGATTATGCGGGAAGTACATGCAGCACCTTGGAAAAATAAGCTATGGCGAAAATACCCTGCTGGGGGGCATCGAAACGGTGGAATCGGGTTTAAATGCGATTAGGGTTTATCGGGCCAAGCACAAATGCAATGACGGGGAAACGGAGTTGAATCACGTTTTGGTCCGGATGTAATCTACGGGGTCAAGAAAAAAGTCTCGGTCGGTTCGTGGGGATGTGGGGAGGATAATAATGAATGCAGAATGATGAATGATAAATCAAAATTAAAAGAGGAGCCGTGGAGGCGTCCATTGACATCCGGGAGAAGAAAGAGTAAAATAACGATGGAACAGAAAAAGGTAGATAGCTATGCATGAAATACGAGACCCAATTTATGGGTTCATAAAACCTTCCGACAAAGAGCTTAAAATTATCGATACATTTCTGCTTCAACGTCTGAGACGTATCAAACAATTGGCGCTGGCCTACCTGGTTTACCCCGGTGCCACCCATACTCGTTTCGACCATTCACTAGGTGTTTACCATGTTGCCTCATTAATTTCCGAACAATTACTGCCGGGTAATGAATTCAAAGAGAATAAGGATATCATCCGATATGCCGCATTACTACATGATGTGGGGCATGGCCCATTTTCGCATGTATCCGAGACTGTTTTAAATAAATTTTTTAAAAATAAGATTGAAGAAAAAGTTCATGAACAAATTACTTTTAAACTGATCGCCGAGAATAAAGAACTTCAAAAAATTTTGAGCACCTTTGAAATAGAAAGAGTTATTGGCTTGCTAAAAAGGCGAAAATATCGATTACAGCATTATGAAAGAAATTGTCTCCGGCCCACTTGATGCCGATAAGATGGATTACCTGTTAAGAGACAGCTATTATTGTGGAGTTAAATACGGAGTTTTCGACCTTGAACGACTAATTAACACACTTGAATCTTACCCGGAACGACTTTTATTTTGAAGTGTATGCCCCAATAGACTATAAATCCCTTGTCGAGAAAGAAAAAAAATTGAGCCATTTTAAAATCGAAATAATGCAAATTTTAAAAAATTTGGAGGAATAACATGGAAGCACGACATTTACTCTTGATGATACTGGATGCATGCGGTAAGAAAATTGAAAGCAAAACCAAACTTCACAAGATCGCTTACTTCGTTTCGATTATTTTAAAAAAAGACTTTCAGTTTAATGCTTATTTTTATGGCCCATATTCACGAACAATTGAAAATGGATTAGAAGAATTAACCGGTGTCGGGTTTATCAATATGTACACCTCCTCTTTCGGTATTACCTCAACTACCGGATTTGAAAAAAAGAAATACACCTATGAGATAACCGAATCAGGTGATGAGTTGCTCAGGAATCTCAAAACCCAATATGCTAAAGAATATAAACAAATAGAAACCTATTCCGGAAAATTGCATGATAAAAGCTATATCGATCTTTCCATCGCTGCTAAAGCTTTTTTTATCCTTGATAAAGGAAAAAAAACACTGGGCATTGAACAAATAAGGTCCAAAGCCAGGGAATTCCAATGGAATATTACGGATAGCGAAATCGAATCCGCGATTAAAATACTGAAAGACCTAAATTTAATAAGCCATTAATAAAGGTATTCAGACTTTGAATTTTTTAAGAAAAATGGGGCGCTTCGTGTAGATGTGTGTAAATTAAATAGTGGGAAACCGGGTTTCGATGGCTTAGGCGTGACCGTCTAAACCTTCCAGCCCGGCTAAATTCGAAACCCGGGTTATCGATTTATCGAGTTATCTTTACCCGAGGAAAGGGCGTACTCTTTTAATTTCCCTAATAATTTCCTGTAATTCCCCTTTTTTTGACCGCCAGGGACTCTCAAATGGGTTAAATCCTTGAATTCATCAAATACCCAACTTGTATCGTCGATTATCACCGGGATAACGGCTGTATCCTTATCGCTCATTCTTCTTTTAGAGAAATACTGCCATTCGCTCACGTGATATTTAATCATTCCGTCTTCCGTGATTATCTGCCGGGAATTCTGAGAGATCAAGGGGATAAATACCCGGCATTTATCTATGGCTTTGATAATTTCATCGGTGATATTCATGCCCGGCGTCAATTGGCGATTATCCATCCAAACCGCAATCCCGTCCTTTTCCAGGTTGGATGCGAGGCGAGTCGCAATTTCCCTGTCGCTGCGGTTGAAACTAATGAATACGGCAGGAGGGAAATCCTGCGGGTGAATGATTAAACCGGGATCCTTTTTTTTCAATTCGTCGAATAAGAGATCCACGAATTCGCAGGGGTCGCGCGTATCAAAAATATTCGCTCCATTTTCCTCCAGGAATACCTGCAGCTTCCTGTTTTTACTGAAATCATCCGCCACGAAGATAGGCGGATTATTTTGATAGTGTTGAGAGTAAATTCTATTGGACAGGATACGAATAAACAACCGATATAACCAATCGTCATACCCGCAGCCCATAAAAAGAAAAGGGCTGTTCCCCCATGCCGCGCAAAGATTTTTTTGAAGCAGCATAGAAGGACCTATATTATGGAAACTCAGTAGAGTTTCCAGGATATCGTCTTCCGTATAGGCAAGTTTTATGTTATTTTTGATGTTCCCGAAAAGGTGATAAACCAGGGTATGCTGTAAGTTAGAAATAGAATTCAATACTTCTTTGTCAATAAAGTCTTCACCTTCCCATTGCTGAGATAATGTATAAGAAGAGACTGTTACCGGCGCACGGCGTACATTTTTTATCGACTGGGACAGGAAATCGTCATAAGCAGTGGTAATAAATATATTAAAGCCCTTTATCCCGGCCAGTTTCAATAACGAACCGGAAGGGGTCGATCGTGTCTTCTCCAGGGCATCCGATAAAAAATCCCTTAACCGCGTAAACCCATCTTGACCCATTTCGATATATTTCCGAAACGCGAGGCAGGCTTTCGCGAATTGGTGGTTTTCACCGGGGTCTAATGTGACGCCTGAGGCTTCCGATAACTTCTCCGCCAGGTAATCATATAACAATTGCCCGCCAGTATTCCCCGTTCCTGTGTCAACTTTGTAAAGTCCATGACCGAACACCGGGATAACCCTGTGTTTTGTAATTGCATACAGCAACTCCTCCCATTTGAAATTAGGGTTGACAATCGCAGCCGGTTGGGCATGTTTTACCGGGCCTTTTTGGGCTTCCTTTTCCCGGAAAATCAACCCGATTTCGTATTCTCGTTTGGTTATTTCGTCCGGGTCGTCATACTTTTCTTCGATTTCCAGCGATTCGTAAGTCCTTTCCAGGGCAGTATCATATTCTCCCTCTTGATGGTAAAGTATCCCCAATTCAAGCAAACGAACGGATTTCTCCTTTTCATCCGTTATTTTTTTTATGGAACTTTCGAGATATTCGATATTTTTAGAGGGTTTTGAATATTTTGTTTTCACGGTCGCTATTTCGCTTTTGCTCTTGCTCTTGTTCTCCGGCAAAAAGGAAAAAGTAAACTTCATCCAGTCATAAAAGTCGAAGGCATTTTGAATGATCTCTTTTATAGAGGATTCCGGCACAAAAAAAACAAAAGCAATGTCGAACTTAATGAAAAAATCACGGATGAGATTCAATTCGCGAAAAAAATCTTTTGGCGATATTTTCGACAGGTAAAAACAACTTTCCAGGTTGTAAATAAAAAATATTTTTTTTTTAGGCCCGAATTTATCAGCGGCATCGATAATGGCTTGCTGCAATTTCATTAAACCGGGCCCCTGCTTAACCATATTGATATAATGGATAATTTTGAAATCCGGGTCTTTTTTGAAAAACTCGAAAATTTTTAGCCGTTCTTCCGGTAGTACCCGGCAAAGGGAAAGGCTTTTCGATGGGTGAGATAAAAATTTAAATAATGATAAGAAGTTCTCCCGGTTTCCAGGGAGGTTGAACAGGCTTTCGATTCGTTCATTGGCGCTGGTGCTGCGCTCACTTTTTGGCATTTTTTTCTTTATATGCTTTTATAAAGGTATCGAGCAGGGGATGGGTGTCGTAGAAACCTTCGCCGTTGTATTTCATAACGGATCTCGTTCTCAGTAGGTCCAGGAGTGCGAGGTTTTTCGTTGGTGTTGTCTTGTTGCCGTCATAAATATCGAATAGAATTTCCAGGTATTCTTCGAATTTGATCTTGATTTCGTCATTCCGCTCCTGTATCCTGGAAGCGAAAGTATCTTTAATCAAATTGACGGATTTTTTCATGGAGGCTTCGGTGATGATCTCCCGGTGTTCGATCAATACCGCTCGTTGGATGATGGTGAACAGGTCCCGTATAGCGCCGCCGGAATATCGAATGGCCTCTTTATAACACTGGTTTTCAAACAGGGAAAGATCCAACCGGTGCCGCAAGATTTCTTCCAGGCAATCGACTCCCTGCCGATAAACCTTTCCCTCTTTATTCTTAATTTTAATCATTGGCAGCACTTCCGCTTCGCCAAATACATTCTGGATGATAGAAATGTCCGCATGAAAAACCAATTCCACCGGGATAGTCAGTACCATCTTGCAATGGAAGTCCCGGATAAAGGCGGAATTCCCGATATAAAATTCCCTGGCTGCAATAAACGACATTTTTTCAAGATCATCGATGATTAGCAGTGTTTCCTTGCCTGTTTTGATTTTAAGATAATCGAAGATTTTATTACATTCGAAAATTAAATCGTTGATTTTATGTTCCTCGACGCGGGCCGATTCGATTCTATTCGAGGCGGAAGACCTTTTTTCGGTTTTTGCGCTAAAAAAAATTCCTTTTAAAAATTCGATACCTGTGCCCAGGGATTTTAGCTTTTCTGTCTTTTTTTCTTTGACAATTCGAGTATCGAAACACCATTCAAAAATGTTATGGAGGATTTCTTTTAAAAATGGGTCCTTTTCGTCTACCAGTTCATTGACGTACAAATAATGTAAAACATCTTCGACGATTTCAAAAAGGAGAAATTCAAGGGTGATCTCGCTGAGTTTGCGTTTATTACTGGCGGAAAAAATAATCACATTAAAGTCTTTTTGCATTTCAAGGCAAAGTTTGATTAACTCGGTTGTTTTCCCGGAACCTGCAAAGCCGGAGAAAAGTCTTTTTGTATAGGGTGTAAGGGGGTTTTTGAGGAGTTTTTTTAAAGATGATATCGTATCGGTATCCCTGACTTTATCCGTTTCCACATAAAAATTTTCAAGCCTGCTGCCGGTTAACTGTTCCAGGTCCAATACCGTGATGATATCTTTTACTGAGAGAGCTTTTTCCACTTTTACTTTGAAATAAGCTTCCGGTAAATTATAGCCTTCCTGGATTGCCTTTAACAAGACGGTATCATCTTTTTTATTTTTCTTCATGGTAATATTTTAGGAAATACAGCCTGCTATGTCAAGGCAGAAAAGAAAAATTCGCAAGCATCTTTTCTTTTTGTTAATTTGTGCCGCTAAAGTTCCCGGGCATTTTGGTCGGTTTTTTATAATCCAGCATGCGGGTTTCGATGGCTTTGGCGTGACCGTCTAAACCTTCCAGCCCGGCTAAATTGAACGTGTGCTTCCCGATACTGTCGATTCCCTTTTCGGTAACCCGCAGGGTGGTGAGCACTTTCACAAAATCCCTCACCGATAGCCCACCGGTATACCTCGCAGCTCCACCGGTGGGAAGCGTATGATTCAACCCGGATGTATAATCACCCAACACCTCAGCCGCATAATTCCCTATAAACAATGTCCCATAACTTTTCAATTTTCCAATTACTGTTTCCGCGTCCTTGATTTGGATTTCCAGGTGTTCCGGTGCTTTCCGGTTGGCCAGTTCAATGGCTTCTTCGATGGAATCCACTAAAACCACAACGCCGTTGGATTCTATCGATTTTTCCGCGATGGTCCGTGTTTCCAATCGGGAAAGTTGGCTATTTACGGCGTTAATAACCTGTTTTGCAAGGGGGAGTGAGGGGGTGACCAAGATGGCGGAGGCCATGATATCGTGTTCCGCCTGGGCCAGTAAATCGGCAGCAACCCATTGGGGGTTGGCGGACTCATCGGCAATCACCATCACCTCTGAGGGACCGGCGATGAAATCGATGCCCACTTTTCCATATACTTCTTTTTTAGCGGCTGTGACGTATTTGTTTCCCGGTCCCACGATTTTATCTACCCGTTTGATGGTTTCGGTTCCATAGGCGAGGGCTGCTATGGCTTGAACGCCTCCCACGGTATACATTTCATCGATTCCTGCGATATATCCAGCGGCCAGCATGGCTTTTTGGAGGTTTCCCGTGCGAGAGGGCGGTGTGCACACGGCGATTTCTTTAACTCCTGCGGTTCGTGCGGGTACAGCTCCCATCAGGAGGGATGAAACCAATGGAAAGTTCCCGCCGGGTACATAAACAGCAACGCGGTCGATCGGTATTACACGTTGGCCGGCGATGACGCCGGGTTTGATTTCAAATTCGAAATCGGCGAGTTGTTCGAGTTGTTTCGAAGCGAAAGTCCTTAGATTCTCTGCTGCGGTTTCCAGTGCGGCGATATTTTCTTTGGGTAAAGAATTATATGCCTCTTTCATTGCGGTTTTTTCGACAGTGAAACCGTCGAGAGAAACTTTATCGTACAGGAGGGTATATTCTTTTAAAGCGGTGTCGCCATTTTTTTTTACGTCGTCGATGATGGTTTTAACCGATTGTAAATCGTCTAAATCATTTTTAAAAAACGATTGATCCATTTTCTTATATTCTATTACTCTCATATTTTCTCCATAATAAAAGCTTTTGCAGGGGTCAAGGGGGCGGTTTTCTACGAAAAGAGCCCCCTGGCAGCCGATTACTCTATTTTGTGAACGTTCTTCTTTGCAGTTCCATGAAAACTTCGTCGATGGTGACGCCTTCTTTTTGAAGGAGTACGGTTAAAAAATACAAAACGTCGGCGGCTTCCCAGACGATTTCGTGGTGTTCTTTGGCTTCGATGACTTCTTGCGCTTCTTCCGTGAGTTTTTCTCTCACTTTTCGGTTGTCGAGGGTAGCTGTATAGGAGCCCGGCGTAGGGTTTTCGAACCGGTTTTGGATCACCTTATATAAATGTCTCAGGTCGAAGGTTTTATCGCCGAAGCAGGAGTAGGAATCGAGGTGGCATGCGGGGCCGGTTTGTTCCACTGCTGCTAAAAGAGTATCTCGGTCGCAATCGACGCGGAACTTGATTAGTTTTTGTGTATGGCCGGAGGTTTCGCCTTTTTGCCAGAGTTTTTGTCGGGAGCGGGAGAAATACCACATGCAGCCCGTTTCGAAAGTTTTTTTCAAAGCGTTTCGGTCTGTGTAGGCGTGCATGAGGACTTGGTGGGAGGAGTCGGTGGCGATAATGGGAATTAGTGGTGGAAAAAAGGGGACAGTCAAGAAATTTCTTTCGGGGTGCGGCCATTTTAGGGAAGCGATAAAGGCATCGTCCAGGGCAATTTTTCCTGTATAGAGGGCCATGCCGATTTGGGCATCGATACCCATTTCGGCCAGGGTTCGGATTTCGTCGATGGATTGGATGCCGCCGGCAGCGGTAATGGATTTTGAGAATACGTCCCGGAGTTTGAAAATGGAATCCATATCGGGGCCCTGGATTCTGCCTTCGCGTTCGACGGCAGTAAACAAAATCCCGTGGACAAAGGGATCCAGTTGGGGGACCGTTTCGAATAATCGGAGGCCGGTTCGATTTTTCCAGCCGTGGGTAACGATTTCGCCGTTTAGGCTGTCGACTGCCACCATAATCCGTTCTTTCCCCACGGCTTGGGCCAATTGGGTTAAAAACTCGGTATTGACGCGGTTATTTTCAAAGGCCTTGGAGCCGACGATGATTTTATAAGCGCCGAAGGAGACCAGTTCTTTCGCCTGGGCAGCGGATCGAATCCCGCCGCCGACGCGGCATTGGGCGAATTGGCAGATTTGGCGGATAATATCGCGGTTATCTCCTTTTCCCAGTGCGGCATCGAGGTCGATGACGGCGATTTCGCCGTATTTGTCGAATTCCCGCGCCAGTTCCACGGGGTTTTGCACTTCACATTTTTTTTCATTTTCGTTACCGCCCACCAGTTGGACGGCTTTTCCGTTCATTAGATCGATACTAGCTATGACCATCTTACATTTACTCCTTTCGATTTCAAATAATTTTTAACTTCCCCGATCGTGAGGGTTCCGTCGTGGAGGAGGGAAGCGAGTAGGACAGCGTCGGCGTTCCCGTCGATTACGGCATCTGCGGTGTGGGGCAGCGTGCCGGCGCCGCCGGAAGCGATGACGGGGATATTGACGGAGCGTGAAACGATGCGTGTGAGTTGGATATCATACCCGGCGTGGGTGCCGTCGCGGTCGATGGAATTGAGTAATATTTCCCCTGCGCCGAGTTTTTCACCTTCTATGGCCCATTGAACTGCATCGATGCGGGTGTCGATCCTGCCGCCGTCCATGAAAGCATGCCATGTGGAAATGCCGTTGTTTTGAACGCGCTTAGCGTCGATGGAGAGGACGATGCATTGAGAACCGAAAATGGCTGCTCCGTCTGTTATCAACCGGGGGTTACGAAGGGCTGCGGAGCAGAGGGAGACTTTATCGGCCCCGGCTTTCAGCACACTTCGGATATCGTGGGTGGTGCGGATACCGCCGCCGACAGTCAAGGGAACAAAAACTTGGCTGGAGACTTTTTGCAGGACATCCATTAATATATCGCGGCTTTTGTATGAAGCGCCGATATCCAAAAACGTGATCTCATCGGCACCCTGGCTGTTATACATGCGCGCTAATTCGACGGGATCGCCGGCATCGCGGATTCCCTCGAACCGAACACCTTTCACAACTCGGCCGTTATCTATATCGAGGCACGGGATGATTCGTACGGTAATCATTTTCACACCTCCCCATTAACAAAAGCTTTTGCGGGGGGGTAGGGGGCGGTTTTCTCGAAAGGAGCCCCCTTTTCTTTAAACCCGCACAGGCGGACCCAGTTTGACAGCAGTTGCAAACCGGTTTCGCCGCTCTTCTCGGGGTGGAATTGAACTCCGCACACATTCCCAAACTGCAAGACAGAGGTAAATGGAATGTGATACTCGGTAATACCGGCTGCCCATCGGGGTTCGGTCTCGCTCACACAATAACTGTGTACAAAGTAAAAGAAGGACATGTCGTCGATCCCGTCAAACAAAGGCACCTGTTTTCGAATTCGGACTTGATTCCAATTGATTTGGGGGACTTTGCCTTGCGCGAATCGCACACAGGTGCCTTTCACCGCTTCGATACCTGGAATCCCGGGGCTTTCTTCGCTTCCCTCGAACAAGAGCTGCATGCCGAGGCAAATACCGATAAACGGGCGGTCCGCTTTAATATAATCGCGAATGATAGTAACAAAACCTTGACGCCGGAGTTTATCCATCGCAGGACCAAAAGCCCCAACACCAGGCAGCACGATTCCTTTACAGGTTTCGAAAGCGGCGGGAGAAGAAACAAGGGCGTGGGGTACGGAAAGGTATTGAAACGCCTTCACGACAGACCCGATATTACCTGCGCCATAATCGATAATTCCAATCATGTTAAATCACCTCCTTGGTACTGGGAACAGCTCCAGGGTTCCGGGGGTCCTTTTCACACGCCGTACGAAACGACTTACCGAGGGCTTTGAACATGGCCTCGGCTTTGTGATGATCGCTGCGACCGGTGAGAACACGTATTATAATATTGGACCTGCTGTTAAAGGCGAAAGCCTGGAAAAAATCGTAAAGAAGCGAAACTTCAAGATCACCGCAAAATCGACTGTCGAATTGGCCTTCAAACTGGAAATAAGGTCTTCCTCCAAGGTCCACAGCAGCGAGCACTAAACTTTCATCCATTGGAAACATAAAGAAACCGGCACGCATGATTCCTTTGCGGTCCGCCAATGCACTGTCGAAAGCCTGGCCCAACACTATACCGCAGTCCTCGACGAGATGATGCTGATCGACATGAAGATCACCCGCTGCATCGATTTCAAGATCAAAAGAACCATGCCGGGCAAAACTCTCGAGCATGTGATTTAAAAAACCGATAGGAGTGTTAATGGATACAGCCCCAGTACCTTCGATTTTTAACCGGATAGATATTTGGGTTTCCCGTGTCTTTCTCGTGTGTTGACCAGGGGGCTCTTTTTGTAAAAAGCCGCCCCCTGGACCCCCGGAAAAACTTTCGGTTATTGTTTTTTTTTCAAGAGTATTACCGTCAATCGAGGAATTTAGGTTTGTAGGGGGAGATTCGAAATCTGCCCCATCCCCTACCTTTGAATTAATAAAAGAAAGAAACTTTTTTAATTCATCGAGGAAAACGGTATTTTCTTCGGGGGTGCCGATGGAAACGCGGAGCATGTTGTTTAATTGAGGCGAGGAGTACGAACGAACCAACACACGGGCTCGATAAAGAGCAGTAAAAAGCTGCGAAGCAGGACAGGTATCACACCGAAAGAAAATGAAATTGGCACGAGAAGGCACAGGAGAGATACCGTGAAAACCCTGGAGCATGGAAAACACACGCTCGCGTTCATCGATAACGGCCCGGACTTGATCCGGGATTCGTGAGAGATTGTCCAACAATACCTCACCGGCTGCCTGCTGGAATAAACCGACAGAAAAAGGGAGCTTGACTTTCTCCAATTGACGAACCAAATCCGGTTGAGCCAATAAATAACCGAGCCGCAGCCCTGCGGACCGGAGAGCTTTCGAAAAGGTACGCAATACCGCCAGGTGCGGATACTTCGGGATCAAAGCTTGCGCACTTTGACCGCAAAACTCAAAATAAGCCTCATCCATAATAACCGCCGCTTTCGTGTTTTGTAAAATGGATTCGATTTCTTCCATTTCCAACATGGTGCCGGTGGGATTGTTGGGAGAAGCGAGAATAACGGCATTAACGGTGTTGATTTGATCGAGGAGAGCGGGAACATCGAAAGAAAAATCCTCGCGAAGGGGAACGGCGACAGTGTCGATATTCATGACGGAAGCGGCTCGACTGTAGATGGAAAACGTGGGACTTACAGTGAGAATTCGGTCACCGGTGTTGCACATGGCAGAGATGAGAACCTGGATGAGCTCGTTGGAACTATTCCCAGCCATAATACAATCGGAAGGGAAACGGGTATAACGGGCGATTTTTTCGACCAGGGCAAGCGGCGGATCAAGAGGGTAACGGTTCCACGGCATCGCCATCATCCGCTTTAAAATTTCTTCTTTTAAATCCGGGTCCACATCCCAGGGCGCTTCATTCTGGTTTAACTTGATGCCGTCGAATTCCTGGGGAACAAGATAAGGCTCCGATTCACGGACAGCAGGTTTAACCGGAGGTCCCGACAAAACGGTCTGGGAAATAGAGTTCACTACTTTTTCATTATTTGAATTATTCATATCAGCACCTTTCTCATTGCATATTCGAGGATATCCGTGGCGCCCATGGATTTCAGTTTCGGGATCAGTTTCGCAGCTTCTGTTTTTTTAACCGCCACTTTAACTGCGTACCCTTCGTTGTTGTAAAGCAGCGCTATAGTAGGGGCCCGCATACACGGGAGCACATGGGCAATCGCATCCAATTGAGAGCCCGGGACATTCATTTCCAGCATCACCCGGTCTTTCGCATACAAAACCGCTTGCATCAAGGTCACCAGCTCTCCCGTTTTATTCTTTTTCCAGGGGTCCCGGAGGGAATTTTTGTTCCCGATCATCCGGGTAGATGACAGGGCTAAGCAGTCGATGATTTTGAGTTTATGCTCTTCCAACGTTCTCCCGCTGGCCATGTTGTCGATAATCATATCCGCATCATCGGGGGGGAAAACCTCGGTGGCACCGAAAGTCCGAATCAAATAATAATCGAAACCTTCATTATCCAGGTATTTCCTGGCGATGGCTTCGTATTCCGTAGCCACCACGATCCTGCGTTTCTTCAAGTCCTCTTTCGTGAGATAATAGGGCGCAGCAGCCACAATAGAAACCGGGTCAAAACCGAGGTTGAGGATTTCTTCCACCTCAGCCTGGGTTTCCAGCATCCAATCGAGGCCGGTGAAACCGATATCGTGGGAACCGACATTGACCAACTGGGGGATATTTTGCGGTTTCATAATTTTGATTTCGATTTCCGGGTCTTCGACGCGGGGGATATAGTTTCTTTCGTCGCATTCGATACCCAGGCCCACTTCATTTAACAAACCCAACACTTTTTTATTTAATCGCCCTTTGGGAACTACTATTTTTAATGGTTTCATGATTAACCTCCTTTTTAAGTAAAATTTTCCCGGCGGAGAAAAGTTTTTTTGATTTAATTCCCGTGACCTAAACGTGCAAAAGAATGCACGACGGCCTCAAAACGAAAATTCATCCCGAAAATAGAATTAGAAAGGGATAGAAAAATCGTTTGGAAAATTAAAAGGTGGGTTTAGTTTCGATGGAGGGTAGAGTTAATGCGGCAATACGTAATAAAGAATTTAGTTTTTGAATTCATGGCGAAATTATAGCAGGAAAAGGATCATGTGTCAATAAAAAAAATTCGAACGGGTGGGTTTGGGGAAAAAAACCTAAATTGGAAAGTGCGAAGAGAGAAATTATGAGTGATGGATGACGAATCCGATTTATTTGAATTTTTCCTTTCGCAAGAGCCATTGGATTTCAAATCAAAATTTGATATAATGGTCCCGTTCGTTAAACCTCCTGCCCTGTTTCGTAGGACACAACCGAAAAAAGAGAAAAAATGAATACGGCATTACTGATTATACGATCGATGCGGCCGCACCAGTGGGTGAAAAACATCTTTATTTTCGCCCCCATGGTTTTCTCTCTTCACTTTTTCCAACGAAGCTGCATCAAAAATAGCCTGCTGGCTTTTTTTCTTTTTACCCTGGTAACCGGCTGCATCTATATTTTTAACGATTGCTTCGACCGCGAAAAAGATCGACTCCACCCGGATAAAAAAAAAAGACCCGTAGCCTCCGGCAATTTACACATCTCTACCGCTGTTTCATGGGGAATCGGATTACTCCTGGTATCTTTATCCGCTATCACCCTCATGAATACCGAATTCCTCATCATCGCCCTCCTTTACATATTTTTAAACATCTTCTACTCCACGTACTTGAAAGAAATCGTCATCCTGGACGTGATGATCATTGCCGTAGGATTCGTCATGAGAGTCAAAATCGGGGGCGCTGTCAACTCCATCGAACTCTCTCCCTGGATACTGATTATTACCTTTTTACTGGCTATATTCCTGGGCCTTATCAAACGAAGACAAGAATTGATCAAAATCAATTCCCCGGATTTCAACGGATCCGCAGATATGGAAACCCGCAAAACATTGAAAAAATATAACCTCGCCCTCCTGGATCAACTGATCGCCATCACCACGGCCACAACCCTCATCTCTTACGTGATTTATGTCACCCACCCCGATATCCAGGAAAAATTCCATACCAAAGAACTCTACTTCACCATTCCCTTCGTGGTGTTCGGAATTTTCCGCTACCTGTATTTGACTTATGTTAAAGGAATGGGCGAAAACACCGCCGAAATCATTTTCTCCGACATACCCTTTTCTGCCAACGGTGTCGCCTGGCTTGCTCTCTTTATTTTATTGATCGTTTCATAAAAATACTCCTCCCCTGAGGCACGAATCCCATGGAAAATGAAAGCGAGCTCGATGTCTTAAAAAAACTGTTCCATAACTCTTACACAGAAGCCGAATTATTGGACATTTTCTATCAAAACCGCGGCCGCTGCCGCGTATTACTTAGCCTCCTCCAACAACCGAGATTCCCGGAAAAACACTCCCTTAACATTATTCCTACCCTGAACCCCATGGATTTAATTAAAGTAGTAAAAAATAAACACACTCCCCCCGGGATTAGAAAACGCGCAGAACTGGAACTGGTCAATAAATTCCATAAATTCCCGCTGGGAGAAAAATTATCCTATGTTAAAATCGCCCCGACTTCAATCCTGGAACACTTTCTAAATGAACAAGACCCCCGGCTTCTCTCCGTCATTTTAGGCAACCCCTATTGCACCCAGGAACTGGTTCTAAAACTCCTGGACCGGAAAACCGACAAACTCCGCCTGTATGAAGCCCTGGCCAATACAGAATGGTTCATGCAACCCGATGTCGCCCTGTCTATTTCACTGGACCCCACCGCACCCATTCGAATCATACTGGCTATCATCCCCTTTTTGAACCTCAAACACCTGGAAAGACTCTATCAAAACAAAAATACCCACCAAATCATCAAACAAAATATCGTTCAATACCTCCAAAAACGAAACACCCCACCACATGGGGATTAGCCACAGGGGGCACATGGGACCCCGAGCCCCACTACGTTGGATTTTATTGTAGTGTAGAAAATTTCCGGCCTGTCCCGAATGCTGCTAAGTTAAGAAAATTTCCGGCCTGTCCCCTTTTCCCCTTTTTTGAGGTCTGAGGCCGAGGCCGAAGGCTTCATCATGAGCTGCCATAAAATTAATTTAACCACCTTTTCAAAAAAATAACCATCAAAAACTATATTTCGCTAAACACGAACGTTATGTGCAAAAATATAACCCATTGATTTTTTTTGTGTAATATTTTAAAATAAATTCTCCATGAAAAAAATAATTGTGCATATTCTTTCTATTGTGTTGATTTTTTTGCTGCATTCCACCGGGAACCCTTCAGACACCAAATCAAAAGTCATCCAAATCGGCATCGCCTCTTTTCCCCATTCCCTGAACCCGGTATATGCCGCAGACGAAACCTCCCAACTAGTGGCCAATAAAATATACGATTCCCTGTATTACTATGACTGCAGCGGGACTATTACCAACGGCCTGGCTGAGAACTCCCATATAAAACAAATCTTGACCCCCCCCCGCTCCGTATCTTCCTCCCACTCTTCCCTACGCGCCAAAATCGAAATCCAACTCAAAAAATCCATCTTTTTCTCCGATGGAAAAGAATTGGATGCCGAGGATGTGATCCGCACCATCAAACTCCTCCAGGATAAAAAATTCGGATATTACTACCGTTCGGAACTGGATTTCATCGAAAATATCGAAAAAATCGACCGGTACCGGTTTCAACTAACCATAACCGATCGGCTGGCTGCCTGGAAAGACTTCCTCCTTTTTAAAATATTGAATTCAAAAGAGATTAAACAAGCCACCCCGGACGGGTTCCATTTAATGAAACTTTCAGGGACAGGCCCCTACAAAATCAAAAATATTTCTCTACCCCATCGAATTACACTGGAAGCCAATTCAAAATACTCCCCCTCCCCGGTAGATATCGAGTTTACTGTTGTTTCTTACTCCTATTTTATACCGCTGAAACTCCTCAACCGGGAAATCCAGATCGGCGAGATTCAACCGGAACACGCAGCCTCCTACTCTACCAATAAAGAATGGCAGGAATCTTTTTCCCTGGAAAAATACACGAAAAAAGGGTACACCTACCTGGTTTTTAATACCCGGAATTCCCTGATCGATAAGAACCTTCGCAAATTTTTCTACAATTTCCTTATTGCCGGGGATTTCCTGGACCGCTTTTTGAACCGGCGCGGAGAAAGAGTCTATTCGCCCTTCCTTTTTATCGATGAAAAAGTAAAACCGGCTCCCCTGGTTTCCACACCTATCCGGGAAAAAACCCGGTTGAAATTATTGGTCAATTCGGAAAGCGGGTTGAGAAAAGAGTTCATGTTTTTTTTAGTTGAAGAATTAAAGCGTTATAACCTCGAATTAGAACCGGTAACAGTAGAATATCATTCATTCCTGGAATATTTGAAAAAAGGACGGTTCGACCTGGCAATATCCGGGTATGTTTTCGACAGCGATTATGATGCCAAATTGATTTTTAACCGGGATTCGTATTTTAATTACTCACAATCCTCCTACCCCGAAATGGAAACCCTGGTGGAACAAGGAATAAATGAACCGGACCGGCAAAAGAGAAAAGCCCTCTACCTGGAGGCCCATCGAATCTGGTTGAAAGAGCTGCCCTTCCTTCCTCTCTTTAAGCTCTATTATTATATGGGTATCTCACGTCAACTGGAAATCCCCCCGAACCGGTACAAGACCGTACCGGCAGCGGGGGATTTTCTATATAATCTTCACCAATATCGATTCAAATAGCAGGAAAAAATCGCAGCAGTCCTTATTTAAAGTCTTTTATATGGAGTTCCCACTGTTCGGAATCTTCATTGTCCAACAACTGGTATAATTTCCCGCCATCGATAGTAAACGGGTACGGTTGTTCGGGTGTCAAGGGTCTGAGGGGCATCATGGCCGACTTGATCAACTTACCTTTCAGGTCGAAAACATAGAATTTTTGATTTCCACCGGATTTTTCGTAGGTTAGTACATAGATTTTGTTATCTGCTGCCAGGTGAAAGCAAATAATGGGGAAATAATCGGGGTATTCCGTAAGCTTTTCCAGCGCTTCATACTGGGGTTTAATAATCGGGTCGCTCATATAATAGTCGACAAACTCTTTCTTGTTTTTTTCCGTGAACTTGACTTTCGGGTAAGAATGAGTAATGGCTTTGATCTCTTTTCCATCCGTATTATAAACATGAATGATGCCTTTCTCTTTTTCATCCAGGTAAAGATTGTTATTGTAAACATAATAATGGGGGGGGCGCCGAGCAATCGGTTTAACGCTTTTTTGGGGTTGGAAAAAGTCGGTTTCGCGGTAAATCTCTTTGGGGGGCGAGTCTTTTTTCCCAATGATATAGACACCGTTTACGACAATGCCCTTATCGATGACTTGCCCCCTGGCGGCAAAATAATTTTCCCATGGAACCATGTGCCAGACGATGCTCTTCAATTTTTTTTCTTCCACCAGTTTGCCTTCCCGCGAGAAAGTCGACATCTTGGAAAAGCTAAATACATAGAGGTTGTTATTGTAGACAGTCAGTTCCACATTGGAAAATTGAGCCTGGGGCAGGACCTGGAATTCTTCAGGGCCGGCACCGACTTTTCCGAATTTCTTCTTTAAGCTGAAATCTTTCAACGAATAGATGTATACAGTGGCTCCTTCAGAGATATAGAATTGATCTTTGTCTATGAGTATGAACCCGGGATTACCCAGGTCCGGCAGCGGGACGATTTTGGCTTCTGCCATCCCACCGGCTAAAACCAACATGATCAAAAGAATCTTCAAACCCTTCATTTTATGATCTCCTTTTCAAAGTCTTATTTTTTTTTAATTTCGAATCACGGCGATAACCGATTTTTTTTAACCGCGGCCCCCCCCGGATCACGATCACTCCAGGTGCAATCATTAATATTTTCATGATCCCCCTTATCAAACCCGATTAATTCTTTGATGGAATAAATATTTTTGTTGAAACCTTCGTGGTAAATCCGGGTCAGCATTTCTGCGATGAGTCCCAACGTGATCATTTGAAAACCTACAAAAATCGACAGTGCGCAAAAAATAAGCAAAGGCCGGCCTCCCACAGCTTCTCCCAAAACAAACTTCACATACGTCAAATAGAAACCGCTCCCTAACCCGACCAACAGCGTAAAAAAACCGACGCTGCCGAAAAAATGCAGCGGGCGGTGCGCAAATGAAAGTAGATATTTCAAGGAAACCAAATCCATCAATACCCGGAATGTTCGTCCAAGTCCGTACTTCGAATCCCCATATTTCCTCACCCGGTGATTCACCGGTATTTCGACAAAATCGATCCCCATCCTGGAAACGATAGCCGGTACATACCGGTGCATCTCCCCATACAGCTTTATACCTTTGGCAATTTCACGGGAATATCCCCGCAGCGTGCACCCGATATCGTGGAGCTTAACCCTGGTAAAAAGCGAAATCGCTTTGTTCCCGAGGTAAGAGGGAAGTAAACGCGAAATTAATTTGTCTTTCCGGTCTTTTCGCCATCCGTTTACCATGTCGTAACCTTCCAGCAATTTTTCCACGATCCTGGGGATATCGGAAGGATCGTTTTGCATATCGCCGTCCAGGGTGACGATGAAATTCCCGCTGCATTTTTCAAAACCCGCAGAAATCGCAGAGCTTTGTCCGAAATTTTTCCGGAAATTAATCGCTTTTACACGCGTATCGAGGCGGTTTAGCTCCTTTAACCGGTTGATCGAGCCGTCCGTGCTCCCGTCGTTTACAAAAATAATCTCGAAATCCCTGTATTTCTCATTTATTGCAGCAATGATTTCCGCGGTTAAGGGTTCGATATTTTTTTCCTCGTTGAAAACAGGGATGACGATCGATAAAAAAACATCTTTGGGTTCCATTATGTTCATTTCGGAAAACTCTCGGGTTTGATTTTGAACTGGAAATACATTATACCGTGATTCCTTGAAATATGCAAATGTGCCTAATGATACCGCGCCCAGCGCAGGATTTCTTTAAAAGACGGTTTTTTCCCATACATCAGGATACCCACGCGAAAAATCCGGGCACCCAACCAGGCGAGAAAAAAAATACACAGGATACTGAGAATAATCGATACAACGATTTGTATCAAAGGAGGTAAAGCAACACTGATCCTCATAAACATCAGGGTCGGCGTAAACAGTGGGATTAATGAGCCCCACACCACGATCGGCGAATTGGGATTCTGGGTCACCATGAAACCCACAAAAAAAGGGATCAACAGGAGGTAGATAACCGGTGCCGAATATTGTTGGGCTTCCTGGTCCGTGTTCACCGACGCACCGATGGCCGAAAACATGACCGAATACATGAAATAACCCAGGATAAAGTAAATCACAAAATAAAAACCCAATTCCGGTGTGAAAAAACCCGCCACGCTTTTCTCGATACCGATCACCCCTTGACCCAGGAAAAAGCCTACCAATATTATCCACAAAGCCACTTGCGTTAAACCTGCTAAACCGATCCCGATGATTTTCCCATAAAATAACGTGGATGAATCGGTGGAAGAGATCAATAATTCGACAATCCGGCTGTTTTTTTCTTCGAGGACACCGCGCATCAGCAGTTGGCCGTATCCCATGATGATGGAAAACAGGATACTCAGCATAAATATCGAAACCGCGTATTCGATCCCGGAGCTGACCCGTGATGTACCTTCTTTTTTAACTTTAAAAGTACTCATGGCAATGTCGCGGATGGCATCTTCAACAATAGTCAATTCGATGTTCTTTTCGATCAGTATTTTTTCGGATAGAATTTTTTGAACGGTAGACGTTATATATTTATTGGTGTCAAAATCCGAGATATTCAGTGCGCAAAAATAAACCCGGCGAGTCTCCCGGATATTTCCAGGTATTATTAAAAACCCGTCGATTTTTTTATCCAGGATGCGCTGCCTAATTCCTGGGGTTAGTTCCAGGGATGCCGGTATTTTTTCTCCCTGGGATTGTTCATATTTTTCGATCAGGCGGTATTGTTCTTCCACCTCCAGGGTAGGGGCTTTGAATTCCAGTTTTAAGGCGTCGGAGGTTTCCATGACTTTCCGGCTGTATTCCAGGAATTTTTCCTTGATAAAGCCGGAATAATCCGCTATTTCGATGGATTTTTCGTTTTTTCCCACCTTGGTGAGCAGGAGGGGTAAATACATGAATCCTGCCATCATGATGGGAGTGAGTATCGTGCTGATTAAAAAGGATTTTTTCTTAACGATCTGTTTATATTCTCTTTTGATAATGGTCCATAGTTTCATTGGAGTTCCCCCGGTTCGGTTTCGCCTTCTTTGACTTTTCTCATAAAAATGTGGTTCAGCGATGGTTCCGTTACCTGGAAAGCGCTGATGGATAAGCGGTTTATCAATTCTTTTAGCAGTAAATCTTTATATGCAATGGATTTTAATTCGATTTCCATTTCATTGCCGTAGTCCCGGGTGTTTTTGACGCCATCGAGGGTTTCCACGAATCGTGGGTCGCCATCGTAGCGAATTTTAATGGATTTGGAGCCGAAGTTGCTTTTAATATCGGATAGGGTGCCGTCCAGTACTTTTTTGCCTTTATCGATCATCACGACGCTGTCTACTATTTTTTCCGCATATTCCATCAAGTGGGTGGAAAAGATGATGGTATTGCCTTCGCGGTTCATTTCCAGGATGATATCTTTGACCAGTTCGATATTAAGGGGGTCCAGGCCGGAGAAGGGTTCGTCCAGTATTAAAAGTTCCGGTGAATGGAGGATGGTGGTAATAAATTGGAGTTTTTGTGCCATTCCTTTCGATAGTTCTTCGACTTTATTATCTTTATAATTGTCCAGGCTGAATTTTTTTAGAAGTTCCGATCCCCTGGATTTGATGGCATCTGTTTTCATACCTTTCAATTCGCCGAAGAAAGCGATGGTTTCGAAGACTTTCATTTTCCTGTAGAGGCCGCGTTCTTCCGGGAGGAAAGCGATGCGGTTTTTGATATTTTCTGAGAAAGTATTTCCCAGGATTTTAATGGTGCCTGAATCCGGGGCGATAATATCCAGGATCATTCTCAGTGTGGTGGTTTTCCCTGCGCCGTTTGGGCCTAATAGTCCGAGGATTTCGCCTTTTTTTAATTTAAAGGAGATGTCGTCGACTGCGCGTTTCCCCTCGAATACTTTGACCAGATGATCCAGTTCCAGGACGTACCCAGGATTTTTCCCCGGATCGGCAAACCCGCTCATGTTTTTCATATTCGTTAGTCCTCCTTGATTGTTTAGGCCCGGTTTGAATCGTGTATTATTATTCTAAAGTGAAATGCTATCATCCCCAAGAGATTCTGTCAAGGTGTCGGGGGGAAAAGCGGGAAAAGCCGGCACTTCTCATTTTGAAATCGTGGGGGCTGCAGCCGGTTTCCGAATTCCTTCCATTATCCGTTGATCGTGAATCGTGAATCGTGGATCGTCGATCGTCGGCCGTCGGCGCTTCGTTGTATTATATAATCGTTCTCCATAAACTTTATCTAATATGAGTTCGATTTTTTACTTAATGAAAAAGCAAACCTGGAAACGAGAACCCGTGCACCCGTGAACCGATTATTATCTTTTCTCAATTCATCGATCATCAATCATCATTTCAAAGGCACCGACACGCCTCCTTTGCGTATAAAATCATTTTTCAATTACACTGCCGAGCAAGAAGCGGAGGAGACTATTTATTCGCTTTCCAATTCGAGCCGGTCACCTGTGCCAGGTTCACTGCTTCCCGGCGCGATAGGCCGTCCATAATCCAGGCAGAGTTCCGGCCATCTACTTTATTCCGCCAGAGTATATCCGGTTTTCCGTTCCCGTCATAATCGCCGGTTCCCACGATTTCCCAATCGGGGTTCACAGCGGGCAATGGTTCCACCCGGCTCAATGCAGTGCCGTTCATAATCCATACCCGGTTATTCCCATTGGTGGTATTGCGCCAAAGGACATCCGGTTTCCCATCGCCATCGAAATCCCCGGCTCCTCCAATAATCCAGGTTGTGTCGGCGTCGGCTGTGAGTGTCGCTTCGCTTATTCGAGTGATTCCATTCATGAGCCATACCCGGTTATTCCCGGTTTTGCTGTTTCTCAACAGGATATCGACTTTTCCATCGTTATTGAAATCGGCGGTTCCGCAAATATTCCAGGACAAATTCGTTTCAGATGGGAGCGATGCGGTGTTGACGTAGTCTGTGCCATTCATAAACCAGGCTTGATTACTGCCGGTGATTTTATTCCGCCAGAGGATATCTTCTTTCCCGTCCTGGTTGAAATCCCCGGTCCCGGCTATTTGGTTATCGAGGTCGGTTTCGGGTTGGATTAAAGCGGCTTGGGGATCGAGTCGAGGATCGGTTATAGAACCGGCGTCTCGCTTTGCTCCTGTTCCTGTTCCGGTTAACCAGGCGCAGTTAAAGCCTTCGGCCCCGTAATACCGCCACAGGATATCCGATGTGCCGTCGTTGTTGAAATCCGCAGCCGTGTTTTTGGTCATTATGATGGAAAAGGGATTTTTGCTCATATCGCCGGCATTAATCCCGGTATCTACGGAAGATACTTTTATTTTGTAATCGTTTCCCAGGGGTTGGTTTGTAGGAACTTCCCATGCAAATTTTCCCGGTGCTGCGGGAGTGCTCGAAGAAATTACCATATTCAGCGTGCTGCCTTTGTACAATTCGATCTTGATATTGCTGATCCCGCTGGAACCCCAGGTGATATCGTATTTTCGTTTCAACTGCCAAACATCGCCGCCAATTGGGCTGTTCAAGGTAATAGCCGAAGTAGGAACAATGGAAAACACATTGGAAGCATCTCCGGCAATAACTCCTTGATCCACGCAGGAAATCTTGATTCGATAATCGTTCCCTGCATGCATTCTCGAAGGCATGGCCCAACTGTAGGTTTTTAATCCCGCGGAAACAGAAGCCGCAATGGTGGATAAAGTTCGGTCACCTTTGACCAATTCGATTTTCACCGTATTAATATTGTATGCATCCCAGGAGACGACGCAAACCGAACCCATGGTGAATTTCTCGCCTCCCGACGGTGCTGTAACTTTAATGCTGCGGGCCTTTAAATTATAATCGGTTTTGAGGGTATCGGATTGAAATGCCACACTTTCAACCACGTCATAGGTCTTCCCGGTTTTCTTGTGGAAAAGTTTGAATTTAAGCGGTTCGCCGTTATTATCGCCCAGTATGGTGGAGAAATACGATCCGTCGGTCCCGATAGGGCTCACGGACCTACAATCGCCTTCTCCTTTGGGGCCTTCGCTCACCAGGTAAAAATCGGTGGAATTCACCGTCATTCCTTCAAAGAATACTTTTCCATAGGTTACCATATTGTATTGATTGCCTTTAATCGGTATCCAGGGAACCTCTTTGGCTGCTGGGGAGCCGGATTTTTCCCCGGTTCTTTCGTTTTCTCCTTGGCCCAGGGATAATACCCTGTAAGGATAAACCAAAGTGGCTGGGGCTGTCATTTTCATCGTATATCCTTTTTTGGGTTCCACCAGGGTCAAATCGCCGGTTAAAACTCCGCCGATTTTTATGGCAGACTGGGTTTGGCTTTTAACCTGGTTGAGTGAAGATAAAATCGAGTTTAATGCGTTTTCCACCGTTTGAGGGGCTGTGGGCAGATATGCTCTCCAGTTCCATCCCAAAACGAGGGAAAGTGGTGTATTATAAGGAATAGTAATGCCGTTGACATTGAGCGTACAGGTTTGAGTGGTTTTCACTTTGTACATGATACCGGTGGAAATCCCGCTCATGTCGGTTAGGTCGCCGATCCAACTGCCGCCGGAATATATTGCCGCTTTATTTTGGTTTTTCACTTGTTCCACAACACCCAGGAGCCCGGCAAAAACGGAATTTAGAGTGGTATTGTCGGGTAGAATTTGAAATGAAATCCAATTCCACCCGTTTACCAACGGGAAGCTTTGGGTTGCGATCCCGAAGTGCAGGGGGAGATCCGTATAAGCATTATCGGAGATGAATTCGATGGACTCTGCGGAATCGATGGCGGGTCCGGAGGGAAGCGGGAAAAGTTTGAAGGAGATGGTTTCACCGGAGGCTGCATTACTGCGAGCGGTTAAATAATAGCTCCCGTTGGCGCCGACAGCAGCAGCGCCGCGGCAGTCCGAAACGCCGCCGGGGCCGAAAGCCCCGATCCAATCCCCGGTAGATGCCTGGGTATTTCCTTTATATGCTGTGCCATGTACGATCATGTTGTTTTGCATGCCTTCGATGGGTGTCCAGTCGGCGGGATTAGAGAAAATCGTGAACACGGAATTGCTCACATCCGCCGCGCTGCCGCCTACCTGGCTGATTCGTACCAGGCAATCGGTGGAAGGAACTGCCGGGACGATCCAATTATAATTTCCTGTGTTTTCGGTAGAAGCCACAATATCGGTCCAGGAGCTCCCGTTATTCGTAGAGTACTCCAATTTCACATTTCCCAACGGTCCTGTATTGGTCCATGTAACCGGGTGCATTGTCCCCGCTTGCCGGGATTCGCCGCCGTTGGGCGATGTCAGCGTTAATGAATAATCATCATTTAAAATAATTGTGATCTGGGTATTTCCCCCTTCTACAACACTAACTATATCTGCCGTAGAATGGGTGGGTTTTTCGTTGTACCATTCATCGGGAAATGAATAAAAACCGGAGTTGGAATAAATTTTATAACTGCCGGGTATAAGGCCTTTTAACTCGAAATATCCTGCGCTGTTGGCGTAGTTGCTGAAGAGATAGGAATGCTGGCTCAGGGTATCGTAAGCAGCGACATAGGCATTTTCTACGGGGTTCCCGTTTTGGTTTTTCACGTACCCGGAGATGGTTCCGCCGCCTCCTAAAGTCATGACGGCATCGATATCGGGTGTAACCTGGTTCGCGGTGACCATGAAGGCATCGGCCCCGGCCAGGGAATTTTTACCATTATAATAGGTGGTTTTGTATTGCCCGCCAAATTCGACAGAGGAGAATTGCGTTTTCATTTGCCCGGGCCGCACCTGTCTGATGGAATACCAGCCATTATTGTCTGTCCATGACCTGCAGAACCCGAGGTAATCGCCGGTACCGGCTTCATATAATCTTACCATTATGCCTTTAATCGGGTTGCCGTTGGTGTCTGTTACTATGCCCTCTATCGTGCCGCCCTGGGATAGAACCGCATTAATGCCGCCGGTTACTTGTCCCTCGGCGACGCTGACCCAATCGCCGATCAGCGGTTTACCGCCTTTGAAAATTTTGTCGTTATACACTTCATTGAGAAGGTTTTGCCATTTAAGGGAGTTGTAAAAAATGACAAGGTATTGACCGGTAGGCATACCGGAGACCTGGTAGTCGCCGTTGAAGTCCGTTCGTCCTTCCCATGAGCTAAAGTCGCCATAATCTTTCATGACTAAAACTCTCACGCCTTCGACGCCCCAGCCATTGACCTCCTCGGTGACCCTGCCCCTGATAATACCGCCGGTTTGCGTTAAGGCCGCGTTAATACCGGAAATAGTTTGCCCGGCAGTGACTGCCAGGGGGGTTGCCGTGTCATATGTTGTTTTTTCGCTGAACCACTGATCGTTGTAGATGCCGTCATAAGTCATGTTATAGTAGTAGGAATTAAAATTAATTTTGAAGTTACCGGTGGGGAGGCCTTTTAAAATATAATCCCCGTTTTCATCCGTGTAGGAGTAACATCCGGCGGTTGTATCGGAGGAAGTGATTGCATAGATATCGATATCCGGGACCGGGTTACCGGAGGATGCGTCGGTGATACGCCCGGAAATGGATGCGCCCGCCGCCAGTACGGCGTCAACCCCGGGAATCGTCTGGCCTGGTGTTATGGCGATGATCTCTGCGCTTCGTAAGCCTTGTTTATTGTCGTAGTATTCGGGGACATAACTGACCTGTGTATTATCCGTATTAAAGAAAATATGATAATTTCCCCCGATTAAACCCTGGAGTGTATAATTTCCATTCCCATCGGTGACTTTGTTTACGACAGATGTCCCGGTGTAGGCTTCCAATACCCGAACGGATACATCGGCGATACCGTTTCCCCCGGTATCTGTGACGCGGCCGGAGATGATACCCCCGGGTGAAAGAACATAATCAAGCGTGACGGTTTGACCGGGTGGGACGTGAACCCAATTGGCAAATGAGCCTCCCAATACATGGTTATACCATTCGCTCATAAAATTCCCGTTAACAAAACGGGCATCGAATTGCACGCGACATGAGTCTTGAATAATGGGGTGGAGCGTATAGTTTCCATTCACATCGGTTATTGCCGTTTTGACATTCCCGGTATTGTAGTAGTACAATCGTACACGCACCCCCTGTATCCCATTTGCATTAGAGTCGGTAACGCGCCCGGAAATAGTGCTGGCCGCAGCCAACACCGCATCGATACCGGGCGTAGTCTGGCCGTAGGTGACGGCGACATTATCCGCGGTATCGTAAGTTTTATCGTTGTACCATTCCCCGCAATAAATTTCAGCACTATCGGGGTGGAAATACAACGTGTAATTCCCGGTTTGCAGGCCGGAAGCCCGGTAATCCCCATTGTCGTCGGTGGTTACCGATTTTAAAACAACATCGCCGGCGATGTGAACATCGATTTGAATATTGGCAATGCCGTTCCCGGAGCTGTTGGTCACCCTCCCGGTAATCGCTCCCCCCGAATCCAATTGAAAATCGATATCGGGAAGAGTTTGACCTGCGGTTAGCGTAACCGCATCCGCTGTTTCGAACGTGGTTTTGTTGTTGTAGTATTCGCGTACGTAGGCTTCGGGGTATTGGGGGACGCAATAAATTTTAAACGTTCCAACGGGTGATTTATGTTCCATCGTGGAATACGTTCCGTCCTCTTCCGTCCAGACTATATCCACTATCTCGTTGGAGGAGTTGAGGGTCCGAATTTCGGCACCCTGGATTCCATTATTCGACCCGTCCGTAACGCGCCCGGATATTTGGCCCCCGGGGTCTAATTGGGCGTCGATATTGGAAAGGGTTTGGCCTGCGGTTATATATAAATAATCGGCGTCGAACGAATTATGTTTATTGTTATACCATTTGGTGACATAGAAAATAGACGATGTTTCGAATTGAAGTTGGAAATTGCCGGTGGGCATTCCCTGGATGGTATAATAACCGTTAGCGTCGGTTTTTTTCCTGGGTTCAATGGAATAATCGGAAGTTTGGACATTGATATCCACGTTGGGGATTCCATTGCCGGACCCATCGGTGACGCGGCCCGAAACGATTCCTCCCGGCGCTAATTGCGCATTAATTCCCGTGGTGGTTTGTCCTGCCGTTACTGTCACCAGTGCGGCATTTTCCACCATCAATTGGTCGTTATAAATCTCGGAGATATAGTTTCCTGCTGCGGAGGTTTCAAAGCCCACGAGCCAATTCCCCGGGGAAATAGCGACAGCATAGTATCCATCGGCGTCGGTGACCCCGGTGTTGGCAATGTCCTCCTCCTGGGGTGCCACCAATACAGTGACGTTGGGGATACCGTTCCCGGATCCATCGGTGACTCGCCCTGAAATCCCTTCTGAAACGGTGAAAACCGCATTACCGGCATCGATGGGGTCCCCATCGGACTCGCCGATTCTCACCAGGTAATTGGCGGACGATATGGCCGGGGTTGTCCAGGCATAAGTTCCATCATTTTCAGTAGACGCGATGATTTCTGTCCAATTGGAACCGTTATCGCCGGAATACTCGATTTTAACATTTCCGACTTCCCCGGCGGTTGTCCAGGTAATCGAGTGGGTGGAACCGATCAACCAGGTTTCCCCGCCATTGGGAGACGTGACTTCTATGGTTTGTGCATATAGAAGTGCTCCCCAAAACAAAAATACCCACAGCATTGTTTTTTTAAGAAAAAAATTGGACTTAAACATGTAAGCCCTCCATCCAAAGAATTTTTTTAAATAATAAGCGAATGAAGCATGAATAACCTTTCAAAACAAATCATACACCTTACTCCAGGTTCAGTCAATAGGTATTTCTACCTATTTTGTTACTTTTTTTTTCGATTGCTTCCTTGAAGAAAAACTTTTCATGAAAGCCTTTTTGGATTTCGTAGAGAACCTTAATTTAAATTTGTGTGCTTCTCTCTTAACTTTTGTCTTGAGCTTTTGAATCAGTCATTTTTGCGGGCTGAAGGCCCAGGTCGAAAAAGCTGAGATTTGGAGTTCGTGCGTCTTACTATGAATCCTGTTAAGTACTCTATTTAATGGCGCTGAAGATGCGAGCGAGAAAGAGGAAGGTAGGAACTTAGGAGGCTAGGAGGTTAAGAGGAAGTTGCGGCACTTCGTGCCTTTTTGATTTGAGGTTGCTTCGCAGCCGGGCAAAAAATCTCAAGCGAAATGTTGCAATGCAAGACTTGACCACGTTGCTTCTCATGTTTGTGGGATTTAGCATAAACTCAAAAAAACTCAGATTTTTCGATAATAATAGGGTTCTTTTTCTCATCGGTGATGACCGAAAACAGCGAAAACTCATCGTTATTATCAAGATAAACCGGTATGGTTAAACCACTCTCCCGAAGATACTCTTCCAGTTGAAACGAATCGGACATAATCGACATGATCAGAACCGATGCTTTTTGATCCAATATCCCTTTAATGTTCACCTCCGAAAGATATGATTTTAACCTGCATATCGAACACGGCGCATGAAAGAAATATATCCTTGAATACTTTTTAACGGTTTCTATGCTCTCATACTTGCCCGACTCCACAGAATACACGTCAAAATTCCCTTTTCGTATTTTGTCGATTATCCTGGACTTTAAAGCATCGATTGAAAGTGTATAATCCTGGTAGTCTTTTCCAGGGTTTAATCGTTTCTGCAAGGTAAAACCCAATTGGGATAAATCAAAGTAATTGCTTATCATATCGATTTTTCCCCCGGATATAATCATGTAATATTTTTCATTTTGCCGGGCATTGAATTTTACATTCTCGATAACCAGGTTCCTGGAAATCCGGTGAGGAAACAATATAGGGTTATCAAACCGAAAAGGCTTGTTAAAGAAAGCAAAAACGCCGATGTTTTCTTTTGTTTTCAAGTGGAGTTTTTCAATGAGGCTCATCTCGGATTGGGTGGGGTAATTATTGAATACGAAAATCAATTGAATATCTTTTTTATTGATTCCGGGGGCTGCTTTTTCGATTTTTTCAATCAAGGAATTAGGCAGGGTTAAGCCGTAGTCGCCGGAAAAAGTTATTTTTTCTTTGAAAAGGAACAAAAAAGCCACAACTGCAATGGCCAGGATTAAAACTGCGTATACTGCGATTAATTTTTTATTTGATAATAGTTTTTCTTGGGTCATCTGTGGAATCTCCTTTTTCAATTCAACATTCACCATTCAACAAAATAAAGCGAACGGGCCGGGGCTTTTATTCAATGCCCCCGGCCCCATTCGCCTAAATCTCATTTTTACCCTTCGTTTTCAAAACCGCAGCTTGATCTTCCGCCTTCTGTACATACACACTTACATCTTCCTCCTCCTGCATCACAACTACACCCTTTATCTGAACCATTTTCACAGCTACACATGCAAACACCGCTTTTACAGCTTGCAGATGTTGCCAATGTGGGCAGTGAAAGGTAGTTGATGACCAGGGAGATCAGGAAAATGAACATCAGGGATGGAACGATCCACTTTTTCATTTGAGCACCTCCTTAAAATCGAAAATCGGGACAACGGCTCCAAATTGGTTTACACTTACCAATTGGTTATTATCAAATATTGTATCGTAGATTTCAAATTCTGAATTTTTAGGGTTGTAAATTAATTGCTTTAGGTTACCGTTGGAATCGTACAAGCTTCCTCCGCCGTTGTGAGTCACAATAATATTGTTATTCGGGGTGATGCATAGATCGAATACGCGAACTCCATTGATGTTTAATGTGCCTTTCCCCCTTACTACCTCTGCATCATCCGGGTATTGATCCAGCAACTCATTTTTAACCGGTTTTTTCCAGAGTAATTTTCCATCCCGGTTGTATTTTTTTAAGACCCGGGTCATGTAAAACAAAAGAATGGGATTTGATTCGTTATCCAGCTTTAAAACGGAATAAAATTCTTTTGTATACCTGGAAATATCCCGGTTTTCTTTTACAATATACCGGGTCTTGCCTTTGTTATCGATTACAGTTATCCAATGCTTTTGGGTACTGTTGAACCTACCGATGAATATTTCTTCTTGATCGTTGACATCAAACGTTGTATTGGAAGGATGGAAGCCAAGTTTGAATTCTTTAATTTGCGAACCATCCTTTCCAAAAACTTTGATCCCGCAATACCCTTCGTCCAGGACATAAATTTTGTTATTTTTCACAACCACTCTTATTGGGTAAGATAACTCCATAGGACCCTGTCCACGGCTTCCTATTGTCCTTTCCAACTTACCAGTGCTCTTTTCAACTTTAAATACCTTACAAAAATGAGAGCTTAGAAAGTAATAAAACTGGTCATCCGCACAGAAACTAAAACAGGATTTTAAAAACACATCCTTTTCGGCCATTTTTTCTGCGAAATCAATTTTGCACTTCAGGTAGAATTTTTCTACCGGCAAGATTCCGGCTGAAATGACCATAACCATGACAATCACGAGAATCGCTCGTTTCATTTTCATTTTACCTCCAATCACTTTACTGTCAATGTTTTCCAGTGATTATTATTAAGGAAAGGATATTATAACAAGCCCGGATTTGAAAGTCAATAAAATTTTTTAAGGTTTCATCTGTACTTAAATGGTTATGATGATGCCGGGCCCTCTAAAATATACGCCCAGTTGTCGCTTTCATCCAGGAACAAACATACATCATCTTTTTTAAGGTTATCGCCTTTCTTGGGAGGAACCGTGGTACTCATATCCCTTAAAA
>Ga0105104_10000477_pt1 | contig 30997 bp, 17 predicted proteins | sample PPLLaktember2015_3_FD_87034 | JGI IMG/M metagenome (GOLD analysis project Ga0105104, IMG submission 87034) | Freshwater sediment microbial communities from Prairie Pothole Lake near Jamestown, North Dakota, USA - PPLs Lake P7 Core (6) Depth... | ecosystem: Environmental > Aquatic > Freshwater >...
GGTCATCGCCGGGATTCTGGTGGCGCCTCTGGCGCACCGCATCCTGCACTGGATGCATATGGAAGATTCGGGAAAAGGCGAGAACGAGGCCGGGTGATATTACAGGCGGTCGAATGGGCTGAGCGCCTGTCCCGCCTGCCCACGCGGAGCTTCCCCGCTCGATTCTGGTTTTTGAGCGGGGAAGATTGCGGAGCGATGGGAGCAAAGCGAGAGAAAACGAAGCCCGTGTCGAGACCAGACGGTACTTGAACGGTCTCGACCGCCCTGGTGGGCTGGGCCAGGGATACGCCGCAAACAACTCGGGCTACCCGACCGGCTGGCTTCGTGCGGCCGCATGATATAATTTTTAACTTCGGAGAGGTGCCAGAGTGGTTGAACGGGACGGTCTCGAAAACCGTTATGGCCTTTTTGGCCATCGTGGGTTCGAATCCCACCCTCTCCGCCAGGTAGAAATTGAATCATTGGCTCACACGCTTCGCTGGCCTGCCGTTTTTTAAGCTTGTTACTCCTCCTGCCATACACCCCCCTCAAGGCGGATATCCAAAAACCGACCACCTCTATTTTCTTTGTCTGCGAATTGTTGAGATAGCCGAATAACGTTAATCTCCAGCGATATTCCTTGCGGATTTTTTTATCGCCAGAGCGCTTGGAGTTAATATATATCTTATGAAGATGTTGTACTATTACTACATGAACACCACCATCGCCACAGGCACAGTCCACAAGGTCCCGTCGGATTTGCGAAAAGCGCTCGCTTCCGATCCAAACTCGCTGGCAAAGTGGAACGATTTGACACCGCTCGCGCGCAATGAGTGGATTTGCTGGGTTACCTTCGTTAATAAAGTCGAGACAAGAAGGGAACACATAAAGAGGACAATCAGCGAGCTCAAGGAAGGAATGCGCCGGCCGTGCTGTTGGTTAGGTTGTATTCATCGCACGGATAAGCCGATAAGTCCCTCGGTGCAAGGACTGCTCAAGAAACGAAATAAGAAATCATAAAGACGAAATTATATGAAAAAAGAAAAGACAACCGACCCGGCAGATTGGCGCAAAAGGACGATGTCACGGATTCGCAAGCTTGTCAAACAAGCAAACCCGGAGATTGTAGAGGATGTGAAGTGGAAAGTCCCCTCGAATCCAGCCGGGGTATTTGTCTGGTATAAGGATGGAATGATCACCACCGGCGAGACCTATAAGAGCCATCTGAGGCTGTCATTAGCAAAGGGCCCGGAGCTCAAGGGCCAAGACCCGAAAGGTCTCATCAACTCTTATCGGGCCATTATTATTCACGAGGGCGACAAGTTTGACGAAGGGGCTTTTAAGAACCTCATCCGCGCCGCGGTGGCGCTTAATCACAAAGCCAACAACAAGACGAAATCTCGAACGGGCGGAAAGCGCGCGCAAGCCCTCATTATTCGAAAACGAAAAAGAGATTGACATGATTACGGCGGAGGATCTCCGCCACATACTCTTCGAGCTTTGCCGTGCCGTGGATACCACCTCTCGAAGGCAACCTTTGTGTTTCCTCTCCGACTCCCCCAGCGGGATACTCAATTAATTATTATTAATCGGACTCTCACTTCCCCGGAAATGGCTTCTAATAGGCGCCAATAAATCCACACCCATTTTTCCCAAGGATGTTTTTCCGCTGGGCGCGTTACTGCGAAGCGGTGCAATTATCGCCAATATTTTCTAATACTTTCCAAATGAAAAATACTCTACATTGAAATACACGCAATCCGACAAGGAAAACCGGAATCAGGATTCCGAAATCGGATTTCGCGCGTCAGGTGCAACATGCCGCTCGAGGAATACCGCAAGAAACGCGATTTTCAACGCACCCCCGAACCGGCCGGTTCGGAGTCGGGAGCCGGCATGAGCTTCGTCGTTCAAAAGCACGCCGCCACCAACCTGCATTATGACCTCCGGCTGGAATGGGACGGCGTTCTGAAAAGCTGGGCCGTCCCCCGCGGACCGAGTTTAAATCCCGACGTCAAGCGGCTGGCGGTCGAGGTGGAGGATCATCCGATCGAATACGGCGGATTCGAAGGGGTGATCCCGCGCGGCGAATACGGAGAAGGCACCGTTCTGATCTGGGACCGCGGATCGTGGCAGTCGGAGAAGCCCGATCCGGCCGCGGGATTAAAGAAAGGGCATATCGTATTCCATCTCACCGGATTGAAATTATCCGGAAGCTGGGACTTGGTGCGTATGATCGGGGTGAAGGGCGGCGAAGGCGGCCGCAACTGGCTGCTGATCAAGCGGCCGGACGATTCCGCCCGGTCCTCCGGCGCCGAAATCACCGAGCTCGCCCCGGACAGCGTCGCCTCCGGTCGAAACCTGGCGCAGGTGGCCAAGGAGGAATCGAAGGATGAGGCCCTGCGCCGCCGCGCCGCGCGCAGCGATGCCCCGCCGCTGCCCGAGTCGGCCGGAAAAATACCCGGAGACCGCGCTGAACCGGAAATTCCCCGGCTTGAGCCGGAACTGCCGACTTTGGTGGAACAGGCTCCGGAAGGCGCGGATTGGATGCATGAGATCAAATACGACGGGTACCGCATCCTGGCGATCCTCTCGAAGGGCCGGGTGCGGATGATCTCGCGCCGGGGGCACGATTGGGCCGAGGTTTTCCCGACGGTGGCAGCCTCCCTGGCGCGCTTGCCCGTGGACCAGGCGCTGCTCGACGGCGAAATCGTCGCTCGAAACCCGGATGGCGGCATCCGCTTCCAGGACCTGCAGCATGCCCGGCACGATGGCGGAAAAGCCGCACTCGAGTATTACATCTTTGATCTCCTTCACTTGAACGGTTTCAACACCCGCAACCTTGCGCTGGTGGACCGCAAACGGCTTCTGGGGACTTTATTGGAGGCCGTGCGGGAAAGCGAGCCCGCCCTCCACTTCAGCGAAGGAATCCGCGGAGATGGACCGGCGGTTTTTCGGGCGGCGTGCCGCGCCGGCCTTGAAGGAATCGTCGCCAAACGCTCGGCAAGCATTTATTCGAGCGGGCGAACCAAAGACTGGCTGAAGCTGAAATGCCGGGAGGAGCGGGAGTTCGTCGTCGGCGGATTCACGAACCTGTTAAATTCCCAGCACAAGATCGGCGCGCTCCTCCTCGGTTATTTTGACAATGGCCGTCTCGTATATTCCGGAAGAGTCGGCACCGGGTTTTCAGAGGAGGATCGCAGCGCCTTGTTCGACCGGTTGATTCCGGCGCAAACGGAATTAAGCCCGTTCGCCGAGACGTCCGGCGCGGATCAGGCGGCCGGCGACGTCTGGACGATCCCGCAGCTGGTCGTCCAGGTGCGGTTTTCCGAATGGACGGACGACGGCCGGCTTCGGGAGCCGGTATTCCTCGGCGTGCGGGACGACAAATCCGCGGAAACCGTCGGCCGCGAACTTCCGATCACCGCGGAACGCGGAGATTCGCCGTTCGTTCGGATATTGCCCCGCACGAAAAGGAATTCGGAGGATAACGATCCGGCGGTCATTGAAGATGTCCGCTTTACCCATGCATCGCGGATGATGTTTCCGCGCGAACAGCTGACTAAGCGCGACCTGGCTGAATATTATCTGAGAATCGCCGGCGGCATAATCCCCGAGATCCGAAGGCGTCCGCTGGTGCTTCTGCGCTGTCCGCACGGGCGGGAGGGCGAATGCTTCTTTCAAAAGCATGCGGATTCCTCGATCCCGGATTTTGTACCGACGGCTTTACTCCCCGAGGGCGGGGAGGAAAAAACCGGCCTGATGGCGGAAGATATCCGCCACATCCTGGGGTTGGTACAGGCCGGCACATTGGAATTCCATACTTGGGGATGCCTTGTGGATGACCCGCAGCGTCCCGACCGGATCGTATTCGATCTGGATCCGGACCCTGCCCTGGATGCCCGGGTGACGATCGAAACGGCGCTCGATCTCCGCCGCGAGCTGGAAGACGCCGGGCTTGTCCCGTTCGTCCGGACGTCCGGCGGCAAAGGCCTGCATGTCGTGGTACCGATTGTTCCGGCCCTCGGTTGGGAGGAGGTAAAAGCCTTCGCCCGTTTGATCGCCCAGCGGCTGGTGCGCGGGGATCCGCAGCGCCGCACGGTCGCGATGGCGAAACAGGATCGCGGGGGAAAGGTGTTCCTGGATTATTTCCGTAATATCCGCGGCGCGAGTTCGATCGCCAGCTATTCCCTGCGCGCCCGCGAAGGAGCGCCGGTGGCCGCGCCGCTCCTATGGGACGAAGTCCGGCCGGGATTGGTCTTCAACGGATTTTCCATCGCCGAAACCGTCGCGCGGTGGGGAAACATAGGAGATCCGTGGAAAGCCCTGCCGGAAATGCGGCGGAATCCACCCCCCGCGGCGCGTGACAAAGCCGCGGAATAAGGGTATCGGAGGTGATCCATCATGGCAAGAAGCATCTGGTCCGGAGCAATTTCTTTCGGGCTCGTCACCATCCCGGTGAAAATGGTTTCGGCGGTGCGGGAAAAGGGATTCTCCCTGCACCTCCTGACCAAGGACGGCGGTTGCCGCCTGCACAATAAACTCCACTGCCCCGAGACGGGCCGGGAATATGAAATGAAAGACACGATCCGGGGGTACGAGATCGCCAAAGATGAATACCTGCTCATCCAGCCGGAGGAACTGGAGATGATCAAACCGGCGTCGAGCAAGGCGATCGTGATCAAGGATTTCGTAAAGCCGGCGGCGATCGATCCGGTGTATTTTGAAAAGCCTTACTATCTGATCCCGGATAAGATCGGGGCGCATGCGTACGATCTCCTGATCCGCGCGATGGAGGCCGAGGGCAGGATCGCGATCGCCAAGGTGACCATGCGCGAAAACGAATACCTGGCGGCGCTGCGGGTAAGGGAAGGCCTGCTCTGCCTTGAGACGATGCGGTTTTCCGACGAAGTCATCCCCCTCAAGGAAATTGAGGAAGACCGCCCGGCGCCCGCGGAAGCAGCGGATGAACGGGAAATTACGATGGCACGCCAGCTTTTACACGCCCTGGAATCTGAATTTGAGCCGGCCAAATACATCAACGAGTACCGCGAACGCATGCAGCAACTGATCAATCAGAAGGCCGCCGGGCAGCCGGTTTTTCTTCCGGGCGCGGTGGAATCGGCCAAACCCGCTTCGGTCGATCTGATGGCCGTGTTAAAGGCAAGTTTGGAGGAGGAACAGAAGAAAAATCCGGCCCGCAAGGAGCCGGAAGGCGTGTAAACTCCGGCGATGCCGCCGGATCGCCCGGCAAAAACCTTTTTACCGCAAAGGCGCGAAGATCGCAAAGTTGTTTGTAAATAAATATAGAAAACCTTTGCGCCCTTTGCGGCTTTGCGGTGAAAGGTTTTTTCCTAGAACAACCCCTTCTGCACCGCGGAATACACCAGGCTGATGATCAGCCGGGGATTTGTAAATTGATCGGACGGGGAAGCCGTTGCGGTCGGGAAAGGATTGCTCCCCGGTCGTTCAGCCGGACCTTCGCAGTTCCCGGCCGGCCAGGTTCCCGGTTTGAGGCCGGATGCGCGGGATGGAAACCTGCACCGAAGTCCCCTTCCCCGGGACCGATGCGATCTGCATCGTCCCGCTGACGGCGCGCGCCCTTTCCTCCATATTCGCCAGCCCGTGAGTCCCGACGGTGACCTTTTGTGAAGGCTCGAACCCGTGGCCGTTATCCGCCACTTCCAAGACCACGCGGTCCCCGACCTGCGCCAGGGAGACTTTCAAGCGGGAGGCGTGCGCGTGACGCGCGACGTTGGCCAGCGCCTCCTGGGTGATGTGGAACAGCGCATCCGCCGCAGCCGGGGCCAGCCACCGGCCGGCCTCCTCCGAAAGCTCGGATTCGGCCGAGATCGGCGTATTTACGCAGAACTCGCGGATCAGCATATCCAGCCCGACGGCCAAATTATCGAATATGAACCGCTTGGGCCGAAGGTCGGTGATGTATTCGCGGATATCGCGGATGACCGCGTTCAAGCCCGCGATCGCCCGTTCCAGTTTGGAGCGCGCCTCCGGGTTGGTCGCAGCCAGTTCCATCAGCCCCTCTTCCAGGCTCAGCCCGACCGCATAAATGGACTGAATGATCCCGTCATGCAGATCCATGCCGATCCGCTCGCGTTCCTCCATCACCGCCAGGCGCTGGGCTTTGCGGTGGAGCAAGCCGTTCTCCACAGCCGTGCCGACGCTCAGCCCGACCGCCTCCAGGAGCGCTTTCTGCCGCTCGGTGAAATCCATCAGCTCCTTTGAGGAAAGAATCATCACGCCGAGCACCCGGCCTTTCGAGTTCAGCGGGATGCCGATCATCATCCGCAGGCCGTTGGCGCGGAAAGCCTCATCATCGAATCCGGGTTCGGCCGCCGGATCGACCACAACCGTGAGCTCCTTGGAGGCGGAAGCCCTGCCGACCAGTCCGGCCCCGAGCGTGAAGGCGTCCTTTTCCCAGTAAAACGCCTTAAGGTCGCCGCGCTGCATCGCCATGCGCGCATCGCCGGTTTCCTCCTCCACCAGAAAGATCTGCCCGCTGAGCGCCTGATAATGCAGCATCATCCGGTCCAGCGTGGTGGCCAGGATCCCTTCCAACTCCAAGGTGGTGTTGGCGGCAATGGCGACATCATTGAAAATCGCCAGCTCCTGATTCCGCTGGGAAAGTTCGCGTTCATTGTCCGTGATCCGGGAACAGGCCCGGGCGTTGGTGATCGCCACCGAGGCAAAGGAAGCCAGGATCTCGATCCCCTGCTGCTCCTCGCGCAGAAATTCCCCTCCCCCGGCTTTCTCGGCCAGAACGACGGTTCCGATCGGCTTCCCTTTCACCAGCAACGGAACACCCAAGACACAATTCAGTTGGGTCGAGATGCCCCGTAAACCGGAAAATCGCGGGTCCTGCTTCATGGCCGCGGTTAAGACAGGGACGCTTTCCGCGCATAATCTCTCGATGAGATTCCACCATAAGCCCGGTACCGAATATTTTTCGGCGTCGTCCGGATCGGAGAAGGAATAGACGAACCGGTCGAGATCCCCCTTCTCATCCAGGATCGCGGCCACGGCATGCCGGGCGCCGGTCAGGCGGCGCGCGACACTGGCCGTCCGATCGAGGACGGCCTCGAGCGACGTCTCACGGACCAGCTCCAGGCTGATCCGGTGAAGCGTCTCGATATCCGTCATGGTTGCCGGGGAAGGGTTGTTATCCATCATTCCGAAGATTATAAAGGAAAAAAACAGTATCCGCGGTGAATAAAAGCTTCAATAATCCGGTCTCATTCACCTCCTCTCCGGAAGCAGGCATCACCGGCGACAGCCCGTCTCCGGTGGTTTTTGGCCGGGACGGGATTAGGATAACCGCTATGCGTGAGCACGGCGCGGGGATAATTCCACCGCGAACATCGTAGATACCCCCCGCTAGAAACACGCGGGGGCAAGCGCTTCGGGGCGAAAATAAAAAAAAAACGAAGCGGTACCCGCCAGGAACACGCGGGTATTACGGGCCGCTTCGATTTATTTACAGCACCAGGTTGATCAGTTTATCCGGGACAAAAATCACCTGGCGCGGTGTTTTTCCTTCCAGCCATTTTTTCACACCTTCATTTGCCAGGGCCAGCGTGCAGGCTTCCTCTTTTCCGATCCCGGCCGGAAGCTTCAACCGCTCGCGCACTTTTCCGTTCACCTGGATGACGATCGTCACTTCATCCTCGGCGGCCAGCGCCGGATCGTAAACCGGCCAGGCCTGCCGGTGTACCGATTCCGCCTGCGGCCCCTTGCGCCGGCGCCAGAGTTCCTCCGTCATGTGCACCGCAACCGGCGCGGCGAGGAGCAGCAGGCTGTCGATCGCCTGCTCCCATTCCGGAGACCCATACAGCGAAGTTTCGCGGTATTTATACAGTGTGTTGGTGAACTCCATCAGCCCCGAAATGATGGTGTTGAATTCAAAACGCTCAAAATCGCGCGTCACGCGCCGGATGGTCTGGTGAGTGGCGCGGGTCAGCGTCCGGGCGGCATGTTCGTCCGCCGGAGCGGAAGTGTGCTTCGGCGCGTTCGCGGCCAATCCCCAGATCCGGTTGATCCAGCGGTGGGTGCCTTCGATTCCGGTCGAGCTCCACGGCGCGCCCTGATCCCAGCGCGCGAAGAACATCAGGTAGGCGCGCACGGTGTCGGCCCCGAATTTCTTCACCAGCACGTCGGGCGCGATCACGTTGCCGCGGCTCTTCGACATTTTCTCCGAATCTTCGCCGAGGATGATCCCCTGGTTGCGCAGCTGGAGCATCGGCTCGGGGCCGCGGGTGATGCCCATATCGCGGCAGGCCTTGTGGAAGAAGCGGGTGTAGATCAGGTGCATCGTGGCGTGCTCGATCCCGCCGGTATAGCAGTCGACCGGCATCCAGTAATCGTACTCGGCCGGGTCGAAGGCGGCCCGGTCGTTCTTCGGGCTCAGGTAGCGCAGGTGATACCACGACGAGCACATGAAGGTGTCCATCGTGTCGGTTTCGCGTTCGGCCTCCCCGCCGCACACCGGGCACTTCGCGCGGGCCCAGGTCGGGTGCAGCTTGAGCGGGCTCTCGCCGGTCGGCTTCCATTCGACGTCGTCCGGCAGCAGGATCGGAAGCTGGTCCTCCGGGACGGGCACCTGCCCGTGCACGGGGCAGCGGACCAGCGGGATCGGCGCGCCCCAGAACCGCTGGCGGGAAATCAGCCAGTCGCGCAGCCGGTAGGAAACGGTCGGGCCGCCGGCGTTCCGGACCGTGAGCCACTCGGCGACTTTTTTAACTGCCGCCGCGCCGGGGGTGCCGCTGAACTCTCCGGAATGGATCATCTCCCCGTTCTGGTCATGGAACAGCGCGTCGCGGTAGAACTCGAGCGACCAGACCATTTCCATCAGCGATCGTTTGCCGCGGACGTTCGGTTCCAGTTCCTGGCAGCGCGCCAGGATCTCCTGCTCGCTGTCGATACTGTCCCAGTCGCAAACCCCATCATCGAAAATGAACTGCCAACGGGTGCCGACGATCTCGTTCCAGCAGCCCGGCTGCAGGCGGGCGCGGGCGATCTCGATATAGCGGTCGATCTTTTCCGCGGGGATGGTGATGCAGAGCGAGCCCTCGCGTTCCTCGAAGGGAATCGCCTCCGCGCGCAGCGCCTCCGCCAGACCGGGTTTCATCGTTTTGGCGAGGGCGAAGGATTTGGTCAGGCCGTCGGTGCGGTTGATCACGGGCAGTATCGGCAGGCCGTACTTCAGGGCGAAATCGAAATCGCGCCGGTCGTGCGCGGGGACCGCCATGATCGCCCCCGTCCCGTAGGTGATCACCACGTAATCGGCGATCCAGACCGGGATGCGCACGCCGTTGACGGGGTTGACGGCAAATCCGCCGGTGAAAACGCCGGTCTTCTCCTTGTCCGCCGATTCACGCTGGATGTCGGATTGCCGCAGCGCCTGCTGAACGTAGGCCGCGACTTCCGCCTTGCGCTCGGGTGTGGTGAGCGTTTCCACCAGCGGGTGCTCCGGCGCCAGAACCATGAAGGTGGCGCCCCACAGCGTATCCGGGCGGGTGGTGAATACCTCGAGCGGGTCGTCCGCCTCGGTGCGGAAGCTCACCCGCGCGCCCGCGCTGCGTCCGATCCAATTGGTCTGCAGAGTCCGCACCCGTTCGGGCCAGTCGATGCCGGCAAAATCCAGCAGCTCTTCGGCGTATTTGGTGATCCGGAAGAACCACTGATCGAGGTTTTTCTTGATCACCGGAGTTTCGCAGCGCTCGCAGTGGCGGTCGTCGCCCCATACCTGCTCGCGCGCCAGGGTCGTGTTGCAGTTCGGGCACCAATCCACCGGCGACAGCTTCTTGTAGGCCAATCCATGCTTGAAGAGCTGGATGAAGAACCATTGAGTCCAGCGGTAATATTCCGGGTCGCAGGAAACCGCCTCGCGCTCCCAATCCCACATCGAACCCATCGCGCGCAGCTGCCCGCGCATGTGGTCGATATTGGAGTAGGTCCACTTCTTCGGGTGGATGCCGCGCTTGATCGCCGCGTTCTCGGCCGGCAGGCCGAAGGCGTCGAACCCGACCGGGAACATGACGTTCCAGCCGCGCATGCGCATGAAGCGCGCCCGCGCGTCGGAGGGGGTCATGGCGTACCAGTGGCCGATGTGCAGGTCGCCGCTGGAATAGGGCAGCATCGTGAGGGCGTAGAATTTCTTGCGCGACCGGTCGATGACCGCGCGGTACAGCCCGGCCTGATCCCACGCCTTCTGCCATTTGGGTTCGATGATCTCGGGCTGGTAGGCGGCGGATTCCGGTTTCGCGTCGGGGGCGGTCTTTTCCGCCTGCGCCGGCACCTTCATCAGGCTTGTTTCGGATTTCACCACCAGCGCCTGCGCGGTCTTGACCACGCTGATCGCCTGAGGCTTCAGCACCTTCGGCTTCACGCTCGCCTTTAAGGGCGCGGGTTTAATCGGCGCGCTCCGCTTGCGAGCGGTTGGCTTGGCGGGCGCCTTTCTTTTAATGGGCTGCGCGGGCGGTTTTCGAACGGCGCGTTTCTTGTCGGGTTTGGTGTTCTTTTTCGTTGACGGCATCGGTTCCTCCTCGCATCGGACCCAACATCCCAACCCTCGTCCCCTTCCCCCTTCCCTTACGGGAAGGGGGTGTCGAAGCCGGGGTTAGGGGGGTTAGGTCGGCAAACAAAAAATCCCCTTCGCCAGGGACGAAAGGGATTCGCGGTACCACCCTGATTATCCCGCGGACTGTGCGGGATCACTCATCGGCTGTAACGGGCTTGCCCGCCGCAGGTTACTGGTGTTCACCTGCGGAGCGAAACCCCTTGTGAGGATACCTGGGGGTAAGCCGGCGAGTTCAGCCTAATGCGCTCCGAGGGCGCGGCCGGGGCTTGCACCCTTGCACCCCGTTCTCTGGCGGACGGCCTATTGCTCCGGTCTGTCGCTGATTATTGAGTTGTGCGCCGGATTTCTCCGGGTGCGCCTGCCAAGCACCCCTAATATAATTTGCTTCGGCAACTTTGGCAAGGGAGAGACGCAAAATCCAGGTTTCCTAAATGTTTATCCAACCCTCAGGGTTCCCAAAGGGCCAATCCTTAGGGTGGCGGCAACCCTAAGGGTTCCTTTGAGCCCGGCCGGGGTGGCCGTCATATCGCCGAAAGACGAAGGATCAAGCAGCCGGGTGCGGCGGCGGTAACGCGGGTTGAGCCGCCCGCGGAAAAGGCGTACACTTCCTTCCGGATGCCCTCTCCCCCCCACCCCGAGGTGCCTCATGGAATCGCTGTACCTCCAGATCGTCATACTCAGTTTCATCATCATCAACGCGATATGCCTGATCGCCAGCTTCCTCCTCTGGCTGCGGATCCACCAGCGGTTTTCCGGAACCGGTTTCTGGCTGGCGGGCTACGGCCTGCAATTCGGCGGAGCCGTGTTGATCATCCTGCGCAGCACCCTTCCGCCGATCTTACCGGTCATCGTCGGGAATGGATTGCTGGTCGCAGGCGCCATCCTCGTCTTCGTGGGCTTGGAGCGTTTCATCGATAAGCGGGGGCCTCAGATTCAAAACGCTTTTGTGTGGCTGGTTTTCCTTGCAATCCACGCTTATTTCTTCTTCACTACCCCCGATCTGGCAGCCCGGAATATTAATATCTCCATCACCTTGCTGGCTGTTTTCGGCCAATGCGCCTGGCTTCTATTCCGCCGGGTCGATCCGGACATGCTCCCTTTCACCTGGGGAACGGGAATGGTGTTTGTGGGATTTTGCCTGGTCAGTGTCATTCGGATCGCGGCGGACCTGGCCATGCCGGTCGGTGAGGATTTTTTCCGGTCGAACACCCTGGACCTGCTGGCGATCATCGCCTACCAGATGCTGTTTATCGCCCTCACCTTCACCCTGTCGTTGATGGTCAACCTGCGGTTGTTCGGCGATCTGGAGCGCGATATCGCGATGCGCAAGGGGGTGGAAGCGGCGTTGCGGGAAAGCGAGGAAAAATTCTCCAAGGCGTTCCACTCCAGTCCGGACGCCATGATCATCGGCCGCGCCCGGGATGGATGGCTGCTGGAGGTCAACGACAGCTTTTGCCGGCTTTCGGAATACTCGCGCGGGGAAACCCTGGGCCATTCCGCCTCCGATCTTTCGCTCTGGGAGGACCCGCTGAACGAGGAGCGGTGCTTGCAGATGTTGATCCAAAGCCGGCGTGTGCGCGATCTGAAATATAAATTCCGGACCAAATCCGGCGCGATCCGGGCGTGCCTGTATTCGGGCGAGCTGATCGATCTGGCGGGGGAGATGCACATCCTTTCCGTCGTCCGCGATATAACCGAGCGGCAACAGGCCGAGGAGAGACTCCGGCGCAGCGAGGAAAATTTCCGGGAGGTCTTCGAAAACTCGGCGCAGGGCATTTTCATTCTGGATGTGGAGGGCGAAGGGAAATTCCGGATTCGCGAAAGCAACCTGGCCCAGGAAAAAATCTCCGGCGCCTCCCGCGGAGCCGCGGATGGAAAGTTGTTGGAAGAAGCTTTTCCCGAAGCGATGGCCCGGTCCATGCGGGCATCCTGCCTGCGCTGCCTGTCGGCGGAAGCGCCGGTTTCCGTCGAGGAGGGGTACGAATTGCCCATGGGGCGGAAATTCGTGCATACCACGCTGGCGCCCGTCCGGGATGCTTCCGGCCGCATTTACCGCATCATCGGCACCACGCTCGACATCACCGAAAGGATCTGGGCTGAAGAGACCCTCCGCCTGCGCCTGACGTTATGGGAATACGCAACGCAGCATACGATGGAGGAACTGCTGCAGAAAGCCCTCGACGAAATCGAAGAGATCACCGACAGCCCGGTTAGTTTCTACCATTTTGTCGGGGAGGATCAAGCGAGTCTGTCCCTTCAATCCTGGTCCACCCGGACCCGGCTCGAATTCTCCAAGGCGGAGGGCCGGATGGGGCATGACGGCCCCGGGACAGCGGGGGTGTGGGCGGAATGCATCCGCCAGCGCCAGCCCGTCATCCACAACGATTACACCTCCCTTCCGGACCGCAAGGGCATGCCGGAAGGTCACGCCCGGATCATCCGCGAACTGGTCGTTCCCACCTTCCACGGCGGGCGGATTGTCGCCGTTCTCGGTATCGGAAACAAATCCCTTCCGTACGAGCAACAGGATGCGGAACTCCTGTTATCCATCGCCGATATCCTGTGGGTGATCGTCGACCATAAGCGGACGGAGGATGAAATCCGGACGCTGCAGCGGAAGCTGGAGGAGATGGCCGTTCACGATTCCCTGACCGGTCTGTACAACCGCTACTACCTGGATGTGACCCTCAAGCGCGAGCTGGCGCGCGCCGCCCGTGAAAAATATCCGGTCAGCTTCGTCATGATCGACATCGACCGGTTCAAGGAAGTCAACGATACCTTCGGCCACAAAGCCGGAGACGCCGTCCTGCAGAATCTCTCCTCGCTGCTTCTGACCAACAGCCGCGCCAGCGATATTATTTTCCGGGTCGGCGGGGAGGAATTCCTGGCCGTGCTGCCCAAGGTAAAGGTCGACCTCGCCCTTCAGATCGCGGAAAAGTGGCGCAAGAACTTCGTGGAATCCACATTGCTGCTTGGATACGGCGGCGTAAAAGCCACCATCTCCTGCGGCGTCGCCGGCTTCCCGCGGCATGGAACCACGGAGGCCGATCTAATCACCAACGCCGACAAGGCGTTGTATCAGGCCAAGGCGGCCGGGAGGAACCGGTCGCTGATCTGGAAGGAATCGAAGAAAAAACCCGGCGGGAAGGCCAAAAAAATCCCGAATGAAAATAGGAGAAAGAATCCCGATCGGCAATTGGATTAATCTAGCCGCGATTGTCGAATAAAAATGAGACCGCGATCGGGATAAAAAAAAAAGAAGTCGCGATCGGCGATCGCGGCTTCAGGTGTGGACCCAGAGGGATTCGAACCCTCGGCCTTCTCAATGCCATTGAGACGCGCTCCCAACTGCGCTATGGGCCCGGCAAAAAGCAATTCTAACCGGGAGAATGCCCGGCGTCAATGAGGCTGCAACCGGCGCCGGTTCCCGGGTTCGGCGGTCAAAAAATAGCCGCGATCGGGATTAATAATGTAGCCGCGATCGGCGATCGCGGCTACATGTGTGGACCTGGAGGGATTCGAACCCTCGGCCTCTTCAGTGCGATTGAAGCGCGCTCCCAACTGCGCTACAGGCCCTCAGCAAGGAAGGTATTCTACCCCGGTGGTTTTGCATGTGTCAAGCAAAGCGGATTTCGCCTTCGACACGATAATGCCCGTCCGCCCCCGCTCCCGGGAGCCCCGGCCGGCCCTCAGCCCCGCATCCCCTTAAAGACCGGCCGCCCCTTCCGCCGGATTGGGCGCCTTCCGGATTTTTCTCAACCGGAGCGCCAGAAGCAGCCAGGCTAAAAGCAGGATCAAAGTCCAATAGGATGCGCTGTAGCGGTAATTCAGATCTGGAAAGGGCAGCAGCAGATATGGCAGGTTGAACAACACCGCCAACAACGCCCCTTCCCAGCGCCGCCAAAGGAGCAGCGGGATCACGGCGATCGCATATACAATCAGGGCGTTATTCCCCGCCGCATATGGAGCCAGTAACAAGGATGCGGCCGTGAAAAACCCAAGCGCCTCGCGCGAGTAGCCGCGCACAAAAAGCACGCCGACGGCCACCGTGGCGAGGATCAGGATCATCCATAGGAGGAACGCCGAACCGATCGTTCCCCCCATACGCTGAGCCGCGGCCAACAGGGAGCTGTCCATGATGCTGCCGCGGTCCTGGATCGAAAACACCGCGGACAGCCACTCTCTCCCCCTCCACAGGATGGCGGGGACGATCACCAGCGCAAGCGCCGCGGCCGTGACCAGCCATCGGCGGGGGCCCCATTCCCGCCCCGCCACCAGCGGCAGGAACAGCGCCAGGATCCAGGTCTCCTGCACTTTTGAGATTGTAAGCAGTATTCCCAGCGCGAAAACAACCGGATTCTTCCGCAACAGGCCGGCCTCCAGGAGAATCAATCCGGCCAGCGTGAGGAATTCCACATTGCCATCGGCCATCGTGCGCAGGGCCAGGAAGGAGAACGCCGCGGCAAACACACCGGCCATCCATTTCCCGCCGGAATTTTCCTCCCGGGGAACGCAAACCATCAGGACGATCAGCGTCAGGAACGCCACTATCCCCCATCCGGCGAGCAAGGGAAGCTGCCCGAGCGGAAGCAGCAGGACCGCACTCCAGGGCGTGAGCCGCAGAAGCGAATCTTTCCCGTACGACAAATCCCAATGGTCCACGCCGGGGCGGATGGTGATCCAATCCATCGCCAGGGTGGTACCCGCGATCGGTATGCGCATGAAAAACCAAACTACCAGCAGCAGGACCGCGAGGATCACCGCCCCGGCAACCGCATACGGAACGAGCACGCTCAATCGGAATTTCATAACCCTCCACAGCCTGATCCGCAACGCCGCGCGCGGATCAGGAACCGGCCGTCTCCCCGCCCTCCAGCCAGACCTCGACGGTGCGGCCCGCCCGTTCAAGACTTGCGGCTGATATTTTATCGAGCGTATCCCCGGTGGTGTGCCAATGGGGATATTCGAAATCGATGATATCGACCGATGGGATTCCAAGATCGCGGAAGGGAACATGGTCGTCCAGGACAACCAGCTTTTGTTCCGGTATGAAGAATTCCCCAAACCCGAGCGTGCCGGCCGCCGACCAGATTTCCGCGCGCAGCGCCGGGTCTGAATTTCCCTCGAAGTAGAAACGCTGGTCGGAATCGCCAACCATATCGAACAGGACCATGGCGGAAAACTCGTCCCCGTCCTCGCGGGCATCCTTCACCCGCAGGGCGAACTGGCGCGAACCGGCGATCCAATCCCAACCGTCGAGGCGGCCGTTATCTTCCGCGTCGAAAAAGACCAGCCAGACCTGGCGGGAGTTCCAATCCAGGTTAAGCGCGCGCGCCAGCTCGAGCAGAACGGCAACTCCGGATGCGCCGTCATTCGCGCCGAGGACCGGTTGCGCGCATCCCCCCTGGGGCTGGTCGGCGCAGCGGCGGGAGTCGAAATGCGCGCCGAGGATGACCACCGGCCCGCTGCCCTTCCACCCGGCGATGTTCCGCACCGCCGTATTCCTGTATTCGCCTTCATCCGTAAAGGTTTGCCAGCCGGCTTCCCTTAATTGATCCAGGATCCAATCCCCCGCCCTGCGGTTGGCTTCCGTGCCGCTTACCCGCGGACCAAACTCCAGGAACTCCTCCGCCAGCGAATAGGCCTCTGCGCCGGAAAACGGGCGCGGGGCGGCGGGCGCACACCCCGCCAGAAAGATGCCAAGCCCCGCGGCGAAAAGCCCAACCGCCCGCCGGATAGCAAGCCTGCTTATGAATTGGACGCCTCTCCCCACCATCGGTCAAACGCCTCCATCGCGCGTTCCGTCAAACGGCGGCTGCGTTCCCATTTGCTCATCCGCGTTTTCTCGAGCGGCGGAAGCAGACCAAGATTGGCCTTCATCGGCTGGAAATGGCTCTGCTCCGCGCGGGTCACATAATGGCACAGCGCGCCGGTCAGCGTCTCCACCGGCGGAACGAGAAGTTCTTTTCCCTGCAGCCGCCGGGCCGCATTCCACCCCGCCAGCAGCCCGGTGGCGATATTGCCGGCGTAGCCTTCAACCCCGGCCAGCTGGCCGGCGAAAAACAAATCCTCGCGGCCGCGCAACTGGAGAGTCGGCATGAGCAGCCGCGGCGCGTTGAGGAATGTATTGCGGTGCATCTGCCCAAAGCGCACGAATTCCGCCCGCTCCAAGCCGGGGATTAGCCGGAAAATCCGCGCCTGTTCTGCTTCCCGTAAATTCGTCTGAAAGCCGACCAGATTATACAGACTCCGCGCGGCGTTTTCCTGGCGCAATTGGACGACCGCGTGCGGCCGCTCGCCCGTCCGTGGATCGATAAGCCCGACCGGGCGCATTGTCCCGTAGACGAGCGTATCCGGCCCGCGCCGGGCCAGTTCCTCCACCGGCATGCATCCCTCGAAGAACCGCCCCTCCCCCGCGCGCACGCCTTCCGGGATATCCCGTTCGAATTCCCGCAGCGGGATCGTTTCGGCCTGCGCCAGCTCGCGAACCAACCGCCGGTATTCGTCCGCATTTAACGGGCAGTTCAGGTAGTCCCCGGGCAGGTTGTTGCGCGCATCGGAGAACGCCGCCTTCCGATCGATGGATTCCGCGGCGACAATCGGGGCGATCGCATCGAAGAAGTACAGGTGACCGATCCCGGTCAGGGCGCGCAACGCGGCGGAAAACGCGGGCGAGGTCAGCGGGCCGGTCGCGACGACCGCGGAGCCCTCCGGCAGCGCGACAGCTTCCCGGCGGGCCACCTCGATCCGCGGGTGGGCAAGGATTTTTTCCGTGACGCGGCGGGCGAACGCTTCCCGGTCGACAGCCAGCGCCGAACCGGCCGGGACGGCGCATTCGCGCGCGCACGCCAGGAGGAGCGAACCCATCCGCTCCAATTCGCGTTTCAACAAACCACCGGCCCGGTCCGGCAGATTCGAGCCGAGCGAATTGGAACAGACCAGCTCCGCCAGGTCCCCGCCGCAGTGCGCGCCGGTCGATTTTTCCGGGCGCATCTCGACCAGCACCACATGGATTCCGCGTTCGGCCGCCTGCCAGGCCGCCTCGCTTCCGGCCAGCCCGCCGCCGAGGATCGTCAACCGCTTCGCATCCGCTTGACTGTTCATCACCCTCGATTATAATCACGACCAATTGAATATCAGCAGTGTCGGTGCCTGCTCCCCCGGATGGGAGGGCTTAAAGGCGAAGCCGGTGAGAGTCCGGAGCTGTCACGCAACTGTAATCCGCGCCCGACGCGGTAAGCCAGGTCGCCCGCCGCACTGCGTTCACACCAGCCTCGCTGGAAGGAGGTGCGGACATGTTTACGGGATTCACGTAGGCCCATCCGCACCCCTGTTCAAAAGAACAGGGGTTTTGTTTTATCTCAAGGAGCCAGTGTTGCACGGCTTCCCATCCCTCTCCCTCACCCTGCCGGAGTTGCGCCGGCTCCCCTTACCCGGCATAAGCCGGGAGAGGGATTGGGGGTGAGGGAAAGCAACGAATGACTTGAGAAATGAATCAGAGGAGAAATATGAAAAATCGCATCCACATTCTTTTCGGGATTATCCTTGCCGCCGCCCTTGCCGCATGCTCCCCGGCGGCCGCGCCATCGTCCACCTTCCCACCGACCGCCCCACAACCTTCCCGGACCGCGACGGTCACCGAACTACAACCGGTCCGGCTGACCGACGGATTGGGGACGGAAGTGACGCTTGCCGGTCCGGCCGCCCGGATCGTCGCGCTGGGCCCTTCGAATACGGAAATCCTATTCGCCATCGGGGCGCAAGATCTGGTCGTCGGCGCCGATCAATCCTCCACATACCCTGAGGCGGCGAAATCGCTCGCGACCATATCCGCCGGGTACGGCACCCTCGATGTGGAATCGATCAAGGCGCTCGAACCGGACCTGGTGCTCGCGGCAGAGATCATTTCCGCCGAACAGGTGCAGGCAATGCGCGCGCTCGGATTGACGGTCTTCTACGTCGCCAATCCCGCGTCACTGCCGGAGGGGTTGTATGCGAATATCCGCGCAATCGGGGAGCTTACCGGGCGCAGCGCCGGCGGGGAAGATCTGACCGCGTCGCTTCGAACGCGGTTCGACGCGGTCGCCGGACGGGTTGCCGGCGCGGCGGAAAAGCCGCTGGTATTCTTCGAGCTGGATGCCACCGATCCGGCGCGGCCCTACACCGCCGGCCCCGGCACGTTCATCGATATGCTGATTACGCTGGCCGGCGGCCGGAACCTCGGCGCGTCGCTATCCTCCGGCTGGGCGCAGATATCCGCCGAGGAAATCTTCCGCCAGGATCCGGACATCATCCTGCTCGGGGATACGGCCTTCGGCGCGACGCCGGAAGCCGTCGCCGGGCGGCCGGGTTGGGGAAACCTCGCCGCCGTCAAGACCGGAAAAGTGTTCCCGATCGACAGCGACCTGGTGCTTCGCCCGGGCCCGCGATTGATCGACGGACTGGAAACGATGGTCGCCCTTTTCCATCCGGAATAGGCACCCGGGATTTTCAGACCCAACCCGCGGGAGAAAGTGAGGCCATCCCGCGAAAGGATGATGCCGCCATAACGAAGACCCCGCCGTAACCGGGGTTGACACTCCTTTCTCCCGCGGTGATAATCGCTCCCATGCCACCCCGCTTCCGGCGGAACGCTTTTCCGGGGGCGGAATCGGATCGGAGACGCACATGACCCAAGACCTGATTAAGAGAATCCAAGCGGACGGCGTCAAGTTCATCTGCCTGCAGTTCACCGACGTGACCGGAACGGTGAAGAGCACGGACATGCCCGCCGGGCGGTTGAGCGAAGCCCTGAGCCAGGGAGTCTGGTTCGACGGTTCGTCGGTGGAGGGCTTCGCGCGGATCCAGGAATCCGACATGATGCTGCGCCTCGATCCGGACACCTACCAGGTGCTGCCCTGGAGCGAACCCGAGCGCCGGCGGGCGCGGATCCTGTGCGACATCCACGCCTCCGACGGCACCCCCTTCCCGGGCGATCCGCGCGGGGCGCTGAAACGGGGTCTGGCGGCAGCCCGCGAAAAGGGCTGGTTGTTCAACATCGGCCCGGAACCGGAGTTCTTCCTGTTCCGCCGCGACGGCGCGACGATCCACCCCGTGCCGCACGACAGCGGCTCCTACTTCGATTTCTCGGCCCGCGACGAAGCCCAGCGGGTGCGGAGCCAGATCATGGTGGCGTGTCAATCGATGGGATTGGAAGTGGAAATGGGCCATCACGAGGTGGCGCTCGGGCAACACGAGATCGACTTCAAATACGCCGACGCGCTCGTCACGGCCGACAACGTGGTCACGCTGAAATACGCCGCCAAGGCGATCGCCAACATGCACGACCTGACGGCCACCTTCATGCCCAAGCCGGTTTTCGGTATCAACGGCTCGGGCATGCATACCCACATCAGCATCTTCGACCGCGGCGGCGGGACGAACCTCTTCTTCGACGCCCAGGACGAATTCCACCTCAGCCCGATGGCTTATGCCTTTATGGCCGGGCTGATCGAGCACGCACGGGGGCTGTGCGCGATCGTCGCCCCGAGCGTCAACTCCTACAAGCGGATTGTCCCGGGTTACGAGGCGCCGGTGTTCGTCTGCTGGGCGCAGGTCAACCGCTCGGCCCTCATCCGCATCCCGCGCTACACGCCGGGGAACGACAAAGCCACACGGATCGAGCTGCGCTACCCGGATCCTTCCTGCAACCCGTACCTCGCCTTCAGCGCGATGCTGGCGGCCGGGCTGGACGGCGTGGCAAAGAAGCTGAAACCGCCGGCGCACGTTAACAACGTCGACGTCTACCACCTGACGCCCGAGGAAGTCGCCGCGCGGGGAATCCCGATCCTGCCCGGATCGCTGGCGGAAGCGCTGGAGGCGCTGGCGGGAGACGACGTCCTCAAGGATGCCCTCGGCCTCAATCTGTACGAGGCCTTTGTGCGGGCCAAGACCGCCGAATGGGACGATTACCGGATTCACGTCACGGATTGGGAAATCGAACGCTATCTGGAAAACGCCTGACAGGTCCGGAAAAGAGAATACAAAACCGCCGCTTTCATGCGGCGGTTTTTTTATGAGCACCCAGGGCTTGGATCCGCGGACCGGCCATATCCGGAAGCGGCCGCGGGTCACGCTTCCGCGCTTCCCGCCCTCTCGGAAGTGTGGGCCGCCTCGCGCATCCACTCCTCGAACACGACCGCCTGATTCCGTCCCTGGTTTTTGGCTTGATAGAGCGCCCGGTCCGCCCGGTCGATAAGCATCGGGGAGGAGGAGAGATCGCTTCCGAAGGATGAAATTCCGAGGCTGACCGTCAGCGGCAACTGGAATCCCTTATTCATTTCCACAAGCCCGCGGATATTCTCCGCCACCACCCTCGCCCCCTCCACGGACGTCTCCGGGAGAATTACCGCGAACTCCTCACCCCCATAGCGGGTCACCACATCCAAGTCGCGCCGAACTCCCCGCCCGATGGTCTGGGCAATCTCCCGCAGCGCTTCATCCCCCGCCGGATGCCCGAAGGAGTCGTTGTAATTCTTGAAATGGTCAATGTCGATCATGATCACCGACAGGTCACGCCGGTAGCGCCGGCTGCGATCCGCTTCTTTCGGCAGCAGTATCTCAAAATAGCGCCGGTTGTGGACCCCGGTCAATCCGTCTGTCAGGGACAATTCGAGGACTTTGGCGTGAAGCTGAACGTTCTTGATCGAGGACGCCAGCTGGCGGACAAGGGTCGCCAGCGGATCCAGACTTTCCCCGTCGAACGCCGCATATCCCATCTTTTCTTCCTGGAAGAACAGCGGCAACAGAACCAGGCTGTAGGGTGCATCCTCCGGAAATAATCCCGGCGGGGGAAATTGACGGGTGCCAAACCGCAGGACCGGGGCGTCCTTCGCGAGCGGATGCAGGAGACTTCCCGCCACCGGATCCTCGCCCTGCTTTTCGAAAAATATAACATGGCACGTCCGCACGCCCACCTTCGGTAAATCCTCCCGCAGCGTGGCATACACCTGCTCCTCGTCCGACGAGGAAATCAGCCGCGCCGTCAGGAGGCCAATTTTCTCATCATATTCGGTCCGGCTCACCTGCAACCGGCTGCACCGCCGGTCGGTGCTTTCGCTGAGCAGGGCCCGGGCCTGATGCAGGAGATCCTCCACGAATTCACCGCGGGGCGATTCCCAGCCTTGCGGCAACAATCCGCTGGCCGCCTGGCGCAGCACCGTGACGGCGGATTGCCAGAGATGGGCGCTGTCATCGTCCATCATTTCCACGCGCTGCAGGATTTCCGTCAGCGCGGATTGAAAATGGACGAGGTCCCCATCCTCCAGACTGCGGATAAACGTCTCCGCCAACCGTTCGCAAAAAGAAAGGAAATCCAATCCGTGGGATTGTGGATATTCCGCCAGCAGCGCTTCCAACATCCGTTGCGTTAAATCGTCTTTAAACTGCTGCGAAGTTGGATCCGCACTGGGAATGGGAGAATCGGCGCTGCCGGCGGACTGGGCGACCATTTCCGGCAGGCAGCCGCAGGATTGCCGCGTCACCAGGCGGGCGGAAACGAGGGAGATTTCCGGCACGTTCCCGGCACCTTGTTCGATCCTCTTTATTAAGAGCAGCATGGCCCGGTACCCCGTTTCGAACAGGGGAAAATGGACGCTGGTCAGCGGCGGAACCTGCGCCAGGCTTTCCAGGACGTCGTCAAAACCGGTGACCGCCACATCCCGGGGAATTTGAATTCCCGCCTCCCGCAGGGCTCTCATCACCCCCATGGCCGAATGATCGTTGCTGCAGATCACTGCCGTGAATTTCACACCTGATTGCATCATCCGGACCATCGCGTTATACCCGCCGACATCCCAGTGCTGTCCGTATTCCAGCAGCCGCGGATCGGTTTCCAGGCCGAATTCCTTAACCCCGCGCCGGTAGGCATCCAACCGGATACGGCTGTCCCCCGGATCCTGTTCGTATCCGGCGATGAAGGCGATCGATCGATGGCCGTGCCCGACCAGGTGCTCCATAACCTGCCGGATGCCGCCTTCATTGTCCACCCGGATGACCGGTTGATCCGAATGTCCCCCGATAAACAGCAATGGAAATTCTTTCTCAACCATCCGGCGGGCGTATTGAATCCTCCCTTCCGTCAACAGGGGAAGGGTAAAGATCAATCCGTCGGTGTTCCAGGGGCCGACCGGAAGAAAATCCGCCTCCTCGTCGAGTTCCGGCCACGCCGGCCTTTGCTCGCTCAGGCCTTTCCGGCGCGCCACTCCGCAGGCAAGCAGCAGGTTGACGTCCTTATCGCGCGCCGCGGCCTGCAGCCCGCGGATGACCGGAAAGGAAAAAGGCGCGGGGCGGGAGCCTTCATAGATGTGAAATCCGAAAAGAACGCCGATGGTCAGTCGCTTTGAGGTTTCCACTGTTTGCGGGAAGCATCCTTCCGGGTTAATCGCGTATTAAAACGCCGATTCGTCGGGCTAGCTCCGTCAAGGGATTATATATTTAATCCGATCCGTTTGAGTGGGCGGATTGCAGCATCCACTCTTCAAACACCACCACCCGGTTGCGGCCCTGACATTTTGCCTGGTACAACGCCCGGTCGGCCCGGTCCACCAGCGTCCGGGGGGATTTCTGCTCCCCTTGCATGGATGCGATCCCCAGGCTTACCGTCATCGGTTGGAGGAATTTCCGGCTTTCCGCGATATTCCGGCGCATATTCTCCCCCACCACCCGCGCGCCATTCAAATCCGTTTCCGGCAGGATCAACGCAAACTCCTCCCCCCCATACCGCGAGATCACGTCCAGTCCGCGCCGCCCGCCCTGGGTAATATTCTGCGCCAGCTCCCGCAACGCCTCATCCCCCGCCGGATGCCCGAACGAGTCGTTGTAATTCTTGAAATGGTCGATGTCGATCATGATCACCGTTAAATTACGATTGTAGCGCTGGCTTCGCTCCGTTTCCTTTTGCAGCATGATCTCGAAATACCGCCGGTTGTGAACCCCCGTCAACCCGTCCGTCAGCGACAACTCCAGCACTTTGGCGTGCAATTCCACGTTCTTGAAGGAGAAGGAGAGCTGCCGCACCAGTGTCGCCAGCGGATCCAGATTCCCCTCGTCGAACGCCACGTATCCCATGCGCTCTTCCTGGAAGAACATCGGCAGCAGCACCAGGCAGTAGGGTTCGTCCTCCGGATACAATCCGGGCGGAGGAAATTGGCGGGTTTCGAATCGCAGGATCGGCGCATCCTTTTCCAGCGGATGCAGGAGACTCACCGCCACCGGATCCTCGTCCCGCTTCTCAAAAAAGACCACATGGCACGTCCGCAAACCCACCTGCGGCAAATCCTCCCGCAGCGCGGCGTACACCTGATCCGCATCCGACGAGGATATCAGCCTCGCGGTCAGGTTGCTCATGTTATCGTCGAAACCGGTCCAGCTCACCTGCAACCGCGTATACCGCCGGTCGGCGCTTTCGCTGAGCAGCGTCCGCGCCTGGTGCAACAGGTCCTCCGCCCGCCGGCTTCGGATTGGATCACGGCCGTCTTCCATCATCGCGTGAGCCGCCTGCCGCAGAACGGTGACCACGGACTGCCAGATGTGGGCATTGCCATCGCGCATCGTTTCCACGCCCTGGAGGATTTCAGTCATCGCGCCCTGGAAATGGGTGAAATCTCCATCCTCCAGACTGCGCGAAAAACCGTCCGCCAGCCGCTCACAGGAAGGGTACACCTGGCCGCTCTCCATATTGGATTTTTCAGCCAGCAGCGCGTCCAGCATGGATTGCATGATCGCATCATTAAAAGAGGCTGGGGGCCGATCCGCGGATTGGGAGGAAGGCTTGGCGCCCACAGCGGATTGAACGGCTATTTCCGGCAGGCAGCCGCAGGATTGTCGCGGGATTAGCCAGGTGGACACCCGGGTCAGATCCGGGATCGCTCCGGCGCCTTGCTCGATCCGCTTCTGCAAGAGCAGGAGCGAGCGGTACCCCGTTTCGAAGAGCGGGTAGTGGATGCTGGTCAGCGGAGGAACCTGGGCCAGGCTCTCCAGAATGTCGTCGAATCCCGTGACCGCCACATCCGTGGGAACGCGGACCCCCGCTTCCCGCAGAGCCCGCATCGCGCCGATGGCCGACATGTCGTTGTTGCACATCACCGCGGTGAATTTCACGCCCGACTTAAGGATCCGCCCCATGGCATCCCGTCCGCCCTCGTCCCAGCTGAGGCCGTATTCCACCAGGCGCGGGTCGTCGGACAATCCGAATTCGCCGACTCCGTTGCGGTAGGCTTTCACGCGCGCTGTGCTGTCGCCCAAATCGTCCTTGTCGCCGGCGATAAAGGCGATAGACCGGTGGCCGTGATCGACCAGGTGTTCCAGCATTTGCCGAACGCCGCTTTCGTTGTCGACGAAAATCGCCGGTGACCCTGCGTCGCTTCCGATTACCAGTGCCGGGAACCCCTCGTCGATCAACCGGCGGGCATATTGAACCTTCGATCTCGAACCCAGGGAGCCGATGAAGATCAATCCGTCGGTGTTCCAGTGACCGACCGGGACAAAGTCTGCTTCCGGGCCCAATTCCGGCCAGGCAGGCGTCTGCTGGACGACTTTCGTCCGTTGGGCGACCCCGCATGCGACCAGCAGATTGTAATTTTTATCGCGCGCCGCCGCCTGTATTCCACGAATGAGCGGAAAGGCAAAGGGCGCCGGATGGGACCCTTCGTATACGTGGAATCCGATCAGCACGCCGATTGTCAATCGCCTGGGATTATCCATGGAATGCGAATCTCCTCCAGTACCGTTCCCCGCGGAATAATTGTATACCAAACCGATTGGCGGCGCGTTCCTTTTCGATGAAGGAATGGCCCGTACGGTCCGGATGGCGGGTATTGCCGGCTATGTCGAATGCCCACTTCTCGGCTTGCGGGGGTTCGCCGGTAAAAAAAAAGTAAAAACCGGTCGCAGCATTCGATATCCTGCCGGACTGTTTCCGCGACGGTCCACGCGCCGTCGCCATAAGTTACCGGAAGGATGATGGCAAACTCCTCTTCCCCGTGCGGGTGACGACGTCCAAATCGTAGCGCACACCGGCGCGTTTTTTCCGGACCGGACAATCCGTCTCATGATCCGCATAATTGCCTGAGATTTTCTTTCCTTTTATTGTGGGGGGGCGAAAATTGGGGGGAAAATGCGGCGATTTGCATCCATCTTTGGAGACGGCAATCGCTCCATTGGGATCAGGCTTCAAGCTTCATGATTCTTCCCCTGAGCTGAATCCTGCATCCATTCCTCGAACTGGACCGTCCGATTCCGACCCTGACCTTTAGCCTGGCCTAATGCCTTGACCGCCTGTTCGATCAGGCATCCGGGCTGAACTTGAGTTCCCTTCAGCGAAGCGACACCCAGGCTGATGGTAATCGCCTGGAGGAAATGGCCGTCGGACGCGATTTTTTTTCGGATGGTTTCGGCGACGACTTGCGCCCCGTCCGCGTCCGTTTCCGGCAGGATAATCGCGAATACCTCCCCGCCGTAACGGGTTGCCACATCCAATCCGCGCCGCGCGCATGCGAGGATCCCTTCCGCCACACGGCGCAACGCTTCATCGCCCGCCGGGTGGCCGAACGAATCGTTGTACGTTTTAAAATGATCGATGTCAACCATGATGATCGCCAGATGCCGGTCGTAACGCAGGCTGCGTTCGGCTTCCTTTTGCAGGAGGATCTCAAAAAAGCGCCGGTTGTGGATCCCGGTCAATTCATCGGTAAGAGTCAGTTCGAGGACTTTCTGATGCAGCCCGGCGCTCTTGACCACCGTCGCCAGTTGGCGGACGACCGTCGCCAGAGGATCCAGGTTGTCACCATCGAAGGCGACGTACCCCAGCCGCTCATCCTGAAAGAACAGCGGCAGGACGGCGAGGCTGAAGGGCTGGTCCCCGGGATACAGGCCGGGCGGCGGGAATTCGCGCGTGGCAAAACGCAGCGGGGGCGCCTCCGTCGGGTAGACCCGCAACCGGCTGTTGCGGTAAGGATCATCCGCTTCGGGTTCGAAGAAGGCCACGTATCCGGAACGGATCCCCACCAGCGGCAGCTGTTCCTGCAGGACCTCGTAGACCTGGTCCTCTTCCAGCGAAGACAGCAGCTTGGCGGTCATCCGCCCCATCGCTTCTTCGAAGTAGGTTTGCTGGAGGCACATCCGGGTATAGCGCCGGCGCGCGCTCTCGCTGATCAGCGTACGCGCCTGATGGAGGAGATCCTCGGCATGCTGTTCGCGGCGCGTGCCGACTTCGTCCGAGAGGAACGTGAGCGCGCCGAGCCGTAGAATCGAAACCGCCGCCTGCCAGGCATGGGCGTCGTCGTCGGCCGTTTCGATCCGCTGCAGGATCTCGATCAGCGCGATCTGAAAATGAGAGAGGTCTCCATCCTGGAGGCTGAGCAGGAAGGAATCCACCAACCGGTCGCACAGCGGCCGTGAATCCTGGATGTTCGAGGGCGTCGTCTCCGCCAGGAGGGATTCCATCATCGCCTGGGAGAGATCCTCCTTGAACCGCTTCAGATCCTGGCGGTCCGAGTCGAAGGAAGCGCCGTGATGGATCACGGCGGCATTGACCACCTCCGGGAGGCACCCGCAGGATTGGCGCGGCACCAGCCATGTGGAAACCCGGGTCAATTCCGGGACGCCGTCGGTTCCATGCTCGATTTGTCTGCGCAGCAGCAGCACGGCGCGGTATCCCGTTTCAAACAGCGGATAATGCACGCTGGTCAGCGGGGGAACCTGTGCCAGGGCGGTCAGGTGATCGTCGAAGCCCGTGACCGCCACGTCCGACGGAATCCGCAGGCCGGCTTCGCGCAGGGCGCGGATGGCGCCCATCGCCGATTCATCGTTGCTGCATACCGCCGCGGTGAATTTCACCCCGGATTGCAGCAACCGCTTCATCGCCTGAAAGCCGCCGTCGACCCAGTGCTGCCCATACTCGACAAGTCGCGAATCGTCCGCCAGCCCCAGTTCCCGGACCGACTGGTGATAGGCCTTCAGCCGGAGTTTGGAATCGCCGGGGTCGTTCTCCTCGCCGGCGATGAATGCCACGCTCCGATGCCCGTGCTCCACCAGGTGCTCCACCACCTGGCGGATGCCGCCTTCGTTGTCGACCATAATCAAGGGAGTGCCCGCGCCCGTTCCGATGAACAGCACGGGAAATTTTTTTTCCTTTATGTCCTGGACATAACGGATTTGTTCCTGAAAATACAGCGGGTTGAGGATCAACAAACCGCCGGTATTCCACGGGCCGACCGGGACAAAATCGGCCGTTTGGAAACGCTCCGGCCAGGCGGGGTAATACAGCCGCTGGCCGGTCAACCCGCGGCCGATCCCGCATCCGATCATGATGTTCAACCCCTGATCGCGGGCGGCCGTTTGAATACCGCGGACCATCGGGGATACGAAGGGATTTGCATACGAACCCTCGTATACATGAAAGCCAACCAAAACCCCGATCGTGTCCCGCCGTTCAGGCGTCATCCGATCCGCTCTCCGCCTCTTTCGTCCTTCTGCCGCGAGGAACGCAAAGTCGCGCGAATTGTATCCCAAACCCGCCGCACATGCCGGGCTTTTTCCGGAGTTACCGGGTGTGCGCTGTAGCGGGCTTCCTCGAACGCGAGGGTGATCTCCTCCAGCTCGGAGCGGATCTGGTCCTCTTCACCGGAAAGGACGCCGGAATATTCGCGGGGCGTTTGCGCTGGGCGGCGGACTACGCCGCGTGCCGCTCCGCGTCGCAGGAGCGCGAAGAAATAAAAGCGTACCGATTGGCGCGGATCCAATCCGCGCAGGCTGAGAAACCCTCCCCATTCCCGGCTGCCGCGGTCCCCCAGGTTTTCGCGCAGCGCATCCCAGGTTTCGCGGAGGGTCAGCGCGGCCGATCTGCTCCAAACCGTCCAGCGTTTCCTCAACCGCAGCCAGAATTCCAACAGGCGCCGGAACCAAAGCGCGCGGCGGAGCCGCCGGAGAACGGCAAACCGCATTGGCAAAACCTGGCGCGCGATGTAAACCAGAATCAGAATCACGATCCCCCAGAACAGGATCTCGCGGACGACCATCTCCCAGGTCACCCCCTGCGGCAGCGCGGGAAGCGGCTGGCCCAACTCCTGTTCGGGGAGTATTTCCTCCATCCCGCTCGACGGTCCCCCCATCGCCGGGAAGATGTGCGACAACAGCCAGATGACCGGGTAGACAACCACCAGCCAGAGAACGGACATCAGCATGCTGAGGCCCAACAGGACCAGGTTCAGGCTGGCCAGCAATTGAAAGGTATACGCCGTCGGCAGCGCGACCGACAGGAGCAGAAGGAGCGCGACGAACAGCAGGCCGTAGATCAGCCAGTGCCGGGTGACGCTGGAATCGACCCCGGTTTGTTCCGTCACCCATTCCGCCCTAAGAATCAGCAGGCGGCCGATCACGAACAACCCGAATCCGCACAGGAAAAAAATCAGGGTCTCGAGTCCCAGTGAGCCGAACGCCATCGGCAGGCCGAAGATTAAGTGCGCGATCGGGATGCTGAACACCGCCAGGAAGACCATTGTGCCGCCGAGGCAGAAGACATCCTGCCAGAGACGGTTGCGGACAGAGACCTGTTCCTGGATCACCCCGCGCATCGCCTCGCGCGTCGTGGCGGTGGGGATGTTCTCGACCGCCGTCAGGTCGAGCGCCAGAAAGCGGCTGATCCCCCACACCGCGATTAAGAGCAGCAGCCCTTCCACAAATTCCGGCCGCATCAGCACCTGCGCGGTTTTTTCCCCCAGCAGCGGCAGGTCGCTCAGCGTGATCACGGGACCGTTTCTGGACCAGATCAACACGAGGAGCGCGATCAGCCAGAACGCCCATTCGGGGAGGATCCGCTGCCACCACTCCCGGCTCAGGACCGTATCCTGTTCGAGCACCCGCCGGGTGATTTGAACTTCCAGCGCGACGAGGAATGCGCCGATCGTGATTTCGCGCTGCAACGACATCAATCCCGTGAACCAGTCCGCCTCGAACACAGCGATCGCGCGGTTGACGGTGATCACGAAACAGACCACCATGACGCTGGCCAGAAAGGCGTTGGCGGTCGAAAAAACGGTCATCCGGCGGTCATCCATCGCGGTTCCTGCCTTCACAGCAACGCCCGTTCGAGATCGAGTTCGGAGCGGATTTCGTACAGCGGGATCCCCAGCCCGCGGGCGCGGGCTTCGAACGCCTCGTAACGCAGCACCGGCGCCGTGAGAAACACGAGGCTCTGCAACCCCATCCGGCGGGCGCGCAGCAATTCGTCGAACAGGAGCGCGTCCGGAGTTCCGGTGATCACCAGCATAGTCGTCCCCCAGGACAGCTCCGACGCGCGCTCGCGCAGGAGGACGGTGAAGGATTCCGCGTCCGCCAGCTGAACCCGGGCGAGTTTTTCCATCACCAGCATCATGTGGCCGGTTCCGCGCCGGACCGGAAGCGAATGGAACCGGCTTTCCGGTTCGAGCGGATCCAGCCCGTTGGTCACCAGGCCGACCGGTTGCCGGCGGGCAGCCGCGTAGGCGGCGAGCGACGCGGCGGTCACCACCGCCAGTTCGGCTGCGTCGATCCGGCTGCGGCTTTCGAAATCCCCTTCCCTTAAGTTCAGGAAGACCGCCACTTCGAGCGAGATCGCCGGCTCGAATTGCCGGACCTGCAGTTTACCCGCGGCCGCCGAGGCCTTCCAATCGATCCGGCGCATGGAATCCCCGGATTGGTAATCCCGTTTCGCCACGACCCGGCTGGGATCCTCGAACAGCGGCCGGTGGAAGCGGAGGACGCCGATTGGTGAAAAGGACGGGATCGGGCACTTCCGGATCGGGACGATCCGCGGATACACCGTCAGATGATCGGGCGCCCCTTGCCGCTCGCGGACATCCTCCAGCCCGAGCAGGTCCCCGGACTGCAGGTACAGCGGGCCGATCCGGTAATACCCGCGCTTGTTGCCCCGCAGCAGATATTCCATGGTGGTTTTTCCGCGCGGCCCTAGCGCGACCGCCCGCCGGAAGAAATTCGGGATCGCGAGTTCGACCGGCAGGCTTTCATGGATTCTCACCCATGGCATTGGGAGCCAGCCGCGATTGGCCACCTCGAGCCGGACGCTTACCGTCTCTCCCAGCAGGATGCGCGGATTCATGGCGCGGGTGAATTCCAGCGAAGCCAGCGCCCGGTCACGCCACCAGCGGCCGAAGAGGAACGCGCCGATCAGGAAGTAGATGATGGTGACAATCGACGTTTCCTGAAGCGTGACCGCCAGGAAGACAAGGAAGAGCAGAAAAAAGAATAAATACCCGCCCACTTACCTAATTCCTTCCGCTAAAGACTTCCACGAAGAACACGAAGGGAAACCTGAAGTACACCGAGATTGTAATAATTTTATAAATTCTTCGTGTTCTTCAGATCTTCCTTCGTGTCCTTCGTGGA
>Ga0105104_10000479_pt1 | contig 30832 bp, 19 predicted proteins | sample PPLLaktember2015_3_FD_87034 | JGI IMG/M metagenome (GOLD analysis project Ga0105104, IMG submission 87034) | Freshwater sediment microbial communities from Prairie Pothole Lake near Jamestown, North Dakota, USA - PPLs Lake P7 Core (6) Depth... | ecosystem: Environmental > Aquatic > Freshwater >...
CGAACTCCTCCAGGCCGAACGCCGCGATATCGATGTCACCCCGTACCGCTCCTCCTCCAATCTCCATCTCCATTATTCCTACGACTTCATGCCCGCAGGCATCGTCACCCGGTTTATCACCCGGCTTCATTACCTCGTACCGGATGACCATTACTGGAAAAACGGCGTGGAACTCCGGTTCTATGGTTCATATGCTTTGGTCGTGAGCGATCCCGTACAAAGGCGCATCCGTATTTCCGTATCCGGCAGCTCCCCCGTCCAATTAATGGCCATCATTCGCACCAACTTCGACCACATCCACGACACCTTGAACATGAAAAAAGACGTGCATGTTTTCGAAGAGGTCCCCTGCAATTGCTCCCAATGCAGCCGGTCGCAGAAACCCTATTTTTTCAAATACGATTACCTCGACCGCTTGTCGAAAAAAGGCCTCGATGCCCGGTGCGAAACCAGCCTGGAAGATATCCCCACAGGAACGCTCCTGGATCATTTACGTCCCACTCGACAACCCAAAGACTTTCACAAAACATTGCTCACCATTCTTTCGAAAATCCAGGGGATTTCCATAGCCCTGCCCAAAGAAGAGAACAGCCGCAATACCATTGTCGCCCAATTCCTGGAGGCCTATGGATTCCGGGTCAAAGATCAAACCTTGTGGAGCCGCTCTTACAAAGGCGAATACCTCGGCGAGTTGGATTTCAAAATCGACGACGATACCGGCCGGGCGGTTTCCATTATCGAGGCGTTCAAACTCAACCGGTGGGATTTTACGGTTACCCGCGACCATATTTTGAAATTATTTCAATACGATTGCAATGGCCTCGCTGAGAATTATATCGTGGTCTATGTCTCTGAAACGGATTTCTCCCAGTTATGCGAGAAGTACCGGGAACACCTGGAAAAAATAGACTATAAAAAAAATAAACTGCTGGGCCAAATCGAAACCCCCACGTCGGGGTTTAATAAGATCACGGTTTATCGTGCCCGGCATCGATGCAATGACGGCGAAACGGTTTTGAATCACATATTGGTGGAATTATGAAGCATGAATGGCGCTGCTCTAAATAAAAAGAGGCAAAATGTCAAAAAAAACAACCGGTTTAAAAAAACACGATTTAGCTAAAAAAATAACATGCGGCACGATATTCGCTTTATTACTTCTCACTGGAGCGACCGGCTTCTCCTTCCCCTTCTCCACCCAGGCCCAGGAGCCCCAAGAGAATCTTAATACCGATAGGACCCTTGAAAAAGCAGGGAACCTCTTCAAACAAGGCAGATATGAGTCAGCCCTGGCCATTTACCTGGACTACCGGGAACAAAACCCAGGCTCGATGAAATCCTCGATCTGTATCCTCATCGGTAACTGCTATGCCTCCTTGCAGCGATTCGACGAAGCCCTGGAAGAATATAAATCCGCAGCGGAAAAAATAATCCAGGAAACCCCGGGAACTAAAAACACAACCGGATTAGCCGAATTGTTCGCAGCCATCGGCGATATCTATCTACGGCAAAACAAATTCGCCGAAGCTGAAAAATACTTGAAAAAATCCATCGAAATCAATTCGACGGATTACAAAATTATTTTTAACATCGCAGAAATCTTATTCGCCGCAGGCAAATTCGAAGAATCCATCGCTTACTATGAATGGGCGACCCGGATCAACCCGGGTTGGCCTAAACCCTATATCCAATTAGGGTATGCCTATATGGAAAAAAACCAAAACCAACAGGCTGTCGAAGCTTTCAACACATTTCTCCAATTAAGCCCCAATTCACCCGATGCAGAATCCGTCAAAGAAGCACTCAAATTACTTCAAAAACGTTAGCAAGTCTATTATGACTACTCTCACCCACCCCAAAAACACTTTTGAGCATTTTAAAGTGAAAAATAGTTGAAAAAAAAATTGTAATTTTTTATAATCCTTTCGAATAAAGTTCCCTTTACGCCCGGTTTTTTTTGGCCGGTTTTTTTAATCGTATATAAAAAGATAACTTTATGGAGACGTTTGATGAATAAAGAAGAAAGACCATCCGTATGCGGGCTGATCACAGATTTTGGGTATCGAGACTACTTCGTTGGGGTCATAAAAGCAGTCATAAAAAAAATCGCACCCCATATGGAAGTCATCGACATAAACAACAATATTCCTTCCTACAGTATTTTACCTGCGTGTTTTTCACTGGAAAAATCATACATGTATTTCCCGGGTCGATCTGTTTTCCTGGTAGTGGTGGACCCCGGGGTGGGTACGGACCGGAATATTTTATTGGTGCAGCACAATAACCGGTTTTTCATCGGCCCGGATAACGGCGTTCTAACCCCCATTCTCACAAAAGAAGACAAGACCGTATGGGTATTGGATAACAAGGATTACTTCATCATCGACGGGTATTCGACGTTTGAAGCCAGGGACAAAATGGCACCCATCGCCGCCCACCTGGGTACCGGGGTAAACCCGGGAGTCCTGGCTAGAGCGGTTACCGAATACCGGCTTCTCCAGGAATACTACCCCCAAAAATCAGGTTTTACCATCGATGCGCGAATCGTCTATATCGACAAATTCGGGAACTTAATGACCAACGTCACGAAAGAATTCTTGCTGGATACCATGGAAGCATCGGGTTTATCCAATTTTAAAGTCATGATTAATCGAAACGACATCAAAGACTACTACGAAACCTACGGCCACGCGGGGAAAGACCCTTTTTTGATGATCGGCAGCCACCAGAACCTTGAGATCGCCATGAAACAAAAATCCGCAGCAGTAGAGCTGGAGGCGGCTATCGGTCAGCGAGCGGCGGTATCTTTTTATTAATTATTGATTGCAATCGGTAATAATCGCCAGGCATTCTCCAGGCAAAGGGATTTTCAAACCGGTTTCTCTATCGATGCTCACGTGAACGGTTTCGCCTGTACCTGCCAATTCATTTTTAGTCGTATAAATATCATATGCAACTGTAAACGATGTGGTGCCGATGTGCTTTATTTTTAAAGCAATAATAGCAGCATCCCCGACAGATAACGGCAGCTTGAAATCGGATTCGGCATGGACGATGGGTAATCGAAAAGAGGATTGACGGATCAATGAGCCCATTGCTAAGCCTCGGGATTCTAAAAACGCTTCATACGCATCGTGCATCAGTATAAACTGGTTGGCAAAAAATAAGGCGCCGGCAGCATCGACTTCATGCATTTTGATTGTGGTGCGGTATTCAAAAATCGGATCGATGTTCATTCGTTACTTCCTGGGTTTGCGGGCATTTTTTCTTTTCGTAATAGTCAAATAAATGGAGATATTGTTGAGGGCAGCGGGCGTAACTCCCGGGATGGTCGATGCTTCAGCCAGGGTGGAGGGTTTGCGCTTCATGAGTTTCTGCCTGATTTCCGTGGATAAACCCGGGACCAGGTTAAAATCAAAATCGTCGGGTAACTTAATCCTTTCCAGGTTTTTAAACCGGTCGATATTTTGCTGTTGGATTCGAATATATCCTTCATATTTGACTATGGCTTCAATATAAGAAATATCCGTCAGTGTCCGGCTTTTGACAATGGGTTTGCCGTAAATTTCTTCCAGTTTCTCGAAATCGATCTCCGGCATTTTCAGTAGTTGGCGAAGTGTTTGGCCGCGGTCGTTGTATTTGATTTTGGTATTATTTAACATGTCGATGATTTTTCGACGTTTGATTAATTTTTTTTCTTCTGCCAGGTACTTTGCAGGTTCAAGAAGGCCGAGATTCAAAGCGTAATGAGAGAGGCGTTCAAAGGCGTTGTCTTCTCTTAGCCGGAGGCGGTATTCGGCCCTTGAAGTAAAGAGGCGGTAGGGTTCATCCACGCCTTTGGTTACGATATCATCCGCCATTACGCCGATATACCCTTCTTCCCTGCCGAGGATAAAGGGTTCCTGTTCATTCGATTTCAAAGCGGCATTGATACCGGCCATCATACCCTGCGCCGCGGCTTCCTCGTACCCGGAGGTACCGTTGACCTGCCCGGCAAAATAGAGGTTTTCGATGGTTTTGCTTTCCAATGTATGATGCAATTGAGTGGCTTTTATCGCATCGTACTCGATGGCATAAGCGGGGCGCATCATCACGGCCTTATCCAAACCGGGAACGGATCGAAGAATCAATTTTTGCACATCCACCGGCAGGCTGGATGAAAAACCGTTTACATAGACTTCTTTATTTTTTTCGCCCACGCCTTCGGGCTCGAGGTAAAAATGGTGAACCTCCCGGTTAGGGAACTTGATGATTTTATCTTCGATAGAAGGGCAGTATCGGGGTCCGATTCCTTCGATTACGCCGGAATAAAGAGGGGATTTATCGATGTTATCGCGAATAACGGTTTTCAATTGGGGCGTGGTATACCCCAAATGACAGACGATTTGATTTTTAACTTTGCGTTTTGTAAACATGGAGAAAGGGATCGGCGGTTCGTCGCCGGGTTGGGGTTCGAACCGGCTCCAGTCGATGGTGTCGCTGTGAATGCGCATGGGGGTGCCGGTTTTCAGCCGCATGGTTTCAAAGCCCAATTCTTTAATAAAATCCGCCAGGTGAGTGGAGGAAGGTTCGTTGGAGCGGCCTGCGGGGTATATGGTGGAGCCGATATAGATTTTGCCGTTTAAAAAGGTCCCGGTGGTAATAATCACCGCATCCGCGTCAAGGGTTCCTCCTTCCAACAGTTTGACTCCTACCACCCGGTAGTTATCGATAATAATACCGGATACGATGGATTGGTATATTTTTAGATTGGGTACTTTTTCCAGGAAAGATTTCATAAAACCCCGGTAAGCGATTTTATCGTTTTGAGTTCTTGTAGCGCGCACGGCTGGTCCTTTGCTGCGATTTAGCGTTTTGAAATGAATCCCCGTTTCGTCTGCGGCCCGGGGCATAATCCCGCCCATGGCATCGATTTCTTTGACCAGGTGGCCTTTCGCTATTCCACCCACTGAAGGGTTACACGACATTTGGGCAATGGTCTCCAGGTGAATGGTTACCAGGATGGCCTCGCATTTCATTTTAGAAACTGCGTAAGCTGCTTCGATTCCTGCATGGCCCGCACCGATGACAACAACTCGTTTCATGACGTATAAACCTCGTTTATAATTGATATCCGCTAAAATTACCGGAGCCATAGTATACATTAAAATAGTGTGGATTTCAATGGAGATTAGATGGTTTAAGCGCCTATCGGCGCGAGGGAAAAATACGACCAGGCATGCCTAGGTCCTTTTTACCAAACGGTGTGCGACAACAACAGCTCCCGAAATTTATTTAAAAGCTAATTTTTAGCTTAAACAATGGCTAATTCGGCTTTTCATTCTCACTATTTAAATAATAAGCTTTCAATTACTTTTCGGCAACTAATTTACCGCGCGCGAAGAAGCTGATACAAATCGATTAAAACCTGTTTTCGCGGAGTAATGATATCCAGTTCATAATAAAACTCGATACGATCGATCAGTTCTCCGGCTGTAACACCGGCGATAATCAAACCGGCGATTCCCCAACCGAAACCGCCGGCATAAAAAACAAAAGGCAGTATAAAACCCAATATTATCCTTGATAAACTAACAATGGGAAAAACTTTTCTTTCCTGCCGGATGAAATACCATTTCCTGTAAATATATAACAAAATCTTGATTCCCCCAAACAACCCGATCAACCATAAATCCTGGATTAAAACACCCAGCAGGTACAGGCTGTTAAAAAGCGTGTGGGCACTGTGAAAATTCACAGGAGTGACTTTCATGGCCACCTGGTAGATGCGATCGACGGCAAACAAACTTAAAAAACCGACGGCTGCCCCAACCCAACCGATAACCGGGTACGGGGGCGAAAAATACAAGTAAAGCGTGGATATTCCCAAAAACGAAGAAAATAAAAAAATCTCCCGGCTTAACCAGGAACTCTTGATATTAAATACAGCACGAAACATCCGGGCCTTCTTACCGAGATGAACCGTGCTCAAAACCATTCCCAACGCACCGGCACCTGCAAACAAAAAAGGATTTATAGGCAGCGAAACCACCAACGAGGCAGTAAATAACGCAGTCAATATGTAAGCAATCGACGTAAACACCAGGAGCGCCCATTCGGATTTCAATGTGATTTTGCGTTTGGGCAGCGGGAGAGAAGCATCGAAAATCTCACGCGAAAACCGATCCGACAGCGGAGAAGCATACTCCGGTACACGCTGCCGACTGCGCAGCGGCTTAAACCGGATCGAGGGTTGAAGCTCTGTTTGTGTAAAACCTTCGATGCGCTGCGATATAGATTCCGCTGAAGAAGAAGATGGGGAATCGATCTCATTGGGACGTATCCGAAGAGCTTTCGTCGGGCAGGCACACACGCAGGCCGGCGCTTCCCCTTTTTTTAAACGCTCCGTACAAAAATCACATTTTTCCACGATCCCGCGGGTATGCTGGAAACGGGGTGCATCATAGGGGCAAGCCCACGTACAATATTTACATCCGAGGCAAAAATCGGGGTCGATGATTACCGCACCGGTCACCGGGTCTTTTGAAATCGCACAAGCCGGGCAACTTTCCATACATGCCGGTTTCGCGCAGTGATTACAGGCCATCGAGAGATGAAAAACCGGGAGCGAGGGATGACGGGTTTCATTGAATGTAATGACCTCTCTCCAATTGCTCCCCGGGACTTCATTGAAAAAATCGTCAACCTGGGGAGTTCGTTTGTCCCGTGCTTCGATGGAACAAGCCACAACGCATGCACCGCACCCGGTACACCGGTTCAAATCGAAATAAAAATAGTGGGCTGACGGCTGCGGTTTCATGGTGTCACCTGTCTTCGACCACCAGGGGGCTCTTTTCGGAGAAAACCGCCCCCTGGACCCCCGCAAAAGCTTTTGATTAAATAGTGAATAAAAAGTTTTGGGAGGTGTCGGACCCCTTTTACAAAAGGGTTCTGACATTTTCCTTGCGTATCGGGCTGCGCTTTTTCGACTTCCACCATGTTATCGTGGAAAGCGGCGCCGTGTCCCATATCGGTTTCACGGCCCAACGACAGGAAATTCACGGTTCCCCCCTCGGTGATCCACCATCCGTTGGTTACACACACGCATCTTTTTTTTATACTGAAATCCAATTTAACGTCTAACTCCAGCTCGCCCCTGTCGTTAAAAACTCTCACCCGGTCGCCGGGTTTAATTCCTCGTTCCTGTGCATCGTCCGGGTTCATATCCAGGTAGATTTTCGGGCTGAACTGCCGGATCAACTTTAAATTATTGAATTGCGAGTGAACCCGGTTTTTGGTATTGGGAGTCATAAAATAGAGGGGGTATTTGCCGGGTTTACCGTGTTGATGCTCACCGGCTTCTCCCGGTTCGGTATATACGGGCAGCGGATTCACACCCCAACGCTGAGCGGCTTCGCTGCTGTAGAGCTCGATTTTCCCCGAAGGGGTTTTAAAAATGTAATCGCAGAAAGCAACCTCCTGCGCCCAGGGAGCCATGACAGGCCCCTCCGACAATCGCTCCCACGACAGCCAGGGAAACCGCTCCAACCTTTTTTTCAAATAATTTTCAATCGCTTCATCCCCAGGTCCCGGTAATTTCTCCGCGATATCTGTTTCGTTGAAATTCATCCGCTGGGCTAACAACCTGTAGATTTCCGTTTCAGGTTTCACCTCGCCCGGCGAATCGATGATTTTTTGTTTGAGTTGGATATATGGGTGCCAATAGGCGCCGATAATATCGGTTTGTTCGAAGAGTGTTTTGGATGGAAGAATGATGTCCGCTTCCAGGGCCGTATCGGTAAAGAATTGATCCACCACCACGCGGAAATCCAGGGAGCGGAAAGCCCGGAGTACAGTATGAGTTTCCGGGTTTTGGGTGATGGGGTTTCCCCGTTCCACCCAGATCATTTTGAGTGGGGGGTTTGTTTGGGCCAGCATGTCTTGACCCAGCCGGGCGGTGGAGATGGATATGCGTGCGATGCCGTCGGGTTTACCCGGTGGGAAAAAAGCGATGGGGTCCAGGACTTCATCGAAAATGGCGGATTGGAGGTTTGCGTATATCCAACCCGCGCCCGGTTTTCCAATATTGCCGGTTATGGCTAATAAAGCCATCATGGCGCGCATGGTTTGGCCGCTGTTGGTGTATCGCTGCATACCGAAACCTGCGCACAGGCTGACGGGGGAGTATTGGGCGATGTAATCCGCCAGGCGGAGGATATAGGGTTCCGGGACGCCTGTTATTTGGGAAGCTTTTGCCGGTGTGAATCCTGCGACCATTTTTTCAAATTCCTGGAAGCCGAAAACATATTTACCGATGAAACCGGTATCGATGGTTTTATTATTGATGAGCAAGTAAGCGATGGCCAGGGCGAGGGCGCCGTCGGTGCCGGGGTTTGGTTGGATGAGCAGTTCTGCGCGGTCTGCGGAAACGGTACGGCGCGGATCGATGACCACGAGTTTAGCCCCGTATTCTATGGCGCGATCGATGGATCGCATTTGTTGGATATTGGTTTCCGCCGCGTTTTTTCCCCACATAATTATTAAACGCGCGTTCTCGATATCCCAGGGGGCATTGTGTTTATTTTCACCCAGCATCAACCGGGTGGCTTCCAGGCCGGCGGGCCAGCACAAGTCGCCGTACGTAGTAGTGTATCCGCCATAAAGCCGCCAGAATACCGAGCCCACAGCGTTGAGTAAACCCTTGGTGCCGCTGCCGTAATAATATAACACGCTTTGCGGGCCATATCTTTCTTCCAGTTCTTTTAATTTGGCCGAAATCGTATCCAGCGCTTCATCCCAGGAGATGGGTTTGAAGCCCTCTTTTCCGCCTGGTTTTATGCGTTTTAAAGGTGTTAGAATCCGGTCCGGTGAATAAACACGTTCCACGTAGCTGAGTCCTTTTAAGCATGCGCCTTTGGGAGTGGCTTTATTCAGTGGGTTTGCTTCGATGCGGCAGATTTTTTTTTTCTCTTCATCGACGTAAACATGAAGGCTGCATGTGCTGTAGCAATTTCTCGGGCATACGGTGGTATATTTTTTCAAATGGCACCTTCTTTACTTTTATATCCCGCAGCGCCGGAGGGTACTAAAAGTTAAACAGGCTGAGGGGTGAAGCATTGGTGGAAACTATGATGCGATGGTTTTCAAGCGTGCTGCCATGTTCAGTACGGGTGGATTCAAATTTAGTGCGGAGCCTATTTCGATGAGGGGGATAAAATCTTTTAATTCGATCCCGGATTCTTTCCCGGTTAGGGCCAGTCGAAGGGGATGGTATAGTTCCCTGCCTTTGATGCCGAAATTGTCCTGGATTTTTTTGGTGATTTCCGAGACCGTAGAAAATTCGATGGGGGAAGTCATGGAACGTATTTCATTATAGAAGAAAGAAATCACTTTCAAGTCGTTTTCGGAGTTTCGCAGGTTTTGAATCAAATCGTCGGTGATATCTGCCTGGCAGAACTGGTGGAAGTCTCGAGCGATTTCGGTCATGAGGTAGTTATAATTGCCCAGGGTGCGTGCGGCGCGGGCGATCCATCGGTTTGCTTCGGGTGTTGATGCGATTGTGAAACCGGCTTGATGGAGGAAAGGGAGGAGAAATTCGACCAATTGGGAGTCGGGCAGCATTCGGAGGTGTTCGCGGTTCATCCATTTGAGTTTTTGGTAGTCGAAAATAGCGGCGGCTTTGGAAACTTTTTTCAAGTTGAAATTTTGTTTCAATTGATCCGGGGTGAGGATTTCGGTTTTACCGCCTGGGGACCAGCCCAGTAGAGCCAGGTAATTAAATAGGGCCTGGGGTAAATATCCTTCTTCGCGGAATTGGAGGATGGAGGTGGAGCCGTGGCGTTTTGAAAGTTTGGTGTTGTCTTCGCCCATGACCATGGAGAGGTGGGCAAACTGGGGTCTTTCAAACCCGAAGGCATCGTACAGCACCAGTTGTCGGGCGGTGTTGGAGATGTGGTCTTCGCCGCGGACCACGAGGTTTACGCCCATTAGGTGGTCGTCGATGACCACGGAGAAGTTGTATGCCGGCATGCCGGTGGATCGAAGGATAATGGGGTCGGAGAGTAGGTTGGAGTCGAAGGCGACTTTTTCCCGGACCAGGTCGTAGAATTCGAGGGATTGGTTAGGTGGGATTTTCAGGCGGATGGCGGCGGGGGTGCCTGATGCGACTTTTTCTTTGGATTCGTCGATATCCAGGTGCCGGCATTTCCCGGAGTAGCCGGAGGTGCCGTCTTTGCCTTCGCCGGATTCTTTTTCTTTTTGCAAGTCTTCGGAGGAGCAGAAACAATAATAAGCGTGTCCGTTATCGATGAGGCGTTTGGCGTATTCCAGGTATAACTCGGTGCGTTCCGATTGGCGGTAAGGGCCGAATTCGCCGCCTTTACCCGGGCCTTCGTCCCATTCGATGCCCAGCCATTTCATATCTCGAACTAAGTTATCTTCGTACTCTTTCCGGGAGCGTTCCACGTCGGTGTCTTCGATCCTCAAGATCATTTTTCCTTCTTTTCGTTGGGCGTGAAGGAAGTTAAAAAGTGCGGTCCGTGCATTTCCGACGTGCACAAAACCTGTGGGTGAAGGGGCAAACCGTACTCGAATCATTTTGACCTCGCTTTGAAGAGCTGTTTTGTATTATGCAATCGTTACGTTTTTAAGTTTGTTTCGATTAATAATTAAAAGAGGATTATACGATATTTTTACACATAGGGTCAAGTCGTAATGCTGCCCCTTTTTGTTTCAAGTTAATTTTTGGTAAAATTTTATGTTGACTTTCTGTTCATTTCGAAAGATAATGTTATTTCAAAAAATTTCCACCATTCTAGGAGAAAGAATGACTATCGGCGACAACACAAATATTGCTGAAGGTATGCATGAGAACAGTATTAAAAAAGTAAAAAAGACGGCAGATTATGTGCGTTACCTGGCTTTAGAATGCATAGAAAAAGCGCAGTCGGGTCACCCGGGTTTACCTTTGGGGTGCGCCGACCTTGGGGTTATTTTATACCGCTATATTCTTAAATCCGACCCCAGTAACCCGACATGGTCGAACCGGGACCGGTTTATACTTTCGGCGGGTCATGGATCGATGCTCTTATATTCCTTGCTTTATATGTCGGGATACGCTCACATGACATTGGAGGAATTGAACCAGTTCAGGCAATGGGGAAGCAAAACACCGGGCCACCCGGAGTATGAGCGCGAGATGGGGATTGAAACCACCACCGGCCCACTGGGCCAGGGCTTTGCCAATGCCGTCGGATGCGCCATAGAAGGGAAAATCCTGGCAAACCGGTTTAACTGCGAAGGTTTCGATTTATTCGATTATACGATCTATACGTTGATGGGAGACGGGTGCAACATGGAAGGCATCAGCTACGAAGCAGGCTCGCTGGCCGGACACCTGGGCCTGGATAACCTGGTGGCTGTTTACGACTCCAACTCCATCTCTATCGACGGACGAATGGACATTACATTCACCGAAGATGTGGCCCAACGCTACCGGGCTATGGGCTGGGATGTGGAAAAAACCGATATCGACGATATAACGGGTGTTTATTCCCGGCTGTGTCAATTTAAAAAGACCCGGAACGGGAAACCGAAACTACTTATCGTCACTACCATTATCGGCAGCGGACTGGATAAGAAAAAAGATACACCCGACATCCACGGCTCCCCGGCAGGAATCCGGGAGATGATGTATTTCATCCTGAATTCGTCGATAGGAGATATTTTTGAGAAAGAATACGGTAAAGAAGCCACGGCCGACAGCACCCGCTTAACCAACATCCTGGAAAAAAGAATTAAAAACAGGGAACCGCTTCTTGACGATACCGATTCGGTGAACTTTATGCGTGAGAACCGGGAAGAATTGAACCGGCTTTATAACGAATGGACGGGTAAGCTCGAACAATACAAAACCGCTCACCCGGATAAATATAAACTCCTATCCGCTTACGTGGATTTTAAAATTCCCTATTCCCTGGAAAATAAACTGCTGAACTTTAAAGAGACCGACGAAAAGTCGATCCCGGATGCTACACGGAATATTTCAGGGAAAATATTGAATATGTGCGCGGTTGAAATACCTCAACTGGTAGGAGGAACCGCTGACCTGGCAGGTTCTACAAAAGGAGCCATCAAAGGTTCGCCGTATATTCAACGGGGAAATTTTTCAGGTCGATCCATTGCCTTCGGTGTTCGGGAGCATGCTATGGGCGCCATCGGGAACGGACTTGCGCTGAACAAAATGTTGATCCCGTTTACTTCGACGTTTTTTACCTTCTTCGACTACATGAAACCTTCCGTTCGACTGGCTGCATTAATGAAACTGCCCCACTTATTCATCTATTCTCACGATTCGATTCATGTGGGCGAAGATGGACCCACGCACCAGCCCATCGAACATTTGAGCGCCATCCGTGTCATACCGGGCATTTATACCTTCAGACCCGGCAACGATGTGGAAATGGCGTTTTCATTTCTCTATTTTTTCCAGGAAATGAAGGGGCCTGCGGCAATTATCACCTCACGCCAAAAATTAGCAAAGGATGTTTATTCATACCAGGGTAACCCGGGCCGTGAAACTCTGTATAACCGGTTTAAAAAAGGGGCCTATATTTTTTATGAAACCGACAGCTCCACTGTGCCGCAGCTCGTTTTGTGCGGTTCCGGGTCGGAGTTATCCACTGCCATGATTACAGCCAAAATGATCGAAGCAAAAGACGCAAAACGGGTGCGTGTCATCAGTATGCCCTGCCTGGAATTATTCGGGGAAACGGAAGGTTCTTACCGGCAGCAGTTGATGCCTTCCTCGATACCGACTGTGATAATCGAAGCCGCATCGCATCGAAGTTTCAATCTTTTTTACCATCCCAATATTATGGTTGTAGACATCGAAACATTCGGGATCTCTGCCCCGGGAAACAAAGTAGCCGAAGCGTTCGGTATAACCCCGGCAACGATTTACGAACGAATCAAAAAAGTAATATTATAAATTCTTTTTTAACCTGGGCGATATAAATCTGTTTAACCGGCAGATACCTCCTCCCTTTAAGCCCAACACGATTATCATTATCACGTCTTATCAAAATACCACTTTTTAACCATTTCAAAGACTTTTTCACGTTTAATGGGTTTGGAGATATAATCGTTCATCCCGGCTTCCAGGCATTTTTCGCGGTCGCCTTTCATGGTGCCGGCAGTCATAGCGATGATGGGAATATCCGTGAAACCTTTACTGCGAATAACCCGGGCGGCGGTATTGCCATCCATAACCGGCATCTGGATATCCATGAAAACCAGGTCGAAACGGTCGGGATAGGAGGTATATAAATCGACGGCCTCTTGTCCATTTTCGGCGGTGGTCAATTGGTAACCGGCCTTATTCAAGATGAATTGGCTCAATTTCTGGTTAATGGGGTTGTCTTCCACCAGTAAAATACGGACCGAATGCTTGGAATCTTCGATTATAGAGTGCTGGGTGATGATTTCTTTTTTAGGTTGCCCTTCTTTAGGTTCCCCGTCCACTTTTTCTCTCAACAGGCGTGTCAACATCTTCAGTAATTTTTTCCTGCGGATGGGTTTGGGTAGAAACCCGTTGAAGAGCGATTCAAAGCATTTGCTGGGGTAACCTTTAAATAAGGAAGATACGGCCAGGAGTGGGATATTGGACATTGGAGGGGGTAATTCCCGGATTTTTTGAGCCGTTTCGAAACCGGGATGCCCGGGGAGGTGAGTATCGATGATACAAATATCGAAAGGATCATTTTGTTCAAAACTGCTGCGGATGTGGGAAACAATATCCTCGCATTGGGAGGTCAGCAGGGGGACGACCCGGATTTGGGCTTGTGCCAGTAGCCGGCCCAGGATGTCCAGGTTATTGCTGTTATCGTCCATGATGATGATTTTTTTCCCTGCGATCCATTCATGCCTGGGTTCCGGTTCGGGGATTTTGGACGATACGTCGACCCAGGCGGAAAAATAGAAGGTGCTCCCGGTACGGGGTTGGCTATCAACCCAAACATCCCCGCCCATGAGTTTGGAAATTTGCCTGCAAATGGCCAGGCCGAGGCCAGTTCCGCCGTACATACGGGTAATGGAACCGTCGGCTTGTTGAAATACATCGAAGATGGATTTTTGTTTATCTTCCGGGATGCCGATACCGGTATCCCGGACTTTAACCAGTAATTTTAGCCGTTTATTTTCATCATCTTCTTCGATCATATCCAGTGAAACTTCGATTTCGCCCTGTTCCGTGAATTTGGCGGCATTTCCCATGAGGTTCATGACGACCTGGCGAAAGCGTCCGGGGTCTGCTTTCACGTAGGCGGGGATATTATCGCCGATGCGGCAGAGTACTTCGATATTTTTTCCTGCGATCTTCGGCAGGATCAGTTCGCAAATATCGAAAATCGTGATTTCAGGATCGAAATCGATGGGGTCTAAAGCGAGTTCCCCTGCGTCGATTTTGGAAAAGTCCAGGATATCGTTGAGCAAGGTAATTAAAATTTCTGCACTCTGGTTAATGGTGCGTGCATAGTCCGCTTGTTCGTCGGTCAGGTCGGTATTGAGGAGCATTTCCGCAAAGCCGATCACGCCGTTCATAGGGGTGCGGATTTCGTGGCTCATGCGGGCCAGGAATTCGCCTTTGGACCGGTTGGCGATTTCAGCCACTTCCTGTTCATGTATTGCGATTTCCCTGGCTTTTTCCAGTTCCCGGGATTTTTTGATTAATTCTTCTTCGGAGCGTTTTAGGCGGGTGATATCCGAATCGATGACCACCATTTTTTTTATATTTTTACCCGGGTCCAGGACTGGTGTAAGGGTACTTTGCAGCCATTTTTTTTCGCCCAATACACTCACCATTTCGACTTCGTAGATGATGGATTTTTTGGTTTCGGAGCAGGTTTTGAAAATATTATGGATATCCGGGTTGAAGCTGGCTTTAAGGAGGTTTGGTCCCCGGTGGGAGATCATTGTTTCCAGTGTAGCGCCGTAAATGCGTTTAAAACCGTCGTTGACCCATTCCAAATTACCTTCGGCATCCATGATAATGACGGCATTATCGGTTTCCCTGGCGGCAATGGAGAGTTTTTCCAGTTCATTATTGGCCTGCACCAGTTGATGGGTTCTCTGGGCGATTATATTTTCCAGTTCTTCTTCGCGTTTATGCATATGCCGGACTCGCAGCCGGGAGACCCAGTACACCATAGAAAAAAGTAGTAAAAAGGAAAAGGCGATAAACCACCACTGCTGCCAGAAAGGGGGGAGAACTACGATATTCAAAGAAGCGTCTTTTTCATTCCATATCCCGTCGTTATTGGAGGCTTTAACGCGGAAAGTATAGGAGCCGGGTTCCATTCTTGTAAAGGTAGCGAAGTTCCGGTTCCCGTTTTTTATCCAGCGTTTGTTATAACCTTGCAATATGAATTGGTATTGGTTTCTATCGGGGTCGGCATAATGGAATGCTGCAAATTCTATGGAGAACATCCGTTCTTTATAAGAGAGTTTGATGGTGTTGGTTTCGTAGTGTAAGTCGGTGATTAAAAGGTTGGGTTGAGCGGTCCCGATGGGGGAGACGTGCTCGAAGGTATAAAAACCGACGATGCCAACCTGGGGGAGAAAGGGATTATCGTAGATCAGGTCGGGAAAGAAGGAGTTGAATCCATTCATCCCGCCGAAGAAAAGCTCTTCTTTTTGGGATATGTAATAGGAGCCGATATTGAATTCTTCGCCTTGCAAACCATCGGGGACATAATAATTTCGAAAGGTTAGAGTTCCAGGGTTAAACCGGGATATGCCTTTTGAAGTACTGAGCCACAGGTTTCCATCCAAATCTTCCAATATCCCGATTACGACGTCATTGCACAATCCGTCTTTTTCCCGGTAGTTTAAGAATGTATTTTTTTCGGGGTTGAACAGGTTGATCCCGGCGTTAGTGCCGATCCAGAGTCGATTTTTTTTGTCCTCCATGATACAATAGACGCGGTTGCTGCTGATAGCCGCGGGGTTGTCCCGGTTTTTCAGGTGGTGGATGAATCGATTCGAAGCGCGGTCGTAGAGGTCCAAACCGCCGTCCCACATGCCGATCCACAGCCTGCGGGCATGATCTTCTTTCACATCCAGGACAACATTGTCGGCCAATCCGTTGGGTTTTTGGGGATCGAAGAGGTACCGGGTAAATTGGCCCGATTTGGGGTCGAATCGGTTTAAGCCGCCATCTCCGCTGGTGCCGATCCATAGGTAACCGTCGGCATCTTCACGGATACACCGGACAAAATTACTGCAAATGGACGTGGGGTTGTCGGGATCATGGGTATAGTAGGTAAAGCGGTTAGTCGACCTGTCGAAGCGGTTTAGTCCTCCCATATAGGTCCCCAGCCAAAAGATTCCATCCCGGTCTTCATATATGCACAGGACGCTGGTATCGTTTATGCCGTGGGGTTTGGATTTGTCATATACGTAGTGAGTGAAACGATTTTTATTCCGGTCGAAAGCAGTCAAACCCGCCCCGTCCGTACCGATCCACAAAATACCTTGCCGGTCTTCATATATCGCATACACATCATCGCCGGCCGAGTTGTCGGGTTTATCGGAGAAATTTTTGTAATGTACAAAATTCTTTTGTTCCATGTCGAATCGGCTAACTCCCATCCAGGTCCCTATCCATAATACGTTGCATCTGTCTTTATATATTGTCCTCACGGCGTTATTAGGAAGAGAGCCTGGATCGCCGGTTTTTTTTTTATATTGGACAAGCCGGTTGCTTTCCCGGTTCCACCCCAATAATCCACCTCCATATGAACCGATCCACAGTGTCCCGGCGTTCCCTTCGTTGATTGCAGTTATATAATGGCTCATCGATTTTCCCGGGTCCATGTTTGCCGGTTGAAAATCGTTTTGCCCCGGCCTCAAACAGAACAGCCCCTTGTTGTCGGTGCCGACCCAAAGGTTCTTGGTTTTGTCCATGAATAAAGCAGGAACACCGGAATTCTTGAAGTATTTGGAAAAAGTACCGGTTTTGGGATCGAAACGGTTCAAGCCGTTATTTGTGCCCACCCAAATAGTTCCCGCATGATCTTCGATAATGGAATAGATGTAATTACTGCTTATACTGCCGGGTTCGGCGCTGTTGGCTTTGTAGGCGGTAAATTCGCCTTTTTCACGTTTATCCCGGTCCAAACGGTTCAGCCCACCGCCGTAAGTTCCCGTCCATAGGGTTCCGTGACGGTCCTGGTAGATAGCAAATACGGAATCATGGCTCAAACTCTTCGAATTTTTCGGGTCATGGCGGTAGTGATAGAACTGCCCCGTTTTTTGGTCAAACCGGTTTAAACCGTATCCCTCTGTACCGATCCACAATACACGCTCCCGGTCTTCATATAGGCCCCAGATAGTATTGCCGCTGATGGAATAGGGGTTTTCGGAATCATACCTGTAGACCGTGAACCGTTTTCCATCATATCGATTTAATCCCTCGAGGGTTCCAAACCACATAAAACCTTTATAATCCTGTAAAATTGACGAGACCGCCCCCTGGGAAAGACCATCTTTCGTGTTAAGATGGGTGAACTGGATTTTGTCGATCTCTTCGGCGGAAATTACAGGGAAAAGAAGAATAAAAAGCGCGATAAATGTGCGAATCGCTTTTCTATGATAATGGACTCCGCAAGCATTTTGAAAATAATTCGATATTAACATACATCAATTTTAAACGTTTAAAATCTTTTTTTCAACCACAATGAGTGTGGTTTTATTGAAGAACCGGGAGAAGGTGCGATGTTCGAAACCATCCATATTCAGCGCATCAAAAGACAGTAGGAGTCAAAAAATTTGCGAAATCGTTGCTTTTTGGAAAAAAATGCGTATAATAGTTCTTCTAACAAGGAGAAAAACGATGATGAAGACAAAATTATTTATTCTGCCAGCGCTGGCGCTGGGCATGTTGATTATGATGAATACAGCATGCTTATCGAGTTCTTCAACTCGCGCAGCCGAAAAGGACCCATTGATTTCGGAATTTGAAGCATTGAACAAAGGCTTCATGGAAAAAATGAAAACCATTAACTCCCGCGAGGCTTACAAAGCGCTGATGAAAGAAAGAGAAGAGGCTCTCGGAGCTTTCTTAACAAAATTGGAAGGTCAAACCTTGACCGATGATCAAACGGTTCTCATGGGGAGAGTACTGCTGGACCTGAGAAAATTCGACACTGCTGTTGAAAAGTTCGACTTCGTTATTAACAAAAATGTCCCGGCTTCCCTCGATGCAAAATTCGGCAAAGTCCAGGCCCTCATGGAATCTGAAAAAACCGATGAAGCTGCTGCTCTTTTCGACGAAATCGCAGAAAAAATTACTAAAGACGATAATTATTACCAGGTACTTTTTATGCTTGCCTATTCGTCTAATGATGAGACAAAACAAGCAGCTTATGCCCAAAAATTCCTTGACACCGCAGGTAACGACCCGAAATTTGAACCTTATAAAGCCCAGATGATCGAATTACTGGCTAACATTGAAAAAGATAAAGGAAACCGGGCGAAAGCGTTAGAAATTTTGGAAAAAGGCCTGGCTTCGCTAACCGACCCCAAGAGCAAAAAGGGTCTTGAATCCGCTTTAAAGCAGCAAAAAATGATCGACAATCCTGCAATTGAAATAAACTCGGAAACATGGGTGAATTCCAAACCCCTGAAATTGGCAGACCTGAAAGGAAAGGCTGTTATTATCGATTTCTGGGCCACCTGGTGCAATCCCTGCCGTATGGTCATCCCCACACTGGTGGAGATGTACAACCAATATAAAGACAAAGGCCTCGTGGTCATCGGTTTCACGCGCATCCAGGGCTTTTACTCCGATGATAAAGTCAATATCGGTAAAGTCCCGGTGGAGGAAGAAAATAAACTCACCCTGGAATTCATCAAACGCTTCAACATTTCTTACCCTGTAGCCATCGCCAATGGAAAAGATATCTTCGATGCTTATGCCGTTAACGGTATCCCCACCATGATTATGATCGATAAAAAAGGGAACATTAAAGAAATCGAAGTCGGTGCGGGAGACCAGGAAAAACTCAAAGAAAAAATAAAAGAACTCCTCAAATAAATAATGAATGATGACGGGGCGGGTTTGGAACCCGCCCTAAATACCCGGGACATCGCACGATCGGCCCGGTTTTACAATAACTCCACACGACGTGTGGAATTTTCCTTTGAAATAGTATTCCCAGCCGGTTCGGTTTTCCAATACAGCAGGTTTAATATCCCCTAACCGTTGTCCGCTCTCTGTGCATCGTTTGAAATAACTCTTCATTCCATCGCCGGCAATCGAAAAGATACGCAGCGGGCCGAGTTGTCCGAGGTCGCGTGCGTATTTGTAATGGAAATTCTCACATAATCCTTTTTCGATTTCTTCCCGGAAAATTTCCAGTTCTCCCGGTTCGATAGGGTGTTTGTCTTGTAAGAAAATCGAATAATAGCATGACGATGTTTCGATCCCCGGCGCCAGCATGATAAAATCTACGAATAACCGCAGCTTTTGAATCGCTTCATCTACTACACGCTGCACATGTCCCATGCTCAATTTTTCGCCTACCATATCGCTCACGGAGTCCCGTTTCTCAAACCGGATCAGCGGTAGACCTTTGTAACGGTCCGTTACTGTTATTTTATCTTTCAAGTTATAGCGGTATAAACCTCCACCCGTCGTTATAACGACCGTATACGCCATGCCTGTTTCCAATTCATGCAGCATTTTAGCTGTCCCGTTCGTTTTCCCTTTACCGTTCCCATTTTTTTTTTCGTCTGTGCTTTCTTCTTTATCTTCGATAAACTCCAAGAAGTGCGACGTGTAAGCCGGCAAAAAGCCCCCAGCGTTGGAAAATGGGATGGACACGATTCCTTCTGTTGCGATCAAACCTTTTCCCTGGATTTTAGCCCCTGGGAAATATCCCTCCAACCGGTGGGTGTAGTATTGTGAAAATCCGCAGGTCCAGCACGAAACCAGCTTTAATTGTTTCCATATATTATTATAATGTATCGCCCCGTCACGTTCTATCAACCGGGCTAATTCGTCCGCCCGTGCCGGATGTCTTTTTAAATACGGGTCCAGGTAATCCATGTTCTCCGCTGTCGGAAGGGTCAACGTTCCCTCCCGGATATCCCGGATGAGGTTTTTAATATTTCTCTCCATTGTTTCCAGGATCAAAAATAAAAATGTCGGGTTCCAAACCGAAATCAACGCGAGGTCTCCGGCACTCAATAAAAAATAGGCCGTTACATAGCGAAAATTCTCGATATCCCGGATTCGGTTCACTTCTTTGGGTGCGACCAGTACATATCTCAATATTTTTCCTAAAAATCCCAGGTAATCGCTGTCTTCCTCGAAACCGACGGGAATACCGCCCTTCGTGTATTTTTTCTCGGGAATCACCGGGGTGATAGACCAATAACTTTTTCCTTTCAGCAGCTTCGGGTTGGTTTTGTATATATCGAAGAGCCAGGGATCGATGGCTTTTCGGAATTCTTTTTTCAGAGTTTTGGTATAAGGGATCAATTTGGATCCCCCGGTTGTACCGCCTGTCGGTTCCAGGAGGATAATCGCTTCACGTGTCAACACCCCCTCTTCTCCCTCCAGGATTCGCCCGATATATGGTTCGAATTCCTCGTAATCCCGAACCGGCACATTATCCCGGAAAGAATCCACGTCCTTGATTTCATCGAAACGGTGTTCCCGCCCGAAAAGCGTATCCCGGTTCTTCCGAACCAGTTCCAGTAGTTTCCCCACCTGTTTCTTTTCAATATTTTTTAAGTTGGTGATATAACTCGCATATCCCGGGGCAGCCCCGCACATATAAATCGAATTGATTAAAAAAGGTTTCATAACCGCCTTAGCCCTCACAACATGCCGCATTCCAGGTAGAACGGCCCCCCGGTTCCCGGGTCTTTTCGCTTATCCCTCGATTTATCCCAATCCACCAGGTAAATTTTACTCCGGTAGCGAAAATGACGAATCGAAGACAAAACCTGTTTAAACGGGTTCTTCTCGTGGATTCCCACTGCAAAAAATTTATATTGCTTTGTGCAGTTTGAAATGCAGCGAATAAAATAATCAAATATCCCCGGGTCTTGTTCGTTTACCCCCCAGAAAGAAAGAGTAAAAAAATTCAACGTGCTTCCCGGTTTCTCAAACATATTTGCATAACCCAGCAGCGGCAAAACCCGAGAAAACGGGGCAATAAATTTATATAACCCGTTGTATTCCTTCACGATGTATTGTTTATAATGCCTTTGGTCCCACACCGCGCCGCAAGCGGCAATAGTGCCTTTGGACGCACCCGATGAATATCTTAATATATAAAAATCTTCATAACTCACACCTCTTCCACTCTTATCTTCCAGCCATTCTTCCGTTAATACCGGGAAAAATTGATGCTCCTTTCCTCTTTCTTCGATAAATTTTACCAGGCCCCGGATATCGGGTTTTTCACACCGTTTGAATTCAAAGCCCTCCATCGCAGGGCGTTTCATCCCGGTTTTAAATATGTATACTTCGTACATTCCAAGACCGTGATGGTCCGGCATAAAGGTCCGCCGTTTCTCAAATAGTTTCACCGCGTAGGTGTTCTCTTCTAAGATGGTCATTAAAAAAAAAGGAACATTTTTTGAAAGCGAAACCTCATGGAAAAAATCATATCCCTTGTGGAGAAATTGAAACGTATTCCTGTATTCTTCCCGGGCTTTCAAACTAAAAAGGTGCCCGATGCGTGTCGGCTGCCGGTTAAAATAAAGTGTCCTGTACGCGCAAGCACCTACAGCAGCGATTTTTTTGGTTTTTGCATCGCTGCAGAGGATAATATCCACACCTTCCCCTTCTTTTTTCAACGATGCGTACGCATCGTCTCGCCTCGTATAAAGTAACGAGACTCCTCCTTTATAATACCCTTCTTCCAACACTTCAAGTATTCCTGCACTGTCTTCCTGTTCTGCCAAACGATATGTAAATTCCATCGCCTTTATTGTAATGAATAAAAAAAAATTTTTCAACCCTGCTGCGCAGCCCTAAATCCACCGCCTGATTTGTCTTCGACTGCCAAAAACCTTTTCGAGAAAAGGTTTCTGGACTTCCAAAAGCTTTTGATTATAAGCATTATTAAAGTATATAATCAAAAACTTTTCGACGACCAGGAAAAATTTCTCGCTGATCACACGGATAAAAAAGGGGAGATGTAGAGACGCAAGATTCTACGTCTCCAAATCTCCAGGATGATAACGGAGAACGGCGGCCGGAAAACGATTTTACGAATTTTCAATTTTCAATTATCAATTTTAGAGTACCCGCAGCACCAGGGAAGCCGTGGGCTTAACAAAAAATTAACATTTCCTTTATTTACTATTAACAAATCACTGGGATAATAGTAAAATTAAATTGAAGAAATTTTAAAGGAGGATTTATGAATATCAAGGGTAAAATATATTTATTTACAGCGGTAATTTTAACCGGGTTATTGCTCCTATCAGGCTGCGGGAGACGAAATTCACATGGAAATTCGATACAAATCAAGGGTTCGGATACGATGGTCAACCTGGGCCAAGCGTGGGCAGAATTATTCATGAAAATGAATCCATCGGTCTCTATTGCCGTAACCGGCGGCGGATCGGGAACCGGGATTACATCCTTAATTAATAATACCTGCGATATCGCCGAAGTTTCACGGGAAATGAAAGGAGAAGAAATCCAAATGGCTAAATCGAAAAAAATCGACCCGGTAGAAATCAAAGTGGCCCTGGATGGCTTAGCCGTAGTAGTTAACCCGGCTAACCCTATATCTCAACTAACCATGCAGCAACTGGGCGATATTTTCTCCGGCAAAATCAAAAATTGGAAAGAAGTGGGCGGAACTGACGAAAAAATCGTCATCCTTTCACGGGAAGTCAATTCAGGCACACATGTGTATTTCAAAGAACACGTGCTGCGCAAAGGAAATTCCAAAGGTACGGAAGAGTTCGCACCCGAAGCACTACTAATGCCCAGCTCCCAGGCGATTGCCGATGAAATCAAACAAAATACGTCCGCTATCGGTTACTACGGCATGGGCTATGTCTCCAAGAACGAAAAAGCTTTGAAAATCGCCATAGACTCAAACTCCCCCTTTTGGCTCCCAACAATGGAAAACGTCATGAATAATTCATATCCCATCTCACGACCTTTATATATGTACAGCAACGGAACCCCCAAAGAAATGGTCAAACAGTTCATCGATTTCGTTCTCTCCACCGAAGGACAGGAGATTGTTAAAAAATTGGATTTTGTACCCATTAAACTTTAAACCGGTTTTGCGGGTTCGATGGTTGAATATAAATGAAATATCCAATACGCAAGATAAAAGAATATATCATAGAAAAGATTATTCTTCTCAGTGCCATGACGTCCATAGTCATCGTTTTATTAATATTCATATTCCTGCTGAAAGAAGGACTCTCTCTTTTTGGGTCGATTTCATTAAAGGATTTTCTCTTGGGGCGTAACTGGTACCCGATTTCCAATCCCCCCCAATATGGAATATTACCTCTCATAATGGGGTCAATACTGGTAACCCTTGGAGCGGCAGTTATCTCTATACCGATAGGCATCGGGAGTGCTTTGTATATTGCCGAAATCGCACCCCGAAAAACCAGGGAGATTCTAAAAACCGGCATCGAGTTGCTGGCTGCTATTCCTTCAGTGGTTATCGGTTTTATCGGGATGATCACCTTGAACCCCTTGATAAAAAATTTGTTTAATTTGTCCACCGGCCTTACCGCGCTGTCCGGTTCGATTACACTGGCTTTCATGGCTATGCCCACTATCGTATCCATCGCAGAGGATGCAATCACGGCAGTACCCCGGCAATACAGGGAAGCTGCCATAGCTATGGGCGCTACCCGGTGGCAAACAACCCGGAGAATCGTGGCCCACGCTGCCAGACCGGGAATGATCGCCGCACTGATGCTGGGTATTGGCCGAGTAATCGGCGAAACGATGGCGGTGATGATGGTAACAGGCAACGCAGCGATTATCCCCCACAGCATTTTACAACCGGTTCGAACTCTGACTGCCACCATCGCTGCGGAAATGGGCGAAACCGTCCAGGGCGGTTCCCACTACGCTGCCCTGTTCGCTATCGGCATCGTTCTCTTTATTATTACTTTTCTTATCAATGGCGTCGCGGATATCTATCTCCACCGAAACCAAAAAAGAGGAACGAAAAAATGAACGTCAAAAACCAGGAAAAAATCGCTTCTACTATTTTATTTATTTGCACGGTACTGGTCGTCCTACCCGTAGTCATTATCCTGGGGGTTATCGTTGTGAAAGGCATAGGGGCCATAAGCTGGGAATTCCTGACCGAAATGCCTAAGAACGGCATGAGTGCAGGCGGTATATTGCCCGCTATCCTGGGCACCCTGTACCTCGTTTTGGGAGCCATCTTATTCGCTCTTCCCCTCGGCGTAATGACCGCTATTTACCTGGTGGAATATGCCAGGGAAAATTTCCTCAGCCGCTTGATTAAACTCGCTATCGTTAACCTGGCCGGCGTACCTTCCGTCGTTTACGGACTCTTCGGCCTCGGTATATTCGTCACTTTTTTACAGTTCGGCGCGTCTATTATCGCCGGTTCACTCACCCTGGGAATAATGATTCTACCCGTTATTATCACGGCAACACGGGAAGCCCTCGAAACGGTTCCCCAATCCTTCCGGGTCGTTAGCCTTTCACTCGGGGCCAGCAAATGGCAAACCATTCGCCATTCTGTTATACCCCACGCCCTGCCGGGGATTCTTACCGGCACTATCCTGGGTTTAGGACGGGCTGCCGGGGAAACCGCCCCCATCCTTTTTACTGTAGCTGCTTTTTATCTTCCCAAGTTACCCACCTCGGTTTTCGACCAAACCATGGCCCTCCCTTATCACCTCTATGTTATTTCAACCCAGGTTCCCGGGGTATCGGAAAAAATACGGTATGGCACTGCACTCGTATTATTGGCACTCGTTCTTATTTTAAATCTCTTCGCCATCATCGTGCGTTCCAGGTATAGAAAGAGGAAAAAATGGTAACACCGTCGGTTAAATTTGACATTCAACGTTTAAATGTGTGGTTTGGAAGAGTCCAGGCCATTAAGGACCTTACTCTCCAGGTTTACAATCATGAAATATTTTCCATCATCGGCCCGGCCAATTCCGGGAAAACGTCGTTCCTGTATTCTTTGAACCGCTTGAATGACCTTACCCCTGCGTTTCGTTACAGGGGAAATATCTTCATGGATGGACTCGACATTAACTACCAATACGATGTCGAAAACCTGCGGAAAATGGTCGGGATAGTTTTTGCACTGCCGACCCCGCTTCCTATGTCTATTTTCGACAATATTGCTTATGGCCCCCGTATGCACGGTATCAAGAACCACAGCCGGTTAATGGAAATCGCAGAAAAGAGCTTAACCGAAGCCTACATCTGGGAAGAAGTCAAGGACCGCCTCCGTACATCGGCGATGAACCTCTCCGGCGGACAGCAGCAGAGATTGTGTATTGCCCGCATCCTGGCCGTAGACCCCGAAGTCATTCTATTCGACGAACCCACCTCCGGCTTGGATCCCATTTCCACCGCTAAAGTGGAAGAGGCCATCACCCTGTTAAAGGCAAAATACACCATCGTTCTTGTTACAAACAATGTCTCCCAGGCTGCCCGCGTGGGAGACCGAACCGCGTTTTTTTTAATGGGCGAACTGGTTGAACTGGATGAAACGAAAAAAATATTTACAAAACCCGGCCAAAAACGCACCGAAGATTATATCACTGGAAAATTCGGTTGATTAAGCAGCGAGGAATCGAGTATGATCGACGAAAAAACAATGATTAAAACCCGGGACCTAAATCTATTCTATGAAGATTTTCATGCCTTGATCGATATCACCATGGAAATCCCGGAACTTAGAATTACTTCCATTATCGGTCCCTCCGGCTGCGGGAAATCCACTTTATTGAGGGTTTTTAACCGTATGAACGACCTGATCGACGGCGTGCGCCTTTCCGGCGAAGTGGAAATAGACGGGGAAAACATCCTGTCGCCCACTTATGATTTAATTCGCCTCAGGAAAAAAGTCGGGATGGTTTTCCAAAGGCCCAACCCTTTCCCCCTTTCTATTGCCCGGAACATCACCTTTGGGCTGGAAATTCACCGCATGGCGGATAAAAATCGATTCCCCCAGTTGATGGAACAATCGTTGCGGGATGTGCTTTTATGGGATGACCTCAAAGATCGTTTGAACAAATCCGCACTTTCATTATCGCTGGAACAGCAGCAGCGCCTCTGTATAGCCCGCACCCTTGCCATGAACCCTGAAGTGGTCTTGATGGATGAACCATGTTCTGCCCTGGACCCCATAGCTACTATGAAAATCGAAGAACTGATGCAAGAATTAAAAGAAAAATACAGCATCATCATCGTCACTCACAACATGCAGCAGGCCTCCAGGGCTTCCGATTACACAGGGTATCTCTACCTGGGAAAGTTGATCGAATTCGGATCCACCTCCCAGATGTTTACCGCTCCCCGGGAGAAACTGACCGAGAACTATATCAGCGGCCGCTTCGGGTAGCAAATGCCTGTTCGCACTACTTGAAATTTTTTTTAATTGCTAATTATCGATGAGTTCTTTGAAGAGAAGACCGAAAAACCGCGGACCAAAGTCCACAGACAACTGAAAACGGGTAACGGAGAACGAGAAACGATATTATGTGTTAATTGTTAAGTGTCTCTTAAAGAAAAGAGGATTAAATGAAAAATATAACACCGGCAAAATCGGTAGGGAGGTATAAATGTCGTTACATTTGCAGCGGTCCATCGATCAATTGATGAACCAATTAATCGCACTGAGCGCTAAGGTTGAAAATAATGTCAAACACGTGATCCTGGCCCTGGAGGAAAACAATATCCAGATAGCCAAAGAGGTGATAACCGATGACGAAGAAATCGACAAACGGGAAATCCTCATCGAAGAGGAGTGCCTTAAAATATTTGCACTGTATCAACCCGTAGCTGTCGATTTGCGTTACCTCGTCGCTGTTTTAAAAATCAATAATGACCTGGAACGCATCGGCGACCTGGCTCAAAACATCGCATACCATGTGATCCACATTTTAAACAGACCCGTGTTTATTAAACCGGCCCGGCTCGATATCCTGGGAATATACCAGAAAGTACAGTGCATGTTGAAAAAAAGCCTGGATTCCATCGTTAACCGCGATGTGAACGATGCGTATGCTATATTGAAAGCCGATGACGAAGTGGATCAAATGCAGCGGGAATTCGAAACCGATATTATCGAAGTGATAAAAAAAGTCCCGGAAGACGCCGATGTGATAGTTCAATATATTCACATCGCCCGCCACCTGGAACGCATCGCCGACCACGCCACCAATGTCGCCGAAGACATTATTTATATGATTAACGGCGATATCGCCCGTCATGGCCGATCCTTCGAAAAAGAGAACGAAGCATAAGGATTTCAACTCTCCAAAAGTTATAAATATCCTGCAAGAATTAGCCTCTTCGATTGTTTTAAAATTTATCGTTTACCCCAAAACAAGGAGGTTTAATTTTTTCATGGTAAAAAAACTCAAACACACTGCTATATTATTAGTTTTCGCACTTATTCTTTTATGGTTCCAGGCTTCGCTTTTTTCTTATTCTATCCAAATGGAAGCCTTAAAAGTCGAACATGGCCCGGAAATCGACGGATCGCTGTCGGATGCCGTATGGATGCAAGCGAAAATCTTCACGAATTTCAAGATGATCTACCCGGATACGGGGATCGATCCCACGGAAAAAACCGAACTGCGCATCCTGTACGACCGGAAAAGCCTTTATATCGGCGTGCACTGCTTCACAAAAGACCCCTCCGCTATCACGGTAACCAGCCTTCAACACGACCAAGAACATGATGACAGCGACCTGGTAAAGATTCTTTTAGACCCTTTCCAGGACCGGCGAAATGCCTATGTCTTTATCGTCAACGCAGGGGGCGCACGGACCGACGGCCTTGCCGCCGGCGGAGAACACATGAGCACTAACTGGGACGGGATATGGGACGCCAAAACAAAACGACTGGAAGACGGCTGGAGCGCCGAAATCAAAATCCCCTTCAAAACCATCTCGTTCAACCCGAAACTCACGGCATGGGGCTTCAACGCAGAACGGTACATCGCCCGGGAAATGGAAACTTGCCGGCTTTCCGGTATCAGCAAAGACAGCTTCTTTTATAACCCGGCGGAAGCCGCCCTGCTGGAAGGAATCCATGAAATCAAACAAGGAAAAGGGATCACCATCAAACCCTACCTGGGACTGGAAACAACCCAAAAAACCGGCGATACGGGAAAGAGAAAATGGGAAGTCGACGGCGGTGTGGATGTCTACAAACATTTTACTCCCAACCTGGTGGGCGTACTAACGGTTAATACCGATTTTGCAGAAACCGAAGCGGACGACCGACAGCTTAACCTCACCCGTTTCTCCCTCTATTACCCGGAAAAGCGTTCGTTTTTCCTGGAAGGTTCGGAAATTTTTTCTTTCGGGAACCCCGGCGGTTTTTTCAATTCCTTCATACCGTTTTTCAGTCGTCGGATCAGCCTATACGAAGGCCGCCAGGTCCCCATGGCCTGGGGCACCAAAATTTTCGGGAAAATCGGGGATACGAACCTGGCTTTCCTGGATGTCCAGACCAAAGCTTTCGACGGTTTACCTTCTAAGAATTTTTTTGCCGGGCGCATCTACCAGAACCTTTTTGAACAAGGTAAAGCGGGGATTATTTTTACGTCCGGGGAACCGGGTGAAAGCGGGATTACCAATACCCTGGTGGGTTTCGATTTCAAGTATGCCACTTCACGGTTTTTAAAGAATAAAAATTTCACTGCCATCGGCTGGTGGGTTTACAACTGGAACTCGCTAAAAAACGGGAAACACCACGGGCATGGTTTTAAAATCGAATACCCGAACGATTTGATCGATTTATCCGCAAATTACTCTTACTACGGCGATTCGTTGAATCCCGGTTTGGGTTTTTTGCCCCGCCGCGGTGTCCAGGTGATGGATGGATCGGTGAAGATTCGCCCCCGGCCTGAGGGAGGATTATTAAAAGACTTGTTCCGTCAATTTATGTTTCAATCGTATTTCAGCTTATATTGGGATTTGAAAGGAAACCTGGAAACCTCGCGGGTATCGGTTAGTTTACTCGGTTTCTATACCCAGAGCGGCGAATGGTTCGAGTTTTATGTCATACCGTTCAAGGAGGTTTTACATGAGCCTTTTGAAATTTCCGAAGGTGTGGTGATTCAACCGGGGTCTTATCCATACACGCGCTACCAATTGAACTTTTCCTCTGCAGGGCACCGCATCGCCGATGTTCGTGTAGAATACGAGTGGGGAGGTTTTTACAACGGCAAACTGACAACCTCGGAAATATCGGTGGATTTTAAGCTAAAAGGCCACGTCGGTTTCGGCGGCGAAGTGGAATTCGCGCGTGGCAATTTACCCCAGGGAAAATTTAAAGAAACCCTGTACCGGGGGAAAGTGGATTTCTATTTGAATGCCAACCTGGGTTTGATGACTTATATTCAATATGACAGCGTATCTGAGAACATCGGGGCCAATATCCGGTTTAAATGGCAAATTTCACCCGGCAATACGATTTACCTGGTTTACAATAAAAGCTGGGAGAAAGCTTACGAAATGGGTGCGAGGTTCTTTCCCGTCATGGACCGTGGGGTGTTTAAAATTCAATTATCCTGGAGACCCTGACCCCACTGCGTGGGGCTCGGTGCCGAAAATATAGCCTCAAAATAAATTTAGGAGAAAAGAAAAGATGACCACGAAGAAAATGTTCTTTATTTTTATGGGGCTGATTCTATTTGTTTTAGCAGCACCCCCCGTTAAAGCAGGGGTTTCCTCTTCGATATACGGAGACTATTATTATATCGTCAAGAGCCCTACTTCCAGCCAGGAAAAATTAAATGGCTTTTGGCTGAGACGTATATATATTACGTATGATGCCGATATTTCCGATAAACTAAAAGCCCGCGTCCGCCTTGAGATGGCCAATGATGGGACATTAGGAACCAACGCATTGAATATCACTCCTTATGTTAAGGATGCTTATATCGCGTACCGGTTTAACCCATTGCATTCGCTTATAATCGGTATCCAGGATTCATTGACATGGAGTAATATCGAAAAATTCTACGGTTACCGGCACCTGGAAAAAACTCCCTTCGATCTCTATAAAAACAGGTCCGGCAGGGATTTTGGAATCGCTGTGAATGGAAGCTTCGACAAAAATAAAAAATTCGGCTACGCGGTGATGTTCGGGAATTCATCCGGTATCAAAGACGAAACCGATAAGTATAAACAAGTTTCAGCGAGCCTGATTCTTAACAATGCCATTCCTAACTTCATGTTCGAAATCAACGGCGATTTTGCCAAAAAATCGGCTGCTAAAAAGACATCGCTGCTCCAGGCTTTCGGAGGATTCCAGGGCGATTGGGGCCGTATCGGTTTGAATTACGGATGGGAAACCATTAAAGAAACAGGGAAACCCGATGTCGAATTTAAAGTGTTTTCCGCGTTCGTCGTAGGCAAATTCAGCAAAAAAGTAGAAGTTGTTGCCCGGTACGATGCCTCTGCCGACCCTCAGCCCAATGGACAGGATAAGTTTTTCTTGATTCAAAAGAACTTCAAAACCAACGTGTTTATCGCCGGCCTCGGTTGGAATATCCACCCGAAATTCCAGGTCATGCCCAACCTGAAGATGGTTACATATAAAGAAGATGCATC
>Ga0105104_10000481_pt1 | contig 30809 bp, 20 predicted proteins | sample PPLLaktember2015_3_FD_87034 | JGI IMG/M metagenome (GOLD analysis project Ga0105104, IMG submission 87034) | Freshwater sediment microbial communities from Prairie Pothole Lake near Jamestown, North Dakota, USA - PPLs Lake P7 Core (6) Depth... | ecosystem: Environmental > Aquatic > Freshwater >...
CGATGCGGTTGGCGTAAATGGTTTTAGCGGGCAGGGCCTTGCCGGCGTAAGGGGGCAGTCCAACCGGTATGGCGTGCTCGGAGAATCCAAACAGGGGGTCGGCGTGGCGGGCTTTTCGCCGGCCAACGCGGTCCAGGGCCGGTCAACAGGGTCGGGCGGTGCGTCCATCGGCGTGTCGGGCTGGTCCAATGCCGGGGCCGGCGTCCAGGGCGACTCGAACACGGGCATCGGCGTAGCCGGCCGCTCGCCTGGCGGCTGGGCCGGGTACTTCGAAGGCAACGTCGTCGTGCGCGGAGGTTTCTATGTCGTCGGCGGCCCGAAATCAGCGGCCGTTGAGCATCCCGACGGGACGCACCGGGCGCTCTTCTGTCTGGAAAGTACCGAGAGTTATTTTGAAGACTTTGGCGAAGTCACCCTGACCGGGGAATCGATCAGTGTCAGGCTCGATCCGGACTTCGCAGCCCTCGTCAAGCGGAACAAGTATCAGGTCTTCCTGACCAGTTACGGCCCGGAAGCGCTCTACGTGAGCAAGCGCGGCGAGGAGGAGTTCGAAATCGCGCGGGTCAACTCTGCTGCGGATGGCAAGCTGCGTAAGATAAATGTAGGTTATCGCATCGTCGCGCGCCGGGCTGACTTGAAGGCTGCGCGCCTGCCAATGATCAAGATATCGGCTCAAGCGGCCGAAATGACCGATCCTGATCTGGCAAGCGGCAAGGCGAAGCGCAAACGCGCCAACGGCGCAAGGCCGTCGGCCAAGCTCGATCCCCTGCCCGCGGCGCCGAAGATTCCGTCACCCGACCTCAAGGCGCTCGCCGAAGCCGAACCCGACGAGGCAAAGGGAAAGGACTCGGCTGAATGATAGTACCGTACCTTGAGGTGAGCAGCCGCTCAAGGTACAGGTGTGCCTATTTTATTGAGCAGGTCGATCAAGGGCTGCTGGCTGACCCGCAGCAGCCCCTCCTGCGGACTATCCAGGTCGGCAATCAATGTGACCACCGTGGCGAAGACGACCACCAGGAGGATCGTGGCAGCCCAATTGCGGGCCCCTGTCAGACCAAACTCGTACCCCATGGCGGCCATTGAAAAGACGGTCACCACACATAACATCAGCCAGATGCTGTCGGGTATCACGTTCCTGATAGCCGTCACCCGGACCACTTCGAGCTCGATCATCTCATTGAGGCTTTCGATGAAAAGCGCGGTTGTTTCCGTATTGGATATCGCTCCAGCACTGGCTGCGATCGCCCACAACCGGTCGTGTAGAGAAACCGACATCGCCCTGCCTTCCGGGGTCATGAACGAATCCGCACCTCCTGCGCGCAGGGTCGCATACTCACGCAGCAGGTTACGCGCTTCGTCACGCGGCTGTTCCGAAAGATAATCGGCGCGCAGATAGGTGGTGCGGATCGCGTTGGCCTCCTGAAAGACGATCTGCTTCCGGTTAAAGTTGGGAGATGCTGCCATATCGAAAGTGAAGGCCAGCAAACCCAATGTAGCCCCCACTGCCGCACTGACAGGCGCCTTCTTCTCTTCTTGGGTACGTTGTTGTCTGTAGTTGCCCAGGCGCCAACCCAGCTCGATTGACAGCAGGACAATCAATCCGGCGGTCATGAAAAGCACCCAAAGCGGGATCACTCCCAGCACACTGTTTGTATACATAGGGACTCAAAGCAACTTTCTGGCAGTTAGTTCATCCGCCAGGGTCGTCCCGGCGGCGAGGAATTCTTCGTCTTTCAACTCGCCAAATATTTTCCAGGGCAGGGCCGCTAAACCCGTCTGCCCGGTCAGGTGGCGGGCGCCCGGCTGACGACGATTTCGACGTCGCTCGTCGGGTTGCCTTGCGTGAGCACAGGATAGGCTTGCTGAGAAATCCAGCGCAGCTCTCCATCGACGAGAATCTGAGCTTTTACAGCGTAGCTCAAACGTTCATCGATCTTCGCCGGGTCATAGGCCAGCTCGAATGGAATCGGGACCTGCTTGCCATCCGCGTGGATCGTCTGGGTGGTAATGACCTCGGCAGGCGCATCCGCCTTGGACACGTCCAGCAGCTGCGCTTCGATCACAGCGCCTGGGTCGAGGGCGATACGCTCGCGATAGGTGACGGTCCCCGTCAGACTGCCCGATAGTGAAGTGCCCGGTTGGCTGGAGTCGCCGGCCGGCGCGGCGCATGCCGCAAGTGCGCCCCCTGCCAGCAGCATCAGACCGGCAGTGGACAGTGCCCTCACGGGCATGTTTCCTCTTTCTCGCCAGCGGAAGCAGCCGGCCAACCGGGACCGGTAAGGCGCCGGATTTTTTCGACCGGGTAAGGATGCCAGTATGCCCCCGCCGTCATTTTGGGCGAAGTGTTCGTCTTATGGATCAAGCCCACATAAATCGTGTAATCCGGGAGAACGCCCATCCGTTCGGGACGGATTTTTCTGATGAAACTAGAGTCGGAGCCTATTTTGACGCTCTGAAAGCGGTGGCTGTTCCATACCACCCGGTGGTACACGAGGCTGCCGCCCGCCATCCAGAAACGCTGTTCTGCAGGCCAGACAAACTGCCAGCCCCGCTGGTTGTCCAGATCGTAGTACAGGAGTGTGTTCAGCCCCACCACATCTAACCCGGATTCAAGCAGTGCGCCCACCTGGTAGCTCAGGCGGTGCGGAGCGCACCAGTCATCGTCGTCCCAATGAGCGATAATTTCTCCCTGCGCCAGCTCGCAGGCCTGGTTGAGCTTATCCCCCAGCGCCAGCTTGTGCTCTAGCCGGATGTAGCGGATGCGCGTATCGGCCGGGACCAGCTCGCCCACCGGGTCGCTGCCGTCATCCAGGATCACCAGCTCTTTATGGGGGTAGTCCTGCCGCAAGAAGCAGGCGATGGCATTTTGAATCGTTGTCCTCCGGTTGTAGGTGGGCATGATGGAGGTCACAAGGGGATATTCGCGGGTCGAAGGCACGGGACAATCCCAAGGTTTTGTCTAGAGGACTGTCTTTAACCGCGCGATCTCGTCCAGGAACGCTTGCGTCACCCTCACTGCAAAATTTGCCGCGGGGGATGCCGGAGCCACGTGCAGGCCAACCAGCCAGCGGCGGTCCTGGTAGCGCAGCCACACCGGCGCGCCGCTTTGGCCGGAAAAGGTATCTACCGTGTGGTGCATGAGATTTCCCTGGGGACTGATCCACGCCAGCTGCCCCGAGCCAATCCACGGGTAGGATGCCCATAATTCTGGGGTGCGCTGGGCGCACCGTTCGATATCCGCTTTGGACAGGCTGCCCTTTTGCGGCTTTTGACCGCATTTATCGCCCGCGTAGCCTGCCACCCACACCGGATGGTCTTGAAGAATACTTCGATCGAGAGGCTGCAGAACCGTGTTCCCACCCCATTTCTGGCTCCCCCAGCATCCGAGCGGCTGGTTGTCCAGGGCGGGATAGCGCTTCAGACCGATGGCTTCCTTGAGCTTGATCAGCCCATAGTCCTGGTTCCAGCTGGGGGATTGGGGGTTCCAGTTCTGGTTGGTGAGCCATTTTTCTCCTTCGACGCTCCCCAGCCGGGCATCCGGGCCATACCGGGCGGGGGTGACCACGACTTTACCGGCCATCAGGCGCTTGGTCGTCCCCTGGCTGCCTTCGACCGAATCGTGCAGGACATGGGCGGCGGTCAAGACAAAACCCCCATCGATCAGCACCCCGGTCCCTTTCCTGGCGATCCACTTCGGCCGGTTGGGCCCATAATCCGGGTTTTCAAAGTACAGGTCCAGCGCGCAGATCCAACGATACGGGACGCCAAGCGGTTCCTTCACGATCGCGCGAGTATCCGGGGCGATCACCTCGTGTTCCAGGGCTGCCTCGCTTAGATCGTATTCGAACATCTCGCCCTCGCCGGCGACCAGCGTCTGCGCAAACCCCTCCTCCTCCCGATCGAAATCCTGGCCGGTCAGCCTTTCTTGCGCTTCGAATTCGATTCCGCCGGATTCCTCCTCGCCCAATGCATCCGCCGCTTCTACCAGCAGAGTTTCAAGATCCTCTTTTTCGAACTCGCCGGGACTCTCCGCGGGTGTTGCCGGAACGCCGAAAACCCATTCGGACAGTTCGATCCATTCCCTGAACTTCTTGCCTTCTCTCCCCTGGATCTGGCCGCGGCCCTGGGCGGCTTCCCTTCCCGCGGCCCGCAGGATTGCCAGCTTCTGCTCGTCCACCCCGCCTTCCCTGAGGGCCATTTTGAGCGCCCGGCGCCACTGCTTCTTTCGAAGCGCCTCCTGAACGGCTGGGGAAAGTCCGCGGGAGGGCTGGGGCCGCCCGCTAACTGTTTCGCTCTCTGGGCCTTCTGCTTCCCCATGCAGCCGGCTCTGGAAACCGGTCTCTTCTGCAAAATCCTGGTCAATCTCCTCGCCGTATGCATCGTAACGCTCTTCTTGTGCGAATCCCCGCCCGGCCTCCGCAGCATATGGATCAAAACCCTTCCTGGCTTTGAACTCCTGGTCGATCTCTTCTTCAGAATCGGTCTCGTCGAGCTTAGTCTCCCACTCCTGGTACCCTACACTCTCCAGTTCCTCTCCAGCCTCAGCAAGCTCCGCATCCAGGATGAGTTCTCCGGTCACCATAGGCTCTGCGCCAGTCATGAGCTCGGCGAAGTCCATCTCGCCGGCCCCAACGACAAACTCCTCACCGGCCGGCAGACTGGGCGCCCTTTCGAATTCCAGCTCCTGGCCCCCCGCCGCCTGCGCTCCCAGGATTGGGTTTTCCAGCTCAGCCCAGATGGGAGAGGCAGGCCTCTCCGGCTCACCCCGACCTTCACCGGCAAACAGCTCCGCGTCGAGAAACGGAGAGGCGGCTTCCTGCCTTTCGCTGTACTCACCCTTTCGACTTCCGCTCTCAGCAGAGGAAGAGGCATAGCGTTCCATGGTTAAATCCTTCCTTTCCGGCATTTCCCTGGCGGCCTGTCCAAAATCTCATCCAACTCCGCCAGAGCCGCAGATGCTCATCCGAAGCAGTTGTAGATGCTGTTCTTATTATTTTTTCGCCTGCTGTACTCCTCGTACAATTCGCGTAAAACTGGCCACGGCATCAGGGTTTGGCGCTCCGACGCGATTCGTTCGATCTCCTTGATCGCATGGGTCACCTCGAAATTCAACTGCTTCCATTTCTCCAAAATTTCCTTTTTTGACCCCATGGGTTTGCGGATTGAAAATTTGGCGATGAGCGCTGCCCGGAGGCTCGCGAACATGGAATCGTTCATCGTTTTAAAAATGGTGTACCGCGAGACGTTGGAATTTGGAATGAACACATCATCCACGTCGCTGGCGAGGAGCTTTTCCAGCATACAGCGCGCCTGCTTGGCCTGCTCGCTGCTGCGGAATACTGAATCGACCAATTTTGCATCCTTGAATGCTTCCTGCGAGTGCTCGATAATCTCTTTCAGCCTGTCTTCTGGAGATAAGGAGTAATCCAGATTGATTTCCACCCGGCGGGCGGTGGGACTGGGCACGTTCGCCGGCTCGCCAGGCGGGGGAAGGCTTTTGCCCAATCCCTGGATATCGATTTGGATGCTGGCAGTCAAAGGCGCGCTGCCCGCTCCGTCGGGTGTTTTTTGCCACTGCCGGTCGAGCGTGTCTTTCAAGAATTTCTCGACCTCCCGAGCACGCTGTTCGCTCAGCCGGACGTTAAACCCTTCTCCTCCCACCGTATCCGCGTGTCCGGATATATTCAGAGACATCACCGGCTGGAACCGCTGCCAGGGTTTAAAGCGCCAGGAATCTACGATGTGACCTGCCAAAATGCGCAGGCGCTCCTGGTGGGCCGGCGTCAGCTGGTGTTTTGCAAAAGCAAAGTTATCCAAGACAGCCCGGTTATCTCCCACCAACCAGGCGGCCAAATTGGGGAGGGCGATCGTGACTAACAAGACGTGCTTTTCCGTTATCTTATGCGGTGAGAGAAGGCTTCCCAGATCGATGTGGAGGGGCTTTTCAAGCGAAGAACGGTTCTGCGCTTTGTATAGAACGGTGAGGTAATGCCACAGGCTCGGAACCGCGCCTGATTTCTCGACGTAGGTTTTGAAATACATAAGAGGATCGCCGCTCGGATCCAATCGGGTTGGATCGACGTGAAATAGATCGATGGTGACCTGCACCAGGGGGACATGCTGCGCCAATTTGTCCAGGCCCACCACCAATCGCCTCGTCCACGAGGGGAGGGTCTTTTGCTGATCGGCCTCCAGGATGGTCTTTACGTTCCAGATGGATACCGTGACGCCTGCTCGGCCAAGCCTTTCCGCCTTGAGATGCGCCGGTATCTCGGGGAACTTTTTGACCTGGTCATCCACGACCTTGATCTTGTATTGGATAAATTTTTCTATGCTGGATGGAAAATTGACATAGGTAAAGAAAAAATGCTGGTTCAATTCCGCTGTCTTCACCCCGCTTCTCGCGATTAAGCCATCTAATTTGATTTCGTAGTTCTTTTCAAGGAATTTCTGGTTATCCGGCGTGGCAAGATACACCCCAAATAGGGCCAACCAGCAGTCCTGGGGAGATCTCGTTCGCAGGTAAGCAGACAGGCTTACGGCGTGATCTTTCAGCGAGCCCAAATCGCGGAGGAACCGGAAGATTTCAATGCTCACATTCACTTTAGGGACTTCCCGCACCAGCTCCGCCGGGCTGATCGTCAGGTTCTTGAACCAGTTCGCCTCGCCGGCCCCCGGGTCTTTCTGAGCGGCTTCCAGAAGCCATTGAGCACTTTTCGTGGGCAGACGCACCTGGCCGCGCACCAGGATCGCATGGTTCCAGGTCTTCGCCAGCAGCTGCAGATACGATTTCCCTTCCCGTGCGATTCTTTCAATTCTCTCGGTCCAGGGGATCACCCTCAACCTGTCTGGGTAAGCTGCGCACAGCGGCTCGGTGGAGGGTTTCTGGGGTGCCACCTGCAGCTCCTCCGGCAGTACCCAACCCTGTACTGCAGTAAGGGCTTCTTGCTCGAAGGCGGATTGAAAGGGAGATTCGATCTGGGGCTTACCCAGGGGAGAAAAGGTCTCCTCCCTGCCCTCTTCTGTGAGGGCGGCAAAGCTCGCCTCCTCCAGGAAGGGCGTTTCGAGCTGCCCCTCCGGGTGAGAGGAAGAGGGGGCATCCTCAAGCCAAGGTTTATGAGGGAACATATCTGACCTCTCGTCGGTCATCCCCGGCACCCTCCCCCGATCCTACAACAATCCAGGAGAGGTGGTGAAAAGGATTACATGGGAGAAAATTTGTGGTTTCACCGCAAATTTTCTCCCACGGTCACATTTTTTAGGAGGCCTGTCCGCCCCTGGATCAAGCCGGCACTGGGGTGCGAATATTCGGCGCGACGCGCCGGGTTTTCAGGTCACGACCCGTGGTGAGCGACCAGTGGTTGATGATATTGAGAATATCATCCCGGATCGGGGACCCATCTTCGTACAGCCCGGGGATGGCGGGCAACCCCAGGGTGGGCAGCACATCGGTTTCCAGGAAGATCAGCAGTCGGGAGATCGGGTCGGCGATGTCGAAGAAGCTCTTGGCCATGGCCGGCACCTTCAAGCCCACCCGTTCGGCAATCTTCACCAGGCGCTGCTCGGGGCTGGAAGCGTCGGCGCGCAGGTCGAGCACGATGGGGGAGTTGAACTCGACAGTAAGATGGAACCAGCCCAACATCGATACGATGGGGAACTCCTCACGCGACAGGTTCCCATTTTGGCGGCGGGCGCGCAGCATGTCATGCAGGCGGATCGCCAGGTTGAGGATGGCCGAGTCATCTGTGAATTTCTCGCCGCCGGTGTTCTTTAAGTTGGCGTAGCCCACCCACACCTCGCGCAGGAACTCCTCAAAGATGGCGACAAAATCGGTGTTGGAAACCCGGGCCTTTTCGTAGGGATAAGTCTGCCCATCGCCTTTGCCGTGGATCAGGTCAATCCCAAACATGCGGTAGTAGGCGTTGCGCCGGGTAGCAATCAGGTCTGGGCGGATCTGGCTGGTCAGATGGGTGATGTAGTACGGCGGCTGGTCGGTGTAAAACAGCTCTTCAGTATTGCGCAGCCAGAAAAGGGAATCGCGGGAAGGGACGCCCAGCTGCTCCCCGTGCAGGTATTCGTGAACCACCCGGCGGAAAACCTCGTAAATGCGCGTGTTCTCGATCATATAGGCATAGATCAGGTGATCCCAGCGCACCGTGCCGGCCAGCTGGATCGGCGGGGAGGCGCCCTGGTTGTTGAGAAACGCTGTTGGAAACAGGTCGGTAAAATCCTGGGGCAAGCCTTGCAGATCGCTGCGATTGTCAGGATGGCCCAGGGGTGGGAGCGGGATATTCGGCAGTCCATTCACCTGGAAATTCCAGGCCAGCTCCAGCATGGCAGCCAGGTCGCCAGGATGCAGCTTGAAAAGCGCTTCGGCTAAGGGCTGATTGGAGAGGGTGAAAATGCGGAACATAATCGGCTCCTTTCAGTTTGTCGGAATGATCCACTTCACATCGGGATCCTTCAACGCCTTGCGGATCGCTTCGTACTGTTGGACTGCCTGTTCGACCTCCGGAGTGCTGAAGGCCGTCTTCTGGCTCGCCATTCTCTGGGCTTCCCTGGGATTAGGGGTTTTCTTCGCTTGATCGTCAGCCATTGCAGATTCTCCTTTTCAACATCAAAAAATCGTGATTTTATGTGACTGCTACCGACTCGCCCAGCCGCAGCATCCAGGCCTCCTGTTGGGCGATCACATCGGCCGCACGCTCGGGCAGGACAGCGGCGCGGTAGCCCGTGAGGGCCAGCAAGCGCAAGCCTTCAGTGAACAGCCAGTGCGGCGAGGTATACAGAGCCGGTCCTACCTGGCTATCCAGACGCAGCAGCGTCTCTGGTCGCACCCGCTCGGGATCCACCAGAGAGGTTAGCGGTTTGCCGCCGAAGGCGCGCAGCGGGGCGCACAGGCTCACCTCGGCCACCTGGGGCAAGAACGGCAGCGAGCGCTGCACCAGCTCCACTACCCGGGAGGACGCATTCTTCAGGTGGAAGGTGTTGGTCCAGGCCTGGGCCAGATCGTCCCACGGGCCAGGGCCGTAGCACTGGCGGCACATCTCGACCCCCAGCAGCACCCGCAGGTACCCCACCGGGTGAGGATCTCCGGGCGTGAAGCGGAAGATATAGGCTTCGCCTCCGGCCAGCACATCGTGCAAGCCGGCGATCGAGGCGTAGCCGGTGTGGGCGAATGCGAAGGTATCGGCGACGATCTCCGGCGACCAGCTCGCCCAGATCTCCGCCAGCGCCTTCCCACTCGCCTGCAGGCCGCGTTTCAGCAGCGCAGCCAGCTCATCGCTCCAGCCGACCAGGTGGCTTAACTGGTGCCCCGCTTCATGGATCAGGGCGGTCGGCCGGTACAGGTTGTGCTGCGTGATCTTGATCGCCGCCGCGGGGCTCTCGGTGGCGGTGTCCCACAGGCGCAGCCCGGCCCTGAGGACCGATGCCCCTACCCCCTTCTTCAGGTAGGTCAGCACGTAGGGAGTCGGGATGCCGCGCGCGTCGAGCACCTGGAACATACTCCGCCCGGCCAGGATATCGCAGGCGCGCAGCAAGGCTGCCATATAGGGGTTGGTGCGGGTGTTGACGGCGCCGGCGAAGAAATCCAGGATGCTCTCGACGCGCAGGTAGCTGTCGCGGAAAGCCACCAGCAGGCGCTGCACTTTCAGCAGGTCTTCGTCGCTGCGGGCCGCATCCAGGGCAGTTTGCAGGCCGGCGCCCTGGGTCTGCAGGCGGTCGATGGCCCCGAGCAGATTCTGCCGCAGGGCGGCTCCCATGTGGCTCTCCAACCCGGCCCAGGCGTCTGGGGAGGCAAAGCGCTCGAACTCGCGCAGGCGGGCGGCGGCGGTGATCCAATGCGCCACCTGCCTGCTTACCTGTAAACGCAGCGCTTGCCGGGCGCCGTCATCCATGGGCGAAACCCGGCACCGCCTGCACCCCGGCTTCTGGCAGGCTGCCGGAAAAAAGGCTCTCCACCGGGCCGGCCGCCTGGCCCAGCAGCAGGCGGTCGATCCCTTCCATTCCAGGCGGGCTGTTGAGCGTGATCATCATCGTCACACCGTTGGCCGGGTCCTGACTGGCCGTCACGAAGGCCTGCGACCGGGATGTGAAGAAGCCGGCTAAGGCGCGGCCCAACCACTCTACCAACTGGTGTCTGAAGCGCTCCGAAACGTCGACGGGCAGCCGCTTGAGCGCATATCCAGAGACCGGCCACAGCACGGCGATGCGGTGGTTCACCTTCACTTTGCTAAATAAGCCATGCGTGAAAATGTCGCGCAGGGTCGTGTCCAACAAAGCGTTCAAACCGGCCATCACACCGCCGGGGGACGTCCCCTGGCGCAGACGCACGGCCATTTCCTGTGCATCGCTCTCGCTGAGGTAGAGGTAAGCCCGCACCTGTCTCCGGGCGAAATCCAGCTCCAGGCGGAGATCGCTGGATTGGCGCAGGGTGGGGGGACTGCCGTTGGATGGGCTGACCTGGGGTCGGGCCCCCGGGACTTCCAGGTAGTAGAAGCGCTCGCCCGGCTCGACGGCGGCGGGGTCGGAGCGGGCGTCCAGGGGCATCTCTCGGCCCAGCGCCGGCTCTCCGAGCAGCAGTCCGGCAGCCTGGGGAGTGAGCGGGTGCAGCATGCGCCAGGTTTGGCGGCCCCCGCTTAGACCGGGGATTCCTCGCTCCCAGCGGGCGATCCGGCTGAGCCAGGTGCCGGGAACCGCTTCGTACACGTGCACGCGCGCCGTCAGTCCGGGTTGAGGCTGCACGCCCAGGCTGTCGCGCAGGAAAGCGGCCAGGGGCCGCCCGCCGAAGGTTTTCACGTTCATCACCACGTGCGGCGAGAGCGGGACGTTCTGAAATACCCGCGTATACTTCTGGTAGTAGCGCCGGCTGTTCTCCCCGCGCGGCAGCAGCACCCAGGCGCCCGCCGGGCCGCTCGATTCGCGCAGGTCAGGCCGGCGCTGGTAGACAGATTCCGGGAAGAAGGCCGGCAGGTTGGCGGCCGCAGCGGCCTCGAAGGCCTGCACGACGAACCCCTCGAGCAGGGCTTCGTTCTCCAGGACGTATTCGGGCAGGTCGGCCATGCGCCGCATGGTCTCCTCTACCGCCAAAGCCACCCCCTCTCCGGCGGCCAGGTTGGCTTCTTCGGCGCTCACTTCCAGGTTCATCAAGCGCAGCCCGGCGTCTGCGATAGATTTTGCCAGCAGCGGGGTGTACTTTTTCCCCACCAGACGGCGGATCAACATGGCGATGGGCTTCTTGAGGAGATTTACTACCCGCTTCCTCCCCACAATCTTGATCCCCAGCTTGAGCGCCGGCAGAATTGCGGGGATGAAATTTTCCACCGCCGGGGTGGGATCCTCGCCCTCCTGTAACTCCTGGATTGACTGGGCGAAGCGCTGGCGGGCGTTGGACAGATCCTCCACCGGATTCTCAAGGCCGTCATTGGCCCCGCCCTCGTACTCGGCGACAGACAGCTCGCCCTCCATCTCCCCCTGGGCAAAGAGCAGCTCGGCAACCTGCAGATCAAACTCATAAGCGATTTCGGCCGCCGGGCTGCGCACCGGCATGCCGGGTATATCGGGGGTTTCCTTCAGGAATCGTCGGGCCAGTTTTTGGACCACAGGCTGCAGTTCAGGCGGCAGGTTGAGCTTGTCCATGGCCATCTTCAAAACTTTGCGGATCAGCACTGGCGCCAGGCGGCGGATTTTCTTCAGCACGGGTCCCGCCAATCCCAGGGTCGCCACATTCAATGCGCCTTTGGCTGCACTTTTGGCGATTTTCACGAATTTCTTCCCAATCCCCCCGAGGAAGAATTCGAACGCCGGGTTCGGCTCTGCCAGGGCGGGTGGGGCTGCCTCCATCAGTCTATCGAGCTCGCCCTCGCTCATTCGGGTAAGGTCCCGACCTTCCAGGCGGTCGATAGCGTTTTCGAGCATCTCCTGGGTTGACGCCTGCAAGGGTGCGAAGTACCCCTCAAGCAAGCGCTCGATTTGGGCCTGATCCGGCGGTCGGTCTTCCCGCCCATTGGCAAGATAGTTTTCCACCAGGGCGGCTGCCTCGTTGGCCACTTCGGCCAACGCTTCCTCAAAGGATTCATCATGGATCTCGGCCAGGAACTCGGCCATCGCTTCCGCGGTGGGGTCGTCCATGCCGCCCGCTTCTTCCTCGTGGTAGGCGATTCGGAATGGAGTCTCGATCAGCCCGCCGGACGGCGACAGCGGCGCCTCGCTTTGTTCTTCGGGTTCTTCCGCTTCCGTTCCGGGTTCCTCCCGCGCATAGGTCATGGCGGCCAGGAACGGTGATTCGATCTCGGTTGTAGGCGCAGAGGGAGAACCGTTGCTGGAAAGACGGTCAGACGTACGCATAAACACCTCCTTGTACGAGCCGATTAAAATTGGCTTCGAGGTAGGCTGTGGTGGTGATTCTATAGAATTGATTGGTTTTCGATTTCTTGATGGGGCGGCTTAGGAACGGAGCAATCAGCTGTGGTTGGACAGGTGCAGCGATGAAATCCTCGCTTCTCTCCTTGCAGCCGAAAGATCTCCTAACCAGGGGACCTGGGTTGCCAGTAAATACGACAATATATATCTATTATATCACCGATTATGCCCACATTCCGCACCAATCGATAGCGTTTTGAGGAATGATTCGCTGCTCTCATGCAGCAGCTAGAAGGGGGCATATCGTCGAACGGAGTTGATGATCGCGAATGCTAAGTCATCAATGAGAAAACCACGGTTTTCAGCATCATCCCGAATCGTATCTGCGATTTCAATTTGAATGCTGTTGATCCGGGGTCCATAGTTCCTCACAGTGAATCCCCCACTCACTTCACTCGTTTCTGTTACCGTCTCATCGACTGGGGATACGACATACCGGAACACCTGGCTAGTTCCACCGGCATCCTTCTGGTGTCTTGACCACTTGAGCAGACCATGCAGTCCGTGCTGCATGAAAATAGTCCTCCGGTCAAAGCCCTCAACAAGACTTTTGCCGTTCGCAGTGCCCAGATACAGGTCAGCCGGGTCATCCTCAATGACGTTTGTCCCATGGATGTCGAACAGGAAGCCGCGATTCTGGTTCTGGTCGAGAACCTGGTTGAGGTACCCTTCAATCCGATTGTGATATTCATCGTAGAAAGGCTGTGCGTCGGAATCGATAAAGGCGCAGGTTGCACTGCGGTTTGCATCAATAAAATTCCGGTGGAACCTCGCAATTACGACATACGGAGAGAGGCCCGTTAAATCGAGGATCCTCTGGGCCACCGCCTCGGTAATCGCCGCGGTTTCCCTGTCACGGGATTTCTTAAAATTGCAGCCCCCAGGTGTTTCTTCAATGGTCCGCTCATCAACATTCGCAGGCTCTTCCGACCCGTCGTGCGGACTGGTCAGAATCACGGGCATCGTGCCGCGATGCCTCTTTACGAGCCGGCGCTCAGCATAGGTAACAATTTGCATCGGTACGCTCCTTTTTAAAGAAGTGCTTTTTGGGGGTTATTCTGGCGTCTTCGCCGCCCAGAATAACCCCCAAATTTATTTTCCGAATTTGCGCTAATTTAGACATTTAGGCCACAATAAGTAAAAATAAGTGTCCTGCATAGTTTAGCATTAACCGAGAAAGTCAGCTACTTATGATCCCAACCACCGATCTCTTTCTTTACCTGCCCGTCGTGTGAAGAGGTCCATAGCTGCGCAATGCGCAGGCTCCTCTGTCCTCGCATCGCCCGATATCATCTTATAGGAGTAAAGTAGATCTCAAAGTTCAGCAGCCCAAGGGATCCGGTTCGGGAACCTTTTTGAGAGGAGTTCCGTATGATCATCATACTCCCCAAAAACTTTGCCTGTTCAGGCAGTTATGATGGATGTAGTTCGCTCGCGAGCTATCCACGGTTCATAAATCAATCTAGAAGCAAGAGGCATAATCAGCATGGATCAACGCAAGGCTTTGAAAGAGGTTTTGGTTTTCTTTGCCCTCACATTGGGAGCATCATTTTTTGTGTTTTGGGGTCCTCTGGCGCTGTTCAAGATCCCTACCATTAGCTTTGTGAGCGATATCAGGGGGCCGGGGTGGGCGATTGCGCTGCTCATGCTGGGAGGGTTCGTGCCTTCCCTGGCCGGGCTTTTCTTGACCTGGAAATGGGAAGGGAAAGCCGGCCTGCGCCAGATGGGCCGGCGGGTCGTCCAGTTTAATATCGGCTGGCGCTGGTACCTGGCTGCCATCGGGGCAGTCCTGGTAGCCAGCGCCGGGCAGATCGCGCTGCTGCGGCTAATGGGTCAATCTCTCGATCTGAGCCTGTTTCTGAGGCAGTTGGGGAGCTTCCTGCCCCTGATCATTCTCGGCCCGCTCTCTGAAGAATTGGGGTGGCGTGGGTATGCCATGGACCGGCTCCAAACCAAATGGAACCCGGTTGTCTCGGCAGTCCTCTTGGGCGTGGTCTGGTCTCTATGGCACATCCCCCTGTTTTATATGGTTGGTACTTCTCAGCACGAACTGGCGATGCCTTTCATTGGGTTTTTGCTGACGAACGTGTTTTCGTCGATCCTGTATGCCTGGTTGTACAATAACACCGGCCGCAGTATCTGGTCGGCCATCCTCTTGCACTGGCTGCAAACCTATACTGTCCAGGTGATCGCTAGCGGCGTGACCCGCACCCCGCTGTACAATTGGCTGGAATTCCTCCCCTTCCTGGTGGTGGCAGTTTTGGTGGTTGCCATCTGGAAGCCGAAACTCCGCGCGACTCTCGTGGGTGTTTAGTCGTAGGTTGGGTTGAGGGGCCAGGACCTGGCTAAATTGAACGGCCCATTTGCGGCAATGGAATCCTCCATTCCCTTTGAATTTATAATTACAAGTATGAACTGCGGAACCGAAGAGATGTGATGCGCAAAAGCAGCACCGGGCAAACCCCCGATAACCCCCTGAGCGCTGGCCGCGAAGCCATCGCCCGCGGCGCCTGGGAAGAGGCGCGGGTTTTCTTCGAGGCAGCCCTGCGTAAAGAGGAGACGGCGGAGGCGCTGGAAGGACTTGGCATGGCGGCCTGGTGGCTCGACGATGCCGCCGTGACATTAGACATCCGCGAACGAGCGTTCCACCTCTATCGTCAGCGCGGAGACCGCCAGGGCGCGGCGCGAGCGGCGGTGTACCTGGCCTACGATTATTACTCCTTTCGAGGCGATTATGCCGTCGCCAATGGCTGGCTCCAGCGCGCCCATCGCCTGATCGAAGGACTCGATCTCGTTCCCGAACAGGGCCTGCTTGCCATCTATGAGGGGTATTTCGCGCTGATCCTGCAGCATGACACCACCACGGCTCAAAGGCTCGGCGCGCAGGCAGCCAGAGTGGGCCGCGCGCTTGGGGTCATCGATATCGAGATGCTGGCGCTGGCGCTCGAGGGAATGGCGCGGGTGTGTGCGGGAGAGGTCGCCGAGGGGATGCGCTGCCTGGACGAGTCCACAACGGCGGCGGCCTCGGGCGAGATGACCGACCCGGATGCATGCGCTACGGCCTGCTGCTATCTGATCTATGCCTGCGAGCGCGTCCGTGACTACGACCGAGCAGCGCAGTGGTGCGATTATGTGAAGGAATTCGCCACGCGCTGGAAATACCCCATGATGTTCTCGCTCTGCCGGGCTCACTACGCGGGCGTGCTCATCTGGCGCGGCGACTGGGCCGAAGCCGAGGTAACCCTGCTGGCAGCGACGAACGAGCTGATTGCCACGCGCCCGGCAGAGGCCACCGAGGGCATCGTGCGCCTGGCTGACCTGCGCCGCCGTCAGGGGCAGTTCGATGAAGCGGCAAAGCTGCTCGTGCAGGCCGAAACCCACCCGTTTCGGGCGGCAGGATGGAACCTTGCGCTGCTCGGGCGGGCGGCTCTGGCATTCGATCAGGGCGATCCGGCGGCGGCGGTGGATATGGCGGAACGTTTCTTGCGCAGCATCCCTGCCGAGGACCGGATGGAGCGCCCGGCCGCGTTGGAATTACTTGTGCTGGCCCAGGTCGCACTCGGCAGCCCCACGCAAGCCCGCAGCGCGCTCGCCGAGCTGGATGCGATTGCAACCAGCGTGGCCACCGGGCCGCTGCGGGCAACCGTCAGCTTCGCGGCCGGTATCCTGGCTGTCGGAGATGGCGAGCATGAGATCGCCTGCCGCCATTTCGAGGATGCGGTTGATCTATTTACCCGCAGCAGCGCGCCATTTGAGGCCGCCCGGGCGCGCATCGAACTCGCCCGGTCGTTTCTGGCCCTCGGGCGCACCCAGGCTGCCGGACAGCAAGCGCGTGAAGCTTTGCAAGCGCTTGAGCAGCTCGGGGCTGCGCCGGAAGGTGCGCGTGCGGCGGCCCTGCTGCGGGAAATAGAATCCTTACCGTACGCACAAGCCGGCAGGCTGCCAGGCGCTGTTGACCTGACCCCGCGCGAGCTGGATGTGCTGCGCTTGATCGCAGCCGGCCAGAGCAATCAGGAAATCGCTGCGAAACTGGTTTTGAGCGTCCGCACGGTCGAGCGGCATATTTCCAATATCTACGCCAAGCTTGGCGCCAGCGGCGCGGCCGCCAGAGCGGCCGCTGCCGCCTATGCCTTCCGCCACGGTCTGATTCAGCCCCGCATACCCTAGCAGCTGCGCATCGTCTCCGGGAGCTCGTTCTCGCACCTGCGGGCTGGCTGCTATAGAAAATGCGTGTCCGGGATACGTGCCGGCACGCATGACAACCCCTGCTTGCTGCTGTATCCTATGATTGACCGGTTGGCCCGCCGGACGCCGGCGGGAGACCCTCTGGCACCCGGCGGGCCGCTGGCGCTTTACTGCGTCAGCGACGCCAGCCAATACCCGTGTGAGATGCGTTGATTGAAGGAGGAATAGGATGAGCAATCCGGCAGAGAATTATGAAATCGGCGCGGTGCCGGTCTTATTCAGCCCATGGGCCTCAAAACTGGTTCAGTCTGCGAACCCGCAGCCGGGTGAGCGCGTCCTCGATGTGGGCTGCGGGACAGGGATCGTTGCCCGGCGCGCCGCTCCCCGGGTTGGATCGGATGGAAAGGTTGCCGGCCTCGATCTCAACCCGAACATGCTCGCGGTGGCACGCGCAGCCGCCGGTCGGGAGGGCCTTGCCATCCAATGGCACGAAGGTCCGGCAGAAAAGCTCTCGTTCCCGGATGGCAGCTTTGATCTGGTGCTGTGCCAGTTTGCGCTGATGTTCTTCGCCGACCGGCGCGCCAGCCTCGCCGAGATGCACCGGGTCCTGGCAAAGGACGGCCGCGTCTCGCTAAGTGTCTGGCAGGGCCTCGACTGCCACCCGTTCTACCAGACGCTGCACGAGGTGATCCAACGCCGCCTCGGGATGTCGGGCGTGCAAGAAATCTTTGCCCTCGGCCGCACCGGCGAGCTGCATACGCTGCTGGCGGAGGCTGGTTTTCAGCACGTAGAGATCGAGCCAGTCTCGATGACCGCGCGCTTCCCATACCCCGAGCAGTTCCTTGAGGGGGAGATCGAGCTGGACACGGCCGCTGTCCCCTCGATGCAGCACCTGGATACCCAGGCGCGGAAAGCCATCATCGAGGCGATCCGCGAAGAAATGGAGGCGCCGCTGCGCGAGGTGACCCATGACGGACACGTCGTGATCCCTTTCCACGCGTATATTGCCCGCGCCGTTCGATGATCACCCGCTGATTATTTTATGAGGCGAACCGCACCACCAGCACCCGCTGGATGACCCCCGAGAAATCAGCCTGATCCAACCGGTCGCGGCCTGGCTCCCACCCAAACAGGTAGCGCGCCTGGGCGGGCGATTCGGCCACGAACTGCTCTACCGTTCTTTGAATTTCGGCAGGATCTTCCAGCGCTTGCGCCTGGACCCGCCGCTTGTTCAGCCCAACCTGGATCCACACATCCCCAGGGTGAGCGGTCATGTTTTTATACCAGCTCGTGCCTTTTCCCCAGGCAGAGAACAGGTGGATGGCTCCTCCAATCCGGAAATATCCGATCGGCGTGCTGCGCAGCTTCCCGCTTTTCTTGCCCCTTGTGGTGAGCAGCATCACCGTCCGGCTGACCCCGAACAGGGGCAGCAGGCCGACCCGGTAGAGCGCGACCACCAAGGGGTTGTATCTTTTGAGCCGGGCGTGGAAGGCCTGCCGATATTGGGGATCGGAAAGGATCCTGGACAGATTTGTATTTTCGGTTGGAAAGGTTCTGGTGGGCGGCTGACCAGGGATCGGATCGGTTTGTTCGATAACTGGGTTCATCGTATTTTCCTTCTTGCTGCCGTACGGCAGTTTAGCCCTGGCTGTTCCACTGGTACCCCGCGTACGGCTGGTTGACCTGCACAGAGCAACCTTTTTTCGAGCGCAGGGTTTCGATCAGGCCTTCCATGAACGACTTTGGCAGATCCGGAGAGAGATAGTTGGCTCCCTCGAACAGCATCCGCTCATCCGTGAACTGGCCGGCCTTGCGCGCCTCGGCCAGGACTGCCTGGTGCGGTGTCCACAGGCAGATGCCGATCGTCACCCAGGTCCCCAACGGGACCGGGGCACGGTCGAGCAGATCCAGGGTCTCCTGCACCGTTTCCGGCGTCTCCCCCGGCGCGCCGATCATGAGAGAAGCCCCAAAGGGGATGCCCGCTTTTTCCAGGCAGTCCAGGGATTGGCGGACATCCGCGGCTGAATAGCCGCGCCGCATTCCGCGCAGCATGGCATCCGAGCCGCTCTCGATCGACAGGTTGGCGTAGGCGCAGCCCGATTCGCGCAGGAGCTGGCAGAAATCTTCGCTGATGCCCATGGGGCGCAGGTCGCCGGTGCCCCAGCGGACGTCCAGCTTGCGGGCCAGGATCTCGCGGCAGATGGCTTCAGCGTGCTGTTTGGGCGCGTTGAAGTTGTTCTCGCAGAACAGGATCATCTTCGCGGGGGAAACCTGCCGGATGTGCTCGATCTCGTCCACCACCCGCGCGGCTGTCTTCAGACGGTAGCGGGAACCTTCCATCGCGCGGTAAGGGCAGTACGTGCACAGGAAAGCGCAGCCGCGTTTGGTCAGGATCCCCGGTGAAACGCTGTACTGCTGGTATCGTTCCAGATCGAACAGCTCGTAGGCCGGGAAAGCTGTCTCGTCCAGGTGTTCCACCCGGTCGCGAGAACCCTCGTGGATCTGGCCATCCTTCCGGAAAACGCAGCCGGGGATGCTGGTAAGGTCGCCGCCCCGTTCTAACCGGTCGAGGTAGAGCGGGAATGAAAAATCTGCTTCGCCGCGGATGCCGTAATCCAGCTCCAGGGTTTCCAGCCAGTCGCGCGCGTAATAGTTGAACCCCGGCCCGCCCAGGATGATAGGGGCCTGGGTGGCCCGGCGGATCGCATCGACAACCTGCCGGACATTTGCGCGCAGGTCGAGATGGCGGGTGTTGTAGGGCGCGGTTTCGTCGATGACGTAGCCGTGCACGAGCCGGATCGAAACACCGACCACATCCGGCTGGAACCGGACAATCTGCGCCTTCAGATCGGCGGGCAGGTCGTGTGCAAACAGGCATTCAAAGACTTCGACCGTATGCCCGGCCCGCAGCGCCGCGCCGGCTACATAGGCCGGCCCCGTAGGCGATGCGGGCAGAGTGTTCGCAGAAACGATCAGTACTTTCATGGGATACCACCTTTTTTTCCTTTCGGCGCCGTAGTTCAGCTTTCGGTTTTCTCTGTGTTTTTCCGTGCTCGTCCGCGTCCCAAATTTTCTTTGCGCCTTTGTGCGAGATCGTCTTATCCTTCAATACATCTACCCGACAGGAGCGGGAGCCCCAGATCGCGGACTTGATCCAACACCCCGTGCAGCGCCGCCTGACCAGTTCCCGGCGAACCCGGGGGAAAAATAACTTGGTCTTGATCAAAGGGCAAGCGGAGGTTCTGTAACATTTTAGATTATACATCTCGTGGATTGTAGAAGGACACAATGTGGTATACTCATCTATCTGTTTCTTTTTTGGACCCAATATGTCTATGATCGATGCAGTTGGGCTGGGGTACGCCTTGGCTCAAATTTTTTTGCCTAAAGGACCTTGTTTTGAACTTTACTTCGTTTTCGTTTCATCCCCTGATTTCTGCGGGGATCTCCGCTGCTGGTTATTCCACTCCGACTCCCATTCAAATACACACCATCCCGCCCATCCTAGCAGGGCGCGATGTTTTGGGGCTTGCCCAGACGGGCACCGGGAAGACTGCTGCGTTTGTCTTACCCATCCTGCAGGGACTCTTGCGCGGGCCGCGCGGCCGGCTGCGTATCCTCATCCTATCCCCTACCCGCGAGCTGGCCGAACAGACCCATACCGCCATCGTCGGGCTGGGTCGCAAGACGGGCCTGCGCAGTATGACCGTTTATGGGGGCGTCAATGCTCAGCCGCAAATTAGAGGTTTGAGGGCTGGCGTAGAGATTGTCGTAGCCTGCCCGGGCCGTTTGTTGGACCTGATGGGACAGCAAGTCGTCAATCTAAAGGATGTTGAAATCCTGGTGCTGGATGAGGCCGACCAGATGTTTGACATGGGTTTTCTGCCCTCGATCCGGCGGATCCTTACCTCGCTGCCCGCATCCCGCCAGACGCTCTTGTTCTCGGCTACGATGCCGAGGGAGATCCGGACCCTGGCCAATGATTTCCTGCGCAACCCGGTGACGATCGAGCTGGGCGCATCCCGGCCGGTAGAGACCGTGAGCCATGCCATCGTTCCGGTGGATCAGACCCAGAAGGTGGATGCGCTCCTGGCCCTTCTCCGCGAGTCGGGTAGTGAAAAGATATTGGTCTTTACCCGGACCAAACACCGCGCTAAAAAACTGGCCGGACAACTGGTCAAAACCGGCTTGCCCGCGACATCCTTACAGGGGAACCTGTCTCAGAACCAGCGCCAGGTGGCGATGGACAGTTTCCGCAGCGGCAGGGTAAAGATTCTGGTCGCTACCGATATCGCCGCCAGAGGGATCGATGTCTCCCAGATCTCGCATGTCATTAACTACGATATGCCGGATACGGCCGAAGCCTATATCCACCGGATTGGGCGCACGGGCCGTATGGCTAACCTGGGGACTGCCCTCTCCCTGGCTACTCAGGAAGACCAGCCCATGCTGCGGATCATCGAGCGGCTTTTGGGGCATTCATTGGAACGCAAGAAGCTGGTCATGTAAGTAAGTCTTTCTGGGGTGTTTATCGAGCGCGCAGCGCTCGATAAACACCCCTTTTTATATTTCCCGCCCCGAGTGGCAGAGTTAATTACGACAGAAATAATCGTATTTTGTGGTATAATAGAGACACTTAACTTAGGATTTGTGAATAAATCCGGCCAGTCCTTTTAAGGGCTGGCTGGTTTGTTTTGCCTTAGATCGATCGTTACAACCAACATTCTTTCTGAAATTTTCTCCTGTAGTTACCAGGTTCAAAATGCCGGATAACTCCAGAAGATGCTCTGTTCTGACTTTCAGGCAAAGCATAATTCTGAGTGATCGGGCTGAAGGAGAAAAACCTGATATGAATTATCAAGTAGGCGATAAAGTTATTCACTATAACTATGGCCTGGGGGAGATTGTTCAAATGGATGATAAATTCATCCATGAGCGCCAGATGCAGTGCTACGTCGTACGTACTCGAGATCTAACGATTTGGGTTACTGCCGATGAACCCGGTCATTCAAGCATCCGGCTGCCCACTCCGCGAAGCGATTTCGAAAAATTATTTGCCATACTGCGCAGTCCAGGTGAGCCTTTACCGGTGGATCGCTACGACCGCAAAACTCATCTCCTTGCGCGGATGAAAAATGGAGAGCTTGCCTCGATCTGCTCCGTGATCCGCGATCTCACATCTTACCGCCGGGCGAAGAAATTAAATGACTATGACAAATCTACCCTGGAACGCGCCCAGAGTTTTCTGCTTGCGGAATGGATGCACTCGCTGGCGGTCACACAGGTACAGGCCAGCAATGAGCTGATGCAGTTATTGGGTGTGGTGTAAACAGTCGATCCAAAACGATGCGCTCCTCCGGGGACGGCCATCTCCGGTACACTGCCCGCCGAAAGGCGGGCTGGTGTTTTAATCTACCTGTTGACCCTCATTCTCCCCCTTTCGCCATGGAGAGATAAGATCGCTCAAATCGTCAGATAAAGTTGGGTGGCCGTACCAGAATAATCAGCTTGAATCCTGCCCCCTTTTGGAATATGCTATAGATAGGTTTCAAGACTCGCCTGCGATCCGAGGGCGACCCGATCGACCGTTCGATGAGCCGCCCTCCTGGCATCAGGAGGGCGGTATGCCTGGCTGAAGCAGATGGTTCAACGGTTACCCAAATCCCCGGTGCAATGGAAAAGCAGCCGGATATCTAAAGAATCCTCGTCTCCCATCTGCATAGAGAGCAACGGAAGAAGAAATTGCATTGCAACCGAAGCAGCCCGGCGAGACGCGATCCACCAGGATAAGCACTTTGCCTATTCCGAATCACCTCTGTATAAAGGAACGAATGCAACAACGCCGGTCAGCTGAAAGAATATTTTCATCCAAGAGGTGGCGACAAACCTGGTGGTTGATCGCGCCGATAGTCTTGACCCTTCTTGGTTTATGGTGGTTCTCGCGACCAGGCCTGTTGCAAACCTCCGCCCGCAGGGATTTCCAGGATGCGCTCCGGAACCGGCGCGCGCTGGGCGCATCCGGCAGGCTGGATGAACTGGCCGCAATCCTGGATCAATCGACAGTCGTGATCCCGGCCGGGGAATTTACCCGGGGCAGTACCGGCCACCGCTGGGATGAACGGCCCGAACAGACTATCTACCTGGATGCGTATCAGATTGACCAGTATGAGGTGACGAACGCCCAATACCGGCGCTTCATTCTGGCAACCGGTGGAAAACCGCCGCCATATTGGAGCGGCGACGCCTTTCCATCTGGCCAGGGCGATTATCCGGTGGTGGGTATGTCATGGCCGCAGGCCAGCGCGTACTGTGCGTGGGTGGGGAAACGACTGCCAACCGAGGCAGAGTGGGAAAAGGCCTGCCGGGGTACGGATGGCCGCCTTTATCCCTGGGGAAACCACTGGCAGCCTGCCTGGGCCAACCTGGATTCCCAACCCGGCCAATCTATTCTGGATCCTGCCCGTCCGGAGGAACCGCTCAGAATGTGGCTGGGCGCCTGGGAGCTCTTACGCGCTTCTTCAGCTGAAACAGGTGGGCGCGGTCTGAGCCCGGTCGGATCCTATCCGGAGGGCGCCAGCCCATACGGCGTTTTCGACATGGCTGGCAATGCGTCAGAATGGGTCGCGGACTGGTATGCCTTTACCGATTACAGCCAGCTGCCCGATCGCAACCCGTTCAGCGCGGGACCCGAATGGAACCACGCCTTGCGTGGCAGTGCCTGGTATGACCCCAACGGCAGCCCTACCTGGCAGCAGGACCAGAGCCGCTGCGCGGCGCGGAATTCCTCGCACAAAACCAGTGACCCCCGGGTTGGTTTTCGCTGTGCGCGTTCATCAGCAGATTTATTACCCACTTCACAGCCATCTATCCGGGTAGCGCCTTCGCAAATACCGCCACTGACACCCACTCACTCACCAGCATTCACTCCCCTGGCAACATCCACAAGCGCAGTAAAACCCACCGCATCGCCCACCCCGTTTTTCGTGTTTGACCTTTCCAGCTATGATCCTGACATCTACCAGCCAATCGACGTATCGCACAACCCACCGTTGATCGCCAGGTCTGATGAAACGGTTAGGCTGGTGTTTGATCTTGTCAACCCAATTTATTGCCCGGATCTGCAAAGATACTGCCGGCTTGAGCCCTTCCTGTATTACACCTATACAGATGCTGATGCGTTCCAAAGCTTGCCGCTGACCAGGGAGACCGTGAACGAGTCTGAATCCCTGGTCGCCAGGCTGCCGGCTGCCGATCATGAGGGGAGATCTCTGCGCTATTATGCGGAATTTGCTGTGCCTGAAGCAGGCTACACCCTGCGCTTTCCTGGTGCGGGGACAATCGATCTGTTTACAACCGACAACTTCATACCGGTTGACCTGCCTGCTGCAAATGCGGTTAAAACCGGCGAGGTAGTGTATGACTTTCTCTGGGGCTACGGACCGGACAAGGTGCGCTCAACAGTTTACAGTCCTTATGGTCACAGAGCTGGTCCTACAGCGCTGGATGTGGCGAGCGATGGCAGGATCGCGCTGATGGACCCGGTAAACGAGCGGATCATCATCTTCAACCCCAATGCTGAGAGCTTTTCAAATGTTCCGCTGCCTTTCACTTACAAGTTTAATGGGACTTTAGCGTTCGACCAGGCAGACCGGCTGATGGTTTGTGATTTTCAGGGGGAAGAAGCCGAGGGATCTGGGGTGAGTATCCCTTACTGTTACCGCCTGCTTCCAGCCGGTGAACTCGACGTTGCAGCGCCCATGTATGCAAAATTTCCGGAAAAAATCACCCGGGATCATCAAGTGCTAGATGGGTTCGATAGCAGGTTAGTTGCTCCCTTCAATTCCCAAGGCGAAGCCAACTCCCGGGAAACCCAAAGGCTAAAATTCACCTGGGAACTCCCCTACCGGCTCGTAGAAGGTCACCAAGGTTTGAGCCCGTTCCTGGCCCATTTCGCCGACCTGGAAGACGGGGTGGCGTTTGAAGTCCACTCCGGGGAGGGTCTCGGCCAAATTCTGGGCTTTGAAAAAACGCCTCAAGGATATCTTGTGATTTTTAGTAGCGTATACGAACAAATCCGCGCAGTCTGGATTGACCCTGCTGGGGCCGTCCTGAAGGATGTCACCCTACCGAACGGCCAGTACTCCGAGATGTCTTTTGACGGACAAACGGCGGTCGCTCAGGACGGGTCGCTGTATGTGATGAGTTCCACCCAAAAGGGCATGGAAGTGCATTTTGTAGAAGCGCCCTGGCATCAAACCCGCCCTTGAGTAAATATCGCTTACCGGCTAATCACCGGGAAGTAATAGACCAGGTTGGTGAGCACTTCCGTTGGAATAGAGTATCCGCCGGTCTGCATCCAGTCGTGTGCGCGTACCCTGAAGAAGTAATGCGTGTGTGGGTCCAGCCCGGTCACCTCGAATTCGGTAACGTTGCCCACTTCGATGGTCTGGTAGCCGGGGACGAAGCTGTTGAAGTCCGGATCGGTCGCCACCTCCAGATAATACCCTGTGGCTCCCGCAGTCCCAGCCCAGGCGGCGGTGAAGCGGTTGTATGAAACGGCCAGCTTAAAACCGGTGTACCCCTGGACGTACTGGTCCGTGGTGATATTTGTGTACGTACGCCGGTCAGGCGAAAAGAAATAGTTGAGTTTTGCCGGCGCCAACACGCCGGACCAGCTGGCGGGGCTGTAGGGAACCAGGACGGAATAGCTGCCGTCTGCCAGCGTGGTGCTTGAATGGCCGCTGCCGTCGGAGATCACCACATCCGCGAGTGGATTGGCCCCCTCCAAAACGGTCCCGTTGATGCACATCCAGCGTGTCCCGGTAAAATTATTTCCGCTGGGGTGGTTATCGAGATCGCTCACGGTGACGGATAGGGAACCGGGCTCGAAGGTATAGCAAGGCAGGCTGGCTGATAGTACGTAACCGCCGGGGACCAGGCCGGTGATGGTGTAGGAGCCGTCTTCACCGGAAATGGCGGTATGCCCGCCGCCCGCGTCGACCAGCACGCCCGAGAGCGGGGTGAAGGCGTCATCGGCGATCGTTCCGGAAATGGAGTAGGTATTCAAGGTTCTGGCGGTTGCGGTCGGCGCCCCAGCGGCAGTCAGATAGTCAAAATACGCGCCGCTGGTTTGGGTGTACGTAGTTTTGGAGTAAGGGAATATGGCGAAGTGGTAATCCGTTTCGCTGTAAAGACCCACCCAGGTCAGCGTGCCAACGCCCTGCTCGACGTGGACTCTCCCGCTGCCGTCCCCGCAGGTATTGTCGAATGCGTCGGCGGTATCGGTGGGTGGGGTGAGGTCGGAATCGGGAGCGCACAACACCAGGTACCCGTCCGGCGCGGTACCTCCGGATGCATCCGTCCAGGTGGTGGTGATCTGGCTGGTGCTATCCGCCACAGCGGTAAAGATGGTCGGGTAGGCGACCGGTTCGGGTTTGTTATTGTGGATGGTAAATACCAGATCTTCGCTGGCCCCGCCCGATCCTGACACGTGGAACGTAAACCCGTCAGTGCCGGTAGAAGCCGGTGCCGCATAGGTCAGGAGGCTGTTGTTGATATCCTGCTGGGTAAATGTCGAGCCCTGGCTCAAAACAGCCCCGTTCAATTTCAGCGTGCCCTGGGTCACATAGGTTACCACCGAAAACACCAGCAAGTCTGGAGAAGTGTCCGGATCGTAGGCATGTAAGAATGAGTCCGTGATCGCGGCGGTGGCGCTGACGGGGAGGTTTAGGTCGACGTTCGCATCCACAACCGGGACCGCGTCAGTCTCCGCCGGGTTTGTGCCAGACCCGCTTGCGAAAACCGAAGCGCCGGGTATCAACAGGCTCAGGCAGAGCAGGACCGCCAGGACCCACTGACTGCCTCTCCTGGCGTGATATGGCTTTGCGTTCGTTCCGGTGGGTTGGGATGGCTTGAGTGATCCGTGCTGCGTGGTGTTCATGAATGTTTTCCTCCCCATAGAGAAGCTGCATGGATAAAATAGGAGGCGAGGGTGCGATCTTCCCTGCATCCGCTAACCAGGATAACCTGTTGGGTTGTATGTGATGGAGAACCAATAGTATTCTATCAGAATCTGGACAAAATATTCTTATGAACAGGGTGCTATAATAATTTAAGTTCAGTTTCCACCAGAATTGACGGATCAAAGCGGCATACTCTATGGAAACCGTCTCCCCAGAGCTCCAGGTTCGCTTATTCGGCAGTTTCAAATTATTTGAGGAGGGGGTCGAACACCCTCTGCCAGCTTCTTCGCATGCTCGTTCGCTGCTGGCTTACCTTTTCCTGGTTCCAAAGAAAACCCACAGCCGGTTAGCAGTCGCAACGCTGCTTTCCCCGGATGCCTCCGAAACCAATGCTCGCCGTCTGCTCAACCAGGCGCTCTGGCATATCCGCTCCAGTTTGCCTGGTCTGCTGATCTGTGGACCAGACGAGATCAGGCTTGCGCCAGGTTACCCTTTAACGATCGACGTAACCGAGTTTGAAGAACGCATCCACCCTTACCTCGCCGGGAAAAGCAGAGCCCAGGACGCGCTTCATGATCTAAGCCAGGCCATAGAGTTTTACCAGGGTGACCTCCTGGAAGGTTTCTATGAGGATTGGACTTTGCTCGAGCGCGAGCGCCTGCGGGAGTTCTACTTCCAGGCGCTGGAGCAGCTGATCCAGGCCTATAAAGCCGCGCATGAGTATCAACAGGCGTTATATGCGGCCTTGCGCCTGATCAGAGGCGACCCGCTCCGCGAGAGCGCCCAAAGAGAGATCATCCGGCTGCACCATCTCCTGGGCAATGGGAATGCGGCGATCAAACATTACCAGGACTTCCAACAGGTGCTGCGGAACGAGCTGGGGATGGATCCTGAGCCGGAAACCCGCGACCTGGTGCGTGAAATCTCCAGGCGATCCGAGTTCCACCAACCCCCTTATCTCCCCGAGACAATCGTTCCCACCGGGCGAAGCCTGCTGGAGACCCACGTTCCCGAACAACTCCCCCTGATTGGCCGGTCGGTTGAAAAGAGGATGATCCTGGCGCGGATCGAGGCGATTTTTCTGCAGCGAGGGAGCATCGTTCTCGTCGAGGGAGACCCCGGGATCGGCAAGACCCGCTTGCTGCAGGAGATCCGGCGCGACCTGGAATGGCGGGGCGTCCAGGTGGTGTGGAGTAAGGTCAGCCAGCATCAATCTACCCAGGTGGATGACCCGTTGATCCAGGCCTTCAAGTCAGGCCTCTCTCCCCTGAGGATCGAACAGGTCCGCTCCCTGGTCAGGCCCGAACAGGCAGGTCTGCTGGAAGAGACTCTGTTGAGCATCGCCGCGAGACCGGTTCACACTGCTTCTTCCGATTCCGTTCTTGCCCGAGATTTTCGGCAGGGGATGGCCAGGGGCCTGGCCGACGCCCTCTCGCTCTGGTCGCAGGTGACCCCGCTGGTCATTGTTCTGGAAGATCTGCATTGGGCTCAGGAAGATACCTGGGAGATGCTTGTGGAGTTAGTGGAATCTTTGTTTACGGGGAGACCGGCGGGGGTGGGGATCCTGATCAGTATTCGGCCGGAGGAGGCGAATACTACGCCGTGGATTCAAGCGGCGCTGGCCCGGCTGCCGGAGACCGATACCTATACATGCGTGGATCTGCGCCCCTTGGATCGGGATGCAAGCGGCGAATTGATCCGCGCCTTCCTGGGAATTCAACAATCGCTGGCTCCGGTCGAGAAGCGCCTGTACCAGGAGACGGGCGGGAACCCTCTATTCGCCCTGGAAAGCCTGCGCTTGCTGTACGCACAGGGACGGTTGAACCGGGGGATGAATGGAAGCTGGCAGCTCGAGCCGGAGGCAGGGCCGGTGGGAATCTCCCCGATTGTGGAGAGCACCCTGGCCAGGCGGATCGAGCAGCTGCCGCCCCAGACCGTCCAGGTTTTACAAGTCCTGGCCGTTCTGGGCGATTTTTTTGACTTTGCCAGCCTGCGGGAGCTGTGCGCGATGGAGCTTACCTCGCTGTTGGCCAGCCTCCACCAGCTGGTTCAGGCGCACTTTCTGGTAGAGACCGCTCAGGATTACCACTTTACCCATGATCTGCTGCTTCAAGTTTCTTACGACAGCATCCCGGCAGAACAGCGCAGGTATTTGCACACCCGGGCGGGAGCCATCCTCGAATCCCTGCACCCCGAACAGGTGGAAGTCTTAGCCTATCATTTTGAGGCGGGCCAGGTAGCGGAGCGCGCAGCGTTTTATCAAGAAAAAGCTGGCGAAACGGCCTGTCAAAGAAATGCTTACCATCAGGCTGCTCACCACTTTAAAAAGGCCATCGATTGGGCCGTCCGGGCAGATCTGGCTCCCGCCCGGCGCTACGATCTGCTGAGCCGGCATGAATCGATCCTGGACATCCTGGGAGAGCGCGACGCACAAAAGCGAGAATTAAAGGCAATGGATCAGCTCGTTCGCTGCCACCAGATGGGCAGCGAATACCGCCTCAAAGCACAGTTCCGTTGGGCCAATCTGCTGTACTCGTTAGGCCAATATCCCCAGTCCGAAGCAGTTGCCAGGCGGGCGCTGTCCCTGGCCGAATGCGCTGGAAACGAGCTTGCCGTGGGCCAGGCCAGGCTGTCGATCGGCTCGGCCCTCCACGGCGGCGGGCACGACAAAGAGGCCGTCCCGTATTTACAGGCGGCCATATCTCATCTTCACAATGCGGGTGAGCGCCAGGCGGAGAGCAAAGCCTGGCAGACCCTGACGGTGATCTATGCTGATGCCGGCCAGTTTTCCCGGGCGATGGAGGCCAATGAGGCCTCTCTTGTCTTGAACCGCCTGTTGGATGACCGCCCGGCGCTAACCAAAAACCTGGTGATGACCGGCTGGATCCTCCTCGAGCAGGGCAATTATGATTGCGTCGAAAGGTATTGCCAGGAAGCCCTGCAGATCAGCCGCTCGCTCGGCGACCGCCTGGACGAAGCGCTTGCCTTCGACATCCTGGGCGATCTATGGGCTGAGCTTGGGTTGGTTGGCCGGGCCCTTGAAATGTTCGATCGGGCGCTCGAGATCTGCCGCTTTTTGAAAGAGGAGAAACTGCGCCTATCGATCCTGTTAGAGCGCGCTGACCCCATGATCTTCTTTTTAGGAGATTTCGAGCTGGCGGCTGCCAGCATCAACGAAGCTGAGGCGCTTGCGCGCAGCCACCGGCTCGAGCGGGAGCTGGCTATATGTGCTGGAAAATGGGCCCATATCGACCTGTGTCGCGGCCATCTTCACCCGGCCCGCGCGAAATTAAAACAAGCTGTCCTCCAGGCTCAACGGCACAACTGTCCTGGGGTAGAGATCTGGCTGAGGCATCTCCAGGTTGAGCTCGAATTGGCAGCTAACCGCCCACCAGACGCCCTATGTTTTCTGGAGGAGGCGGAAAAGCTTTCTCAAACCTTCCGGTTGAGATCTTTGCCGCTCTACCTGCTGGCCGATCGCAGCGCTGTCCTGCTGGCCAGCGGCAGGGCGGAAGAGGCGCTGCAGGCTTCCAGCCGGGCCGTGGGTATGCTGGACCCGGACCGGGAAGGCCTTTTTATCGTCCTTTACCGCCATTCTCAGGCTTTATCCGCCTGTGGTAGAAAAACTGAAGCGTACCGGGTCCTGTCTGCGGCAGCGCAAGGAGTCAACCGCCTGGTTGCCTCGCTCCCACCCCAACAACAAAAGAACAGCCGGGAGTGCGTCCCGATCCACCGGGATATTCTCCTGGCCTGGGAAAGCCTCCAACCGCGCCAGGTGCGTGTCTCCCTTCCCGAGAGCGGGCAAGCTCTTTCCTCAACCAACCGGGATATACCGGTGACCTGGACGGTTTGGCTCCCCGAGGATGCTGAAATCCCCCACAAAGTCGAGCGCCGCCGGCATCAGCTCCAACGCCTGCTTGCCGAAGCCGCCCGCCAGGGCGCCGCGCCGGCCCAGGCTCACCTGGCAGAGGCGCTTGGCGTTTCCGTACGCACGATTGCCCAGGATCTGGCCGAGCTGAAGCGGCCGGCTATCCAATAACTCATAAAATTCGAAAATTGCATCGCTTGCCAGGTAATATTTGACATCGACGAGAGAGCGCCGAGAGAGCGGGGAGCTATACTCATTTCAAGTCCTGCAACTCTTCCTTCCATTCGAACGACATATTTTCTCCTTCCGGACAGCCCCGGTTTCAATCAGGGATTCCCTAATCCGGGGAAGCTCATGACAGATAAGATGAG